>LXNH01000382.1_pt1 | contig 11596 bp, 11 predicted proteins | sample 809111 | NCBI WGS metagenome assembly LXNH01 (sample SAMN04870528, study PRJNA318959) | seawater metagenome | biome: 00002010; material: water; isolation source: marine seawater | place: Greece: Milos, Mediterranean Sea | collected 2013-05-29 | depth 5-7 m
CTGAAGGAATCCCAGATCCGTACCGGTCTGCATCGCTACGGCCAGTGCCCGGACGACGGCGCCATGACAGAGCTGCTGATGGCCCTGGCCCGTCCTCCGCTGCAGGGGCAGCCTGGTCTGACGCAGCTGCTGGCCAGGGAAGCTGGCTTGACGTTCGACCCCTGGACCCAGGAGGACGGTGAACTCCTCACGTCTGGTGATCAGGTGCGGTTAGGCGCCCTGGGGTGTCAGCGCTGCCGTCGCGTGGGTGATGGCTGCGCATGGCTTGAACAGCAGGCCCTGCTGTTGATCAGACAGCTTCTGCTCAACGAACACGCAGACGATCTGGTCACGCCGTTTCAGGAGCTAATTCAGAGATCAGACGCGTTGAACAAGCGTTGTCAGGAGCTGTGGCAGCGGCTGAAGGATTGTGGAAACGCCGAGCGTGAAGGCCTGCTGCGGGGGCTGGACGGTCGTCGCATCACCGCTGGCCCATCGGGTGCCCCAAGCCGTGGCCGACCGGATGTGTTGCCCACCGGTCGCAACTTCTATTCCGTTGATCTCCGCGGACTGCCGACGGAGGCGGCCTGGGACCTCGGCCGACGCTCCGCCGAACGGCTGCTGGACCTCCATCTTCAGGAGGAAGGGGAACCCCTGCGGCATCTGGCCTTATCGGTGTGGGGAACCGCCACGATGCGCAACGGTGGTGAGGACATCGCTCAGCTGCTGGCACTGATCGGCGTTCGCCCCGTCTGGGACGGCCCAACCCGGCGCCTGGTGGATCTGGAGGTGATCCCGGCGGAACTGCTTGGACGACCTCGGGTGGATGTGGTGTTGCGCATCTCCGGCTTGTTCCGGGATGCCTTCCCGCAGCTGGTGAACTGGGTGGATCAGGCCCAGCGCATGGTGGCGATGCTGGAGGAGCCGGAGGAGTTCAATCCCCTCGCTGACCTCACCCGTCGCGATGGTCCCCAGGGACGCATCTATGGATCTGCCCCTGGGGCCTATGGCGCAGGATTGCAGGCGCTGATCGACAGCGGCTCCTGGGAGTCGCGCCAGGATCTGGGGGAGGCGTTCCTCTGCTGGAGCCAATGGCGCTACGACGGATCAGCAGAAGCTGTCCAGGATCGCTCCGGCCTGGAGCAGGCCTTGTCCTCCGTTCAGGTTGTCCTGCACAACCAGGACAACCGGGAACATGACCTGCTGGATTCCGATGATTACTACCAGTTTCACGGTGGACTCAGTGCCGCAGCCGAACTGGTCTCCGGAGAACGCCCCCAGCTGTGGTTCGGCGACCACTCACGCCGCGAGCGTCCACGGCTGCACCGGCTGGAAAAGGAGCTGGACAAGGTGATGCGCAGCCGGATGCTCAACCCCCGCTGGATCGAGGGGATGCAGCAGCACGGCTACAAGGGCGCCTTCGAGATGGGAGCCAGCCTGGACTATTTATTCGCCTACGACGCCGCCACCGATCGGGTGCCGGACTGGTGCTACGGAGCCGTCTGCGACAGCTGGCTTGCTGATCCGGTCAACCAGACCTTCCTGAACGACCGCAACCCGTGGGTGCTGCGTGACATGGCGGAAAGGCTGCTCGAGGCGTCCAATCGAGGGCTATGGACCGGAGCCAGCCAGGATCAATTGAATCTGCTGAAAGACCTGGTCAGCAGCAGCGAAGCCCGAATCGAGCGCGGTGATCTCACTTGTTGAGGTCCCGCACCATCTGGCGGAAAGGATCGATGGAACCAGGCTTGGAGGAGGGTGCGGCCTGGCCGGCCTTGGCTTGAGGAGCCTCCTCTTCTTTGAGGATCTCCTTACGGGCAACGGGTGCTGCATTCGCAGCTGCCGGGGTGTTCACGGAGTTGACGGCCGTGCCACGCAACCGCTTGTTCATCTCTTCAGTGGTGACCTGTTCGGCGAAGGTCTTCTTCACGGGCTTGGGGATCCCTGCCGTCAGATCGATCGACTCCTCCTTCTTCGCCCTGTCGCCAAGGCCCTCACTCCGCTTGTCAACGGATTCGGTTTCCGCCGCCACCGTCATGATCTGTTCCTTCGTGCCAGGGCTGTCGACGGTGCCTGGAAAGGTGCGTCGAATCGTCTTCGACTCGCGCATGTAATTGACATCCCCCAGGGATGAGGAGGAATCAGAATCAAGGAAGAATTCAGCCGGTTTCGCCTTGGCTGGCTTGCGTGGCTTGATCGTTTTGTCGGAATCCTGCGAATCCTTATTCAGCAGACGATCAAAGAAGCCCATGTCGACCGGAACTGAGATGGGATGAACTTAGCGGCCACCAAGGTCGATTCCATGACTGTCGGTGCCACACGTACGCAAAAGGCCAAGTTTCGTCAGTTGCTGATCGATGGCCTCGCAGATCATCGGACTGGGTGCCCAGACCGTTTGCATGTCGTAGTCGTACCAGGCTTCACCGCCGTCAAAGCCAAGCCGGGCGGCCTCGTCGATCAGCAGCTCATGGCTGAGGCGGTATCGGGCTGGATGGGCCAGCACGGCCAGACCGCCGGCGTCGTGAATGGCCTTGACCACGGAGTCGGCTCGTAACGCCTCTCCCACCACGGCATCGCCACGGTTGTAGGGCTCCAGAGCGGCATGGCCCGGTTCAAACCCCAGGGCCAGGATGTGGACAAGACATCCCTTGAGCAAGGAGCTGATTTCCATGCCGCTCCACAACGTCGGCACGACGGCACCGGCATCTCTCTGTACGTCAAGCCAATCCGCCATCGGCTGAAAGGCCCGGGCGCTGTGGTGGTCGGTCACGGCCAGATGGGAGAGCCCACGCTCCGACGCCTGACGGATCAGTTCGAGGGGTTCGAGGCTGCCATCACTGCAGATCGTGTGGCAGTGGAAGTTGAGGGTCCCCGGACAGCTGTCGGGGACAACGTCAGCCAGAACGGAACGAAGTGGATGGCTCATCTCAGCTACCCGTGACCGCCTGGGCTTCCGCCCGCAGGCGGCGCCAACGGGCATAGAACTGAATGGACGCTGCCATGAACACCACCAGGGCCACGATGAACCAGGTGGCTGCTCCGGTCGGGAACTGGTTCTTGAACACCACCAGCATCACCACAATCACCAGCAGCAGAGTCGGCAGTTCATTGAGTGCCCGCAGTTGCTTGCCGCTCCACTGACAGGTCCCGGCCTGCAGTTGACCCATCAGGCGATAGCAGGCGACGTGATATGCCAGAAGAGCTGCCACGAAACCCAATTTGGCGTGCATCCAGCCCTGTTGCAGCCAGCTGGGTTGGGCCACCAACAGGCCGATGGCCATGGACACCGCCACCACCATTCCCGGTGTGGTGATGATGTTGGCCAGGCGTTTCTCCATCAGGCTGTACTGATCCCTGAACGGCTGTTGCAGCTCTGCTGCAAGCTCCGCCGTTTCAACGTGATAAATGAACAGCCGCACCAGATAGAACAAGCCGGCGAACCAGACGACAACACCAACGATGTGAAGCGTCTTGAACCAGAGGTAGGCCTCAGGTGGGAGGGTCATCAGCGCAACCGCATTGCGGCGACCTTACGCAGGTCTCAGGTGAGGCCGTCAAGAAAATCAGAAGCCCGGCGCTGATGGCCCAGCAGCGTCTCAGGGGCCATGCGGTCGAGGTTCCGAGCCATCATCGCCAGGCGGAACTGACTCCGGAAAAAGGATTCGTGGCGTCGGATGAAACTCCAGAAGAGCCCGTCCCAGATCTCACACCATTCACCTTTCTTGTAATCCGACATCTTGCGGACGTAGTTCGAGCCGGAGACGTAGGGCTTGGTCGTGAAGATGCCGCCGTCGGCGAACTGACTCATGCCATAGACGTTGGGCACCATCACCCAGTCGTAGGCATCAACGAACAGCTCCATGAACCAGCTGTAGACCCGGGTGGGATGAAAGCCGCAGAGCAACATCACATTGCCCAGCAGCATCAGCCGTTCAATGTGATGGCAATAACCGGTGTCCAGGGCGTGGCCGATGGCGTCATCGATCGGGGGCAGGCCTGTGCAGCCGGTGTAGAAGGCCTCGGGAATCGGACGATCCTCCACCTCCCAGAAATTGCCGTTGCGCATGGCCACCCCATGGCGGCGATACATGGCTGCCATGAATTCCCTCCATCCAATGATCTGGCGGATGAAGCCTTCGAGTGAGTTGAGGGGCACATCACCGCCTTCCGCCCGGGCCAGGGTCTGATCCAGAACCTGCTGGGGGGTGAGCAAGCCGATGTTCAGCATCGGCGTCAGCACGCCATGCCACATCACCCGGTGCTGGGTGCTGATGGCGTCTTCATAGGCCCCGAACTGAACCAGGCGTTCGTCGAGAAAGGTCTCGAGCCAGCGCGATGCTTCGTCGTGGTCAATGGGGTAGTGGAACCCATCAAGCTTGCCGAGCCCGGGGAGGTTCTCCTCTGCCAGTTGCTGCCGTGCCGTTTCCACCACAGCCGATGTCGACGCGACCGGCACGGATGGAACGCTGATGCCCTTGGGCAACTTCTTGCGGTTGTCGGCATCAAAACTCCATTGGCCGCCGACGGGGCGACCGTCGGGGTCGATGAGGACCCCTAAACGGGTGCGCTGCATCTCATAGAACTTGGCCATCAAGGGCTTCTTGCCCGTGCTGAAATGCTTCTCGAGCACGTCGGCAGGCGTCAGCAACATCGGTGTCGGAAGCACGGTCACCTGCAGGCCGACACGCTGAGCGAAGGCGTTCAACCGACGTTCCAGCCACTGATCCACCAGGTCAACGAGATGGACATGGCGATAGCCCGCTGCATGCAACAGCTGCAGGTGACCATCGGTGTCCGGTGCAGCGTCATGGTGCTGATGGATCACGCTGAAGCCACGCCGCCGCAGCTGTTCGGCGTAGGCCGTCATCGAGGCGCGATGCAGGAGCCGGCGCTGCTGATGCATCCGCAACGACCATTGCGGGTCCGTGCCAAACAGCAGTGGATCCTCGATCAAAGCCACGTTGCGACCGGGCTGAATCGCCGGATGATCAGCAAACAGCTGGTGGGGAAAGATCAGGGTGACGTCCACTCAGCCCGCCTCCCCTGCCAAGCGGCATGCCCGCCGCCCAACGGCGGTGGCGTAGCTGCGGTCCACCTGACCGGCAAAGGGGCTCAGAACTCCAGCGCGGCAGTCCATCACCACTTTCTCGCGATGCCCCTGCTGGTCGTTGAGCCGCAGGATCAGCTGCCAGTGGTTTTTGGCACTGCGGGTGATGTCATCGGCACAGACAGGGCCGGTGCACAGTCCAGGCGAGGCCCAGCCCGGTCGACCCAGCAATCCAATCAGGCAGCACAACAACAGCAGACAACGGATCATGCGATGTGTGCAGGGGACTCTTCGGAACCGTCATCCTGCCGGGCATCGTCGTCAGGGTGGAAAAACCCATGGATGTCCTTGGCCAGGGCCGGACCCACACCCGGCGCCTTGGCCAGCACGTCGACGGAGGCCAACTGAATCGCATCGATGGAGTGGAAGTGCGCCAGCAGGTCCTTCACCCGTTTCGGGCCCACCCCGGGGATGTCGGAAAGGCGCGAGCGCTTCATCCGTTGACCGCGCTGCTGCCGGTGAAAACTCACGGCGAAGCGGTGGGCTTCATCACGCAGGCGACGCAGCAGCGCCACGCCCAGTTGGTCCGGCTCACTCTCCAGCGGCTGACTCTCGCCGGGGAGAAAGACTTCCTCCCGCTGTTTGGCCAGAGAGCAGACATTGAGATCCTCGTGCAGATCCAGCTCCCTCAGGGCCTCCATCACCGCTGACAACTGGCCTTTGCCGCCGTCGATCATCACCACATCCGGCCAGTCGTTGAGGCCATCGGTCTGCAGGGCGCTTCCTCCCTTGTGGCGCAGTGCACCCACATCCACACCATCCGCCTTGGCGCGAGCCCAGCGGCGAAAGCGCCGCCGCATGATCTCGGCCATGGCCATGAAGTCATCGCTGTGGCCGGCCTGAATGCTGCTGCTGCGGATCTTGTATTTGCGGTAGTGCTGCTTGGCAGGCAGTCCATCGATGAACACCACCTGGGATGCGACGGCATCACTGCCCTGAATGTGACTGATGTCGTAGCCCTCGATTCTTCGCGGTGGTGTCTGCAGCTCAAGCAGCTGCGCCAGATCCTCGGTGGCCAGAGCCTGTTGCTCCTGACCCTGTTGCGCCCGCAGCAGTTCGAATTCAGCGTTGCGTTGCACCAGTTCGATCAGGTCCGCCTTCTGTCGCTGCTTGGGACAGTGAATCTGCACTTTCCGTTCCCGTTGCTCCGTCAGCCAGTCCTCCAGAAGCTCCTGCTGCGGGAGGGGGTGCTGCACGAGCAGCTCGGGCGGCACCTCGACCGCATCCACCTGGGAATAGTGCTCTTCAATCACGCGCTGCAGGATCAACCCAGGCTCCAGGGCGGATGCATCGGCGGTGTAACCCAGGCGCCCCACCAGTTTTCCGGCCCGCATCTGGAACAACTGGACCGCGGCCAGGCGTTCGTCACAGGCGAGGGCCAGCACATCCCGGCTGACGCTGGAGTCGGGCAGACTCATCTTCTGATCGGCGGTCAACTGGTCCAGGCCCTGGAGCTGATCACGGATCCGGGCGGCCGCTTCGAAGTCCAGGCGCTCTGCGTAGCGGTTCATCTGCTCATCCAGCAGACGCTGCAGTTCATCGCTGCGCCCCTGAAACACCATGGCCACCTTGCGCAGGGTGCGGTGGTAGTCCTCTGAGCTGATCTTTTCCTGGCAGACCCCCGGGCAGCGGCCGATGCTGTAGTTGAGGCAGGTGCGATCGGGGTGGAGCGGTCGCGGTCGCTGGCGTAACGGAAACACCCGCTTCACCAGAAACAGTGTTCGACGCAGCAGGCCGACGTCGACGTAGGGGCCGTAGAAGCGATCGAGGGGACTGCGGAAACGCCGCCGCCGGGTGATGAAGATCCGGGGATAGGCCTCGCTCCAGGTGATGCAGAGGTAGGGGTACTTCTTGTCGTCCTTCAGCAGCACATTGAAGTGCGGCTGATGGTTCTTGATCAGGTTGGACTCGAGGGCCAGGGCCTCCGCTTCACTGTCAGTGACGATGAACTCGATCTCGCAGACCTGACGCGTCATCAGACGGATGCGCGGCGACAGGTCATGCCGACTTCGGAAATAGCTGCGCACCCGGCTGCGCAGGGATTTGGATTTGCCGACGTAGAGGATCCTGTCCTCTCCATCGCGCATCAGATAGCAACCGGGTTCCGGCGGAATGTCCTTCAACCGGCGCTCGAGCACCTCCGGCTGGGTCAGCAGCGGCGGCATGGTCCGTGACTCCGCCAACGACCGCTCAACCGCCGTAATTCCAGCCGGTGCTCGCCATGGTCAGGGCCTCACCGTCTTCAAGCAACCGAGCGCTCTTGACTTCACCGACAAACACGGTGTGGTCACCGTGCTTGATCTGACCCACCAGCTCACACTCCACACCTCCAATGACCCCCTCCAGGAGCGGTAGGCCCTTGGGACCCTCCTGGAATGGAGCCGCCTCAAAGCGGCCACCCAGACCCTTCTGTGGCTTGAAGAACACCGCAGCCAGATCCTTCTGGTCCGCTTTGAGCATGTTCAGCGAAAACCGTTTGGTGCGTTCGATGATCCCGTGGCTGGTGCTGTCAGCCCGAACACCCATCACCACGAGGGGGGGCTCGAACGATCCCTGGGTCACCCAGCTGGCGGTGAAGCCATTCACCTCGTCGCCTTCGCGGACACCGCAGACGAACAGGCCGTGGGGGATCTTGCGCAGCAGCACCTTCTTGGCGTCGGCGTCGAGGCTCATGGTTCAGGGGATGTTGATGGAAATCTAGGGATCAAACCGCTGCATAGGATCCGGTCAATCCAGGGTTCTGAGGATGAGGGCGCTCTACCCGGGCAGTTTTGATCCACTGACCAATGGCCACATGGATCTGATCGAACGGGCTGCTGCTCTGTTCGGTCAGGTCACGGTGGCGGTTCTGTCGAATCCCAACAAGAAGCCCGCCTTCAGTGTTGATCAGCGCATCGAGCAGATCCGGAACGCGACCCGTCACCTGAACGGCATCGATGTGGTCAGTTTTGACGGATTGACGGTCCACTGCGCGGCAACCCATCAGGCCGATCTCATCCTGCGCGGTCTTCGCGCAATGAGCGACTTCGAATACGAGTTGCAGATCGCCCACACCAACCGGTCTCTGGCCGCAGATCTGGAAACGGTGTTTCTGGCGACATCAACCCGTCACAGCTTCCTCAGCAGCTCCGTGGTCAAGGAGGTCGCCCGCTTCGGCGGCCCAGTTGATCACATGGTCCCCAAGGAGGTGGCGAAGGACCTGAACAGGCTCTTTAATTCGGCTTTCCCACCCCGGTGACATGAGCGACGCTCGCTTCGCTGTCCTCGACCATCTGGATCAGCTGGAGGATGTCCTTCTTGAGGGCAGTCGCATTCCGTTCAGTGGCGGGCGTCTGGTGAACGAGGGTGATGCCGTTGAAGTCCTGGATGCCGTTCGGGACACCCTGCCCAAAGAGGTTGAGCGGGCTGCTCAGCTGTTGGAGCGACGGGACGAGTTCATCACCACGGCCAAACAGCAGGCTGATGAGATCGTTCAGCAGGCCAAGCGTCAGCACGAACAACTGGTGAGCACCGCCTCGGTGCGTCAGGAGGCGGAACGTCAGGTGCTGGAGCTTCGTGAACAGACCCGACAGCAATGCGAGCAATTGCTGCAGTCCACGCGTCAGCAGGGCGCCCAGCTGGAACAGGAGATGCAGAGCAAGCTGGCCCAGCAGGAACAGCAGTTCGCCGCACGCCGGCAACAGCTGGAGCAGGAGGCTCAGCAGCGCCGTCAGCAACTGGAGCAGGACGCGGCGGAGCTCAAACGCCAATACGCGGAGCAGCATGAAGCCAGTCGCCAGCAGGCCCTGCAGGAACTGGAGACCATCCGACGCGAGGGCTTGCGATTGCAGAGTGAGAGTCGCGAAGAAGCCGAGCGACTCCATAACGATGCCCTGCAGTTCCGTCAACAGACCCAGCAACAGTGTGAGGGGCTGATTCAACGCAGCCGCAAGGAGGCGGCTGCCGTTCAGGACGGAGCCAACCGCTACGCAGAACAGACCCTCGGTGAACTGGAAGTTCGCCTCAAGGAGATGGCACAGGTGGTGATGGCTGGGCGCCAGGAACTGGTCAAGATTCAGACCATCAGCAGTGCTGGTCCCAAAGGTGACGACAACGAGGGCAAGACAGTTCCGATCAGCCGTGGCCGACGTGCCGCCTCCCGGCTGCGTTCCATGAAGGGCACTGGCTGATGCGCTGGACGGCGAGCAGCACCTGAGCCATGACGCCGCGAGGGGCATAGGCGCCGTTGGCAATCATGCTCACGTAGCGGGGTCCATGGGAGGTCTTCAGGATTCCACTCAAGGAACTCACTCCCCTGAGGGTTCCTGTCTTCCCCCAGAACTGGCCGGTGAGCGCGGAGCCTCGCTGGAAACGCCAGAGCGTGCCCCGGCGCCCCGCAATCGCCATGGAGGCTTGGTAATGAGCCCCGTATGGGTGTTGCGCCATCCGCCACAGAAGTGTCGACAGGGTTCGGCTGGTCACCCGATTGCCCCTGGAGAGCCCGCTCCCATCCCGGATGCGAAGGCCCTGGGTGGGAATTCCCTGAGCCTGCAGCCAGCGGGTGTTGGCCAACGAGGCCTCAGCCACATCCCAGTTGTCCGCCGCTTCACGCATCAGCACTTCAGCGGTGAAGTTATGGCTTTCGGTGTTGGCCAAGCTGAGCAGCCCATGCATCGGAGCCGACAGCTCACGGTGGATCACCACAGGTTCCTCAGCCTTGGCCTGGGCGAGAGCGGCTTCCCGTTGCTCGGGATTCACCTTCACCAGGCGAAGGCGTCCTCCCTGTTGGCTCACCGTGGTGGACAGCACCCTCTCCAGCCGTCGGGCTGGATCCATCACCGCCATGTGCAGAGCGTTGCTCGTGAGAGCAAGCCGGGTGATCGGTGCGCCGTAGGCGTAGCTGCGATCGTCCGCAGGCCAGTCACTGGGCCACCAGCGCTGGCGTGGCTCCTCCCGCAACATCAACTGAAGAGGCCCCGCAGTCGTCTTGGGCGATTGAGAGCCACCACGCCCCAGAGCCACCATGGCGAAGCGTTGAATCTCAGCGATGCTGAGGTCTGGATCCCCCTCGCCCACAATTTCCAGACTTCCGTCGCCGTGACGGAGTAACTGGGTTTCGAGACGGAAATCGGGCCCGAGGCGATCGAGGGCGAAGGCGGAACTGATCAGTTTCTGATTGGAGGCGGGGATCCTTGGCAACCATCCATTGATGTCCGCCAGGAGTTGGCCCCGCTCGTCAAGAACGCTGACGCTCCACGGAGCCGTGCTGGGGCCAATCGAAGCCTCGACCGCCCGTTGCAGTGACGGGCACAGAGGACGTTGGGTCCGCCCGGGCAGCCCCTGACGGCTGCTGGGGGGACTCGGTTGCAACAAGCGTTCCGTGCTGTGGGCTGCTGCGCCGGCGTTCAGCAACAACGCCGCCAGAGCCGGGGTGATCCAACGCTGGCTCATGGAAGAGCCACACCGCTGACGACACCATTGACGCGGTAAAGCCGTCCTTCGAGTTCCACAGGACTGCCGACCTTGAGTTTGGTGCCACCGAAGACCACGCCGGATGGACCTGTCTCCGCATCGGCCTTCAGGCGAAAGCGTGCATGCAGGCCGCGGGCCGGGCTGGTGTCTTCCGCTTCGAGAACGGTTCCATCCGGCAGGAGCTGGGTGAGGGGACGACTGATGTCCTCCACAGACAACAGCGCAACGCGCCCAGCCGGCTGGTTGCGAATCACGATGCTGACGGCCCCTTCCTCTCGGATGCCCTCCAGGAACGCCTCCGAATCGACCACCTGCAGGTGACGCACATCCACACTCACCTCAACCGGCTTCACTGAGCCCGTCGCCCGGGCCACCGCATTGGTCAGTTTCGGAGACCAGACCACACCAGCGAGTGCGGCCACTGTTGCTGCAACGGCCAGCCCATCGAGAACCGTGATGGAGCTGAGGGAGAACCGTCGCTGCATGGCATCACTGCTTCGAGCCGAACATTACGGACGGCGGGTGGTCCGATCAAGCATTTGTCAGCTGCGCAGACCGTCGATGAATCGATCCACACTGCCGAGCTGCTGTTTGAGGCTGTCCGGGTCTTCTCCGGCCAACAGCGCCGAGATCTGCTCGGGATCCGGGCGATTTTCCATGGACGCCAGATGGCGGTAACCATCGGGGTCAAGTCGATACAGAGTCCAGTCATCAGGGAACCTCCGCATCAACGCTCCACCCTCAAGGGGCTGAAGCCAGTACGCCTGCTGCCAGGAGGAGACGAAGCCACGCCGTCGCTCACGGGCCACGCTGCCGATCCCGACGGCAGCATCCTCAAGCCGGCCGTTGAGCATCAAGACCGAACCACGATGGTCCTGACAGATGGCCATGAACTGCTCGTAGTCCGAGGGTTGCGGACCAACCGCCAACACCAATCCATCCGCATCTCCACGGGTCGACCATTGGTTGAAATCCAGGATGGTTCCGGCCAGATCCGGTGCATCACGCCTTGCCAGCGCTGCAGCCCCAGCATCCGGCCAGAGCAGCCGACAGGATTCA
>LXNH01000383.1_pt1 | contig 11576 bp, 7 predicted proteins | sample 809111 | NCBI WGS metagenome assembly LXNH01 (sample SAMN04870528, study PRJNA318959) | seawater metagenome | biome: 00002010; material: water; isolation source: marine seawater | place: Greece: Milos, Mediterranean Sea | collected 2013-05-29 | depth 5-7 m
CAAATGTTTAAAGATGCCGAAAAGGGCGATAAAGAAGTGAACATCGAACGTACCGAGCAGGCCTTAGACACAAAACCTGAAATCATTGCAGCAGGTTGTCCTTTTTGCAATACGATGCTTCACGATGGTGTGAAGAACAAAGGAAAAGAAGGGAAAGTTGCAGTGTTGGATGTCGCACAGTTGTTGGCGCAAACCGAATCGCTCTAACTATGGTCGTGCCCTTTTCTCAGCTTCCTGACCACTCTCGTATTTGGATATATCCCTCAAGCCGCAGGTTTACAGATTCGGAAATGGTACAACTACAGTCTGACATTGAACAATTTTTGACCGATTGGACTGCCCATGGTGCATCCCTCTCAGCTGGATATTGTATCCCTCATCAACAATTTATTGTCTTTTCTCTTGATGAAGCCAATCAACAAGCAACTGGGTGTTCGATTGACAAATCGGTTCATTTTATTCAAGCTCTCGAACAATCATTGTCAGTGCATTTACTCGACAAAATGAATGTGCATTACAGTCAAGATGGAACAATCAAAGTTGTTGATCTTAAGGCATTTAAAAAAATGAGTAAGTCTGGTCAAGTCCTTCCTAGCACTACAGTTTTTAATCATCTTGTGACGACCAAGTCTGAGTTTGAGAGTCATTGGGAAACGAGTGCTGACCAGAGCTGGCATTCTCGTTATTTTTAGCTTTTGTACTTTTATCATATGATTTGTTACAAGCAAATATTGCTCACGATTTTAACGACCAACCTACTTTTTACACAACCAAAACAAAACTGGGTTGACAGCACTTATCAGTCGTTGACTTTAGAGCAAAAAATAGGGCAATTGTTTATGCCGATGGTTTTCTCACAAGGAGATCAAAATCATTATCAAAAAGCCATTTCTGCTATCGAAAAGTATCATCTCGGAGGAATCATTTTTTCAAAGGGGACAATAGCAGAGCAAGTTCGTTTGACAAACGAATTCCAAAACAAAAGTTCAGTTCCATTACTAATTGCAATGGATGCAGAGTGGGGGATGGCCATGCGCATCAGTGATGTATCTCCTTTTCCATTTCAAATGACTTTGGGGGCAATTCAAAACGATAGTTTACTCTATCAGCTTGGTCAGTCGATGGCCAATCGTCAAAGTCGAGTAGGCGTTCATCTAAATTTTGCACCTGTTGTCGATGTAAATACCAACTCCAAAAACCCTGTGATTGGTTTGCGTTCATTTGGTTCAGACCCAAAGTTGGTTGCTCAGAAAGCTGGCATGCTTCTTCGAGGAATGCAAGATGGTGGTCTCATGACAAGCATCAAACATTTTCCTGGTCATGGCAATACCTCAACTGATTCTCATCATACCTTGCCTTTGGTGAATCATGACATCAACCATCTGAACAGAGTCGAATTATATCCTTATAAAACACTCATCGATGAAGGTGTTTTTTCTGTGATGGTAGGTCATTTGGAGGTGCCTGCGCTCGAACAAACCAAAGGATTACCTTCATCTTTATCTCCTTCAATTATACATGATTTATTAGTTAATGAATTTGGGTTTGATGGTTTAGTCGTTACTGATGCATTAAATATGAAAGGTGTTTCAGATTACAGTGGAAACCAATCATCATCACTTGGATCTTTTTTGGCAGGAGCAGATTTGCTTTTAATTCCAGACGATTTGCCAATTGCATTTGAGGATATTCGAAATGCTATTGTGTCGGGGGCGATCACTGAAGAACGTTTGGCACATTCAGTCAAAAAAATTCTCAATGCAAAGTTTGATGCAAAACTGCATGAATCAAAACTGGTTCTTGGAGATTCACTTCATCAAGATATTGAGTCTTCTGATGCAACCAAACTCAACCATCAACTAGCAGAGGCATCTCTGACAGTGATCCAAAACAAAAATCAAATACTTCCCATCCAGCAGTTAGAAAATACAAACATTGCTTATGTTAAAATAGGCGAGGCCACAGGTGATTATTTTCTTGACAGAATGAGACATTATGCATCAATCGATGAGGTGAGTCTAACTGAAATACTGGTGAATCACAAAGATTATACACATATAATCGTTGGCTTACACCAACCAGACCATTCGCCTTTTGTCAAACACAAACTGAGTCAAGAAGTGATTGAAAAGCTCAAAGAATTGTGTGCGCAAACAAAGGTAAATTTGGTGACTTTCGCTAATCCATATAGCCTGTCAAAGTTCCCATTAGATGCTTGTGAATCTGTTGTACTTGCGTATCAAAATGGTTCAATATTTCAGTCCAAAGCTGCTCAGTTGGTTTTTGGGGGACTAGGTGCAAATGGAAAGCTTCCAGTCCCGATTGGGTCTTATGCGCAAGGTAGTGGCATAGATATCAAGCCATTGGAGCGTCTTTCATATGGCCACCCTTATCAGGTTGGGATGGATGAGAATGTATTGCAAAAAATTGATGTAATGGCAAATCAAGCCATCAATGATAGTATTGCCCCCGGCATGCAAATTTTGATTGCAAAATCTGGGAAAGTAATCTATCACAAGTCGTTTGGCCATATGCGATATACAAAACAAACACCCATACAGTGGTTTCATCGATATGATTTGGCATCAGTGACAAAAATTTTGGCCTCTGTTCCTTTAGCGATGAGGGAGTACGAAAGAGATTCTCTGTTTTTGAAAACGCCGATTTCAAGCTTGTTGGAGGGATATAAAGAGTCAAACAAAGCAGAAATGAATTTTCAAGCCTTGTTTTCTCATCATGCAGGTATTCAGCCCTGGCTGCCTTTTTATCGAAATACTTTGCGTGACAACTCAGATATTCCAAGCAAGAAACTTTATCGTAAAAAGCAAAAAAGGAGACATAAAGTACAAGTGACAGACGATTTGTATCTGCGTACAAAATACCTAGCGGAAATGAAAGAAGAGATTGTTGATAGTCCTTTATTGGACTCTATTTATTACAAATACAGCGATTTGCCTTTTTATATGTTTAAAGAATACATCGAGGGTCGTTATGGTCTGAGAATGGATATGCTCGTCGATAAAGAATACTATCATCCAATTGGGGCATCTTCTATGGGATATCTCCCTTTAAATGAAGTTAGTGATGATCAGATTGTTCCCTCTGAAATCGATGATTATTATCGACATACTGAGATTAAAGGTTATGTGCATGATATGGGAGCAGCCATGCAAAATGGTGTTGGTGGTCATGCTGGTTTGTTTAGCAATGCCAATGATGTTGCCAAGCTGATGCAAATGTTTATGCAGGGTGGTTCATATGGTGGACAGCAATTTTTCTTGCCCTCTACAATTAACCATTTTAACAAGAGATATTATAAAAATGAAAACAATAGAAGAGGTTTAGGGTTTGACAAACAGCAGTTTGAAGACCCAGGTCCAACCTGTTTATGTACCTCTGATGAGAGTTTTGGTCACTCTGGTTTTACAGGAACATTTGCTTGGGCAGATCCAGCGCATGAATTGGTTTATGTATTTTTGTCAAATCGAACTTATCCTAGCATGAATAACACAAAATTGATCGACACAAACCTGCGATCAGAAATACAGCGTGTCATCTATAACGCAATCATTCAATAGCTATGCGAATCGGAATTATATGTTATCCAACATTTGGTGGTAGCGGAGTTGTTGCGACTGAACTCGGAATTGAGTTGTCCAAAAGAGGTCACCACGTTCATTTTATAGCATATAAAAAGCCTGTTCGCTTAGATACAGATTTGGAGCGAATACATTTTCATGAAGTCCATGTGCCAGATTACCCTTTGTTTCACTATCAACCCTACGAATTAGCCTTGTCTAGCGCTCTTGTCGATATGGTTAGACTTCATAAAATTGAGCTTTTACATGCCCACTACGCAATACCTCATGCATATGCAGCTTTTATGGCAAAACAGATGCTCGCAGAATTGCAAATCAACATTCCAATAGTCACAACACTTCATGGGTCTGACATCACACTGGTTGGAAGTCATCCATTTTATAAGCCTGCTGTTACATTCAGCATCAACAATTCTGATGTCGTCACGAGTGTTTCCAAAAGTTTGAGGCATGATACCAAGGATATCTTTACTATCAAAAGGGAAATTGATGTGGTTCCCAATTTTATTGATATCCAAAAATATGAGCGTTTGCGAAATACATGCTCAAGAGAACAACTGGTCAAATCAGATGAACGTTTGGTTACGCATGTCAGTAATTTTAGGCCAGTCAAGCGTGTGCAAGATGTCATATCAGTATTTGCTAAAGTGAATAAAAAGGTCAAATCACGCTTGATTTTAGTCGGAGACGGCCCTGAAAGGCAATCGGCAGAAGAATATACCAAAGAACTTGGATTGACTGATGCAGTTGATTTTGTGGGTAAGTCCAATGATGTATATAGAATCCTTTGCTCGTCCGACTTGTTCCTTCTACCATCTCAAAGAGAAAGCTTTGGGCTTGCAGCACTGGAGGCAATGGCTGCAAGAACCCCTGTGATTGCTACAAATGAAGGGGGTATTCCTGAGGTTGTGGAAAACAACATTTCGGGATTTTTAACTGCTCATAGAGACGTAGATACAATGGCAAATTATGCAATAGAATTATTGAGCGACGACAATAAGTTAACCCTATTCAAAGATGCTGCTTTTGAAAGAGCTAAGACATTCGATATTCAAAAAATCATTCCTTCCTATATCGACATTTATAAAAAAGCACTTCAATAGGACTATAAATTCTTCTTGATTTGATCGCTAAAAGTACTTTCAAAAATCTTGTCGGCATTCGCTGTTTCAAACCCCTCACGACGATGTGCGTTGGTCAGTTTTTCCTTTGGAAGATTGGCAAATGCTGGTAGAGGTAAACGTTCGGCAAATTCGACATAGCTGCCTGCAATTTCAGCAGTCTCGCCATTTTCAAAAGTTGCTTCTACAGACTGTGCTATCGTACTGCTTTGGCGAAGTAATTTGTCTTGACTTGTTTTGATTTTACCTCCAGCATCGTTGAGGATCACACGAATCGATTGTAAGAATTTGTTAAAAAATTCAAGATTATTGTAAGGGGATGGCAACTCATGTATGCTAATGGTGTAATGGTTTAAATAATAACGATTATAAATCACCCAGGCGCCATATTCAGACTCTTTGAGCAGTGTTTTGTAATCGTTTAGGCTTGGCAATTTCCAAAGTGCCTGATGAAGAAAATCAATGACTGCTTCAGCATCATCCAAGTTGATTTCTCCTATGGGGTCTTTTCGAATCTCTTTGGTGTAGCTGTAGATAATGTCTTGCGCAGTAGTTGAGAGTTCCTTTACTTTTAATTCACTGATAAAAACACGAGGATAATGATCATGAGGAGGCTTATACCAGTAGGCATCCAATTTCTTTTTTGGAAAAAAATAATGGTCTTGTTTGGTATAGCCATGATGTAAAAAAATCTTTTCAAATGAGGCAATGCCAAGGTTCGGAACACCCAAAGTCCGAAATGCAATATGGTCATTGACAATGTCCTCTTGTTTTGAAATTAATCCGATGCCTTTCATCGCAGTTGTGATGGTTTTTACATCTGGCACTCGCTCGGCGTAGGGGATAAATAACCCATTGAGTATTTTGTTGAGTGGTGTGTTGTCAGAGAAATTCATGATTGTGATTTCGGTTGCAACAATGCCCCATTTGCAGTTGCATAAAAATCAGATAAAGAAATCATTTCTTGTTTGATAAATCCTTTTTGGGGCAATTTCGAAGCAGCAACCAATTCGACTACTGCTGCGATTGATGCTGCAGTTGTCCAGGATATGGCTCTCCAAAGTTTTCCATGGATTTCGATAGGCAAATAGGTCTGAAAAAACTCTTTTCGATGCATCTCACCATCTATTTTCCCTTCGACAACAGCATAGACATGAACGAGATCTTCCTCGACTGGAGGCTTGGCATTTGTCAAGATTTTTTCCAGCTGTTCCAAATCTTCTTTCATCACCATTTCATACATCAAAAAACGCATGAGTTTTCCATGTCCTGGGTATCGAATGGTTTTGTAGTTAAGGGTATCGACCTTTCTCTCATAGGTCGAGCACATGGTCCCAAGACCTCCTGAGGTTGTAAAGGCTTCATATTCTTGCCCTTCGATGTTCATATACTCAAATCCCTCTAGTGATGGTACATTTTTTCGAGTACCGTTGTGGATTGCTTCTGCATCATTGAGGTACTCATTAATCACGCCTGTTGGCGACCACGTAAAAGAATATGCAAGCTGACCATTTGGATATCGTGGCAAAGCTCCCACTCGTAACTCTATGTCTCTAAGCTCATCAAATTGACGCGCTAGATCGCCACCAACGATGCCAATAAATCCAGGGGCTAAACCACATTGTGGTGCCAATACAGATATTGATTGACTTGAAAGCGACTCTATGTGTCGCATGGTGTTCACATCTTCTGTCAAATCAAAATAATGAACTCCTTTTCGGTGAGCGATTTCGGCAATATGTTTATTCAAAAAGTAGGGCAGCGCAGAAACCACTGCATCAACATTCTCTAGAGCATGTTTGATGTTATCGACCTTTCCGATATCAAGAGTTTTGTGCTCAAATGGCAATGCTATTCCATAGTAGGGTGGATGGATGTCATAACCAATTACCGAAAACTGATCGCTTAACAATATCCCCACCAACGTGCCCACTTTACCAAGACCAAAGACTGCAATTTTGTTCATTTTATAACAATTATTGGTAATAAAGTTATAAAAAAAACAATTTAGGAAAATGCTATTGTTTATAAAATTTCAAAACCTCGTTGCCACTTTGATGGCGAATATTAATCAGATAATATCCTTTCTGTAAATTATCGGTCGAAATAGGGAAAACCTTTGATGGGCTTACAGTTGCATTTCCATCATCGTACAGTCTACCATTCAGGTCATAAATTTGATAGTAAAAACTGGAAACCTTTTTGGGAACACCAATTTTGAAAACATCAATTACAGGATTTGGGAATAAAATCCAGCGATCTGCATCGTTGTCTGATCGAAGGAGTTCAAATTGGTCAAACTGTCGCCCAAGGACGGACTCTGATTTGTTGTCATTCGTGTTTAGCCATTGATCAATCACTGTAGCATATATCGATCGATAATCAAATTCTGATTCGAGGTTGTCCTCCCATCGCACTCCTTTTGGGATCACAGGGTTTTCACCTAGGACTTCTGTATTGACTCTGTTGCCAAAGATGAATAGGGGGGCAGCTGTACCATGATCTGTTCCTCTAGAGCCATTGGAGACAATTGTTCGTCCAAATTCAGAAAATGTCATACACAACACATCATCACTTCTGCCGACTTCATCTAGGTTTTGAAAGAACTTTAACACATTATCATTGAGCTCCTTTAATAAGTATGCATGCTCACCTTTGGTATGATCTGATAGATCGACTTGGGTGTCATGTGTGTCAAACCCACCCAGCGTGACCATATATATTCGAGTGTTTAAACCACCCAAAATCAGACGAGTCATGATATCAAACTGCTCTCCAAAATCACTCTCCTCGTAGGCTTGTGCAAGCGAAGACTTTTCATAGGCAGATTTGACAATGCTCGCATATTCGTTGGACTGATGTTTGACAAGATCGATGTATCGCAATTTTACACCCACATTATTATCAGGGTATGCTGCATTTGGGTTAAAAAGAATATCCTCGTGAAACCCATCGGGGTTTGTTGTCAAATAACTTGTAAAAGACTGGTTCCCAGTAAATAGTATCGAAGAACCACCTCCTCCCAATTCGATTGATAATGGATCGGGGTAGTTTTGGTTTGGGTAGGCTGTTGGCCAGTCTGGATGTTCGGATTCGATAAAGCGACCAATCCACCCCGAGTTTAAAAATTCATCAGAATCTGATGCGCTTTGCCAAATATCCATCGATCGAAAATGAGAAAAATCGGGTTGTTCATAACCTACATTTTGTATGATTTTGAGACGTTGTTCGTCATAGAGACTTTTAAACCCTGACAGTTCGGGATGTAGTCCCAAAGAAGTGTTTCCAAGATCGATAATAGACTCGTCTGGCAGCATCACATGTGGTCTTGCTTGCTGTAGCTCACTGAGTTGATTGAGTGGAATAACAGTGTTGAGTCCATCATTTCCTCCATCCAATTTGATGAGTACCAATATCCGACCAGGTTCGTTTGTATTTGACAGAAAAGATCCAGATTGCTGCGCCAGTGCCTGATGAAGCAAGTTTGGCAACACGATTGGTGCTGCTGCTGCATGACTGAGTTTATGTAAAAATGATCTTCTCTTCATAACCTAGTGTATGTGATAGACTGAGAGTTCAAAAAATTTAAACAATACATTATCAAACCGCCATTGAATCGAACTTATATTTTCTTTTGATGGATCATCCATAAAGGCATTGATATACTCTTCCCAGTGCATTTCATTTATATTGCCAAGTAGCTCATTTTTTAGCATTTCATATGTGGAACTATCAACTGAGGCTCCACAAAGGCGTTGGTTGAATTCATTAAAAAAATCTTCAAAACTGGCAGGATTTTGATAGGTACTTAAATAGTTGTGCAAATTGTACTTCAGGTTCACTCCTAGATCTTCGTAGCTGTACAACCAAAGCCCCCATCGAAACCAATGAGCAGCTTGTTTTCTCGATTTGATTGTCGACGAGTTGATCCAAAATATATCATAAACCGGCTCTTGGTAAAACGCAGGCCACCCAGAAACATTTGGCGGCGTAAATAGTTGCATCCCTTGGTTATAGTTGCTCCAATGCAGATTTTGCCCAAAAAGGTTATAGGGAAGAGTTGTTTGATCGATCTCTTGTTCCAAAAAAGCAGGGTGATTGGGATTAAATTGTTCATACTGCACTTCATTGCCATCCCAGTGTGTACGATAACCATTGGTGATTTCGAGTTCTTTCAGCATACCCATATTATAATCGAGTGGAGATTTGATTATGCTATTTGGTATTGCTGCATCGAAAAAGTGTTCGCTGCCAAGCAATACACGCAAAACAGCGACAAGAGAGTGATTATTATCTTTAAATACTTGTGCTAGAGGTGCTATGATTTGGGATTCAATTTCAGGAGTTAGTACAGGATAAACAAAAAATTGATAGAGTCGTCGACACAAATAAATACCTGACTCTTCTGTGTTGAATAGCATATCGACAACCTCTTGCAGCTCTTGCTGACCATCATCACCCGACTTCCCCCTTATCGTATGATTGTTGTAAAATGAAGAAAATTCTTTGTCGCCTGTATCATGGTTATAGTCTTCGAAAAAGACGTGAGTGTCTGTACCTTCACTAAACACCAATTTTTCGTAATCATAAGTCCAACCCACGAGTGCTCTTGCAATTTCGCGTACATCTTTTTCAGTAAATTTCGCAAAAGGACGTTTCCCAACAGTAAACAACTCTTGGACTTCACGTGCATAATTTTCATCAGGTGTATCTTTTTGACTCAAGGCGAGGTTGAGAAAATCTAGCATTGAGGGATCGAGGGTAACATCATAAATAAAATCTTTATAACTGCTAAAACAGGATTCAAATAGAAGTTTGATGTATAAAAATGCAGCCTTGTGTCCCAACTCAAAACAGCGAGTAGGCACCAAATTGTGCAAAAAAACAAAAAGCTTCCAGTGAACTGAGGTGTCTTGTTTGTAGATGCGTTGATTGATCCATGAGATGATTGCAGTGTATCGTTCATGACCAAATTGCTCCAACTCTTCCGAATCATTGTCAGCATACGCTCGATTGATGAATGGCTCGCCTGGTGGCACATCATCGGAAGTATATAAGTCTTTATAATCTGAGGCTGTTAGCTGATGATAATAATTGTTTATCGGTTCATCAAAGAGTTCGGGTGTCAAAATCAAGTCAAGAGACTGTTGTAAATCTAAATTCTCTACATCATTCAAATGCCTCTTGCACAAACCCACCATGGTTCTGTTGAGTAAGTGTTTTCGTTGCTCAAACCCAAAACTACCTGTGTAGGGCGCAAGACTGTAGCTGAAAACAGCTTGTATGCTTGCTTTTTTGACTCTTACAATTTCATCAACATTCAACTTTTTTTGACTGTAAAAGTCAGCAACCAAATCAATGGGTGGATAGCTGTTTATTTTTTTCTTTTTACTCATTTTCATTGACTAAGGTAACCTTTTTGTGTAACATAATTTTAGTAACTTGCAACTGTGTTATCTAGATTCTTAATTTTCTTCTTTTGTTTCTGTTTTGTGCAAGCGCAAGACGTTTTCTCAGGTACTGTTTTTGGGAATGATGAAAGCAACCCATTGCCAGGAGCGAATGTGTATTGGCTTGCAACAAATAAAGGAACTGTCACTGATATCGATGGCAAATTTTCGATGCAAAAACAGGCTTCCGATTCTCAATTGGTAATCTCTTACGTGGGTTTTACTTCAGATACCCTTGGCATTCAAAATTCAAAAACAATCATCCATATTTTAAAGCGAAAAGATGGCGCAAACCTAGACGAAGTCGTTGTTTCTGAACGAAAAAAGACTAGTCAATTGTCTTTTCTGTCTGCACAAAACGTTTTGAATGTCAGTAGCGAGGAACTCCTAAAAGCTGCCTGTTGCAATCTTTCTGAAAGCTTTGAAACCAACCCAGCCATTGATGTCAATTTTGACAATGCACTCACAGGTGTTAAGCAAGTGAAAATGATGGGTTTACCCAGTCCATACTTACTCTTTACAGAAGAAAACATACCTACGATCAGAGGAGCATCGCAGGTGTATGGTTTGAGCTTTATCCCTGGCACATGGATCGAAAGCCTACAAATCACCAAAGGCGCTGGAAGTGTGATAAACGGCTATGAAAGCATGACTGGTCAAATCAATTGTGAACTAAAAAAACCCTTGACAAGTGAGCGATTGTTCCTCAATCTATTTCGTTCTTTTGAGGGGCGAAATGAGTTGAATGTTCATACGAAAGCGAATTTGTCGAACAAATGGTCTGCAAATTTATTTGTGCATTATAACGAACGCACAGATAGGGTAGATAAAAATGATGATAAGTTTTTGGATATGCCTCTTTCCGATCAAGTGAATATCCTCACTCGCTTTCAATACCTAGATGCAGAAAAGGGTTGGGTGTCTTTCTTTAATGTCAGAATACTTCATGACAATAAGCTTTTTGGGCAAACAAACTTTATTCCAAAAACGCATAAAAACACAACAGCAGTGTGGGGGAGTGAGATGCTGACAAAACGCTATGAAACTTCGCTCAAACTTGGCTATGTTTTCCCTGAATTACCCTATCAAAGCTTTGGTTTTCAGTTGGCTTACAGCGACCACGATCAGCAGTCATATTATGGTTTACGAGCATACGATATTCGCCATAAGAGTATGTTTTCAAATGTGATATTTAACTCCATTCTGAGCAATACCCTTCATAAATTTAAGACAGGACTACAGTTCGCATATGACCAGTATGATGAAACAGTAGAAGTGCAATCAACCAACAGAACTGATCGTTCTGTGGGTGCTTTTTTTGAGTACAGTTATGACAGCCTCGAGCGACTTCGCATGGTATTGGGCCTTCGCTTTGATCATCACAATCATATTGGCAGTTTCGTTAC
>LXNH01000384.1_pt1 | contig 11558 bp, 9 predicted proteins | sample 809111 | NCBI WGS metagenome assembly LXNH01 (sample SAMN04870528, study PRJNA318959) | seawater metagenome | biome: 00002010; material: water; isolation source: marine seawater | place: Greece: Milos, Mediterranean Sea | collected 2013-05-29 | depth 5-7 m
CTGAATTTCTTTTAAGCCCGAGTCGCCCGAGATCGGCCTCGATTCGGCGCGGACAAACTTCATGCCGTTATAGTCTTTCGGGTTGTGACTCGCGGTAACCGCAATACCGCCCCCAACGCCCAGATGCGCCGTCGCAAAATAGATTTCCTCGGTACCACAGAGACCAATATCGACAACGTTCACACCTTGATCGCGCAGGCCATCAACCAGTGCAGCCTTGATCGATTCGCTGGTCAGTCGGATGTCGTGACCTACCACTACCGTGCCTGGGTTAATAACCTCTGCATAGGCTTTACCAATTCGGTTGGCGACATCTTCGTTGAGTTCGTCAGGAATGCGGCCGCGAACATCATAGGCCTTAAAACAGCTAATCGCTTGACTCACCTCGAGGCTCCTCAGGGCTGGTAGTAAAGGTTTTCGTAGACGTAATTCGTGGCTTCAACAAAGCCGGGCACGCTGCCGCAATCAAAACGCAGGCCTTCGAACTTGTAGGCGACGACCCGGCCCTCGGTGGCTTGAGTTTGCAGCGCATCGGTAATCTGTACCTCACCGTTTCGACCCGGCGGCGTGTTTCGAATAATGTCAAAAATATCTGGGGTCAAAATGTAGCGCCCGATCACGGCAAGATTCGAAGGCGCCTCCTCAACCGGTGGCTTCTCAACCATTTGTGATACCCGGTACAGACCGTCGCCAATTGCCTCACCAGCGACCACACCGTAGGCGCTGACCTGATCCATCGGTACTTCCATTACGGCAACGATCGAGCACTGGTGAGTCTCGTAGAGCTTCGACATTTGAGCCAATACGCCATCCCCCTCGGGATTTAAACAGAGATCATCGGCAAGAAGCACACCAAAAGGGTGCTCTCCGATCAGCGGCTCCCCGGTCAGGATCGCGTGACCAAGACCTTTCATAGCGCGTTGACGCACCATAGTAAACACGCCCCGATCGATAAGATCGCGAATGCCTTCGAGATACTTTTCTTTTGAGCTGCCGGCGATCTCGGCTTCAAGTTCGTAATTGAGATCGAAGTGATCGGCAATGGCTCGTTTACCGCGTCCGGTCACCAGCGCGCAGTTGAGCATGCCGGCATCGAGCGCCTCTTCGACGCCGTACTGCAGCAAAGGCTTATTAACAATCGGCAGCATCTCTTTGGGTGTACTTTTGGTCGCCGGCAGAAAGCGCGTACCGTAGCCCGCAACGGGAAATAAACATTTTTGGATCATGGGATCTCCTTACGACTCGGACCGTCCATAGACGTCTTCAAATCGGACAATATCATCTTCACCGAGATAACTTCCGGATTGCACTTCGATCAATTCGAGCGGTACAGCGCCCGGATTAGATAAGCGGTGTTTGGCACCGATCGGGATGTAGGCGGACTGGTCCTCACGGAGCAAAAAAGACTCCTCGCCATTCACCACCTCGGCGACACCGCGAACCACCACCCAATGCTCAGCCCGGTGATGGTGCATCTGCAGCGATAGACGCTGACCAGGATTGACGATGATGCGCTTGACTTGAAAACCGTCTGCAGACGCCAACGATTCGTAGGAACCCCACGGTCTGAACACACGGTGATGGCTGTGCGCCTCGCTTCTATCCAGTCCTTTGAGGGCATTAACGATGTTTTTGACATCTTGCACCGAGTGACGATCCGCCACCATGACCGCATCTGCGGTCTCCACGATAACTAGATCATCGATCCCGGTGGCGGTGACTAGCCGTGATTGACTGCGCACGTAACTGTTGCGGCTGTTATCTAACAATACGTCACCCACGGTCACATTGCCGTCGGCATCGGACGAGCCCGCTTCCCAAAGTGCAGACCAAGCACCGATATCACTCCAGCCGCAATCAAGTGATACGACTGCACCCCGATCGGTTTTTTCCATAACCGCATAGTCGATACTGTCCGATGGACAACTCGCAAATAATTCAGGATCGGGTCGAACGAAGTCCATATCGGTACTTGCGGCGGCCATCGCCTCGCGGCAGATTTTGAGCATCTCGGGTTGATGGGTGGCTAAGGCCTCGCAGTAGGCATCGGCGCGGAACATAAACATGCCGCTGTTCCACACATAGTCACCGGATTCGAGATAGGCCTCAGCTGTCGCCGCGTCGGGCTTTTCAACGAACTCCGCAAGGTCACTGATCGAGCCTGAGAGCTCTTTACCACATCGGATATAGCCATAGCCTGTCTCTAGCCGATTGGGAATCAAACCGAAAGTAATCAAGCGGCCCTCATCGACGACATTGAGCGCCTGAGTGACAGCCGACTGAAGTGCGCCAACATCAGCGATATGGTGGTCAGCGGGCAGTACCAACAGCACAGCCTCGGGGTCTTTTGCCAAGGCATCGATCGCAGCGATTGCGATGGCGGGCGCTGTATTGCGACCGGCAGGTTCCAAAACGATCGACGGCGATTCAATGTCTAGTTGCCGCAGTTGTTCGGCAACTAGGAAACGGTGTTGTTCGTTGCACACTACCATCGGCGTAGCCACAGGCAAACCGTCTAAACGCCCCAGGGTTTGCTGAAGCATCGACTGCTCGCCGATGAGGTTGAGGTATTGTTTGGGTCGCGCCTCGCGCGACACCGGCCAGAGCCTGCTGCCAACTCCGCCGCAGAGCAACACTGGATTAAATTTCGGCATTAGATCTCCCACACAACAACACAGTAAAGGGTGCTGGCTTCTGCACATTTCGAGAGGCCAAATGGTGACCGCACGCCACGATGGTTGACCTCATGTCCTTGCCTATAGAGCTACCATATCGTCGACAGGTAGGATTCACCGTTTTTTAACCTACTCGCCACGCTACCAGACCGAGATGACAATTTAATGGTTTCGTTGTTGTCGCTCCCACAATCATCAAAATCAGCAAAGAAAAATCCACGGGAACGAGTAAATTTCGTGACAATTACTACAAGTTCGGCGATATCTGGAAAACGAGATGCACAGACGGCTTGAGCGCGGTAACCTAAACAAATGAGTGATACCTTCGTATTTACCCCTAAAAATGCCTACGCCAAAGACGAATTAGTCGCCTGCGGCATGGGAGACCTGTTTGGCCCCGGCAACGCAAAATTGCCCATCGACAACATGTTGATGTTGGACCGCATTACCACCATTACAGGTGATGGCGGCCAGTACGGCAAAGGCGAGATCCGGGCTGAGCTCGACATTAATCCCGATCTCTGGTTTTTTGACTGCCATTTCCCGGGCGATCCCGTGATGCCCGGCTGTCTGGGTCTCGACGCTATGTGGCAGCTAGTCGGGTTCTTTTTGGGATGGCGCGGCAACCCAGGTCGAGGCCGCGCCTTGGGATCGGGTGAAGTCAAATTTACCGGCCAGATCTTACCCACCAGCAAGCTGGTGACCTATCACATCGAGATGAAGCGAGTTATCGAGCGAAACTTAGTGGTGGGTATTGGTGACGGCTCGGTAGCCGTTGATGGCCGAGTTATCTACACAGCGACCGATCTTCGCGTCGGTCTGTTTCAGTCCACGGAAAATTTCTAATGACAAATCGAGTGGTCGTTACCGGCTTGGGCATTGTCTCGAGTCTGGGTAATAACGCATCTGAGGTGGTTGCGTCTTTGCGCGACGGTAAGTCCGGCATCAGCCATCAGGCTACGCAAGAAGAAATTGGCATGCGATCGGTGATCGCGGGTCGGCCAGATATCGACCTGTCGGAACACATCGACCGAAAACAGTGGCGCTTTATGGGCGACGCTGCCGGTTACGCCTTTTTGAGCCTCGAGCAAGCGATTGCTGATGCAGGGCTCAGCGATGAGCAGGTATCGAATGTCCGAACCGGCATCATTGCGGGCTCTGGTGGTGCATCCTCAGCGAGCCAGGTGGAGGCCGCTGATATTTTGCGAGATCGTGGCTTGCGACGGGTCGGTCCCTATCGAGTCACACAGACCATGGGCAGTACAGTCTCCGCGTGTCTGGCCACACCGTTCAAAATCAAAGGTGTGAACTACTCTATTTCATCTGCCTGCTCTACCAGTGCGCACTGCATCGGGAACGCCATGGAGCAAATTCAACTCGGAAAACAGGATGTCGTGTTTGCCGGAGGTGGCGAAGAACTCGACTGGACCATGAGTGCCTTGTTTGATGCGATGGGTGCACTGTCGACCAAATACAATGACGCCCCCGAAAAAGCGTCACGCGCTTATGACGCTGATCGAGACGGCTTTGTCATTGCCGGCGGTGGCGGCATGTTAGTCCTCGAGTCGCTGGAGCACGCGCAGGCACGCGGCGCCAAGATTTACGCCGAACTCGTGGGTTACGGCGCAACCTCTGACGGGCACGATATGGTCGCCCCGTCCGGAGAGGGCGCAGTCCGCTGCATGCAACAAGCCATGGCCACAGTCGATGGCGATATCGACTACATCAATGCACACGGCACCAGCACACCTGCCGGTGATATTCAGGAGTTAAAAGCAGTTCGAGAGGTATTTGGTGACAAGACGCCACCGATTGCCTCCACCAAATCACTATCTGGGCATTCGCTGGGTGCTGCCGGTGTTCAGGAAGCGATCTACTCGCTCCTGATGATGGAGCATAACTTTATTGCAGCCTCCGCCAATGTCGACACACTCGATGAAGGCGCCGAAGGCATGGACATTGTTCGCGAACGCCGCGACGGTGTCACTGTAACGAGAGCAATGAGCAATAGCTTTGGCTTCGGTGGCACCAACGCCACCTTAGTGTTCCAGGCAATCTAAAACCCAGCTCAGACTGCGTGATAGCCACTGTCCATCAGCTGGCTAATGGGAAGCACCTGCATCTCATCGCCTATTTCAAACGCGCGACCGATTGGCACGATGGCGACTCCATTAGCCTGCGCCAACCCTAGTGAGTCACTCGAAAACTGGTTACCGGCCAAGCTGATTGTCGTCTGGCCACCATTGACTACTGCGACGGCAACACGCAAAAACTCTTGGCGCTTTGTCGGTGCGGCCACCGAAAAGTCAGCAACACCTATGACTGGGATAATCGGCTCGGAATCAATCCCCTGGCGTTTTTGTAAATAGACCTTCGATACCAGTAATAGCGTCATCCATGCGGATACTGGATTTCCCGGTAAACACAGAATCGGCGTATCAAAAACCTTACCGATCGCGACTGGCTTTCCGGGCTTGATCGCGAGCCGCCAGAAATCAAGCGATCCGTTTGCCTCAATCACATCTCGGACAATATCGGCATCGCCCACAGAGACACCGCCACTGCTCATGAGAATATCGACCGTGGGGGCTGCTGCTGTCATCGTTTTTTCTAGGATGGTCTTGTCATCACGCTGGATACCAAGATCAACCACCTCAAATCCCATATGGTTCAAAAGCGCCTTGATTTGAGGACGGTTTGAATCCACCAGTTGCCAATCCGATACCGGCTGGGTACCGGAAATCACCAGCTCATCACCCGTGGAAAAAACACCGATCACCAGTCTACGCTTGACAGTAACAGTCGACTTCCCAATCAACGAGAGCAATGCAATATCGGCGGCCGTGAGAACCTTGCCAGCACGCGCCACGAAGTCACCTGGCGCAATATCACACCCTGCACTGCGCACATTATTGCCTCGCTCGGCGGTTGCAGAAAACGTTACATTGTCACCGTGTCGCTCGACGTCTTCCTGCATGATTACGGTATCAGCACCGGACGGCAGCACACTGCCGGTATAGATCCGAGCGCAGGTCCCGGGCAGCAGGGGCTCAGCGGCATAACCCGCGAAGACTTGCTGCGATACTCTCAGAGTCCCGGGCACATCATCAGCAAGCACGGCGTAACCATCCATCGCACTTTTAGCAACCGGCGGCACAGGCGCATTAGCGATGACGTCTTGCGCGAGTACCCGACCCGCAGCATCGGATACATCGCAGATCTCGGTATCAGATATAGCGTCGACACTGGCCCTTATCTGGGCCAGTCCCTGATCTAACGGGAGTAAACTCATGTCTTGGGCGATACAACACCCGAAAAATTGCAGGGTCGATGTTCCGAATCGAGCTGATCACGAATGATGCCGTTCCAAGCGGTTCGGCAGGCTCCGGTGGAACCCGGCATGCAGAAAATCACGGTTTTATTGGCCAGTCCCGCAATGGCTCGAGACTGGATCGTGGAAGAACCGATCTCCTCAAAGGACAGGGCTCTAAAGACCTCGCCAAACCCCTCAATGGTTTTATCGAACAGAGGCTCCACCGCTTCGGGTGTTGAATCTCGGCCCGCGAAACCTGTCCCACCGGTAATTAGCACCGCCTGCACGGCCACCTCTGCAATCCACGCCGACAATGCGGCTCTGATCAGATAGATATCGTCAATAACAATATCGCGAGCACACACCGAATGCCCTGCGTCGGTTAGCGCATCGGCCAAAAAGTCACCCGAGGTATCGTTAGCGCGGGTTCTCGTGTCACTCACGGTGAGGACCGCCACATTCATCGCCTGCGTCACGCTGTCTCCTTGTCCTTGTCCTTGTCCTTGTCAGACTTCACGTAAAGTTCTAAGTAGCGGGTCACCGCTCGATCAACAAAACCGCGCCACGGCAGTTGCTGAATACCAAACTCACGACGAATTGCACTGCAGTCTAACGAATGATTAGTAATCGCTGCATCTGGATCGGTTACGTCATCAAGCAAGTCACGGGCCTTCTCAAACGGCTCATGCTGTGACGCGCAAGCCAATACGGCTTCGGCAAATGCCAGATAACCGGTTTCCCCCAAACTGCAGTAATGAAACAGGCCATGCTTATCGGCGCCCACACTCATCTGGTCAAGAATCGCAGCGACAATTCTAGCCACCTCGGCCACGTGCACCGGACTGCCGCCATCGCGGTTTGACAGCGCTAAGCGTTGACCTCGCCGTAAGGCATCGAGCGACCTGCAAAGAGCATTAGGCCGACGGCCACCAAACAAACGCCCTAGTCGGAGTACAAAGGTGTCGTCTAAACGCGAGGTTAGAGTCTTTTCAATTTCGATCAGAACCTGCCCCAAGGCATGATTCGCATCGGGGGTATCGGTCTCGAGATAAGGACGTGTCATCTGCCCCGAAAAAACGAAAGCACTAGATAACAAAAAGTAACTGGAGCCATAACGCTCGCAGTAGTCGGCCAGCCAACCGGTGCGCTCAATATCGCGTGAGCCAATCCGATCGGAGCTATCTATTTGGGTCACGATTCGGGTATCAACAACAACGTCTGGGTAGGTATCACGCAGTAATCTGCGCACTTGCCGCTCCCGGCGCCAACGGAGCGCGTCTGTACCGACGCCCAGTAACTCATGTCGACGCAAGGGGCTGGCAAACGCGCTCAGCGAATAGCCAGTAGGGGTATCGTTACCAAGGACAAGAACTCGCACTACCTGCCTCTTCTCCTATCCTAATTAAGGTCCTCAGGTCACCTCGATTAATAAGCCTCGCGGCGTCGATGCGAGCGCAACCCAAAGAATACTTAACTAGAAGGGAATATCGTCCTCGGGGAAATCAGCAGGCGGTGCTGCTGGCGCCGGAGCTGGGGTAAAGCCAGCGGCTGCGGCGGGTGCCGCTGAACCCATGGCCGGCGCACCACCGGAAAAGCCGCTGTTATCTTGCGCCATATTTCGGCTGTCGAGCATTTGCATCTCGTTAGCGATCACCTCAGTGCTGTAGCGATCCTGCCCGGACTGGTCCTGCCATTTGCGGGTTCGCAATGCGCCCTCGACATATATCTTGGAGCCCTTACGCAAATACTCGGCGGCGATCTCTGCAAGACGATTAAAGAACACGACTCGGTGCCACTCGGTTCGCTCCTGCATTTCACCGGTATTCTTATCTTTCCAAGATTCAGATGTAGCAATACTGATGTTAGTCACACCACCACCAGAAGGCAGCACACGGTGCTCGGGTTCGTTGCCCAGATTGCCCACCAAAATTACTTTATTGACCCCACGAGTCGCCATTGTTTCCTCCTGAAGCAAGTCTCTAAGACTGCCTCTACATGATTTTCTACTGCCCCGACTATATCAACCCAGGACGGGCTTCGGGAGATCTTATGTTGTCTTTATGGTGCTTCAGCGAGATTAGCTGTCCGCAAAGGCGACACCATCACCGTTGCCGTCCAAAAACCAATCAAAACCAACGTCCCCAGCCAAACACCCACCGCGCCGTAGCTGGTCAATAAGAACCCGCCTGTCACACCACCGATAAACACGCCAATAAATTGTGACGAGGCAAAGACGCCCATCGCGGTACCCCGCGCTCGCTCCGGTGCCACAATAGAGGTAAGTGACGGCAAAATAGCTTCCAATGCTGTGAACCCTGTGAAGAAGAGCAGCAAGCCCAAAAGAGTTCCCGAAAGACCGCCCCAGGCCAGCAAGGCGAGTCCGACCGCCACGATAGCGAGGCCCGAAACCACGCTCCTTACGGGATGCTCTAAATAACGTCGCCCCTTAACCAAGACATAGATGCCAGGGACCGAGAGCAGCAACGCACCGAGATAGACCCAACCGTGATGATCTCGAACAATCTGCGCCTCGGTCACCAGTGACGAAGGTACGACCACAAAAACCGCCATCAGCAAAAAATGCAGGCAGAAAATACTCAAATACATAATGCGCAATGACGGGAGTCGCAATACCTCGAATAAACGAGATTGCTCGAACCCTGACCCCTCAACGATGAAACGACCGCTGATTGGAGGCGGCTTGGGCAGACACAACACAATGAGAACTCCGCAAAAAGCCAATACCGCGGTCCCCCAAAACACCATCGGCAAGCCACCCAAGGTCGCTAACGCGGGCCCGATTACCAAAGCCAAGGCAAACGCAATGGCGATACTGGCGCCAATAACTGCACTGGCTTTTGCTCGCTGAGAAGGTCGAGTGAAATCCGCTGCCAACGCCATTGTGGCAGATGCAATCGCGCCGCTCCCTTGCAAAAAGCGGCCGAAAACAATACCGGCCATTGTCGATGCACTCGCTGCGACAGCACTGCCGAGCACCAACATCAATAGACCGCCCGCAACCACCCAGCGTCGATCAACAAGGTCAGATAACCAGCCCATGGGAATTTGCAGGCAGGCCTGTGTTAAGCCGTAGGCGCCGACCGCCAATCCCAGCAGAAACGGTGTAGCGCCTGTCATATCGGTGGCGTAGATTGCGATGAGCGGCAGCACCATAAACAAGCCGAGCATGCGAACCACATAAAGAGCAGAAAGCATGATCACAGCTTGTCGCTCGTCACGGGTAAAGGCGTCGCTATTGGCCACGGACTCAATCTCAAAAGAAAAGAAGCGTATCACGAACCGGACAAATAGCGGGGCACCCAGAGTCTATCGGCGCCACTTCGGAGTATAATCTTGAACTTTTGGCCTGGACGTTGAAGTCAAGCTGTATGGACACCATCCAAGTTCGTGGCGCACGGACACATAACCTCAAAAATATCGACCTCGATATCCCCAGAGACAAGCTCGTGGTAATCACTGGACTCTCGGGTTCGGGCAAGTCCTCACTGGCTTTCGACACACTCTATGCGGAGGGTCAACGGCGTTACGTAGAGTCGCTGTCTACCTATGCTCGGCAATTCCTATCGATGATGGAAAAGCCCGATATTGACCACATTGAAGGCCTGTCACCGGCAATATCAATCGAGCAAAAATCGACCTCTCATAACCCTCGATCAACCGTGGGCACGATTACCGAGATCTATGACTACCTGCGGCTATTGTTCGCTCGGGTCGGCGATCCGCGCTGCCCGGAACACGGCATTACCCTAAAAGCACAAACCGTCAGCCAGATGGTCGATACAGTCATGGCGATGCCCGAAGGTCAGCGGTTAATGCTGCTTGCCCCGCTTGTTCGCGACCGTAAGGGTGAGCACTTACATGTGTTCGAGCAGGCCCGAGCGGCGGGCTTCATCCGGGTTCGGGTCAACGGTATTGTGGTGGATCTAGACGATGTCCCCGAGCTCGATAAACGCAAAAAGCATCACATCGATGTTGTTGTTGATCGTTTCAAGATTCGTGATGACCTGGCGCTCAGACTCGCCGAGTCCTTTGAGACCGCGCTCGAACTCACCGATGGTATCGCCTGCGTCGCTCCGATGGATGAAGATGGCGACGAAGTCCTGTTTTCGGCCCGATACTCTTGTCCGCAGTGTGGTCACTCGATCGACGAGCTGGAACCCAGATTATTTTCTTTCAACAATCCAGCGGGCGCCTGCACCAGCTGCGATGGTCTGGGGGTAACGCAGTACTTCGACGAAGCTCGGGTGGTAGCCCACCCCGAATCCAGTCTCGGTGAGGGTGCGATACGCGGTTGGGATCGACGCAACGTGTATTATTTTCATCTGTTAACTTCGCTGGCTAAGCATTACGGGTTTTCGATCGACGCGCCCTTCAACACGCTGTCCGAAGGCCATCGCTCCCTATTACTGCACGGTAACGGCGGCGAAGAAATCGAGTTTGCCTACATCAACGACCGCGGTTCGGTATTCAAACGACACCATGCCTTTGAGGGCATTTTGCCGAATATGGAGCGCCGCTATCGTGAGACCGAGTCATCATCGGTGCGCGAAGAACTATCAAAATATGTTTCCACCGCACCTTGCGGCAGTTGCCAGGGCACCCGTCTATGCGCTGATGCGCGCAGTGTATTTGTTGACGGTCGTACCCTGCCGAGTATCACTGAACTACCCGTCGGCGACGCCTTTGACTATTTCGAACAACTCGAAATGGAAGGACGACAGGGCGAAATAGCCGATAAGATTTTGAAAGAGCTTCGCGCTCGCTATCGCTTTCTGGTCGACGTTGGCCTCAACTACCTTACCCTCAATCGCAGCGCAGAAACCCTGTCGGGTGGTGAAGCGCAGCGAATTCGACTCGCCTCTCAGATTGGAGCCGGGCTAGTTGGCGTGATGTACATCCTTGATGAACCTTCGATTGGCCTGCATCAGCGGGATAACGAGCGACTACTGCGCACCCTGACCCACCTCAGGGATATCGGAAACACCGTACTGGTCGTCGAACACGACGAGGATGCGATCCGGACCGCTGATCACGTTATCGACATTGGCCCCGGAGCCGGAGTTCACGGTGGCGCCATCGTCGCTGAGGGACCGATGGCATCGATCATGGCCAACGAGGCCTCGCTCACCGGTGACTACCTTTCTGGCCGTCGACAAATCGAAGTACCCAAGAAGCGCCATAAGGCCGATGGTAAGCAGACGTTGTCTATTACTGGCGCGTCGGGCAATAACTTACAAAATGTCAGGCTCGAACTACCCGTGGGCTTACTGACTTGTGTCACAGGCGTATCAGGCTCGGGCAAATCGACACTCATTAACGGCACGCTCTACCCGCTTGCGGCGACAATGCTCAACGGCGCGACCACCTTGCGTGCAGCAGCTCACGAGGGCTGTGCTGGGCTCGAGCATTTCGATAAGTGCATTGATATCGATCAATCCCCGATCGGGCGAACCCCTCGATCGAACCCCGCGACCTATACCGGCATCTTTACCCCTGTCCGAGAGCTCTTTGCCGGAACACAGGAAGCTCGGTCGCGAGGCTACAAGCCT
>LXNH01000386.1_pt1 | contig 11545 bp, 8 predicted proteins | sample 809111 | NCBI WGS metagenome assembly LXNH01 (sample SAMN04870528, study PRJNA318959) | seawater metagenome | biome: 00002010; material: water; isolation source: marine seawater | place: Greece: Milos, Mediterranean Sea | collected 2013-05-29 | depth 5-7 m
TTCAATTAACAGAACAGCTATTTAAGAAAAAAATTTTTTATCCTTGTAATAAAATTGAAGACTTGGATTCATTAAATTCTTATGAAGGTTTAAAGCAAATCTCTGAAAATATACTTCTTGAACCTAATGATATAAAAGGCATCGCTGAGTATGGAATTTCTCAAAAAACATCTTTTGATACTTTAGAAAGCTTGGTTCAAGAACATCCTAAAGCAATAATTGCATCTTGTGTTTCTTAGCTCTGATTAGACAGGTAATCTAACGCAGCATTAATTCTTTGATTAACTTCTTCTAGATTAAACAACGAGAGAGTTAATCCTAAAGAGGGAGATTGAGTTGAACCAGTCATAGCAATTCTTATTGGTTGATTTAATTTAGGAGTCGGTAAACTTAATCCTGTTTGGGCCTCCTTTAATGCTTTATCAATTGAATCTTCATTCCATTCTTCGAGACCATTTAACTTTCTTTGAACATATTCTAAAACTACCTCTGATCCAATTAAAAATTTTTTTGCTGCTTTATCATCATAAGAACTTAATTCAGAGAAATAAGGTATTAAATCTTGAGCTACACCAAGAAGATTGGGTTTTGAACTTCTCATTGCTGCAATGATTTCACTATTATTTTGCTTTTGCATGTAATCAAGACCAAGCGCATCTAAAAATGGAATCAGTCTTTTTTTGAAGTCATCGAAAGATAAAGCTGCTAGATGATGATTATTTATCCAATCAAGTTTGGAAGGATCAAAAATGGCACCAGCTTTTTGAACTTCTTGAATTCTAAAATCTGAAATTAAATCGTCTAAATAGAAAATTTCTTTATCTCCTTTTGACCAACCTAGCCGAGCAAGCATATTGATCATAGATGACTCTAAATAACCTTGATCGAAATAATCTTGCAAGCTAGTAACAGCATTTCTTTTGGATAATCTTTTTTTATCCTGCCCTAAAACCATTGGTAAATGGGCATATTCAAGAGAATCATAACCGAGTGCATTTTGAATATGAATTTGTCTAGGAGTATTACTTAAATGATCTTCTCCTCGAACAACTGTTGTAACTCCTTGATTAAAATCATCAACGACATTACATAAATGATAAGTTGGAGATCCATCGCTTCTAAGAAGAATTAAATCATCTAGTTCAGAATTTTGAAAAATTACCTCGCCTCTTACCAAATCGTGAAAAACTAACTCTCCATCTTGTGGCGTTTTTAGTCTTAATACTGAGTTATTTGTTCGTTCAAGACCAAGATCTCTACTTCTTCCATCATACATAGGTTTTTTGCCAGCTGTTTCCTGCTCTTTACGCATCTCATCGAGTGCTTCTTTTGAGCAGTCACACCAGTATGCATTGCCCGATTCAAAGATTTGTTCTGCAGCCAGAGCATATAACTCAGATCTTTCAGACTGACGAACGGGAGGCTCATCAGGTCTAATTCCTATATTTGAAAGCCCTTTTAATATATTTTCTTCAAACTCTTCTTTTGATCTTTCAGCATCTGTATCCTCAACTCTAATTAAAAATTTTCCTTTATTTTGTTTAGCGTATACATAATTAAATAAAGCTGTTCTGACTCCTCCTATATGCAAAGGCCCAGTTGGGCTTGGTGCAAATCTTGTTACTTTTGTCATGAAGAATCTCTGTTTAAATTAATCTGTTCCATTCTTTGATCATTGGCAATCATATCTTCTTTTGAAATCTTAACTTTTTGGATTGGAAATTTTTTTAAATCAACTCTTAAGTCACTCGAATTAAAATCTGAATCAGAGACTGTATTAGAAGACATAAATTCGAATTTACTTTGGCCGCCTGTTAGATGGATGTAGACGTCAGCAAGTATGTTTGCATCTAATAAAGCTCCATGAAAACTTCTATCATAGCCGCTTACATCGAATCTTGATGCAAGTGCATCTAAAGAATTCCGCTGACCAGGAAACTTATTTCTTGCCATCAACAAAGTATCTTCAACATCGCAAATTTCCTCAAGAGATGGATAACTAGAAGATGCTCTTTTTAACTCAGAATTAAGAAAACCTAAATCGAAAGAAGCATTATGAATAACCAATATACTGCCTTCAACAAATTCTAAAAAACTTTCTGCTATTTCTGAAAATTCTGGCTCATTTGCAAGCCTTTCCATTGAAAGGCCATGAACTTTTTCAGCCTCCTCATCAATGGATCTTTGAGGATTGAGATATGAATGAAAATGAATATCCGTTCTTTTCCTGTCCTCAAGTGCGACTGCGCCTACTTCGATAATTCTGTGACCTTGATCAACCTCAAGTCCAGTTGTTTCAGTATCGAGAACAATAAGTTTTTTTATCATAAGATAGAATCAATTCCCTTATTAGCTAAAAGATCAGCTACCTCATTACCAGGATCTCCAGAATGGCCTTTAACCCAATTCCATTTCACTTGATGATAGCTCATTAACTGATCTAATTTTTGCCATAATTCTTTATTTTTAACCTCTTTTTTTGAAGAAGTTTTCCAGTTATTTTTTTTCCAATTTTGTATCCATTGGGTAATTCCGTCCATTACATACCTTGAATCTGTAAACAGCTCAACATTACAAGGTTCTTTCAAAGTTGAGAGTCCCTCAATGGCGGCAGAGAGTTCCATTTGATTATTTGTAGTATTATTTTGTCCACCAAAAATTTCCTTCTGCGCGATGTCAAATTTAATTAGCGCTCCCCAGCCACCTGGACCAGGATTGCCTCTACAAGCTCCGTCTGTATAAATAATTACATCTTTCATTGTTAGGAATATGACATCAATACTAATGACTATTTTATTTTTAAACGCTTATAATGATAATTATATTTGGTTAATTGTAACTAATGAAGATAATCTTTCTTTCTACTCAAGAAATTCATTCCCAACTTAATATTCATATAATTTAAAATATGAAAATTTTTCTAATTGCTTTAGCAATACTTTTGATAACAAGTTGTGAATTACCAACTATCATTGAAGCTGATGAATATCTTGAGCCTATTCCGGTAAATGTTTCAGAAAATATTCCGATTTCTAATGATGTTTGGGGCCGAATAAGAATTACCAGTGAAAATAATCAAGGATACTTAGATAAAAAAACTATTGAATATATAAATGTATATCTTAAAAATCCAGATCAGCTGGACTTGCTTTTTGAAAAAGGCAGGTACTTTATATACTTTGTTCTTGAAGAATTAGAAAGATATAGTTTGCCTTCAGAATTAGCACTTCTTCCATACATTGAAAGCAGTTATGATCCATTTTCAATCTCTTCATCAGGAGCAATGGGAATTTGGCAGTTTATGCCTGCTACCGCAAGAATTTATGGTTTAAAAGATACTTGGTGGTATGAACAAAGACATGATCCCTTGATATCATCTAGAGCAGCAGTAAGATATTTAGCTTATTTGCATAATAGGTTTAATAAAGATATCACATATACTCTTGCTGCATATAATGGTGGGCCAACTCTCCTTGAAAAGCGAATTAAGCTTAATAGGCAATCAGGCAAACCTACCGATTATAAAAATCTTAAATTGCCTAAACAAACATTAGAATATGTTCCAAAATTTATGGCTATTAAAGAATTAGTTGTCAACGCTGAAAAATATGGAATTAATTTACCAAGTTTTCCAAATAAACCTGTTCTTGGTTCTATTGAGCTAGAAGGCCAGGTTGAAATACTAGCTTTTAGTGAGTTCGCCAACTTAAAGCCTGAATTTGTTTACAAATTAAATGCAGGTTATACAAAATGGGCATCTCCTCCTGGAAAAAAAACTACTTTTAATATTCCAATTGAATTAGAGAAAGAGCTAAATATCAAAAAGGATCAGTTCATTCAAAACAATCAAATTAATTGGGTAACCCATAAGGTTGTATCGGGAGATAGTCTTTGGAAGATTGCAAGAAAATATGACACAGAGGTAAAAATATTAAAGAAAGTTAATTACTTAAAATCCGATATTTTAAGTCTTTATCAAGAGCTACTTATTCCTTTAAGCAATGATCAAAATCAAGCATTTATTCCCTATCAAGCTCACATTATTAGTGAGGGTGATACATTATGGGAACTTGGCATGAAGTATAAAGTAGCTCCAGCTGAGATAGCAAAAAACAATGGATTGAGATTAAATACTCCTTTAACAATAGGAAAAGAATTAAATATAGGAAACAAAAATATTTATCGAACAATCAATTCAAAAAAAAGAACCATTCTATACAGCGTAAAACAGGGAGATAGTCTTTATCGAATAGCCGATATTTTTAATATTGAGATTTCAGATATAAAAAAGATTAATGAGTTAGAAAAAAATGAGATTGCTCCTGGTCAAGTACTAAAAATTATAATAAAGGCTTTTTAATCAGAGGATATTTTTGGATCTAATGCATCTCTAAGACCGTCACCAAAAAAATTAAGGGCAAATAATGTAAGTGTGAAAGTTAATCCCGGATAAATTAACAACCAAGAATATTCTTCCATTGATTCAACACCATATCTTATTAACGTGCCCCAGCTGCTCATAGGCGGCTGAATACCAAGACCAAGAAAACTTAAAAATGCTTCAAGTAGCATTACTTGAGGAATTGTTAAAGTTGCATAAACAGCTATGGGTCCGAGAATATTCGGATATATATGTTTTCTAAACATTTGAATGTTTGATACTCCCATAGCCTGAGCAGCTAAGACATATTCTTGAGTTTTAACTGTTAAGACTTGTCCTCGAACAATTCTTGCCATGGTAAGCCACTCCACGGCTCCTATGGCGCCAAATAACAGCCATATATTTCTTCCAAAAATTACCATGAGTAAAATTATAAAAATAATAAAAGGAAGACCATAAAGAACATCTACAATCCTCATCATCACAGAATCAATTCTTCCACCAAAATATCCTGCAACTATGCCCCAGCTCACGCCTATAACCAGCGCAACACTTGTAGCAACAAAACCTACCAGCAATGAAACTCTTGCGCCATACAAGATCCTGCTGAAAAGATCTCTGCCCAAAGTATCTGTACCAAGTAAAAATTTAGAAGAAGGAGGTTGAGCCCCTAATTCAAGGTTTTGATACGAATAAGAATGCGGTGCAATCCATGGAGCAAAAATTGCAAGGAAAATTAAGACTAGTAAAATAATTCCACCTGCCACAGCTGCTTTGTTTGCAAGCAATCTTCTCCATGCATCCGACCATAATGAACTTTCTTGATTCACGTTTGACTCCTTGCACGAGGATTCATCAACAAAACAGCAATATCAGATAATAAATTAAAGAATATTATTAAAGTAGAAAAGAAAATAGTAGTTCCCAGTATCATTGTGTAATCACGATTAAAGGCAGCTTCAACATAAAAACGCCCAAGCCCTGGAATTTGAAAAATAGTTTCAACGACAAAAGACCCGCCAATCAAGCCTGCTACTGCTGGGCCTAAAAAAGAAACCACTGGAACCAACCCCCCCTGCAATGCGTGCTTAATAATCACTTGATACTCTGGTAAGCCTTTTGCTCTTGCTGTTCGAATATAATCTTCACTGAGGGTCTCTAGCATCCCTCCCCTGCTCAGCCTAGCTATATATGCGGCATATGCAGCCCCTAAAGTAATTGAAGGCAAAATCTTATCTCCAGGCAAAGAATCCCATCCAGAAACAGGTAAAGCCTCAAGATAGATTCCAAAATATAATACAAGCAAAGGTCCTAGCAAAAAGGTTGGCATACAAATTCCAATCATAGCTATTGTCATGGGCACATAATCTAAAAGTGTATTCCTCTTAACAGCTGCAATGACTCCCGCAAGACTACCAATAATCATGGCAACAATAATTGCGTAGAAAGCTAACTCAAAAGTAACTGGTAAACCAGTAAAAATCATCTCGGTTACCGAACGTCCTGGATATCGAAATGACGGACCAAAATCTCCTTGAACAAGATTTAACATATAATCCCTATACTGAATAATTAAGGGAGCATCTAAATTGTAAACAGCATTTAGATTTTTCATGACCTGAGGAGGGACTACTTTTTCAGCATCAAAAGGCCCTCCTGGAGCCATTCGAACCAAAAAAAATGTTAATGAAGCTACTATTAAAATCACAGGGATTGCGATTGCAATTCTTTTTAAAATAACTTGCAGCATTTATAAGATTATCTTTCTAAATAGATAAATTTAGGATGATGTGTGTCTAGTAGATTAGGATGCCAACCCTTTACGTCATCGGATAATTGATATTGTCGAACGTATGTATAAATTGGAATGATAGGCATCTCACTTATTAATAATCTTTCAGCTTCCATAAGATATTGATATCTTAATGACTGTTCATTAGTAGAATTCGCCAATTCTAATAACTGATCGTATTCCTCATTCTCCCAGCCAGTTTTATTGTTGCCTCTGTTTGGTCTCAAAGTATCAAGGAATGTATTCGGATCTTCATAATCGCCTATCCAACCTGCCCTTGAAATTTGAAAATCGCCAGTCATTTCCCTTGCTAAGTATACCTTCCAATCTTGATTAACTAATTCAACTGAAATTCCTAAATTTTCTTGCCACATTTGCTGAATAGCTAAAGCTATCTTTCTGTGACCCTCTGATGTATTAAAGAGTATTTCTAGTACTGGAAACCCGTCACCATTTTCATAACCAGAATCTGCAAGCAATGATCTTGCAAGCTCAGGATCGTATGGAACATCAGTGTCTGGCTCATACCCAGCAGATCCTGGTGGAGTAAAAGAGTAAGCAGCTGCTTGACCACATTTTGAAACCTTTTCAACGATTTGTTTTCTGTTAATTGCGAAAGCTAACGCCAATCTAATATCTTTATTTTTAAGAATTGGATGAAGGGTATTTATCCTATAAAAATAAGTTCCCATATATGGTTCAATTCTAAGGTTAGGGTTTTCATTCTCAATATATATAGGGCATTTTTCTAGTGGAACTACATTAGTTACATGTAATTGGCCTGCTCGAAACATTCTGTCTTCGGTTGATTCATTAGAAACAGGGAAGTACCTAATTTCATTCAATTTAACTCTATCAGCATCCCAATACAATGGATTCTTTTCAACAATGATTTGCTTGTTCAGTTCCCAGGTTTTTAAACTCATTGGTCCGTTGCAAACAAAGTTTCCCGGTCTGGTCCACTGACCATTTCTATCATCAATGGTCCCATATTTCAAAATAGTTTCCTTGTGAACGGGATATGTACTGTAGTGGCTTAAAAGTCTTATAAAGAAAGGTGTAGGATTTTTTAGCTCAACTCTTAGCTCATGATCGTTAATCGCGCTTACTCCCACATGAGAGAAATCACTAGTTTTGCCCTGATGAAAATCTTCAGCACCCTTCAAATAATAAAGCATATCAGGATATTGAGACCCAAGTGATGGAGTCAAAATTCTCATCCATGACCAAACAAAATCTTGAGCTGTTACTAGATCTCCATTTGACCATTTAGCATTCTGATTAAGAAAAAAGGTGTATGTCTTTCCATCCTCACTAATTTCCCATGACTCAGCAACACCAGGAAGGTTTTCACCACCCTTTGGATTTGCAATTGTTAGGCCTTCACACAGTGAAATAAGTAAATGATGCTCCGGCACACCAGTGACAATATGAGGGTCTAAACCCTGCGGCTCATTCCCATTACCAAACAAAAGGGTTTGACTTTCTAGAGCCGAATCAATAGGAGATACATTTCCACCACATCCATAAAAAATAAATAGAGTAAGTAATATGTTAAAAGTTTTCACGGTCTATATTATATGAAAAAGATTTTTAAAAAGCCGCTCTAAATCGTTAAAAATAATAATAAAGAGGGGCTTAATAGCCCCCCTTATTATTATGATTAGATCTTAAAGCTCAAATGTAGCATTCAAGAATATATATGTTCCCAATGCGTCAAAATATCCTGGGAAAGTATTTCCATTTCCAGGAGCGGTACCAGCGCTAGATGTATAGATAGGATCTTCATCAAATATATTGCTAGCACCAACGCTAAATCTTAAATTATCATTAAACTGATAATTTACGGTGAAATCAAGATATGTTTTGTCCTCAAAATCAATAGCAGTTGAATTAAGGTCATCGGTCTCTCCTAAATATCTAAGACCAAGAATGTAATCTAAATCACCTCTTGTGAGAGATGCAGAATAATTTCCTGCAAATTCAGGAGTAGGATTTTTACCACAATCTTTTCCATAATATCCTGCACACTCAAGTTCAGCAGCACCAGGAATAGTAATCAAAGTATCTGAATCAGTAATAGTTGAAATACCTTTCAGATCAACTACACCAAGAGGTGTGTCAAGTGGATAGGTAAAAATTATATCGAAACCGGTAAGGCCTTGCTCAGAAACATTGGTATTAGTTGTAATGATTTGACCTGGAGATACCCACAATGTTCCAGCAATTGGATCTCTTTGAATTAGATTACAAAATGTTGCATTTCCTGTCTCAAGACATTGTGTTAATGAAGTCGAAGCAGGAATGGTTCCAATACCATCTGTAATTTCAATATCAAAATAATCTAATGTTAAAGTTAGGCCTGGAACAAATGCTGGAGTCCATACAAATCCTAAAGTTAAAGACTCTGACTCTTCCGGAACCATGTTCGGATTACCACCGGTCAAAATATTATATTGATCAGCTGGTGATTTTAGATCTGATCCATAATCAACAGCAGACAGACCAGTTCTAGCACACTCAGCTTGAGTGTAACTAGGTCCAATGCCTGTTTCTGGATCAGTACCACAAGGATCAGGATCTAAGTCTGTAAGACTTGAGCCTTGACCTCTATACAATTCAGTGATTGATCCGTGACGAGTAGCGGTTTGGAATGTACCCCTAACTGATAACTGATCATTTACTTGCCAGTAAGCTCCAAGCTTGAATGCATCAGTATCATTGTCAGTAGAATAATCAGCAAATCTAGCTCCAGCTTCAAGGTTGATGTTATCTGTTACAGGTATACCTAATTCAAGGAAAAATTCTTTTACATCGTATCCGCCGGCAAGAGCAACAATTGGGCCACCTGCTCCAGTTCTATCAGCAGCTTGTGCAGATGCATCTGGACGATAATCTGATTCAAGCTCTCTTGACTCGTAACCGAATACAGCACTTACAGGAGATGGAGCTCCAGGAAGAGAAAATCCTGTTTCTCCTTCAACAAAAGCTTGGAAGATTGTTTCGCTAGAATCACCTAATATAAAATTAGGAATAGCCATGTATGCTTGAATTTCTGGATTTGCATCCCAAATTGCTTGAATTCCACCATCTCCAGGCAAACCACCTGAAAATAAATTATAAGGAATACAATCTGGATCCGATCCATCTATTACAGATACACAAGTTGGAGTTCCGTTTACATTAATTACATTAGTAGCTCTAAGTAATTTTGTAATGGAAAGATCATTTTGAATTTCTTCTGAAAAATCTACTTCAGATGTTTGATACGAAATATCATATCTCCAATTATCATTTAAATCTCCTCTTAGACCAATTGAATATGTAACATTTTGATATTTTGTTGCATATGTTCTGGGGCCACCTTCAACGTTTCTTTTTAAACTTCTTACTGGTGCCATGTAATCGATAATAGATCCATCAGCCACTTGACTGTTGAGTGAATTAATATAACTCAATGCAGCAGCGCCAGTTGCGAAATTGGGAGCATGAGAGCCGCCCATTCCTGTCCAGTTTCCACAAATAGCTTGATATTGTTGAGCTGAGAGATTGGCGTTATAACAAGGCAATGCTCTTAGATCACCAAAAGTACCAGAATAAGCAATTTGAGATGGAGATTCATTTTTCATAAATCTAACACTGGAATATAGCTCTGCCATATCAGTAATTTGATATTTAGCAAAAAAACCAGAATTCACCTTATCTTGTGGTCTTTGATAATGGTTAGTTGGATTATAGTTATAAAGTCTTCCGTTTCTATCTGCAAACTCATCGCCTGATGTTAAATAATCAAACTTGAAATCAGATACAGCAGTATTAATTGGTGTAAAGCCTTTTTTTGCATAGCCAAAATCATACAGTCTACCAGCTGGAATTGTGCTTGAACCGCCACATGTAGTATCACCGCCACCTAATGCACAAGCTCCACCATCATAAGCACCTTGAAGAATTGGATTAGTGTTTACGTGTTCAAAAAACCCAGTGATGTGTCCTTTTCCATCATCAATTGAACCACCAAAAGCAATTGATAGTTTAAGAGAGTCTCCTTCAGTGACTTCTGAGGGAGCCTTTTGGTAATTATATGAATCATGAAGCGCTCTTAGCTTACCGTTATCATTTTCATGGTAATAGAAAGAGTTAGTAGCGCTAGCTTTGAAGCCCTCAAATTCATCATCAAGAATAAAGTTAACAACTCCTGCAAGTGCATCAGAACCATAAACCGATGTAGCTCCACCAGTTAATACCTCTACCCTTTTGATAAGTAATGCGGGAACTTGGCTAATATCTGCGCAACTACCACCAGATGCTGTACCCGGAGCCATTCTCTTACCATTAATTAAAACCAATGTTCTATCACAGCCTAAATTTCTTAGATTGGCTGTAGCGGTTCCATTTGAACCATTTGCCGTTTGAGCAATTTGTCCTGGAGCAATTTGCGGTAAATCATTTAGAACTTCCTCTATCCTTACTGCCCCCCTATTCTCAATATCTGCAGCAGTAACAACTTGAACTTGAGAAGTGCTGACAATATTTGGATTAGTAATTCTTGAACCAGTAACGACTACCTCTTCAACGTTCTCATCAGAATCCTGAGCAACTGCTTCAGGAATGCTGAAAAAAAAGATGGCAAAAGTACTGAATATGTATTTATTAAAATTAGACATTTTGGTTTCTCCCATAAAACAAAGTATTTAGAATGCGCTAAATAATTACCCCATAGTATCTTATAACTGTTTTAAGCATAAGAAACAAGTATTTAATTGCTTAGTATAATTGCTCAGAAAACAATTTTTTCTAATATTGTTTTTTTTAAATTTAAATAAGCCTCTTTAAATAGTTATATAATAAAAAAATCTAAGGTATTTATAATGGTTCCTATGCTAGAAAATAAAAAAATACTTATTGCTGGCCTTGCTAATAAGCATTCAATAGCGGCTGGTATCGCTAAAGCAATGCATGCACAAGGTGCAGAGCTAGCATTCACCTATCAAAATGAGAGGTTAAAAAAGAATGTTGAAAAAATAGCCTTGGAGCTTAATTCAAAACTTTTATTTGAATGTGATGTTTCCTCAGATAAAAGCATTGAAACAATGTATCAAAACCTTTCTAAGGATTGGAAAAAATTTGACGGTTTTGTTCACTCTATTGGGTTTGCTCCTGCAAACGAACTAGAAGGCAACTTTGTAGATGCGGCAACAAGAGAGGGCTTCAAAGTTGCCCATGATATAAGCTCATATAGTTTTACTGCGATGGCAAAAGCTGCAAAATCAATGTTAAATCCTGGCTCTGCTTTATTAACTTTGACCTATTTAGGCTCAGTCCAATCTCTTCCAAACTATAATGTTATGGGCTTGGCAAAAGCCAGCTTAGAA
>LXNH01000387.1_pt1 | contig 11542 bp, 7 predicted proteins | sample 809111 | NCBI WGS metagenome assembly LXNH01 (sample SAMN04870528, study PRJNA318959) | seawater metagenome | biome: 00002010; material: water; isolation source: marine seawater | place: Greece: Milos, Mediterranean Sea | collected 2013-05-29 | depth 5-7 m
CACCCCTGGATGACGCCGGGGATGCTGGAAGGGGTCGACCGCTTCTGGCGCACCCGCTCGGCGCTCGACCTGGGCGCCCTGCCGGAAGAACGCCGCGCCCGGATCCTGCCGTTCATCCGCGCCTGGGCCGAAAGCGGCGGTGGCCAGTCGGGCGAGGACGTGTTCCGCAGCTACTACGAAACCCTCAACGTGCGCGCCAGGACAGTCGCCGCCACCGCACCCTACGACTACGTGCTGTCGCCCGTGGCGCCGGTAGTGGCCTACAACGCCGAGTGGCCAGCGCCCACCAACGACGTCGCCACCACCATGCACCACATCGGCTACACGCTGCCCTACAACATGAGCGAGCAGCCGGCCGCCTCGGTCAATTGCGGCTACACCCGGGCCGGCCTGCCGATCGGCCTGCAGATCGCCGGCGCCCGCTTCGACGACCTCGGCGTGCTGCGCCTGGCCCGCGCCTGGGAGCGCATGCGCCCGGCGCAGCATCCCCGGCCGCAGCCGCCCCAGGCCGCCTGATCCTTTCCCCTTTGGCAACCCACAGGAATTTCCATGCGTTGGCTTCTGGCAATGATCAAACACGAGACGAATACCTTTTCGCCCGTGCCGACCCCGCTCGCGCGCTTTTTCCGCGGCAACCCTGAAATCCTGGCGGGCGAGCGCGCCATCCGGGCCTACGAGAACACCGACAGCGGCCTGGGCGGTTATATCGACGTGGCGCGCCGCGTCGGCGCCGAGATCGTGGTGCCGGTGGCGGCCGAATCCTGGCCCAGCGGCCCGGCCAGCGCCGAAACCCACGAACGGCTGTGCCAATTGGTGCTGGACGAGGTCCGCAAGGGCGGCTACGACGCCATCCTGCTGGACCTGCACGGCGCCATGGTGGCCGAGGGCGTGGAAGACGCCGAGGGCGACCTGCTGCGCCGCCTGCGCGCGATCGACGCCACGACCCCGGTGGCGGTGACGCTGGACATGCACGCCAACATCTACGCCGACATCGTCGACAACGCCACCGTCATCAGCGGCTTCCATACCTACCCGCACGTGGACATCCGCGAGGCCGGCGTGCGCGCGGCCAACGTCATCGTGCGCACGCTCAAGGGCGAGATCAAGCCGGTAATGACCTGGGCCAGCAAGCCCATGCTGCCGCACGTCATGTGCCAGGGCACCCATGCCGACCCCAACAAGTCGCTGCAGGAGCGCTGCCGCCAGTTGGAAGCCGAGGGCGTGCTGGCGGCCTCGGTGTTCGTCGGCTTTCCGCATGCCGACATCCGCGAGGCCGGCCTGAGCGCCGTGGTCTGTACCGACGCCAACCTGGCGCAGGCCGAACAATACCGCGACGAGCTGCTGGACCGCGCCTGGACCGACCGCGCCAAGTGGGTATTCCACGCCGAACCGCTGGCGCCCACCATCGCCCGCGCCAAGGCCATCGAACAAGGGCCGGTGGTGCTGCTGGATCACTACGACAACACCGGCTCCGGCGGCACCATGGACACCACGGCGGTACTGGCCGAAGTGCTGCGCCAGGAACTGGACAACGTGGTGTTCTACGCCATCTGCGACCCGCAGGCGGCGCGCGAGGCCGCCACGGCCGGCGTCGGCAGCACCATCACCCTGCCGCTGGGCGGCAAGGTCGACATGCCGGCCATCAACCGGCCCGGCGAGCCGCTGACCGTGACCGGCCGGGTCAAGCTGGTGTTCGACGGCGTCTACCTGAACCGCGGCCCCATGTACCGCGGCGTGCGCAACGATACCGGCCTGACCGTGGTGATCGACACCGGCCGGGTCGAGATCGTGGTGGTATCGCGGCACCAGGAGCCATTCGATATCAATTGCCTGCTGTCGGCCGGCATCGATCCGCTGCAAAAGCGCTACGTGGTGCTCAAGAGCCGCATCCATTGGCGCGCCGGCTTCTCGGCCATGGCCACCGAGATCATTGAATGCACCGGCGTCGGCGTCACCACCTCCGACTACGGCCAGCTCGACTTCAAGCACGTGCGGCGGCCGATCTACCCGCTCGATCCGCTTTAAGGGCGGTTTGTCGACAATCTGGCCGGCGCCCGAGGGCGCCGGCTTTCATTTTGAAATCTTCAGTAACCGCACGCACCGCAAGACACCATTCCGCCTCGGTATACTCGCCGCGGGTCCTGACAGGCCGATGAACGCGTCCGGGCCGCCCACGCCAAGCAATGGCGTCGCGCCGCTCGGGCAAGACTCGACAATCAACGACAAAGCAAAACGATGAAGAAGAGCGTAGCAATCACCCTCGCGGTGGTCATAGTGGGAGCGGGAAGCTGGGTGGGCGCCACGTGGTACACCGGCAAACGTATCGAGGAAAGCACCCAGCGTCGCCTGGCCGAAGCCAATGAGAAGCTGGCCCGGATCACGCCCCTGTTCGGCCTGCGCATCGACCAGCTCCAGTATGAGCGCGGCCTGTTCTCGACCCAGGCGCGCTATGGCCTGTCGTTCGTCAAGAACGACAAATCCCCCAACGACATGCCCGCCGGCATGATCGAATTCGATACCCGCATCGAACACGGCCCGTTCCCCAAGAGCGCCCTGGCGCGCGGCGCCATCGCCCCCAAGCTGGCCTTCGTCCATGCCGAGCTGGCCAAGACCGACAACGTCAAACCGGTGTTCGAACTGACCAAGGATGTCACGCCGCTGGTCTCCGATGCCATGGTCAGCTTTGGCGGCCACTCCGCCTCGACCACGCGCATCGCGCCGGTGAAGGTGGTCCATGACGGCAACTCGGTCGATTTCAGCGGCATGGAAATCACCGGCACCTTCGACCGCGGCCTGCAGGCCATCACCGCCAGCGCCAAAACCGACACGCTGGCCGTGGACGGCACCAAGAGCCACGACCCCATCAAGATGGTGCTGTCGGGCCTGTCGATGGACGTGGACAGCCGCATGGGCAAGTTCGGCCTGTCGGTCGGCGACTCGGGCATCAAGATCCAGCGCGCCGAAGTCATCAAGCCGGACACCGACGTCAAGGTCGTGCTCGACAACTTCGGCTACACCGTCAAGCTCGCCGAAGACGACAAGAACATCAACATCCAGGCCGTCTACCAGACCGGTGACCTGACCGTCAATGACGTGGCGCTGGGCAATGGCCAGGCCGTGATCAAGCTGTCCAGCCTGGACGGCGCCGCGGTCAAGCAGCTGTCGGACACCTACAACCAGCTCATCAGCCAGTACATGGCCGACACCCAGGACGAGGGCCTGAAGGACGAACAGATCCAGGTGCTGCTGGACAATGCCGGCAAGATCCTGGCCGGCAATCCGTCGTTCAGCATCGACCCGATCAGCTGGAAGACCGCCAAGGGCGAAAGCAAGCTGAACTTCAGGCTGGACCTGGCCAACCCGCCCGACGTCAAGAACCTCACGCCGCAGGAAATCGCGATCAAGGCGATCAAGCAGATCGACGCCACCCTGGTGATCTCCAAGCCCATGGTGCAGGATCTGATGGTGCAATACGCCATCAAGAAAAACGGCTTGAGCGCGGACAAGGCCGAGGCCGAAGCCGCCGACAACGTGCGCAACATGTCCGGCATGGCCGAAATGCTCAACGTCGGCAAGAACGACGGCGACAATATCGTCGGCAAATTCCACTTCGCCGACGGCATGGGCGACCTGAACGGCAAGAAGATCCCCGCCGAGGAAATGTTCTCGGGCCTGCTGGGCGCGGCCGGCATACACGACGACATGTCCGAGGAAGACCTGCCTGAAGGCATGGACGATGAGCACGAAGCGGGTCCGGCGGCCGACGCCAGCGTCATGGACGACGCCATGGCGGCGACCAGCAACGCCGATGTCGTGAACCAGTTCGATGTCGACATGGTCGTGCGCATGCTCGAAGACATGGGCTACGCCACGCGCCAGATCGAAGGCGACGAAGGTCCGGTCCTGATCCTGGACGCGGCCAACACCGGCGCCACCGACCTGCGCCTGGAATTCCTGTGCAACGACTTCTCCGAGAAGTGCTACGACCTGGTGGCCACCGCCACCTACGCCAGCAAGAAGCCGGCCACGCTCAAGGCCATCAACGCCTGGAACCAGGAATACCGCTGGACCCGCGCCTACCTGGACGACAAGAACCAGGCCGTGCTGCAGATGGACATGAACGCCGAAGGCGGCATCGGCAAGAAGAACCTGCAGATCCTGCTGAACACCTACTTCAGCATCGTCGAGGACTTCGCCAACACCGTCACGGCAGCGCCGGCCAAGAAGTAAGGCGGCCGCGCAAAAACAAATACCCCCATCTCGCGATGGGGGTATTTTTTTGCCTGGCGCGAGGCCGGCCTCAAGGGCCCGCCCCCAACGAGGGCGGGCCCTCATGCGGCATCAGGCGTAGGCTTCGATCGGCAGGCAGGCGCACACCAGGTTGCGATCGCCGTAGGCGTTGTCCACGCGCGCCACCGGCGGCCAGTACTTGGCGTCGCGCAGCGATGCCACCGGGTAGGCGGCCTGCTGGCGCGGGTAGTCGTGCAGCCATTCCTCGGCCAGCAGCATCTGCGCGGTGTGCGGCGCGTTCTTCAGGACGTTGTCCTCGCGGTCACGTTCGCCGCGCTCGATCTGGGCGATTTCCTCGCGGATCGAGATCATCGCCTCGATGAAGCGGTCCAGCTCGGCCACGCCCTCGGATTCGGTCGGCTCGACCATCAGCGTGCCGGCCACCGGGAAGCTCATGGTCGGGGCGTGGAAGCCGTAGTCCATCAGGCGCTTGGCGATATCCTCGGCGCTGATGCCGCTGGTTTCCTTGAGCGGACGCACATCCAGGATGCACTCGTGCGCCACGCGGCCGTTGCGGCCCGCGTACAGCACCGGGTAGTGGCCGCGCAGGCGGGTGGCGATGTAGTTGGCGTTCAGGATCGCGACTTCGGTGGCGCGGCGCAGGCCGTCGGCGCCCATCAGCGCGATGTACACGAACGGGATCGGCAGGATGCCGGCCGAGCCGAACGGCGCGGCCGAGACCGGGCCGACGCGGGCCTCGCCGGGCAGCTTGCCCTGCTCGTTGACCACGCCCGGCAGGTACGGCGCCAGGTGCGCGCGCACCGCGACCGGACCGACACCGGGGCCACCGCCGCCGTGCGGGATGCAGAAGGTCTTGTGCAGGTTCAGGTGCGACACGTCCGAGCCGAACTTGCCCGGCTTGGCCACGCCGACCATGGCGTTCATGTTGGCGCCGTCCAGGTAGACCTGACCGCCGGCCTGGTGCACCAGGTCGCAGATCTCCGTTACCGCTTCCTCGAACACGCCGTGCGTGGACGGGTAGGTGATCATCAGCGCGGCCAGCTTGTCGCCGACCTGTTCGATCTTGGCTCGCAGGTCGGTCAGGTCGACGTTGCCGTTGGCGTCGGACGCCACCACCACCACGTCCATGCCGGCCAGTTGCGCCGACGCGGGGTTGGTGCCGTGGGCCGACGACGGGATCAGGCAGATGTTGCGCTGGTGCTGGCCGTTGGCCTGATGGTAACCACGAATCGCCAGCAGGCCGGCGTATTCGCCCTGCGCGCCCGAGTTGGGCTGCAGGCTGATGTTGTCGTAGCCGGTGATTTCGCACAGCGCGGCCGACAGGCGCGTGATCAGTTCGTCGTAGCCCTTGCTCTGCGCGGCGGGCGCGAACGGGTGCACCAGCGCGAACTCCGGCCAGGTGATGGGAATCATCTCGGCCGTGGCGTTCAGCTTCATGGTGCACGAGCCCAGCGGGATCATGGTGCGGTCCAGCGCCAGGTCCTTGTCGGCCAGCTTGCGCAGGTAGCGCAGCATGTCGGTTTCCGACTGCACGCTGGAGAAAACCGGATGCGTCAGGATGGCGCTTTCGCGCGCCACGGCGGCGGGGATGCCGCCGGCGGCCTGGGCGTCGAGCGCGTCGACGTCCAGCTCGACGTCATCGCGCTCCAGGCCGGCGGCGAACACATTCACCAGCGCCTGCAGGTCGGCGGCGGTGACGGTCTCGTCCAGCGACACGGCCAGGCGCGCGCCGTCGATGCGGCGCAGGTTGATGTGCTCGCACTCGGCGGCGGTAATGATGGCCGGGGTGGCCGGGCCGGTTTCCAGCAGCAGCGTATCGAAGAAGGTGTCGTTGGCGACCTTGACGCCGAGCTTGACGAGTTCGGCGCGCAGGATCGCGGTGTAGCGCTGCACGCGCTCGGCGATGCGGCGGATGCCGGCCGGGCCGTGCCAGACGGCGTACATGCCGGCCATCACGGCCAGCAGCACCTGTGCGGTGCAGATGTTCGAGGTGGCCTTCTCGCGGCGGATGTGCTGTTCGCGCGTCTGCAGTGCCAGGCGCATCGCCGGGTTGCCCTGGGCGTCCTTGGACACGCCCACCAGGCGGCCGGCCATGTTGCGCTTGAAGGCGTCCTTGCAGGCCATGAAGCCGGCATGCGGGCCGCCGAAACCGAACGGCACGCCGAAGCGCTGGGCCGAGCCGATGGCGATGTCCGCGCCCCACTCGCCCGGCGCGGCCAGCAGCGCCAGCGCCAGCAGGTCGGTGGCCACCGCCACCACCGCGCCTTGCGTGTGGGCGGCCTCGGCCAGCTGGCGGTAGTCGGCCACCGAGCCGGTGCTGTGCGGGTACTGCAGCAGCACGCCGAAGCATTGCGGCAGGCCGTCGGCCTCGTCGCCGACGGCGATCTCGATGCCCAGGCCCTCGGCGCGCGTGCGCACGACCTCGATGGTCTGCGGATGCACGTGGCGCGAGATGAAGAACACCGGGCTCTGCGACTTGGCGCTGCGGCGCGCCAGCGTCATGGCTTCGGCGGCGGCGGTGCTTTCATCGAGCAGCGAGGCGTTGGAGATGTCCAGCCCGGTCAGGTCGGCGACCATGGTCTGGTAGTTCAGCAGGGCCTCCAGGCGGCCCTGCGAGATCTCGGGCTGGTACGGCGTGTAGGCCGTGTACCAGGCGGGATTCTCGAGAATGTTGCGCAACACCACATTGGGCGTCTGCGTGCCGTAGTACCCCTGGCCGATGTAATTGCGGAAGACCTTGTTGCGGCCGGCGATCTGCTTCAGTTCGGCCAGCACGTCGGCCTCGCTGCGCGACGGCGGCAGCGCCAGCGGCGCCTGGCTGCGGATCTTGGGCGGCACGACTTCTTCGATCAGGGCGTCCAGGCTGGGGCTGCCGATCGCGGCGAGCATGGCGGCCTGGTCGGTGTCGGAGGGGCCGATGTGGCGGGGAATGAAGTCGGTGTGGGTGTCTAGGGCGCGCGACATGGGAGGGATCTCGGGATGGCGGTGTCGTCGGAGGGACGGACGGTGATGCATGGGCGAGCGGCGGCGCCAGCGCCGCGCCCGCCCCGACGGGCTTAGCCGTTGGCGACGGCTTCGTAGCCGGCCGCGTCCAGCAGCTTGTCGGCATCGGCGGCGTTGACCGGCTTGATCTTGAAGATCCAGGCGGTGAAGGCCGATTCGTTGATCAGGTTGGGGTTGCTTTCGAGTTCGTCGTTGAACGCGACGATTTCGCCGGCCACGGGCGCGTAGATGTCCGAAGCGGCCTTGACCGACTCGACCACGCCGGCGGTCTCGCCCGCGTTCAGCTTGGCGCCGACCTTGACGTCGCCGACGAAGACCAGGTCACCCAGCTGGTCCTGGGCGGTATCGGTGATGCCGACGACGAACACGTCGCCTTCGGCTTTGACCCATTCATGGGACTCGGTGTACTTGCGATCGGTGGGCAGACTCATGGGAGCTCCTGGGGGGATTCGGATGGAGAAAAAGTGTTGCGCGCCTCGCGCCCGCGGCTGCGGCCCCAGGGGGCCGGCCGCCAGCGCGAAGCTTCGAGTTTACGAGTGTTCGACGGCTTTGCCGTTACGGACAAACGGCAGCTTGCAGACCAGGGCGGGCACCCACTTGCCGCGGATGTCGACTTCGACCGTATCGCCGGCGGCCACGCCTTGCGGCAGGCGGGCAAAACCGATCGACACGCCCAGCGTCGGCGACATGGTGCCGCTGGTGAGCTCGCCCATGCCGTGCTTGGTGCGCACCGCCATGTGGGCGCGCATCACGCCGCGTTCCTGCAGCTTCAGGCCGACAAAGGCGGCGGGGGTAGCGAATTGTTCCAGCGCGTCGCGGCCGATGAAGCGGCGCTCGGGGTTCTTCAGCGACACCGTCCAGGTCAGCGCGGCTTCGCCCGGCTGGGTCAGTTCGTCCATGTCCTGGCCGTACAGGTTCATGCCCGCTTCCAGGCGCAGCGTGTCGCGCGCGCCCAGGCCGGCCGGACGCACGCCCTGGGCCGCCAGGTCGCGCCACAACTGCACTGCCTCGGCGGCGGGCAACACGATTTCGAAGCCGTCTTCGCCGGTGTAGCCGGTGCGCGCCACCAGGATGTCGTCGCCGACGCGGGCGGCCACGAACGGGGTCAGCGGCTCGCTGGCCGCCTGCCAGGCCGGACGCGCGGCCCAGACCTTGGCGCGGGCATTGGGGCCCTGCACGGCGATCATGGCCAGGTCGCGGCGCGGCGTGATGGTGACGTCGAACTTGCCGGCCTGCTTGACGCGCTGCATCCAGGCCATGTCCTTGTCGGCGGTGCCGGCATTGACCACCACGCGCCATTGGTCGGCGGCGAAGAAATACACGATCAGGTCGTCGATAACGCCGCCCTGCGGGTTCAGCATGCAGGTGTAGAGCGCCTTGCCGGGCACGGTCAGCTTGGCCACGTCATTGGCCACCAGCCGCTGCAGGAAGGCGTAGGCATCGGGGCCGACGATGTCGGCGTTGAGCATGTGCGAGACGTCGAACATGCCGGCATCCTGGCGCACCGCGTGGTGCTCTTCCAGTTGCGAGCCGTAGGCCAGGGGCATATCCCAGCCGCCGAAATCGACCATGCGGGCGCCGGCGGCGATGTGTTCGTCGGCCAGCGGGGTGCGTTTGAGGGGTGCGGACATGCGCGGGTACTCCGGAGCGGCTGCGGGGCCAGGGTTACGGAATGCCGCCAGGGGACAGATGCCCGCCCAACGGCTGAATTTTCCGCCCCTCTGTCCTTTTGCCTGAGAGTTGCCCCGCGTGGCGGGTTTGCACCTTCGGCGCCTGGTCTGCGCGCGATGCCCTGATGGGTTGCGGCGCCAGGTCTCTCCAGAGTGCTGCTTTGCCGCGTCCACGCGGTGAAAACCGGGACAGGGCAAACATGCGCGGTATGGGATACCTGAGCGATTCCGGGCGAATTGCGCCTTCGGCGGCGACCGGGTGAACGGCCGCTCTCTCCCGCAACATGCGTGACAGCGCCGAAAGCATACCGCGAAACGCCGCCGCGTTGTTGATCGGCGGCCACCGGACGGCCGCCGCCCGCCATGGGCTTCAGCCCAACGCCGTATCCAGCAGCATCATCAGCACGAAGCCCAGCATCAGGCCGCAGGTGGCGTAGACCTCGTGCCCCTTGCGGTGCGATTCGGGAATGATCTCGTGGCTGATCACGAACAGCATGGCGCCGGCGGCAAAGCCCAGCCCCCACGGCAACAAGGCGGCCGACCAGCCCACCACCGCCGCGCCCAGCACCGCGCCGACCGGTTCGACCAGCCCGGACAGCATGCCCAGCGCCACCGCGAACGCGCGCTTGTAGCCGGCCGCGATCAGCGCCACCGCCACCACCAGCCCTTCGGGAATATCCTGGATCGCGATGCCGGTGGCCAGCGCGGTGCCGCGCAGCGGATCGTTGCCGGCGTAACCGACGCCAATGGCCAGCCCCTCGGGCAGGTTGTGCAGCGTAATGGCGAAGACGAACAGCCAGGTGCGGCGCAGGCGGTGCGCTTCGATGCCCTCGCGGCCCTTGATGAAGTGTTCGTGCGGCAGCAGCCGGTCCATCAGCAGCAGCGCCGCCGCGCCCAACAGGATGGCGGCGCCCACCGTCAGGCCCGCGCCCCACGGGCCGGCGCCCTGCGATTCGGCCGCCGCGATGCCCGGCGCCACCAGCGAGAAGGCGCTGGCCGCCAGCATCACGCCGGCGCCGAAGCCGAACATGCCGTCCTGCACTTTCTGTGGAATGGTGCGCGCGAACAGGATCGGCAGCGTACCCGCCGCGGTGGCGCCAGCGGCCACCATGCCGCCCAGCAGCGCGTCGGCCACGTGCGGCGCGTGCCCGTTGAAGTAGACCCACATCTGATACAGGCCCAGGCAGGCGACCAGCACCGCCAGCGTCCAGACACTGACGCTGGTGGCCGCGGGCCGGATGCGATGACGGCTGAAGGTATTCATGGACCGCTGCCTCCGCGCAATGCCGGCTCAGCCCACGGCGGCGGCGTAGCGGCGCGCCACCTCGGGCCAATCGATCACATTGTAGAAGGCGCCGATGTATTCCGGCCGACGGTTCTGGTACTTCAGGTAGTAAGCGTGTTCCCACACGTCCAGCCCCAGGATCGGCGTATTGCCCTGCATCAGCGGGCTGTCCTGGTTGGCGCTGCTCTCGACCGCCAGCTTGCCGCCCGGCGTCACACTCAGCCAGGCCCAGCCGCTGCCGAAGCGCGTCAGCGCGGCCTGGGTGAAGGCGTTGCGGAAGGCGGCCAGGCCGCCCAGTTCGGTGTCGATGGCGCGGGCCAGCGCGCCGTCCGGCTCGCCACCGCCGCGCGGCGACATCACCGACCAGAACAGGCTGTGGTTGGCGTGGCCGCCCCCGTTATTGCGCACCGCACCGCGGATGGCCTCGGGCAGTTGGTCGATGCGCGCCACCAGCGCGTCGACCGGCTCGTCGGCGGCGATGCCGGCGCCCTCCAGCGCGGCATTCAGGTTGTTGACGTAGGCCTGGTGATGCTTGCCGTGGTGGATCTCCATCGTCAGCGCGTCGATATGCGGTTCGAGGGCATCGCAGGCGTAAGGCAGGGGCGGCAAGGTATAGGCCAAGGCGGTCTCCGTCGGGCGACGCGGCCGGGGCTGGCGCACGTCTGAATTTTAGAAATACAAATGATAGGTATTTTTATTTAATACCACAACGGCCATGTTGCAATGCCTGTCATGCAGACAGGCTATGGCGCGGACATCGCATCCGCACGCAGCATGTACCGTGCCCGGGAAAGGCGTCTGGAAAGCCTAGAGCGCCTTGCCGCAGGCCACGCCGCTGGCCCAGGCCCATTGGAAGTTGTAGCCCCCCAGCCAGCCGGTCACGTCCACCGTCTCGCCGATGAAGTACAGGCCGGGGGTGGTGCGGGCCTGCATCGACTTCTGGTCCAGGCCACGGGTGTCGACCCCGCCGCGCATGACCTCGGCCTTCTTGTAGCCGGCGGTGCCGCTGGGCACCAGGCTCCACTGGTGGATGTCCTGCGCCAGGGCGCGCAGGGTTTTGTCCGGCGCGTCGGCCAGGCGCAGCGCCGCCAGGCCCGGCTTGCCGCCCTGCTCGGCCAGTTGCAGCCAGCGGTCGGCCAGGCGCTTGGGCCACAGACCGGCCAGCACCGTATGCAGTTGCTGCCGGTTGCCGGACTTGGCCGCCAGCAGTTCGGCGGCCAGGTCTCGCCCGGGCGCCAGGTCGATGACGATGGGCTCGCCCGGCTTCCAGTAACTCGAAATCTGCAGAATCGCCGGACCCGACAGCCCACGATGGGTGAACAGCAGGTCTTCC
>LXNH01000389.1_pt1 | contig 11534 bp, 12 predicted proteins | sample 809111 | NCBI WGS metagenome assembly LXNH01 (sample SAMN04870528, study PRJNA318959) | seawater metagenome | biome: 00002010; material: water; isolation source: marine seawater | place: Greece: Milos, Mediterranean Sea | collected 2013-05-29 | depth 5-7 m
GCCGCAATTTTTTGGCTTCGCTCGGCACGATCGCGCTCAACCCTTCGCCTGTCTCTGCGGGCATCCAAGGCGAGCCGGGCTCGTTCCAGCGTACCGGCAACCCAGGCTCGCACTTGCCTTGCCAAAGCAAACCAGTCGATATCAAACGCGAGAGTGGCACCAAGAACGGTTAAAACCACAAGCAGGAGTCGAGCCCCAAGAATCGAGAAATAAGCTGTAAACCAGCCGCCTATAATGCCACCAAGAATGCCCCCACTTCCCTGTGGCAGAGATTCAACAGAAGGTAGTTCGATATGCAAAACGCCTGTAAATCCCGCAACGAAAGCAATGACTCCAAGGCTTACGACCGCCCTATCACTCGCCGATACTGAGGCGACGTTATCCGGCCGCAAACGCCGAAAACCCCAGAATAGAAGAGATAGCGGTAGCCAATAGGCTACATATCCAACCAATAAGAACAGCAAATCGGATAAGCGAGCGCCTACGATTCCACCTTGATTGGCAATGCCATCGCCCGACCCACTCGACGACCAACTGGGGTCGCTCATACTGTGCGTGAAAAAGCTGAGAAGTATGTACGCCGCCAAGCCGAGCGTAGCAATGAACACGACGCCTGCTAAGGCTGAACTGCTACCGGTCGACTCGGAGGGTTCATTGGTTTTTGCGAGAGCTTTTTTGCTGGGCAAAGCTTATTAACCTACGTCACGTTTTGAAAATAGTACCACACTGGTGGGACATTGAAATAATTTGATTTATCTAATTTTTTCAACATATTAAGCCCAATATATAATCCAGTTTCAACAATAGTATAGCTTGCTAAATAGAATGTTTGCGCTACCCTACCCGCCGTCTTATATATCACCATGGAAAATTTTCCCGATGAGTACATCACAGCACCACCGACTTATTATTCTTGGCTCTGGCCCTGCTGGCTATACCGCCGCTGTTTACGCTGCTAGGGCCAATTTAACACCCGTTGTAATCACTGGCATGCAACAAGGTGGGCAGCTCACAACCACAACCGAGGTTGAGAACTGGCCTGGCGGGCCCGAAGGTTTGCAAGGTCCAGATCTCATGGTGCAAATGCAACAACACGTCGAGCGATATGAAGCGAGCATCGTGTTTGATCACATAGAATCAGTTGATCTATCAACACGTCCCTTTCAGCTCACGGGGTCGCACTCGTACAGCTGTGACTCACTGATCATTGCGACCGGCGCCTCTGCGCAATATTTGGGGCTTGAAAGTGAAACAGCCTTTATGGGCAAAGGCGTGAGTGCCTGTGCAACCTGTGATGGTTTCTTCTATCGCAATAAAGAAGTAGCCGTCATCGGCGGTGGCAATACCGCGGTTGAAGAAGCACTTTATCTCAGCAACCTGTGTAGCAAAGTGCATCTTGTTCACCGTCGAGATCAGCTGCGTGCAGAAAAAGTATTGCAAGAGCGCCTGTTTGCCCGTGAACGCGAGGGTCGCATCTCGATCAACTGGAATCATCAGCTCGATGAAGTGCTCGGGGACGACATGGGAGTCACCGGCATGCGTATCAAATCGACAACCGATGGTGCACTGCGAGACATTGAACTCGCGGGTGTATTTATCGCAATCGGACACAAGCCCAATACTGATATGTTCGCGGGCCAACTCACCATGAACGACGGGTATATCAATATCGTCAGTGGAAGCGATGGCAATGCAACTCAGACTTCTATCGAAGGTGTTTTCGCAGCTGGTGACGTCGCTGACCATATCTACCGCCAAGCCATCACATCGGCAGGGTTTGGCTGCATGGCAGCACTTGACGCCGAAAAGTATTTAGACGCGCAAGAATAGACAACTGCTATCTCATGCTCGATGCCTTCCCCCCTACCGAGCATGCGCTTACTGATCCCAATGGACTGCTCGCGGTCGGAGGCGATTTAACGCCACAGCGTTTGCTCCATGCCTATTCTCGCGGGATATTTCCATGGTACGAGCCCGGAGAGCCCATACTGTGGTGGACTCCTAACCCTCGAGCGGTTTTGTTTCCTGAGTGCTTCCACCGATCACGCTCGTTGAAAAAGCTCATTCGAAGTGATACTTGGTCGGTGGCATTCGACCACGACTTTGAGGGAGTGATCGATGCCTGCGCGGAGCTAACTCCTGAGCGCCTTGAAACCTGGATCAGTGATGAAATGAAAGCAGCGTATCTGCAGCTCCATCAGCTAGGCTTCGCGCATTCCGTGGAAATTTACGTAGAAGGCGAATTGGCAGGCGGGCTCTATGGCGTATTTTTAGGTCGAGTATTCTTCGGGGAGTCAATGTTCAGCCGATGGTCTAACGCTTCAAAACTGGCGCTGCACACCCTATGCGAGATAGGCGCGTCAGGCGGGCTCGACATGATCGACTGCCAGCTACCAAATGATCATTTGAATTCATTAGGTATGCAGTTGATCCAACGAGCGGACTTTGAAAGTATTCTAAAGGAGAGTATCACTGTCGTCGATATAAACGACGACCAAGTGATACGCAGCGACGCGACTGCGTTATCTTCGCTTGACAAAAAATTGCTCGATACGAGCTTGGCACTGGGGAAATGATGTGACAGCCAACCTGAGAGAAATAAAGGTTTTCACGACCTTCCCGCACCGCTGTTCATACCTTGCTGAGCACGAAGCTACTACATTGTTTGTTGACCCCAGACAGCGCATTACATCAGATTTGTATACAGAACTCTCGGTGATGGGGTTCCGGCGGAGTGGCGACCATATCTACCGGCCACATTGCGCCAGCTGCAATGCCTGCACGGCGGCTCGAGTCGCAGCCGATGACTTCAGCCCATCGCGGAGCCAAAAACGTGTCATCAATAGCAATCGAGATCTACGTCTGGAAATCACCGACAATGTCATCGATGACGAGGCCTACGACCTCTATCAACGCTATATCTGCAAGAAACATGCAGAGGGTGACATGTACCCACCAGATCGTGAGCAGTACGAGTCGTTTTTGAATAACAGCTTGGGCTGTACACAGTATTTTCGTTTGTACGATGGCGATCGACTGGTCTGTGTTGCGGTTTCGGATCAGATGCTGGATGGCTTTGCAGCTATCTACACTTTTTATGACCCCGATCTTGAAAAGCGGAGCCTTGGTACCTTCGCCGTTCTGCTTCAGATTGAACACGCGCGACAAACGAATTTGCCGTATGTTTATCTGGGCTACTGGATAGAGGGTTGCCGAAAGATGGAATATAAGACGAGATTCCAACCTCTAGAGATGCTGCTGAATGGCCAATGGCGTCGCGGTGACGAGATCGTGAACGACGACTTACCTAGACGACCAGTGGTAAAACTTCCAGAAACGCCCTAGCGTTCTCGATAGGTAATACGCCCTTTAGTCAGATCGTACGGCGTTACTTCAACACGCACTTTGTCACCCGTCAAAATACGGATGTAATTCTTTCGCATCTTGCCTGAGATGTGCGCTGTAACGACGTGTCCATTTTCGAGCTTTACTCGAAACGTGGTGTTTGGAAGCGTATCAATGATTTCGCCTTCCATTTCGATCTGATCTTCTTTAGCCATTCAACCTACCAATTAACGGGAAACTGGCGCCGCACTCTATAGGAAACTGCAGTCAAGGAAAACCTGAAAATGAATATTCTTATCAGGCAGATACAGGCTCTTCGAGCTCTTGCGTGTCGGCAGACACCAACAAACCATCGCCGTCGGAGTCCACTGTTACGGCGGCCACGCCTCCCTTACTGAGTGCTCCGAATAACACCATGTCGGCCAATGGCTTTTTGATGTGTTCCTGAATAACCCGCTCCATGGGACGTGCACCCATTGTCTTATCATAGCCCTCTTCCACTAGCCACTCACGCGCGGCATCATCAACTTGCAGCTGCACTTGCTTTTCATCGAGCTGTGTTTGCAGCGCCGTTAGGAACTTATCAACAACTGTCAGGATCACCTCTCGATCCAAGGGTTCAAAGGGTACGATTGCGTCTAGTCGATTGCGGAACTCTGGCGTGAACATCTTGTTGATCGCTTCGAGCGCGTCGGTGCTGTTATCCTGCGTGGCAAACCCAATAGCACGCTTGGAAATATTTTCGGCGCCTGCGTTGGTGGTCATGACGAATATGACGTTTCGGAAATCGGCTTTTCTGCCATTATTGTCGGTCAACGTGCCATGATCCATCACCTGAAGTAATAGGTTAAATACCTCGGGATGCGCTTTTTCAATTTCGTCTAGCAACACGACCGAGTGTGGATGCTTCGTCACCGCATCGGTTAACAGACCGCCCTGGTCATAGCCTACATAACCGGGAGGCGCACCGATCAAACGCGATACTGTGTGACGCTCCATGTACTCCGACATATCGAAGCGAAGTAACTCTAATCCCAGCTGCATCGCAAGCTGCTTTGTAACCTCGGTTTTGCCTACACCTGTAGGCCCCGCCAGCAAGAAACTACCAATCGGCTTATCGCCCGAGCGAAGACCCGCTCGAGCGAGCTTAATAGAACTAACTAACTGACTCACCGCTTTATTCTGACCAAAAACAACGAGGGACAGGTTACTCTCAAGCTTTTCAAGGAGTTCCTTATCGTCTCGATTGACGGTTTTTGGAGGAATTCTGGCGATCTTCGCGATGACCGCCTCAATATCGGTCGGACCGACCACTTTCTTACGCTTGCTGACGGGCTGGAGTTGCTGATAGGCACCTGCCTCATCGATGACGTCTATGGCCTTGTCGGGCAAGAACCGGTCAGTAATATAACGTGCGGCCATTTCAGTGGCAGTTCGCAATGCTTTGTCTGTGTAGCGGAGACCGTGATGCTCTTCAAACCGGGATTTCAGACCCTTTAGTATCTTATACGCATCATCGACGGACGGCTCCAGGACGTCGACCTTCTGGAATCGCCGGCTCAGGGCTTTATCTTTATCGAAAATGCCCCGGTATTCCGCGTACGTAGTCGATCCCACGCAGCGGAGCTTGCCTGAGCTCAACAGAGGCTTGAGCAAGTTACTGGCGTCCATGACACCACCAGAGGCAGCACCGGCGCCGATAATCGTATGAATCTCGTCAATGAATAGGATCGAGCCCTCTCTGCGCTTCAAATCGGCTAGCACGCCCTTAAACCGCTTCTCAAAGTCGCCCCGGTACTTGGTACCCGCCAGCAAAGCGCCCAAATCTAAGGAGAAGACCTCAGCAGACTTCAAAGTGTCTGGCACCTGTCCATCGACAATAAGCTTCGCTAGCCCCTCGGCAATCGCTGTTTTGCCCACGCCCGACTCACCGACTAATAGCGGATTGTTTTTCCGCCGTCGCGCCAGAATCTGAGCCACTCGCTCGACCTCGTCGAGCCGGCCGATCAGTGGGTCGATGTGGCCATTCGCTGCCTCTTCATTCAAGTTGGTCGCGAATTTAGTCAGTGGGCTTTCCGCCGCCTCATCGCCCTCTTCCAGCTCGCTTTCGGCTGAGGAAGGCGCGTCATCGGCGTCTGAATCCTCGCCAGATTTGCTGACGCCGTGAGTGATGTAATTCACGATATCGAGGCGAGAAATATCCTGCGTTTTCAGGAAATACACTGCTTGGCTTTCCTGCTCTGAAAAAATAGCCACAAGGACATTGGCGCCTGAGACCTCGGCTTTACCCGAGCTCTGTACATGAAACACTGCACGTTGCAGCACCCGCTGAAATCCAAGCGTCGGCTGTGTGTCTACTTGGTCATCTCCCGACACCATGGGCGTTGTCGCGTCAATGAATTCGTTTAAATCGCCTCGCAGAGCTTCGATATCCGCTTGGCAGGCATTGAGTACCCGTAAAGCCGCCGAGTCTTCCAGCAAGGCCAGCAACAAGTGCTCTACCGTGATGTATTCGTGGCGTTGGCTGCGCGCCTGCTTGAATGATTCATTAAGTGCTTTCTCAAGCTCTTTACTGAGCACAACTAATCTCCCTCTGACTCGTCTTGGGATGGTTCAACTTCACACAATAACGGATGGCCATTATCGCGGGCTGCTTGATTGACCTGCTCGGCCTTTGTCTCTGCGATATCACGCGGGTATATGCCACAGACACCTTTGCCTTGGGTATGCACCGCGAGCATGACCTGAGTCGCTTTTTCGCGGTTCATTGAGAAAAAGTGTTCCAACACTTCAACGACAAATTCCATTGGGGTGTAATCGTCGTTGAGTAATACCACCCGATACAACGGTGGCCGCTTAAGCTTTGGCTTAGCGGGCGCAACCGCTAAGCCGCCTTCATCCCCCTGTCTATCGGAGTCTGACGCCATCATTCGCGTTGAATGTTCGAACCGCATTTCCATACCCATTATTTACCAGTGAACGTCGTTCAGAGTCTAGTGTCGATAGCATTGAATTGGATTGATTAGCGACAGGACATCAACAACCCTGAAATTACAGGCAAAAAAAAGCCCGCTACCGCGGGCTTTCTACTTAAACAGCCTCACATATGACTTACCACCGCCGCGCCAAAGGCTGAGCAGGACACCTCATCGGCATCCTCAGTCAGGCGAGCGAAGTCATAGGTGACCGTCTTCGCTTGAATCGCACCATTCATACCTTTGATGATGAGGTCAGCCGCTTCGTTCCAACCTAGGTGACGCAGCATCATCTCGGCCGACAAAATCAGTGAGCCCGGGTTGACCTTATCTTGGCCCGCATACTTTGGCGCAGTCCCGTGAGTCGCTTCAAACAAAGCAATATCGTCGGAGAGATTAGCACCAGGCGCGATTCCGATACCCCCTACTTGAGCCGCTAGCGCATCAGAGATGTAGTCTCCGTTTAGGTTCAGCGTCGCAATGACGCTGTACTCGCGAGGGCGCAGGAGAATCTGCTGTAGCATCGCATCAGCGATCACGTCTTTGATAATGATGTCGTCACCGGTATTAGGGTTTTTGATGCTTACCCAAGGGCCGCCATCGAGCAACTCACCACCGAATTCCTCCATAGCTAACTCATAGCCCCAATCGCGGAATGAGCCCTCGGTGAACTTCATGATATTGCCCTTGTGAACAAGGGTCACTGAGGGGAGGTTTTGCTCGATCGCGTATTGAATCGACTTGCGTACCAGCCGCTTCGTACCCTCAGACGATACTGGCTTGACCCCGATTCCAACGTTTTCGGGGAATCGAATCTTGGTCGCACCCATCTCGCTGATCAGAAAGTCCACGACTTTCTTGGCCTCATCGCTGTCAGCTTGGAACTCAATACCGGCGTAAATGTCTTCGGAATTCTCTCTAAAGATCACCATGTCGGTGTCACCGGGGTTTTTCAGCGGTGAAGGCACACCTTCGAACCATCGAACGGGCCGCAGGCAGGTATACAAGTCGAGCTCTTGACGCAATGCCACATTCAGCGAGCGGAAACCGCCGCCCACGGGTGTCGTCAACGGCCCTTTGATTGCCACCAAATAGTTTTTAATCGCGTCTAGAGTCTCTTCGGGAAACCAGTCTCCCTCGTACAACTCAGCCGCCTTCTCTCCAGTGTAGATTTCCATCCAGGAAATCTTCTTTCGGCCATCATAGGCTTTTTCGACAGCCGCATCGACCACATCAATCATGACGGGGCTGATATCGATGCCAATACCATCTCCTTCGATGTACGGAATGATGGGCGCGTCAGGGACGTTTAAACTGTGATCTGCATTTGCAGTAATAGGTGTACCGTCTGTTGGTACCTTGATGTGCTGATAAGCCATAGTCGTCAGATCCTCTTTCTTTTGACCGGACAGCACTGAAAAGTAGTCTGCCCCCAGTGTCATCGCTCGCGCGATTTCGTATTGTGGCGGGTCTTGGCCCGACAATTATTATCCAAGCGATCTTCGTCGCTTCAGTTAACAATGGTAGCTTACCACTATTCACAGACGACAGGCTTATGACCGCAATCATACTTTTCAATAAGCCTTTTCAGGTGCTCAGTCAGTTCTCCGATCGAGAACGAGCCGAAAACCCTCGAAACACACTAGCTGACTATATATCCGCACCCAATTTCAAAGTGGCGGGAAGATTGGACTATGACTCAGAGGGCCTACTAATCCTCACGGATGACGGGCAGCTGCAGCATGAGATTGCACACCCTCGGCATCGACATTGGAAAACCTATAGGGTACAGGTCGAAGGCCAGATCGATACTGCCACCTGCGACAAGCTCGCAGCAGGCGTCGATTTAAAGGATGGCGACACACTGCCTGCCAAGTGTCGAATGATTGAGCCCCCCGATATTTGGCCCAGAGTTCCCCCTATTCGTTATCGAGCGTCGGTACCCGATAGTTGGATTGAACTTTCGATCAGCGAAGGACGAAATCGGCAGGTAAGAAGAATGACGGCGGCCGTTGGATTCCCTACACTCCGCCTCATCAGGACAGCGGTTGGTCCCTGGAGCCTTGAGTCGCTCGCACCAGGTGAACACCGCGTCATACAGAGTACTCGCAAACCGAAGTTCGCTCGACTCAGTAAAAAAAGCAACCAAGTTGTGAGACGAAGATGACAGCTCGATACAAACCTAACGTTACCGTCGCTACTGTGATTCAAAGCGACGACCGTTTCCTGATGGTCGAGGAACTGCGATCCAGCGATTCGGTACGCGTCATCAACCAACCAGCGGGTCATCTGGAAGCGGGTGAATCGTTACTGGAGGCGGCCTTACGCGAAGTTGCTGAAGAAACCTGCTGGCGAGCGGAACTCACAGCTTATCTTGGTCCAACACTTCTAACCGGCGATAATGGTATCGCTTATCTGCGTCACAGCTTTCTGGCAAGACCCATCGCGCTCGACGAGTCCTTGCAGCGCGACGACAGCATACTTGATGTGCACTGGCTAACTCGTGGAGAGATTTTGTCTGGCGACTGGATACTGCGACACCCGGTGGTTGCTGATTTCATCGATCAGGAGCTCTTGGATGCAGCCGTGCCACTGACTATTGTTCGTCAATCATGAGTTTTAATCATTCGACCAAAGTGATCGTGGGAATGTCAGGCGGTGTCGACTCATCGGTCTCGGCACTCCTGTTGCGTGAACAGGGCTATGCCGTAGAAGGCCTCTTCATGAAAAACTGGGAAGAAGATGACGGAACCGAATACTGTACTGCCAAGGAAGATCTGGCGGATGCTCAGGCAGTCGCAGATAAAATTGGCATCAAACTCCACGCGGCGAACTTTGCGGCCGAATATTGGGATGGGGTTTTCGAGCACTTCCTCAGTGAATATAACGCGGGCAGAACACCGAACCCCGATATTCTCTGCAATCGAGAGATTAAGTTTCGGGCCTTTCTGGACTACGCACAGCAACTTGGCGCCGACCGGATAGCAACCGGTCATTATGTCCAAGCCGGTGAAGTTGAGGGAATCACCACGCTAGAAAAAGGCCTAGATCAATCCAAAGACCAAAGCTACTTTTTGCATCAGGTATCGAGTGATGCCCTGTCACTCACCCACTTTCCCGTCGGCGGCCTTGAAAAAGCCGAAGTACGATGCCTCGCTAACCAGCATCAGTTAAAGACTGCAGAAAAAAAAGACAGTACCGGCATTTGCTTCATTGGGGAGCGACGGTTTTCAGACTTCTTATCACGCTATTTGGAGAAAAAGCCAGGACCTGTGGTGAATCTGCAGGGCAGGCACTTGGGAGAGCATCAGGGTCTGATGTATCACACTATCGGACAGCGGCAAGGACTCGGTATTGGTGGCCTGAAAGATGCTGATGAGGCCCCGTGGTATGTGGCTGAAAAGCAGACAGACAGCAACACCTTAGTCGTGTGTCAGGGTAACGATAACCCTGCCTTATTTGCCGATTCTCTGGTCGCGAGCGATATTTTTTGGATTAGCGGCAGTTGCCCTAAACTGCCCCTGCAATGCAAGGCTAAGGTCCGCTACCGACAGCCGGATCAGGCCTGCACCCTGTCAGCTGACACCGATGGCTTTAGGGTTACATTTGAGCTGCCACAGCGGGCAATAACGCCGGGACAATCTGTGGTTTTTTATGACGGTTCAACCTGCCTGGGTGGCGGTATTATTGAGGATGTTAAATGAGCGAGCGAAGCCCTATCGAAGAACAAGTGATTGCGCTAGCAGGGATTGCCCAAGCGGCGAGACTGGTCGATCAAATCGCTCGTACGGGCTCCTTCCCCCAAGCATTCTTCGAAGCCTCGTTGCGATCACTATTCAGTTTTGACGTGCCTGACGTAGAGTCGGTCTACGGTAACATCCAGGGCGTAAAGCTCGGGCTTCAGAACATCATGGATATCACAGGCAAGGCGCAAGACGAAGTCAGTCTCGCTACTGTGGGCTATCTCAGGGCCATCTTAAAACTGGAGAAGTCATTCCGTTCACGCGATGACCTTCAGCAAGTGATTCACTCGCGACTTGGCCATGTGAACTACAAAGCCACACACTTCACTGACAACATCACCGAAATCAGCTCGAGCGTCGGCAGTATTTACCAGGACACGTTGAGCCAGTTGCCCTACCGGATCAAGGTTAAAGGCAACGCGCAACACCTGCAGTCCGCGTCAAACGCGGATCTGGTGAGAACACTCCTACTCGCGGGCGTCAGGGCAGCGCACCTCTGGCATCAAATCGGGGGTAGACCACGCCACTTTGTATTAAAAAGTGGTCAGATCAGAAATACTGCCTCCGAACTGGCACGCGAGCTCTCACCAGTCGATACATTGCACTGAATTATCTTCCGTGCGTGGTAAACTTTCGGCCTTCGCCAGGAGCACGCCATGACACTAACCCCCGCCACCGCTATATCCCCCCTCGACGGCCGTTACGCGAGTAAATTAGAGCCGTTGCGGGAAGTTTTCAGTGAATACGGATTAATCAAGCGGCGTTTAGAGGTAGAGCTGCGCTGGCTTGACCATTTATCCAGGGAGGCTTCGATTGCAGAGGTACCTCTTTTTAGTGAGGCAGCTCAATCCTATTTGATGAGCATTCTCGAGGGCTTTGATGAAGCGCAAGCCGACGCCGTCAAAACCATTGAGCGCACGACAAATCACGACGTAAAGGCGATTGAGTATTTTATCAAGGATGCCCTTGCGCCCAACGAAGAGCTCTCGGCGACATCAGAATTTGTGCATTTCGCGTGCACCAGCGAGGACATCAACAACTTGTCTCATGCTCTGATGCTTCGAGATGGACTACCTGTGATTCTCGCTGAGATTGATAACATTATTGCTTCGATTGGTGCGTTGGCGTCGAACTATGCCGATCTGCCAATGTTGAGTCGAACACATGGTCAGACCGCAAGCCCGACAACGCTGGGCAAGGAAATGGCAAATGTAGTGGCGCGCTTGAGCCGACAGCGCAGGAGCCTCGGTACTATCAAGCCTCTCGGTAAATTCAATGGTGCTGTTGGCAACTTCAACGCTCACACCATTGCCTATCCGGAAACCAACTGGCCAAGTATTTCAAGAAGTTTTGTCGAGTCGATGAGCCTAGAGTGGAACCCACTCACCACCCAGATTGAACCCCATGACTACATGGCTGAAATATTCCAAGCGATCAGCCGCATTAACACCATCCTGATCGATTTCGATCG
>LXNH01000390.1_pt1 | contig 11525 bp, 9 predicted proteins | sample 809111 | NCBI WGS metagenome assembly LXNH01 (sample SAMN04870528, study PRJNA318959) | seawater metagenome | biome: 00002010; material: water; isolation source: marine seawater | place: Greece: Milos, Mediterranean Sea | collected 2013-05-29 | depth 5-7 m
GGCTGGGGATTCGGTGGTGTTTTCGTCATGTGTGCATTGGCAGCAGTGGTTGCCTTCGCTATCTACGGCATGATCTTCCTGCGTTTTCGCGATTGAACGGGAGTGTCTTTATCGTGTTGGATAACCCATGCTATGCGGCACCTGTACCAAGCCTATTCGCCGGCGCCTTGGGACGATAAATCCCGTCAGTTGATAAAGAAGATTGGTTTGGCCATCATCAAAAAAAATGAAAAAAGCAAAGACCTATGGATATCGGCGTAGCGATTAAAGACCTTGGCAGTTATGACATCGAGCCGCTTAAAGACAAGATCTTGAGCCTGCCCGAAGAGGCTTGGTGGGGTAATCAGTTTCGCCAGCTCGAATACGAGGTGCATCAGCACACCCAGTCGATTGTGATGGTTTTTACCGATGGTCAGGGCTGGCCCAATATCGAAGTCGCCAAGGATGTTGGCTGGGATTTACTGGTAGGTGAAGCCTTGCCGCTTATGCATCAAATCCTGGGGGATCACTACCCGCCCGGCGGGACGATTATTCGCGCGATGGCAGCACGTTTGGAGGCGGGAGGGATTATCAAGCCTCACAACGATAAGCATCCCTCGTTTCATTACGGTCATCGCATCCATATTCCCATCTACACCAATCCCAGAGTGCGCTTCATGATTGATGGTCGACCGCAAAAAATGTCGATTGGCAAGGTCTATGAGATCAACAATCAAAAACAGCACAGCGTCATGAATAAGGGTAACGAGGGGCGTATCAACTTCATTTTCGACTACATCCCACCGACTAAAATTCAGCGCTGAACAGGTTGTCGGTGTTACGGGCTTAGTAGAGCGACGTCACAGGTGTTTTGGAAACGCGCGCTGGAGAAAGTCTTTGGCGATCGCTTTTGCCTGCTTCTTGGTCAATTCACGCGGTGTTACTAGAAGCGCAAGGTGCAAGCCATCGATAAGCGCTGAGTAGCCCATTGCGAGATCAGCAGCATCAATGTTTTGATATTGACCGTCCTCGATGATGGCCTCAAATAAGTTTTCGAGTTGTTTGGCGGCCGCTCGGTCCCAGGCTGATACGATTTTTTGATAAACGGGACGTGCACCGGCCTCGCCGTAGTATGCGAACCAGACCGCCATCTTTTGTCGCTGGGTGACACCTTGGCTCAACTGGAAGTTGAGCAGAGCCGTGAGCCGACTGGTCAAATCCTCAGCTTCGTGCCCTTTCATGATCGCTATCTGTCCGCTGTGGTATTCCTCAGCGACGTAGCGAAGTGTCTCTCTGAGTAAATTATCTTTGGTGTCGAAATGGAGGTTGGCAATGCCGAGGCTAAGCCCTGCCTCTTTAGTCACCATTTGCATAGTGGTCGAGCCGAGCCCATCGCGCGCAATACAGCGAATCGTCGCTTCAATGAGTTGCTGACGTCGCTCTTCTTTCGGCAGGATCTTCCGGGGCTTTTTTATTTCTTTTTGAGTCTCGGCCGTCTGAGCGTTTTTGTGTTGCGCTTTTTGGGTCATTGAAGTCGTCGATTTATCATCGCTGCTAGCTTAAGCCTTGTAACGGATTCGCTCAATCCAAGAATGAATGATTATTCATTCCGGGTGGACGTATGACGGCGATCATGGCACCATTTTCATCAAAGCCGAATGTTCGGAGGTAACTGTGAATCAGTATGACGCGATCGTTATTGGGGCCGGTCACAACGGTCTCACCAACGGGGCTTACCTAGCCAAGGCTGGCTTGAAGGTGGCGGTGCTAGAGCGCAACCCCTATATCGGTGGTGCTACCGTCAGTCGAGAGCTCCACAAAGGCTGGTACTACTCGAATTGCTCTTACGTATCGAGCTTGCTGCGCCCTGAAATTACGCGCGATCTAGAACTGCCCCGGCACGGTCTACAGGTAGTACCCTTCGGGGGTGGCGCCACGTTTATGCGAAACGGGGATCACTTCGGCAGCTACTCGGATCACGACCGCCACTACCGCGAGATAGCGAGGCACTCCAAGCGTGACGCTAATGCCTACGATCGCTACGCTGCCGATACCAGTTTGCAAACCAAGCTGATCCGTCCTTATCTGCTTCGTACACCGCCAGATCCAACCTCATTAAAGCGTCGCGATCGCAGAGATCTTCTCGAGTTTGCGCAATCGTTTATGTCGCTCGGTGAAGAAAAACTGCTCGATACCATCAAGTTCTGGACCGCTAGCGTAGGCGACTACCTTAACGAGTATTTCGAGACCGATGTCATCAAGGCGCATATGGCCGGGAGCGGCATTATTGGTACCGCGCTAGGTGTTTATTCGCCGGGCACAGCCTACGTCTTACTCCACCACTATATGGGTGATGTCGATGGCAACGTCGGTGCCTGGGGCTTCGCACGGGGCGGGATGGGTGCAATCGCAAATGCCTTATCCAAAGCGTTTCAATCCTACGGCGGCGAGATCATCTGTGACGCTAATGTCGATGAGATCATCGTTAAGAATGGCAAGGCTGTAGGTGTCGCGCTGAAAGACGGAACCGAATATAGGGCGCCGATAGTTGTATCAAACCTCGATCCCAAGCGAACCTTCTTAGACATCACCAATCCGAAGGATCTGCCCGCCGACGTGGTGAAAAAAGCGCAGAACTTTAAGATTCGAGGCTCGTCGGGGAAGCTCAACATTGCGCTTGATGGCCTGCCTGTATTTAACGGACTCGATCCTAGAAACCGGCTAATGGCAGGCGATTTGCACTTCAGTGATTCGCTGGAGCGTCAGGAGCGAGCCTATGATGACTGGAAGGCGGGCACCTGGTCTAAGGACCCTTATCTGGACATGATGATTCCCTCACTTACCGATCCCACCATGGCGCCTCCGGGCAAGCACATGATGTCGGTGTTCGTGCAGTACGCCCCACCCAAGGTAGAGGGTCGAGAGTGGACCGACGAAGACAAGGATGGCTTTGAGAAGTCGGTCATCGATCAGATTTCTAACTACAGTCCGAACTTCAGAGACCTCATTCTGCACTGCGAAACCCGGACGCCGCGAGAGATCGAGGCTGAAGTGGGTCTGACTGAGGGCAACATCTTTATGGGAGAACTGACCTTCGACCAATTACTGTTTAATCGTCCCTTCCCGGGTTATGCGCAATATCGATCGCCGATCAAAGGTATGTATATGTGTAGCTCAGGTACCCACCCCGGTGGAGGTGTGATGGCCGCGCCGGGGGCGAATGCGGCGCGGGAAATACTGGGAGATCTCAAAAAATCGAATACCGTTCCGGGAGGATATGCCGATGACTGATTACGATGCAGTAGTCATTGGTGCAGGCCACAACGGTTTGATCTGTGCCACTTATCTAGCCAAAGCCAAGCACAAGGTATTGGTAGTGGATGCGCGCCCAGCGCCTGGAGGCTGTGCGAGTACGCGCGAGTTCGCCGAGGGTTACAGCGTCTCCGATTGCGCTCAGTGGTTGTCGCAGTTTGATAGCGGTGTTATGGCCGATATGAAACTGAAGGAAATGGGTCTGTCGCTGAGCCCTCCAAAAGCCACAATCAGTCTTCAGCCAGATGCTGATCACCTTATTATGGATGGTGATAGCGTAACGGGCGCGCGCGTAAGCAGCGAGGATGCGGCCGCGTATCGGACGTTTCGACAGATGATGCGGCGCTTTGCCAAAGTGTTGAAGACCCTCTACCACGGACGGCCACCAAAGCTCGTTGAGAAGAACTGGACAGACCGCATAACGCTGTTGAAGCTTGGCCTGGGCCTCAAGCTACTGGGTAAGGGACACATGCAGGATCTGATGCGTCTCGCGCTTATCAATATCTATGATGTTATGAACGAGTATTTCAACCACTCAGCCATCAAGAGTGCCGTGGCCATCGATGCTGTGACGGGCACTAATATGGGGCCCCGTTCACCCAATACGGTTTATTCGTATTTGCACCGAGTGACCGGGGAATACCTGAGTGGTTCGGGTACGACGCAAGTAATGGGTGGTATGGGTGCCTTAGGCGATGCTCTGGCCGCCTCAGCGACAGCAGCTGGCGTTGAAATCAAGCTAGGCGCCCCGGTCAAAAGCATCACCAAGATTGAGGACAAGGTTTCTGGCATCGAGCTAGCAGACGGCACACAGATCTCGAGCAAGGTTGTGGTCTCAAGCGCTGATCCCACCACCACATTCAAAACTCTCCTTGGCTATCACCATATGGAAGCTGGTACGGCTAAGCGGGTAGAGCTTTACAGGAATCGAAGCGGTACGGCGAAGCTGCATCTGGCCTTAAATGGTCTGCCAAGGTTTGAGGGCCTGTCAGCTGATCAGCTCTCGCAACGCTTGCTGGTTGTGCCACCACTAGACGATATGGAAACCGCATTGAATCCCATGAAGTATCGGGAGATTAGTGAGCATCATCTATTCGATATCAGCATTCCCTCAGTGGAGGACGCGTCACTCGCACCTCCGGGCCATCATGTTCTTACGGCGCTTGTGCATTATGTTCCCTTTGAGCCAAAACAGGGCTGGGATGAAGCTAGAGCCGCACTTTTGGCAAACTTAATCGATCAGTTGAGCGCTTATTCGCCCGACCTTGAGTCCATGATCGTGGCGAGCGAACTAGTCACCCCGAGCGACTTTGAGCGATCTCACGGGATGACTGGCGGTAATTGGCATCATGGTGAACTATCCATTGATCAAGCATTGATGATGCGACCCTTCCCGGGCGCTACCCAGTACGCCACCCCAGTCGATGGGCTTTACCTTTGCGGCGCGGGAGCCCACCCGGGCGGCGGTTTGATGGGCCTGTCGGGGCGCAATGCCGCTAACGAAATCATCAAGCGGGGGGCTTTGTCATGAGCGAAGTTAGCCGAGATACCATGCTACTCACTACGCCGTTTCACTCACGAGTGGAAGCGATGTGCGATCTAAATGATTGGGGCAATTGGATGGGCTACACGACACCCAATGCCTACTTCGATGTCGAGCTCGAGTACTTTGCAGTCCGCAGCACTACCGGTGTTTTCGATTTGTCGCCAATGAACAAATACCGAATTTCTGGTCCTGATGCCGAGCGTTATTTGGATCGATTGGTGACCCGTGATGTGTCCAAGATTGGTATTGACCGCGTGGGTTATGCGATCTGGTGTGACGACAGCGGACAAGTGCTCGATGACGGTACAATCTTTCGATTCTCAAACAACGAGTTTCGCCTTTGTTCGTATCAGCGAGCCGATGATTGGTTGGCTTGGAATACGCTCGGCTTTGATGTCACGGTAGAGAATGTTTCTGAAAACATCGCCGCGCTCGCAGTACAAGGCCCAACGTCTTGCACCATCCTCACGCTTCTGGGTTGCCACGATCTCAATCAGCTCAAGCCCTTCGGTATGGCGCATTACACCTTCGAAGGTCACCCGCTGATGGTCAGTCGAACTGGTTTTACAGGTGATCTGGGCTATGAGGTATGGGTGCCACCGGAAACAGCAGAGGCACTCTGGGATCAATTGTTTGAACTAGGCCGCGATTACCTGATTAAACCTTTCGGCTCGCATGCGCTGGAGCTCGCGCGAATTGAAGCGGGCTTTCTTCAGGCCAATACCGATTTTATGCCGGCTGAAGACGTGGTCCGCGTGGGTCGTACGCGAAGTCCATTTGAGTTGGGCTTGGGTTGGTTGGTGCATTTTTCCAAGCCCTTGTTCAATGGGCGGGCTGCATTGCTGAAGGAGCAATTGAAAGGCTCACGTTATCGATTTGCACTGCTCGACGTCGATGGCAATAAGCCGGCGGAGCACTCCTTCGTGATGAAGGATGGCAAGGTTGTTGGCACGGTCACCTCGGCTGCGTGGTGCCCAACGGCAAAAGCCAATCTTGCGTATGCACAGATAGAGATGCCTCACGGTGCTGTTGGTGATGAGTTGGTGGCAGAAATCTACTATCAGAGAGAATTGCATTGGACTCAGCTGTATGCGCCTTGCAAGGTGATAGAGGCTCCAATATTCAAGCCGCCTCGTCGTTGGCAAACACCTGCGCCACCGCACTAGAAGTGGCGAGCACCTATTAATTCAAGAGAAAGACCATGTTGACTATTGCGACATCAGTTGACGATTCCTTTGATCGGATACGTTCTAAGCTCGAGGCCGAGAAGGCTCGGCCGAACCACGCTATTGATCCGTATTTCTATCGCTCGCATTTAGTCCACGAGCAGGAGTTAAGTCATCTCATTTTTCGGAGTTGGCTGTATGCCCTCCACAGCAGCGAGATTCCCAATAGTGGTGATTATCAGCTCATCGACGTAGGTGAGGATTCGATCATTGTTGCTAGAGGCGCTGATGGTGAAATTAGGGCGATGCACAATATCTGCAGGCATCGCGGCGCGCGTGTTTGCGAGGAAGTAAAGGGCAATCGCAGGACATTTGTCTGTCCCTATCACGGCTGGGTGTACAACACGGATGGCTCATTGAAGGCCGCCCGTGAGACCCATGTCATGGAGAGCTTTGACCCAGACGCTCATGGTTTGAAGCCTGTCAAATGTGTGGTTTACATGGGGTTGGTGTTTATTAACTGCGATATGAACGCCGGCGATCTCGCGGCGTCTCTGGACAACATTAAAGAGCCCTTGGGTGCTTATGATCTAGCCAATGCAAAAGTGGCGCATCGCCATAGCTATCGCGTTGATGCTAACTGGAAGCTAGTAGTCGAGAACTACCTCGAGTGTTACCACTGTGCCACCTCGCATCGGGCTTACGCGCGCTTGCATACACTCAAAGATCTTAATGAAAAATCCGAGCCGATTGTGCAAAAGATGCTCGATCGTGCCGATGAGGTAACAGGCATTTCAGGAATATCCAAAGAGCACACCCAAATCTATCTCGATGCCCCCAGCTTCGGTGCCTGCGCACACACCATGCGTTACGGCTTATTTGACGGCTACGTCACAGGCAGTAAGGACGGTAAACCGGTGGCGCCCCTGATGGGCGACATCAAGGATTACGATGGTGGCGCCGGGGACTTTCAGATGGGACCACTGGCGTTCATGCTGAATTACCCCGACCATTGTGTGTTGTATCGCTTTTTGCCGCGTTCGCTCACTGAGACTGATATGGAGTTGGTCTGGTTTGTTCGAGGTGACGCAATCGAGGGCGAGGATTACAACGTCGACGACGTTACCTGGTTGTGGCACCACACCACGCAGGAGGACGATTACATTATCACGCGCAATAGCGCTGGCGTGAATTCAAGGTTCTTCGAGCCCGGACCTTATCACCCTGAGTTTGAGGCCACACTCCAGCAGTTTATTCGCTGGTACCTGCACTCCCTTGAGGACAGCTTGCCTGCGTAGGGTTATAAGTACCTTCTCGTAGCGTTAGGTCAGTGTTGCCGATGCTAGTCATTAAGCGGGGGCTGTAATAAGGTCTGCGTATCGCCATAGAGTGCCTTTTCCTTTGAAGTCGAGGTGTTCGCAGTGGCTAACCGTACTGGGGAGCGGCGATGCAAGAGGCACAGAAGCCTTCGCAGCCTAGACCTGCTTTAAAGCGCACACCCTTGCCGGTGCTCAGTGCGTTCTTCATGATTTATATCTTCGTGTCCGGGGGCTCGTTCGGTATCGAGGAGATGGTGTCATCCTCGGGTCCCGGACTGACACTCATTTTGCTTATGGCGTTGCCCTTTGTCTGGGCGCTCCCAATGGCTTTGGTGGCGAGCGAGCTGGGTTCCGCATTACCGGGCACAGGTTTCTATCACTGGACTCGTCGCGCATTGGGGCGGTTCTGGGGGTTTCAGGCTGCGTGGTGGTGGACGCTGGCGACGCTGGTCGATACATCGCTCTATGTCGTCTTGGCCGCGAGTTATCTCCAAGGGTATGCGGGGTTTGGGCAGGACATTTTCTATCTGACCTGCTGGTCAATCATTGCCTTGTTCGCAGTCATTAATATTCTCGGCCTGCGCTTTGTAGCCTTGGGATCAACGGTCTTCTCGCTACTGATTATCTCGCCATTTTTAGTATTGATAGCAGTGGGTTTAGCCAATTGGCAATTCAACCCCTTCGACCCGATTGTCCCGGCAAACAAAAACCTATTGGGTGGCGATGGTGCGCTCATTCTGGGTTTGAGCGTTGGGCTTTGGATGTACTCGGGCTACGAGTCGATGTCGACCTTGGCGGGCGAAATAGAAAATCCTCAGAAAGTGATTCCGAAAGCGTTAATGCTGGCCTTGCCGTTTGTGGCGCTGATGTACTTGTTGCCCACTGTGGCGAGCTTGGCTGCTTTTGGTCAGTGGGAGCGCTTTGGTGTTGCCGGAATGGGTGACGATGTTTCGTTTATCGATATTGGCCGCACACTCGGCGGCAGCGCTTTGGGTCATGCCCTGCTAGCGTCGGCTCTGTTGGGAAATCTCGCGCTTTATCTCGACTACATGGGCTCATGTGCGCGTCCGCTTTATGCCTTAGCCGACGACGGTTTATTTCCTCGATTCTTGCTCGTTGTTAGCCCACGGTTTGGAACACCGGTAGCAGCCATTATCACTGTCGCTGCAGTGAATTGTGTTTTGGTGGTCGGACCATTTCAGAGCTTGGTGATTATCGACGTTATCTTGATGATCGCGGCTTACGCGCTCATTTTGATTGCTGCCGTGCGGCTGCGAGTGACCGAGCCTGACCTGGCGAGATCGTTTCGAGTGCCACTTGGCACGATTGGCATGGCATTCATGATTACACCTGCGCTCCTCTTGATTGCGCTTGTTGCCTATTTGGCGGTTGTCGATCGCTCAATGACCATAGCGGGTCTTAGCGAGCTGAGTTTGCTTGGGATCTCCGCTGGCTGGTATGCCATCATCAGCGTTCTGGGGCTGGTGACAGGTCCGGTCATCTATGGGCTGGTGACTCGAGGCAAACCCTCGGTTAAGGCTTAGTCTGGTGCTCAGACTTCAACGCCGCATTGATCAATGCAGTGTCTCTTAAGTTTTGTACCATTGACCATCGGGATCGTCCGGCCATACGCCTAGGTAAGGGCCGTGCGCCTGATAGCCCAACAAACGCCGCACTGGTTCCGTCAGCGCACTGACCTCCTCATGGGTGAGGGAGAGGTATTGATTCTCTTCCTGCCGCAGCCAACCCAAGCAATAGGTATTTACCAGCGCCTTACGCGGCTTGTCACTATTGTTGGCACCGCCGCCGTGAATGGTTGATCCGAGATAGATCACCACCGAGCCTTTCGGCATCACCGCCTTCTGGATCGGCGCCTTATCGAAATCAGCCTCATCGTCGGGTCGATCCTGGCGCATCACTACCTGTGTGGCTCCGTTGTCCTCTGTAAAATCATCGAGGGCCCACAGTACCGATATCTGCGCTTCAAATGCCAACAAATGGCTGGGGTAGCAGGTGTCGTCGGCGTGCAGAACCTGAGCGACCTCCCCCGGTAGGATCTCGATCGCTGTCGTGCTTCCCACCTGATAAACCTCGCAGTGAGGCTTCAGTATGGCGTCGGCGATTTCAAGGATTACAGGATGAGCTAGCAGGGTGGGAAACTCGCTTGAGTGTTTGGTGACCGCACCGATTCTGAGAGTCTTGTAGCCATTGAAATCGCCCTGAAAGAGATGACCCTGACGATCAAATTCGGCTCTCAGGTCGCCGTTAAAGCGATCGATGACGTCTTCGTCGATCAGATGATCGATGATGATGGCCCCTTCATTCTCGAGAGCCGACGTCATGGTTTCGACGGAATCTGTTGCTTTAAAGTGGCGGATCATGATCGATCACCTTAGTCTAGCGTTACGTGGTGAGTGTCGGGGATTGGGCTTCTTAAAAGCGGTTCTGTTTTCACATCAACCACCTACACAGCGTATGGAGTCAATATGAGCAGACAACAAGCGATTAGCAAGCTTTTGCTGGGCTTGGTTTTCGGTGTCATTGGGTTAAGCGCGCATGCCTCTGACGACTGGGTCTTATTTGGTGGTCACATTTATACGGCGGATCAGGCGAACGAGCGGCCCGAAGCCGTTGTGGTTCGCGATGGACGTATTGCTTACGTCGGAAGTCTCGATGACGCCAAGCGACTGGCTAGTTCAGACGCTGAGTGGATAGATACCACCGGAAAAATGGTGATGCCGGGATTTCATGATGCACATGTTCATACGCGCCTTGGGGGGCGATCGCTGACTGGATGCGACATTGCGATGGCGCCCGATCTCGAGCAATTGACTGAGATGTTACGTGTCTGTTTTTCCTCCACTGATGAGCCCTGGTTAATTGCCGAGGGTCTTAATTTGGGTCTGTTTGGTCAGTCGGGACCAGAGCTGCCATGGATGGATGCGCTTAATTCCGAGAAGCCCATGCTGTTACGCGCTTCAGACGGCCACTCGGTTTCCATTAACTCTGTCGCCATGCGGCTCGCCGATATTAGCGCCGACACAGAAACGCCTGAGGCAGGCGTTATCGAGCGAGATGCGTTCGGTCGGCCAACCGGAACACTTAGAGAGTCGGCAATGGCGTTGGCCGATCGTGTTGTGCCTCAAGAAACGCTAGAGGATCGTCTGCATATGGCAAGCGTGGCTGTCAAAGAGATGAACCGACTCGGTATTACCAGCGCCTTTGACGCCTGGGTGGGTAGCGAGGACATCGATGTCTACCGCAGTCTTGATGACCTAGGAATACTCACGGTCAGAATACGCGCAGCGCTTGCTTATGGGCACGGTGATTTGTTCACGCTCGACTCACCCGACGACTACGAACGCTTATTGGCGAATCGAGCTCAGATCTCGGGTGAGCGATTTAAATTGGCTGCGGTTAAGCTCTTTATAGACGGTGTCTTAGAGGGTGAGACGGCGGCCTTGGTGAGCCCCTACCTGAGCGATGAGGGTGGCAGTGGTCATCTCACCTATTCGCAGGCACACCTGAATACGATGGTGACCGAGCTGGCGAGTCAGGGTGTGCAGGTGTACACGCATGCCGTGGGTGATGGTGGCGTGCGATCAATTTTGGATGCCTTTGAGGCCGCTGAGAAGGCGCTCGGCGAGACCGATCTCCGCCATCAAATATCGCATCTGCAATTGATTCATCCCCATGATTATCATCGATTCTCCGAGTTGGGCGTGGTGGCCAATTTTCAGGCCCTTTGGGCGCTCCCCGATGAGTGGATCATGAATCTGAATTTACCGGTGGTTGGCATGGATCGCGTTCAGCGTATGTATCCCATCGCGAGTATGGTGGAGGCGGGCGCAACCATTGTGGGTGGTAGCGATTGGAATATTAGTTCGCTCAATCCGCTTGAGGCCATAGAGGTTGCGCTACTTCGCCAAGACTGGATTGCTAACGACGGACTTACTAAAGCCGAAGTCGAGCAACTTGACACTTTAAACCCAAGCGAGCGCGTCGATCTCGAGACCATGCTCCGCGCTTACACGTCGACCGGTGCCTGGGCGATGCACCAGGATCAGGAGACAGGGACTTTGAGCCCGGGCAAGCGGGCCGATCTCATTGTTCTCTCGCATGATTTGTTCAGTATCGAGCCGCAGTTGATTAGCACGGTTCAAGTCGAAAAAACCTTTCTCGATGGCGAGCTGGTCTATCAGA
>LXNH01000395.1_pt1 | contig 11438 bp, 8 predicted proteins | sample 809111 | NCBI WGS metagenome assembly LXNH01 (sample SAMN04870528, study PRJNA318959) | seawater metagenome | biome: 00002010; material: water; isolation source: marine seawater | place: Greece: Milos, Mediterranean Sea | collected 2013-05-29 | depth 5-7 m
GTGCGGCCTGTCCGCGCCAAACCCCCAGCCGTAGAGCGCATCCAGGATCGTGCTGTCGATCCAGCGCGCGAGCTGGAACCAGAAGTCCACGAAGAACAGCGCGAACTGGACGCAGCTCACCGTCACCACCGTCTTCAGGTCGTAGGTGCCGATCAGCAGCACCAGTGGGATGCAGATGACGAGCGCCATCTTGAGCATGGTCAGCACCATCGGCAGCGCCTGGCGCACCACGTCCATTGCCGGAAAAAAGCCCAGCGAGCCGACGGTCAACCCCAGGTCGCTCGCGCCGCGCGTGACGACGTTCGGCAGCGTCTTGTCGATCTGGCCGCCGTAGTCGGTGTAGACGGCGCCCTGGTTCATCTTCTGCTGCCTCGGTGAGACCACGGCGCGGATCACCGAGTCATTGACCTCGCTCTGCGACAGGAATCCCACCCAGCGCCCGATGCGGGTCAGCAGGTCCGGGTCGACCTGTGCCAGCAGCCGGCTGCGCAGTCCCTGGCCGCCATCGGCCCACCACTGCCGGCAGGATGGATAGCCGCCGCCGCTGCCCACCTGTGCCAGCCCCGCATCGCGGGTCGCGTCGTAGGGCCAGGCCGTGCGTGGGGTCTTGGCGCGATAGGTGTCATAGAAGCCGGGCGTGTCGAGGAAGTAACTCGATCCGATCCAGGTGACGTCGTTCATCTGCTCGTCGGAGAGCGTCGGCCGGTTCATGAACAGCTTGGCGCGCGACGGCCCGTAGCAGTCGTGCGTGAAGTCGGCGACCTCCTGTGCCAGCACCGGATCGTCGATGCGCGTGGCATCCACATCCATGCGAATCTGACGCAGGTCCGTGCCGCAGGGAATCGCCGCCACCGCGGAGCCCGTCACGGCTTTCGACAGCGCGTGCATGAAGAACCACCACACCGGCACCAGCGCGCTCTGGTCGTTGAGCGCCGTGTAGACGTTGGACCAGCCCGTGTCGTTGGGCAGCGGGACACTGACCTGGCATTGCGCGGAGCGCGTGGTGTCGAACCTGATCGTGGCGAGATCCACCGGGATGAACGGGATGCCGGCGAACATGATGACCACGATCGCCACCCACACCCGGTTCTCGATGCGCATCGACGACAGCACGCCCTTGTTGCCTTCGTCCGCACCTTCGCTGCGGGCCTTGAGCCACTCCTGGATCACGATGGCCACGAACGGCAGCGCGAACACGCCGCTGGCCACGAGGATGCTCCAGATGCCGTTGTTGACCACCCAAGCCACCAGGGTCAGGTAATACTCCAAGTAGTCCGTGGTGTAGAGCGTCATGCCTGCCTCCCGGTCTCAGCCGTGCCGCAGCAGCTGGCTGGCTTCCAGCGCGACCACGGCGATGACGGCCGCGATCTCCGTGCGCAGCAGGCGCTGATGCGTCTCGCGGGACGGCTCCCGCCGCAACAGGCGCCGACGCATCCACCACCAGCCGTAAGCCGTCGCTCCGTAGAGGCACAGACGCCACACTAAGAAGTGGCCGGCGTGCGCCTGCAGCCAGTGCTGCCAGCCCTCGACGCCGCCGACCACGTGGATGCCGGCGATGTTCACCGCCACCGCGGCGGCGACCACCAGCAAGGTCCACAGCAGCGCCACGCCGACGCGGCGGTTGAACAGCCATGGCAGCCGCAGCCAGGCGAGCCGGCTCATGGCGTACCGCTCCGCGGCTTCTGGACTTCCCGCAGACGGTCGCGCGTGGTGTCGCCCTCGAAGACGCCGCGCGAGCCGGCAGCGCGGGTACTGTGGCGCTGGATGATCGCCATCGCCGAGTTGCCGGCCAGCGTGCGGCGCAGCTCCAGCTCGGTCTTGAGGTTGTTGATCTCCTGCTCCAGCGCGCTGTTCTCCTGGTCCACCGCCTGCACGGCGAGCTCGTTGGCGGCGACGTTCGGCTCCTTCTTGCCGGTCAGCAACGTGCGTTGCAGCAGCAAGGCCTTCTCCAGCACGCTGGACAGCGCAGCCTCGGACGCGAGGCGCCGGCCCAGCACGTCCTGGTCGGGCTCGTCACGCAGGGCCTCGATCACGCCGCGGGTGATCGGCAGCGAGCTGCTGCCGGCCGCGTCGAGATTGGCCAGTGTCGTCGGCCGGGCGCCCGTCACCAGTTCCTGCAACACCTGCAGCTTGGTCTCGTACTCTTCCTGGATCACTGGCGTGAGCCCGACGCCAGGCGTGGTCTGGGTCTTCGTGCAGTTTTCGCAGGTGCGTTGCTCGCGTTCGCCCAGCACGCGGTTCGCAAAGGCCGCGGCCGCGCCAGGCGACGACCAGGTCTGGCAGGTCAGGCGGTTGCCGCAGGCGCTGCGCGCGATCGACGAGGTATCGGTGGCGCTGCGCCCGTTGAGCAGGTTGTAGCCCGCGCGCGTCACGTCGCCGACCACCTTGATCGAACTCTGGCCGGAGCCGCCCGCGTTGCCGCCGCCGACCCAGGGCACGCCGTTGTTCCCTTTGTTGGACTCGGCCTGCTCGATGGCGGAGACGGCATCGGTGCTGCTGACCGCATCCCGCAGCGCCATCCCTTCGGCGAGCTGGTCCCAGCCGGCCTGGCCGCCGGCCATGTCCGCCATACGATTGGCGATGGCGCGGCAGGTCATCTTCGAGCGGTCGAAATCCAGGCGCGCCTGCAGGATGCCGTTGGTGAGCAGGTTGTACAGGCCCGGGTCGGCGCGCTGGATGATCAGGGCCGGCAGCGAGGCCACGGCGCTGGTGGCGTTCTGGATCACGTTGCTCATGATCGTTTGGAAGCCGTTGGTGATGCCGTTGAGCTGGTTCTGCAGCGTCGTGGTGATGCTCATGTCGCCGCAGATCAGGTTGCTGTTCCAGCCGACGCCGACGCCGATGCTCTGCATGTTGCCGGCACCACCCATCGACACGGCCCGGCCGCCGCCGATGCTGTAGAGCACGTCGTCGCCGATCACGCTGCCGCTGACGTTCACGCCATTGGGATCGATGCGCGTCTGCCCCCAGGCGACGCCGACGACCAGCGTGATGGCCGCCACGAGCAGCGTGGCCCCCAGGGGCGATTTCGCGCGGCGGAGGAAGTCAGAGAGGGAGGCGTTCATCGTGGGTTCCTCACATGAAATCGACGCTGCCGAGGAAGACCTGGCCACGGCGCCGGCAGCAGGAGTACGGCCGCCACAAGGCCCAGGCGTAGTCGCCCTGCTGGGCCTGCACGCGGGTGCGGCTGTGCGGGAAGACCACGCAACTGTTCGAGAGCGTGGGCGTCAGCTCCTGCCACTTGCCCGTCGAGGCGTCGGTCTCCATCAGCGCGCCGGCCGGCCAGTAGCCGTCGCGGGCGTTGGCCAGCAGGGGCTGATACACGTGAATCTGGTTGCGGCGCGTCACGATGTCGCCCGCGCGCTGCGCGACCACGGCGCCGCTCTTGTGGTCGTCGGTCTGGTGCAGGAAGCCACCGCGGGGATACACGTTGCCCCAGAGGTTCAGGCCGGTGCGCGTACCGATTTCGCGCCGGCCGGGGATGAGCGCTTCGGGGTAGAACGCTTCCGGGATGTTGTAGCGCCAGGCGATCGTGTCGAGCGTGCTCAGCAGATACGGCATGAAGGCCGTGCCAGCGCCTTCGCAGGTGTAGCCGGAGGCGCTGGCGAACTGGCTGAACACCAGCCCGGCCGGATGGCCGATGACATCGGCGTTCTTGAACTTGGCGAGGTTGTTCTCGTTGTCGTGATTGGTCGTGCCGTCACCGCCAGCCTTGGCGGTCGGGTTGGGTATGCTCATCGCCCTGACCTCCAGCCACGGGTTTTCGCCAGTGTTCGAGTAGCTCGACACCACCGCATCGGGGACGTAGTGGCGCACCTTGACGGAAGTGCGAACCGAGCAGCCGAAGGGCGTGCAGTACAGCCAGTAGCAGATACCGACCACGCGGTATTCGAGGCAGTCGGGGGACAGCGCCGACGAGACGATGGTGGCGGTGTCCAGGGCGAACGTCGACGTGGCCGTGCTCAGCAGCAGCGAGGCGACGGTGGCGCGCAGGCGCCGGGATGCCAGCAGGAGGCTCATGGCTGCGTGCTCCGGTAGGCGTTGATGCGCGCGACGGCGCGGGGCACGTCGGGCTCGCCGTAGACCACGTAGCGTCGATCGACCACCACGGCGGGAATCTTGGCGATGCCCAGTCCCCAGGCATCCGCGACACCTTGGTAGGCGTGGCCGATGCGGCGTTGAAGGGCCTCGCCGCCGTCATGCAACCGCTGCCGCACCAGGGCTGCAGCCTGATGCGGGTTGGCCGGTAGGTGCGCGGCGAGTTCGACCTCGATGCGCGTGGCCTGGTCCAGCTCGATGATCCGCACGCCGGCTGGAGCCTGCACCGGATGACGGCTGTCGGTGACGACGAGCACGTCGGCTGCTGCAGTCTGGGTAAACATGAACAGCACTGCCCACAGTCCGGGCGCAATGCTGATGGTCGGCAGCCGGGGCGAAGCCTTGAAGACGGGGGCCGGCATATCGGGCGTCCTTGGAGTCGATCAAAGTCACAGTCGACTTCAAGTGCCGATCTAGCGCGACAAAGAAACCGCATCCGGCCCCTGCCGGTTTCATACCCTATGCCGTTGTGAGCGTTGTGATTGCCTCCTGTCGGAGGCGGAGATCAGGTGCGGGACGCTGAGGTACCCGCGAACCCAAGAAACGCATGCTGTAAGCGAATCGGCATCGACGGCTTGGAGCGTGCATGTAGGCTCTGCCAAGTCCCGTCACTGATGTCGCTCGGGGCGAGGCGATCTACCGAGCGCGAAACTCTTCTCAAGTAAGCGTTGACGCCATCCGCGGATTCCGAAGGAGCGCCGGCAAGAACGTACCCCACCATGAAGCCGATAGCATGGTTCTCGCCGTACTTCTCCTGGATGAATCGATCCATGCCCTCGACGACGTACTCTCGACACAAGTGAGTGTCCGACCCGGCGATTCGTTTGCATTCGATGATCGCGTGCGGATCATGCTCCTGCGTGCGCAAGAAAATTTCGACGAACGCCAGCGGGATGTCGGTACGTCCGTCTGGCAGCATCACGTTGCTTTTGGATCGCGATTCCGTGCCAGGCAGCACCATGATCTGCTTCCACGGGGAGTTCTTCAGCGCAATGCGCATCCCGTCCCGCAGGCGCTCGGTCATGATTACCTCTCCAGCGTTGGCATTCACGTCCTCGGCTGCGCATGCTCGCTGCCAACCTGCGGCCAGTGTCAGCAGAATGACCGCCACAACCTCGGGCTCAAGTTCAATGAACTCTCTGCCCAGTGCAGGAGGTGCCTCATAGGGGATCCTCAAACTTTGCCCCCTGAAAAGCTCTCCGCGACCACTGCATCGGCATCTTCCAGTGCCGCTATGCCCATCCAGTAGCGCCGCGCTGCTGGCTTGATGATCACGACTTCGTTGCGTCCGTGTACTCGCAATTCCCGCTCTGCACTGAGCGCGGTCGCAATCTTGACTTTCAGGCGCCTGCCGATACGTGCCAGTACTTCACCCAATTCGCCTTGTGGTGCCACGACGCTCACGCTCGCATTACCCGGCCCTTCTTCCAAGACAAAGCGCACGACGCGCAAGGCCGAACTGCTTGGCAAGTCGAGCACTTCGGCGCGCATGTGCCGCTTATTGCGAACGGAAAGCCAATCCTCGATAACGGACAGGAACGTCTTGGCATACGCCGTGACCTCAGTACGACTGTCCGATGGCTCCACGGATGATTCGCGGCCGGTTTCCCATTGCCACCCGGCGCGAAGGAGGCCGTCTCGAATGACAGTTCGGTCGGCATCGTTCAGTTCGTACAGATCGAAGACAGCTTCGTCCAGTTCAGCCCATCCCCTCTCGTCGGTGCCGTTGGCGCGCAGATTCTTCTCAATCTGCAGCAGGCGCTGGCCAGCCTCAGATTTCACTGCGCTCGTGAAATTAGGCACCGGTAGGAAGCTGAGGTCGCGAGCCAGCAGCTTCCTCTTGTAGATTCCAAACTCTGCAGCGGTCAGATAGAAGAACCATGTCGCAAAAGCAGAACTCAACACGGTGGCAAGCAAATGTGCCGTCCGCGTGTGCCCTCTCGGAAGAGACACTGCGAAGTATGAGTTCGTGAAGACGAGATCCCGCTCGGAGACGGCCGCCAAGACGCGTGGACTCCCCAGAAGCATTTCCTTCACGATGAGAAGCGGGGCTTGATATATCTCCCGCGATCGTGGCCATTGTGCCTTCGATTGGCTGAAAGTCGGCAAATCATCGGGAATGTTGAAGTGCTGCATGTCTTTGACTTGCAGTACATCCAATCCTTTTAGCGGGCGAGCATCGCGCGTCTGATTCTCTGGGGCCCCGCGAATCAATCCAACCTGGAAGGTAGTGTCGAGTAATGAGAGTTGCTCGCCCAGATTTCTGTGGGCCGAAGTCAAGTCATCCAGCAATAGGAGGTCACGGCGCCGGCCAACGGCTGCTGCCTTGAGCTTCAACGGCTGTTCTTGGATTTCGTCGAGTGTCAAAGTGATGACGTCACTCGGCGCCACCTCGAACGAATGAGTCCTTGCACCGCTGGGCGTCCACGGGATCTGAACGACCGTGACCTGATCCGTTCGCTGCTTCGGTCGATGACGGGCAAAGAGAACCACTGCGGGCATGGCCGCTGTCGCGAAGAGCCAACTGCACAAATTGGACAGATTTACCAAGGTGATCGGAGCCACGGCTCGCATCACATGCTGAGCTGCTGCCATGCCGGTGCCGCTGCGGCTGAAGAACGGCATCGCGCTAAGAATGATGCCGAAACGGGTCTTCTCATGTGAGAACTCCGCCGCTCGCAACACGAAATCCAAGCCTTCACCGCGCGGTTGCGCAGGTACGCCCGCAACCCTGGTCTTGCGCCGCGCTTCGGTTCCTGTCTGCCCCCTAAAGCTCCAAGGGGGATTGCCCACGATAAGGTCGAACTGCTTCAGCCCTGTCGGCGTCGCCAGCACGGCCTTGCCATCTCCATCACGTTCGACAGTACGAGCGTCACCGACGAGCAATGTCCTGCCGATCAATGGCTGGAACTTCAGGGACTGCGGTGGTTGCGGGTCAGGGTCCAGCTCAAGCGCAGCCAGGTACAGGCTGAACGCAGCGACGCGAATCGCGGCTTCGCTAATGTCTACGCCATACACCTGCCCGTAGAGCGTCGAGCGGATCAGCTCCCTCGTGGGCGGCTGACCTTGCGAGCGAAGATGAACCAAGCGCCGCAGCGCTTCGACCAGGAAGACACCGGAGCCGCACGTCAAATCCAGCACCGACTCCCGTCCAGATAGACCATCCATGACCTCATCGAGGACCAGCGAGACGACGGACAGTCGCGTGTAGTGCACGCCGTTTCGCAACGCTTCTGTGCGCTTTCCTCCAGTCTGCGGCTCAGCATGTGCAAACTGCTCGTAGATCGAGCTGATGAGCTCGACCGGAATCACGTCGAACTGGTACGGGAAGAAGCTGAGTTGCCCGCTTTCAGGATCGACAGCCTCCAGGAACTCCGCAACCCGCGTCAAATGGTGAGCTGCTGGTGTCGTTTTCACCGACGAGGGCGGAAACATATCGCCGTTGAAGGTCTGGGCCAGCCATGCGAACAGCTTGCTGGTCGCTGGCCGGTCGCGCAGGATCGCCGGCAACGCCGTGCGGCCGCATACCCGCTTCAACCGCGCCGCACTGACGATCTCGCGGTCAATCAGGTACTGGGTGAAGATCACGCGCCCAATCAAGGCCTGCGCCGCATCGCGCGCGAGATTGCCTGCGACCAAATCGCGTTCGAGACATCCAAGGTCAGACAGGAGCTTCTGATCGACGCTGGTCTTGCGATCGATGGCCGGCACCTGGGCCCAGAATTGGCCCGTCTCGATCGCCAGTCGGCCGGCCAACTCGTCCAGTTCATGAAGCGAACCTTCGATGTTCTCGAAACGCCGAATCAAATGTCTCTGGGCATCGCCTTCTTTCGCGGGTGTGCCGAAACCGTTGTACAGGTCGATACGCTGCGGCGAGATCACCCACAGCAACGGCGCGAACCCCTCGTTCCAGACCTCTCGTCGCCACTGGCTGACCAGATCGTCTGCAGGCGCGCTTTGCTCAAACTTGAAGTAGACGGTCAACGACGACGCGCTGCGCCACAATGCGTCCGGAACAAAAACGCGGCCGTGGCGCGAGGACTGCGCCTCGGCCCCCAACCGAAGACCGGGCGCGGGTTGCCCGTCCGGCAGGTAGCCGGTTGCGGCGAGCACCTGTTCCAGCGTGGCAGTGTTCACGCCCTACTCCGGATAGCTTCGGGTGGAAACGGCAACGCTGCCTGGCTCGGCGTCGGGACGATCGGCAGCATGTGCTGCTGAAGCCGCATGATCAACGGATCGAGCGGGATGACGAGAGTCGGTTGCGTCGGCGCCGGTCCAATCCCCTCGGGGCCGATATCGCACAGGGTCGCCGAAGTGGCCGTCACGAACGCCACGGACCCATTCAGCGCCAATGCGCTACTCGTGCCCAGCAACCGAAAGAGCGCGTCAACGCCGACGCTGACGGTGGCGATGTGCACTCCCAACGAGCTGACCAACTCATTGGTAACGGCCAAGCCTAGGAGATCCGCGAAGGTGAATCGGGCAGCCTTCCCGGTCTTGGACGCCAAGTAGGGCACGGTCTTGCGCCAATGCCGCACCGTTTCGACGGACACGCCGGTTAGCGTGCGCATCTGGTCCTGAGTGTACTGGATGGCGGTGACGGCAGACATTCGCGTTGCTGGCAACTAGAAAATATGCAGATTCTGCCATGCAAAGGTGTGCTTCTCAACAGGTAAAGGCCGGTTCAGCCGCCTATCCCACAAGCCTTCCAAGCTTCCGAAAGTCGCGACCATCAGAGCGCATCGCGAACGTGTGGATAGGGGCAAGACGCAAGGCGCCCCCGGAAGGGGCGCCTGCGGACTACAACAAGCCGGCTTCGGCGAACGAGTACGGGCTGCCCTTGCCGACGATGAAGTGATCCAGCACCCGGACATCGACGGTGGCCAGGGCGCTCTTCAGCCGCTCGGTGATCACACGATCAGCGGCCGAGGGCTCGGTGTTCCCCGAGGGATGCTGATGCGCCAGGATCAGCGCCGAAGCGTTGAGCGCCAGCGCACGCTGGACCACCACCCTCGGATACACCGAAGTCTGGTCGACCGTGCCCTTGAACAGCGGCTCGTAGGCGAGCACCTGGTGCTGGTTGTCGAGAAACACGACGGCGAAGATTTCGTTCGGCTCCGCGACCAGTTTCAGGCGCAGGTAGTCGCGCACGGCGGCGGGACTGCCCAGCGCCGGACCGGCCTTGAACACGCGGTTCTCCAGCAGGGTGATGGCCTGCTGGATGATCCAGTCTTCGTGCTGGGCGGCGATCAGGGTGAGCGACTCCGGGCGGGAGTCGGCGATGGCAAGAGACATGGCGAACCTCCAATGGATGAGATCGGAGGGCGCCTGCCCCAGGAGGGCAAACCCTCCGGGGGACGATGGGGATGGAACAGGTGACGAGCGGGCATCCACCACCGCGGATGCGGTGGCTGTTCGCGTCAAGGGATGCGATGCGAACGGGTTTCGATCAACGCGGACGAGCCGCGCCGCAGCCTTGAAGATCGATGGCTACCTGGGCATGTCACCGGCGACGCCGGCGGGCATGTCTGGGGAATGGGCGGGTTCGGCCGCGGTCGTGCTGCCGGCGGCGAGCAGGTCGATGGCCGACAGCAAGGCATCGCCTTCGACGGGACCGTGCAGCAGGAGGGTCTTGCCGGACTCGCGGTCGCGCAGTTGCAGGGCCGGCGTGGCCGCGATGCCCTGCTGTGCTGCTTCCGCCGCCTGGGCACGGATGACGGCATCGGGGCGCTCGCTGTCGAGACAACCCTGCATGGCCGGCGTGAGGTCGGGATAGCGCAGGCCCTCCGGCAGGCCCTGGCCGTCGCCACGGGTGTTTGCGTAGAGCCAGGCCACTGCCTGCCAAAGCGCGGCGTGTCCGCCCGTCTCGCCCGCGCACTCGGCCAGGCGTGCCCCGGCAGTCGCGGCCGGCTCGTGCATGGACAGCGGCAGGTGGTGCCACTGCCAGTTCACCTCGGGATGGGCGTCGATCCAGCGCTTGAGTTCGGGGAAGTAGGCCCGGCAGTACGGACACTCCAGGTCGGCGTAGCCGACCACCGTGAAGCGCGCATCGGCACGGCCATACAGCCAGGGCGGGCCAGCCGGTTTCGGCCCCTCGGACCCGGCGGCGGCCAGGGGCATGGACTCGGTTGCCGGATGCGGCGCGCGCAGCAGCATCCACGAGGCAACCGCAATCGTCACCACGATCAGCAGACCGATCCAGGGATGACGGCGGGCGAATGAGGGCAGGCGCATCGTGTCGCTCCCGTCAGGCCAACGTATCCAGCGCCAGCGGTTCGATGCCCCGCGCACGGTCGATCTTCTCGGCCACGCGGAAGGCGGCGTCCAGCTCGCTGATGCCGTGCTGCTGCATCAACTGGAAGCGTTCGGCCTTCTCTTCGGGCTCGGTCATCGCCATCGCCAGGTAGAGGCTGGGCGGCACGGCGCGGAACAGCACTTCCATCGACTTGGACAGGATGACGCCCTCGCTGAACTTGCCGGCCTCCTTGCGGGCCGAGAGCATCAGCGCCTTCTGCGAAGCGTTGAGTTCGCGGAAGCGCGCGATCTTCTCGACTTCATCGGGCGGCATCGACAGGCAGATCCACCACTCGATCATGTTGAGCATGGGCTCGGCCGCTTTCGGCAGGTCGTCCAGGTTCTGCGTGGCGAGCCAGAACCAGGCGCCGAGCTTGCGCCACATCTTGGTGATCTTGACCACGTAGGGCGCGAGCAGCGGGTTCTTCGTGATGATGTGGCCTTCGTCCGTCACGTTGATGATCGGGCGGCCCAGGAACTGGTCGCGCTCGGCGATGTTGTTGACGGTGTTGATGAGCGAGATGTAGGCAATCGAGAGTTGGGCGTTGTAGCCCTCGCGCGCGAAGGTGGCGAGATCCACGATGGTGATGTCCGCCTCGGGCCACGGCGTGCCGGACCGGTCGAACATCTCGCCGTCCACGCCTTGGCAGAACATGTCCATGGCGTCGGCCATCTCCAGCAGCCGTGCGCGCCGCATCTCAGGCAGCGTGGCGTCGCGGGCGCGCTCGCGCAGCGCCTCGCGCACGTCGCGGGTCAGTACCGTGCGCTTCTCCGCTACGCAGCGCTGGGCCGCATCGAGGATGCACTGGCGGATCAGGCTGCGGTCGGCGCGCGTCATGCGCGCTTCTTCCTTGTCCTCGCCGCCGGTGATCATCAGCCGTGCAGTGATCTCCAGTTCGCCGAGCACGTCACGCTGCTCATCGCCTGCCACGGCCATGCCGGCATCGGTCTGGTCTTCGTCGAGCGCATCAGCGTCCAGCGTCTGTACCTGGCTCGGCGTATCGACCAGGCGCCAGGCGTCGGCGAACGGAGCCAGACTGACGCCC
>LXNH01000397.1_pt1 | contig 11412 bp, 9 predicted proteins | sample 809111 | NCBI WGS metagenome assembly LXNH01 (sample SAMN04870528, study PRJNA318959) | seawater metagenome | biome: 00002010; material: water; isolation source: marine seawater | place: Greece: Milos, Mediterranean Sea | collected 2013-05-29 | depth 5-7 m
CGTTCAAGATCGAGTCCGAGCTCTCCAAGGATCAGATCCTCGAGCTCTACATGAACCAGATCTATCTGGGGCACCGCGCCTATGGCTTCGCCGCCGCCTCGCGCACCTACTTTGGCAAGCCGCTGGCGGAAGTCACCCCGGCCGAGGCCGCCATGCTGGCCGGCATCCCCAAGGCGCCCTCGCGCTTCAATCCGATCTCCAACCGCCCCCGCGCCGAACTGCGCCAGCGCTACGTGCTGGGCCGCATGCTGTCGCTGGGTTACCTGACCGAGCCCGAATACAAGCAGGCGATGGCGCAGCAGATCGTCATGAAGTCGGCCGAAGGCACGCCGGCCGGCGGCTACAGCATCCATGGCGAGTATGTGGCCGAACTGGCGCGCCAGCTGCTGTTCAACGTGTACCAGGACAACGTCTACTCGCGCGGCATCAACATCTACACCACGGTGCATTCCAAAGACCAGGAGGCAGCCTACCGCGCCGTGCGCGAAGGCGTGCTGGAATACACCCGCCGCGCGCCCTACCCCGGCCCCGAGGAACAGCTCGACCTGCCGCCCGGCACCGAGAACAACCCGCAGGCCCTGGATGAATTCCTGGACGGCGTGTTCGACAAGTTCAGCGACAGCGGCGACCTGCTGACCGCGGTGGTGCTGTCGGCCAGTCCCACCGAAGTGAAGCTGGCGCGCAGCTCGCGCGAGATCATCACCGTCACCGACAAGAAGGTGCTGAGCGTGGTGGCGCGCGCGCTCACGGACAAGGCCAAGCCCGAGCAACGCATCAAGCGCGGCTCGGTGGTCTACATCCACAAGTTCGGCGACAACTGGGAAATCATCAACATGCCGTCGGTGCAGGCCGCGTTCGTGGCGCTGTCGCCGCAGGACGGGGCGATCCGCGCCATGGTCGGCGGCTTCGACTTCTACCGCGGCAACTTCAACCGCGTGACGCAGGCCTGGCGCCAGCCCGGCTCGAACATCAAGCCGTTCATCTACGCCGCCTCGCTCGAGCGCGGCCTGACCCCGGCCACGCAGATCTCCGATCAGCCCTTCGAGCTGACCGCCGCGCAGACCGGATCCAAGGCCTGGAATCCGAAAAACTACGGCAACCAGTACGAACCCATGCTGACGCTGCGCCAGGGTCTGTACAAGTCCAAGAACATGGTCTCGATCCGCATCCTGCAAGCCATCGGCCCGCAGTATGCGCAGGACTACCTGACCCGCTTCGGTTTCGACAAGGCGCGCCAGCCCGCGGTGCTGCCGCTGGCGCTGGGCGCCGGCTCGGTCACGCCGCTGCAACTGGCCGGCGCGTTCTCCGTATTCGCCAACGGCGGCTACCGCGTCACCCCCTACCTGATCGACCGCGTCACCGACAGCAGCGGCAAGATCGTGATGCAGGCCAAACCGGTCGTGGCCGGCGATGCCGCGGCCCGCGCCATCGACCCGCGCACGGCCTGGATCATGGATGACGTGCTGCGCGGCGTAGCCACCTATGGCACCGCGGCCCGCGCCCGGTCGCTGCTCAAGCGCAACGACATTGCCGGCAAGACCGGCACCACCAATGAATCGGTGGATGCCTGGTTCTCGGGCTACACCCCGTCGCTGGTGGCCACCGCCTGGCTGGGCTTCGACCAGCCCAAGTCGCTGGGTTCGCGCGAAACCGGCGGCGGCGTGGCCATGCCGATCTGGGTCGACTACATGCAGGACGTGCTCAAGGGCGTACCCGAAGAAAAGCAGCGCCCCCGCCCCGATGGCATCATCGTCGAAAACGGCGAATACTACTTCTCGGAATTCCCGCCCGGCCAGGCCGTGGCGCGCCTGGGCCTGCCGCAAGCCGACACGCTGGGCGAGTTCCTGAACGGCCTGAACAGCGACAGCGGCGAAGACAACCGCATCAAGGTGGCGCCAGGCGTGGGCACGCAAAGCGCCCAGCCCTGGTCGCAGAAGATCCCATTCTGAGCGGACTGAAGAAGGGCCGCGATCAATGAATTGACCCCCGAAAGCGGGATATCAATCCAACCTTCGGGGGTCAATGAAATCGCCGGCCTTGAGGTGCGGCGAACGCTACAGGCGAACCGCGACGGGCACGCCGGCAGCGGCGGAACAGATCTGCGAGAGCGCATCGGGCAGATTCGGGCCGCCTCGGGTATCGTTCCAGTGCTGACCGTCGTAACGGTAGTGGAAACCACCGCTGCGCGCGGCCACCCACAGTTCCTGCATGGCGGCCTGGCTGTTCACCACCACATGGGTATTGTCTTCGAACACCATGGTCAGCACATTGCCGCTGCGGCTGGTTTCGACGTCGACGTCGAGCGAAGCCGCCCAGTCATCGGCCTGGCTTTCGATGCTGTCCAGCACCTGGTCGATCAACGCAAGAAATTCGGATTCGGTCATAATCGAGCCTGCAAGAATTACGGAGTTCCCAGTGTTCCAATTGGCATTCAGCCGCATGTCTCTACGCATTGTAGCCACGCTCGCGCTGACCGGCATGGTTGCGGCCTGCGGCTACAAGGGTCCTTTGTACATGCCCACCCCTGACGGCAAGCCGCCGCCTCCCGGGCAGCGCCAGAGCACGCCCCAGGTGCCGCAGATCCCGTCCGCGCCCACGCTGCCATGACCACCGCGTTCCCGGTTCCGCCCGAACTGGCCGGGCATCCGTTCTTCCAGTACCGCAACAACGTGCTGTACGCCGAAGACGTGCCGCTGGACCATCTGGCCGGAAAACTGGGAACACCGCTCTACGTCTACTCCCGCGCGGCGCTGCGCGCCGCCTGGAACACCTACCACAGCGCCATCGGCCAGCGTCCCGTGCAGATCTGCTACGGCATGAAGGCCAACTCCAACCTGGCGGTCCTGAAGGAATTCGTCCGCCTGGGCGCCGGGTTCGACATCGTCTCGGGTGGCGAACTCAAGCGCGCCCTGGCCGTGGGCGCCAATCCCGCCCGCATCGTCTTCTCCGGAGTCGGCAAGCAGGCCTGGGAGATGCGCGCGGCGCTGAACGCTGGCGTCATGTGCTTCAACATCGAATCCGAAGCCGAGCTGCAGCGCCTGTCCGACGTCGCCCGGGAAGCCGGCCGCCGCGCCAGGGTGGCGCTGCGCGTCAACCCGGATGTCGATGCGCAGACCCACCCGTACATTTCCACCGGCCTCAAAGAGAACAAATTCGGCATTCCCATCGCCGCCGCGCTCGACGCCTATCGTAGCGCCCGCCTGCTACCCGGTCTGGAAATCACCGGCCTGGACTGCCATATCGGATCGCAGCTGACCGACATCAGTCCCTATTTCGACGCGCTGGAAAAGCTCCTGGACCTGGTCGCCGACCTGGAGGGCATCGGCATCCGCCTGTCACACCTGGACCTGGGCGGAGGGCTAGGCATTCGCTACCACGATGAAGCCCCTCCCTCGCCCAAGGCGCTGCTGGATGGCGTGTTCCAGCGCCTGCAGGCACGAGGCCAAGGCCATTTGCGACTGGTGCTGGAACCCGGCCGTTCCCTGGTGGGCAACGCCGGCGTGCTGCTGACCACGGTCCAGTACCTGAAGCACGGCGAGGCGCGCAATTTCGCCATCGTCGATGCCGCCATGAACGACCTGTTGCGGCCGGCCCTGTACGACGCCTGGCACGGCTTGCTGCCGCTGCGGCCACGCGCCGGCGACGCGCTCGACTACGACGTCGTCGGCCCCGTCTGCGAAAGCGCCGACTGGCTGGCGCGGCAACGCGCGCTGGTGCTCGAGCAGGGCGACGTACTGGCGCTGGAGTCAGCCGGCGCCTACGGCATGACGATGGCCGGCAACTACAATACGCGGCCGCGCGCGGCTGAAGTCATGGTCGACGGCGGCCGCTACCATGTGGTGCGCCAGCGTGAAACGCTGGACGACCTGTTGCGCGGCGAATCCACCCTGCCCTGAACCGGTTCCCCGCGCCATGAAATAGGCCCCGTCGAGACGGGGCCTATTGCGATGCGCGCCAGGATCAGAGCTGGCCGTACGAATGCAGCCCCGACAGGAACATGTTCACGCCCAGGAAAGCAAAACCGGTGATCAACAGGCCGGTCAGCGCCCAATAGGCCGCCATGGTGCCGCGCAGGCCCTTGATCAGCCGCATGTGCAGCCAGGCCGCATAGTTCAGCCAGACGATCAGGGCCCAGGTTTCCTTGGGATCCCACTGCCAATACGCGCCCCAGGCGTCCGCCGCCCACAGCGCGCCCAGGATGGTCGCCACCGTGAAGAAGGCAAAGCCGATGGCGATGGCGCGGTACATGATGTCGTCCAGCACCTCCAGCGGCGGCAGTGCAGCGGCGATGCGGCGCCGTCCCAGCAGGATGGCGCCAACGATGACGGCGCCGATGCCGAAATACAGCATCCAGGTCGCCGACAGGCCATCGGAGCGGAATACCATGGGCTCGGCGCACAGCAGCACGCCCAGCACGAACAGCGGCGCCAGCTTGAGCCACGACGAGGTCTGGCCGTGCTGCTTGACCAGGTAGGCGAAGCCGACCATCGCCGCCAGCGAGAAGGTGCCATAGCCGATGAAGTTGGCGGGCACGTGCAGTTTCATCCACCAGCTCTTGAGCGCCGGCACCAGCGGCTGGATCTGCCCGGCATCGCGCGTGAACGAATACCACAGCAGGAACACCACCGCCGAGGTCACCACCAGCAGCACGAAACCGCCCAGTGCGCGGGTGGCGTACTTGCGCTCGTAGTACAGGTAGAACAGGGCCGTGATCAATGCGAACAGCACGAAGACTTCGTACAGGTTGCTGACCGGGATATGGCCCAGGTCCGGGCCCATCAGATGGCCCTCGCGCCAGCGCACCAGCAGCCCGGTCAGGCCGGCGAACACCGCGCCCCAGGTCAGGGCGGTGCCCAGCCACGCCGCGGTCGGGCTGAAAAAGCCGATCCAGTAGCAGACCATGGCCAGCGCGAACAGTGCACTCATCCACAGGATGGCCGACTGTGACGAGAGCAGGTATTTCAGGAAGAATACCTGCTCGGCCCGCGCCAGGTCATTACCGTAGAGCATCAACGCCAGGCCGGCCGCGATCGCACAGGCCACCATCAGGCGGCGCAACGGACGCCACAGCCACCCCATCCAGGCCAGCACCGGCACCGTGCCGCACAGGATGATCTTCTCGTAATAGTCCATCGCGCCGCTGAAACGCGTCAGCGCGAAACCGGCGCCCGCCGCCAGCAGCAGGAAGAACACGACGTCCGTCCAATCCGGCCGGCCGCGCTGCGCGCGGCTATCACCGGTTTCGGACAGGTTGTCCTGCCAGAGGTTTTCAGGCGTGGGGGAATGCGTGGTGGTCGTCGTGGACATAGGAAACCTTAAGACCCTTTCTGGCGCAACAGCGCCTGCTTGAAGCGATCGAACTCCTGGTTGAAGTCGAGTGTACGCTTCTGCGACGTCATCGCCGCCAGGATGCCGCTGCCGCCTTCCTGCGGCCTGATCCAGATCCAGACGCGGCGATCCCGAATATAGAACATCGAGAACACGCCCAGCACCAGCAGCAGGCTGCCCAGGTAGACGGTGTTCTTGCCCGGCGTGCGGCTGACCTGAAACACGCTGGCCTGCACATGGTTGAAATCCGCCAGGGAGAAAAACACCGGCGCCGGATAAACGGTAAGGTCCGACAGCGCCGCCACCGCCAGACGCGACCACTGCGCGGCACGCTCGGCCTCGGGGCCGTCGGTGGGCATAGGCGGCAGCCCCGCGCGTTCGCGCTCGATGGCGCGCAGTTCGTTCATGCTGGCGCCGATCAGCCGGATCACCACGTCAGCCGCGCGTTCCAGGTCGGCCGCCGGCGTGTTGGCCTGCAGGAACGCCGCCACGGCCTGCAGGCCGCCGCCTGCATAGGTTTCCAGGGCGCGCTCGGCGGCCGTCTGCAACGGCTGGCGGTCGGCGCCGCTGGGGCTGTTGCGCTCGGCGAAGCGGCGCGCCGCCTCCTGGCGCGCCGCCGGATCGGCCAGCGTGGCCCGCAGGCGCATGAATTCCGCCACCGAGCTATCGTCGTCGGCCGGAATCCGGAGGTAGCGGAACGGTTCGGACGGGTTGTTGCGCACCCCGGCCAGGAACACACTGGCGCCGTCCAGTTGCACCGGCAGCATGTAGTTCTGGAACTCATGCGCCTGGCCGGCATCGTCGATCAGCTTGTATTCGACACTGGGCCCCACATTACGCAGGTTCTCGTTCTTCTTGCCCGCGGCACTGCCGGCCACCGACGCCACGTGCTCGGCAAAGCTCTGGTTGCCGCCCTTGGGCTCGCCGCCGGTCATGTCTTCGACATTGATCGGGCGCAGCGCCATGATTTCCACGCCCATGCTGCGCGGGCCACGCGCGGTGTGAGCGGTTACTTCGGAAGTCTTGCCCACGGTGCCGTCAACCTTGAAGGTGGCGCTGTCCGCCCCCACCAGCGGATAGCCCTTGAGCACTACCGTGCTGCCGCCATCATCGAAACTGGACTGGTACACGGTCATGCCCTTGAAGCGCAGCGGCTCGTTGACCTCGATGGTCGAATCGAAGCTCTTGCCGGTATCCGGATCCGTCACCTCCACCTCGCTGGCAAAGCGGCTCGGCATACCCGTCGAGTAGTAATCGACGACGAACTTCTTGAGCTTCAGCGTGAAGGGCATCGGCTGCACCAGGGCGCCGTCCCCCACCATCACCACCGCGGTGCTGGCCTGCCCGTTCTCGGGCACCAATACGCTGGCACGGAAACTGGGGTTGTCCACCGACAGGCGGCCGCTTTCCGGCACCTCGGAGATCAGCATGTTCTCGACGATCGGCTTCTTGCCGCCGAACATCACCTGCAAGCGCACCGGCAGCTCGCTGTCGAGCAGCCCGCCAATGCAGATGATGACCATGGCGGCATGGGCGAACACATACCCCAACCGGTTGGCGCTGCCCTTCTTGGCCGCCAACAGCACGCCGGTGCTGTCCTGGCGCTCGCGCACCGCGTAGCCCATGCGCTTGAGCAGCGCCGTCAGGCCCGCCGCCGTCTGCGGCACGTCGGTGGGCGCCTCGGTCTCGACGCGGTGCGGAAAGGCGCGCAGGCTGCCGCCGCGCACGTGCTCGCGGAACGAACGCGCATCGCGCAGCATCTTGGGTGCGTTGCGGGTCAGGCAGACCGACGTCGAAATGACCAGGAACGCCATGATCAGCAGGAACCACCAGCTGTTGTAGACGTGCCAGATCGAGAACTTGTCGAACACCTCGAACCAGAACGGGCCGAACTGGTCGATGTAGTTGTTGGATGAGCGGTTCTGCTGCAGCACCGTCCCCACCAGGCTCGCCACGCAAATGAACATCAGCAGGCTGACCGCGAAACGCATCGAGCCCAGCAATTCAAACAGATCGCGGGGCAGGCTGCGCAGGGAGGGACGGGAATGTGTCTGAGTCGAATTCATGAAAAAAGGGGGGCCGCACGATCGGCTACCCCCCTCGTAGACAGCGCATGACGGAACCAGGTTCCATCATGCTCAGGTTGCGTGAACGCGGACCAGCCGCGCGCCTGGCCGGCGTACGGCTACCGCAGGCCAGCCGCGTAGTCCGCCACGGCCTTGATGTCGGCGTCCGACATCCGGTCCGCCACGGCGTGCATCACGTCGTTGGCGCGATCGCCGCTGCGGAACAGCTTGAGCTGCTCTTCAATATACATGGGGAACTGGCCCGACAGGCGGGGATACTGGCCCGGAATACCCGCGCCATTGGCAGAATGGCATGCCGCACAGGCGGGCACATTGCGCTCGGGCAAACCGCCGCGCCAGATCTTTTGACCCAGCTCAACCAGCTTTTCATGGCCAGCGGTGGCCGGCTCTTTCAGCGGCTGCTGCGCCAGGTACAGCGCGATGTTCTGCATGTCGGCCGGCGTCAGGTTCTGCGCCATGGCGGTCATGGGGGTGGGATTGCCGCCGGGGCCATTGCGCAGGGGCAGCTTGGCACCCTGCTTGACCTGGAAGTTGGTCAGTTGCTTGACCAGGTATTCGTGGGGTTGCGCGGCCAGGTTGGGGTTCACCGGTATGGTGCTGTTGCCCGCCGCGCCATGACAGGACGCACAGGCGATGATGCCGCGCGAGGCGTCGCCCTGGTCAAACAACTGGCCGCCCTTGGCGGCATCTGGTTTGGCCGGGCCCGCGGCGCCGTCAGCGGCGAAGCTCGTAGTAGAAAAGGCGGAGGCGCCGAGCAACAGCCCGCTCGCAACCAACATCCGGGACAGCACACGCTTCATGAAGACCTCGACGATCACATCGATCAAGGCGCAAAAAGGCGCCCACGCCTGCCCGCACATCTGGAAAACCGTATCGAACCTGGTTTGCTCGCTTGCCTGCTTGTAAGCAAACGAGACGGCTCCGCGCACGGGGACCACTGTTGCAAACGCCGGATTATACAATAGGGCTCGAAACCAACTGTAGCCAAAGCCAATCCGTGTCCCTCCTACATCGCGCCTCTTTCCTTACGTCGGCCGCTCGCCTCGACCAGTTGCCGCCTCCTGACGCGCCCGAGGTTTGCTTCGTCGGCCGCTCCAACGCCGGCAAGTCCACGGCCATCAACGTGCTGTGCAACCAGCGTCGCCTGGCCTTTTCCAGCAAGACGCCGGGCCGCACGCGCCTGATCAACATGTTCGGCCTGCCGGACCCCCTGAACCCCGAAGGCCACATTGGCTATCTGGTCGACCTGCCCGGCTACGGCTATGCCTCCGTGGCCCGCGATGAAAAGGAAAAGTGGGCGGACATCCTGGGCGGTTACCTGCGCGACCGCGAATCGCTCGCCGGCATCGTGCTGCTCATCGACATCCGCCGCGGCGTCACCGAACTGGACCGCCGCCTGGCCAACTTCATCGCCCCCACCGGCCGCCCGGTCCTGGCGCTGCTCACCAAAGCCGACAAGCTGCCCTACGGCCAACGCATGCGTACCGTGTTCTCGGTGCGCAAAGACCTGGCGGACATCGGCGCGCTGCACACCATCCCCTTCTCGGCGCCGGAGCGCATCGGTCTGGAAGAAGCTGGCGCGCACATAGAAAACTGGATTTCTCCCAAGGTCGTACCATGAACCCGCAGATCATCACCCCCGACTTCCCGGTTTCCCGCCCCCGCCGCCTGCGTCGCGACGACTACACCCGCCGCCTGGTGCGCGAAAACGCCCTCACCGTCAATGACTTGATCTATCCGGTTTTCGTGGCCGAGGGCCATGGCCTGAAGCAGGCCGTGCCGTCGCTGCCGGGTGTGGTGCGCTATTCGTTGGATACGCTGTTGCCGGTGGCCGAGGAATGCGTGGCGCTGGGAATCCCGGTGCTGTCGCTGTTTCCTGCCATCGACCCGGCGCTCAAAACGCCCGACGGCATCGAAGCCACCAACCCCGACGGCCTGATTCCGCGCGTGGTGCGTGAACTGAAAAAACAATTCCCCGACCTCGGCGTGCTGTGCGACGTGGCGCTGGATCCCTACACCAGCCACGGCCAGGACGGCGTCATCGATGAAAACGGCTACGTCGTCAACGAGCCGACCGTCGAGATCCTGGTCAAGCAGGCGCTGACGCAGGCCGCGGCCGGCGTCGACATGGTCGCCCCCAGCGACATGATGGACGGCCGCATCGGCGCCGTGCGCCGCGCGCTCGAGGCCAACGGCTACATCCACACCCAGATCATGGCCTACTCGGCCAAGTACGCCAGCGCCTTCTACGGTCCGTTCCGCGATGCGGTGGGCTCGGCCACCAACCTGGGCAAGTCCAACAAAATGGCCTACCAAATGGATCCGGGCAACCTGGACGAGGCGCTGCGCGAAGTGGCCGCCGACCTGCAGGAGGGCGCCGACATGGTCATGGTCAAGCCCGGCATGCCCTATCTGGACGTGCTGCGCCGCGTCAAGGACACCTTCCGCGTGCCGACCTTCGCCTACCAGGTGAGCGGCGAATACGCGATGATCAAGGCGGCCTCGGCCAACGGCTGGCTGGACCACGACAAGGTCATGATGGAAGCGCTGCTGGCCTTCAAGCGCGCCGGCGCCGATGGCATCCTGACGTACTTCGCGATCGAAGCGGCGCGGCTGCTCAAGCAACAACGCTGATGCCGGATGGCGGGGCCTGCCGGTCCCGCCTGTCGGCGGCGCGCATGACACATTCGGCGTGCGCCGCCGGGGCGGCTCCCGGCCTGCCCTGGCAACGCCCGCCCGCTTTCAACGCGACGCCGGCGCCCCGCGCCGCAAGCCCAGCCAAGTGCCGCTGAGAATACAGGCCAGCCCCGCCACGTGCACCCACGTGACGTGCTCGTCCAGGAACAACGCGGCAAACAGCAGGCCGAAGATCGGCAGCCAGTTCACGAACAGCGCCGCGCGGCTGATACCCAGCCTGGCAATGCCCGCGTTCCACAGGATGTTGCTGACGCCCGAGGCGATCACCGCCGAAAACAGCAGCACCAGCCACGGCCACCACGTCATGCTCCAGTTGTCCGCATCGTAGGACGACGGCGTCATGGCCGCGTGCACTATCAGCATCAGACCGCCAGCCAGATACATGTACCAGAGCATCGCCAACGGATCGAGCGTGCGCGAGATACGCTGGATCACCAACCCACCGAACACGAACACCGCCACCGCCAGGAACACGATGGCGTCGCCCCAGCCGGTCAGCCCCAGCCGCGCGCCGCTGCCCACCACCACCATCGCCACCCCTGTCAGGCCGAGCAAGGCGCCGGCGATCCGCAGCCACGTCAGCCTTTCGCGATAGAACAGCGCAGCCAGCAGCGCAGACAGCAAGGGACTGGTGGCCATCAGCAGCGTGCCGTTGGCGGCCGACGAGAACTGCAGTCCGTACACCAGCGCGGTCTGGTGCGCGTACACCACCAGGAAGCCCGCCAGCGCGACCCAGCCCAGCTCCTGCCGCCCCAGCCTGGGAATGCGGCCACGGCGCGCCTTGACGATGAGCGTGACCGCGACGAACGCCACGGCGATCCGCAAGGCCGCCAGGGCGCGGATATCCATGTGCTGTGTCAGGTACTTGATGGAGACGATGTTCAGGCCCCAGGTGGCCATGACGAACATCAATTGCAGATAGATCAGACCGGTACGGTCCTGGCTTGCATCGACTGTCGGAGACGTCACGGGCGCCGGCCTGAGGGGTTGGAGGCGCCGCCCACGCGGCGCAAGCGCTCATGGTAGCGGCCGGCTGCCGCTCAGCGCAATAGCACGCGGTCCAGCGACTGGGTGAAACGCTTGGCGTCCTGGAAACCGACCACGCGCGCGTCCGGCAATTCCTTGCCGCCCGGTTCGAAGAACATGATTCCCGGCGGCCCGAACAAGCGGAAGCGCTTGAGCAGCGCGCGGTCATCGGCGTTGTTGGCGGTCACGTCGGCCTGCACCAGCAGCATGCCGGCCATGCGTTGCGCCACGCCGGGATCGGTGAACGTGAAGCGCTCCATCTCGCGGCACGACA
>LXNH01000398.1_pt1 | contig 11402 bp, 9 predicted proteins | sample 809111 | NCBI WGS metagenome assembly LXNH01 (sample SAMN04870528, study PRJNA318959) | seawater metagenome | biome: 00002010; material: water; isolation source: marine seawater | place: Greece: Milos, Mediterranean Sea | collected 2013-05-29 | depth 5-7 m
CAATACGATCCCCTTTTTTTGGTGTTCTTTTGGCACTGTGATCTGCATGTGCATAACCAACACCTCCAGCAAGCATAATAACTTTATCATAGCCTATTGTTCGACCATTTTCCTCATGCTCAAAAGTCAATAAAGAACCAGTGATGAGTGGTTGTCCAAACTTATTTCCAAAATCACTTGCTCCATTGGATGCTCGAATTAGTATATCAAGTGGTGTTTGATACAGCCAGTCGCGTGGAGGTTGATGCTCCCAAGAACGATTGGCTTTGGCTCGAGGATAAGAAGTCATATAAACAGCTGTTCCTGCCAAGGGAATCGACCCTGTACCACCTGCCATCCGATCTCTGATTTCACCCCCAGAACCTGTGGCAGCGCCACTAAATGGCTCGACAGTGGTGGGGAAATTGTGCGTTTCTGCCTTAAGCGAAATGATAGATGGAATGCTCTTTTTTCTGTAAACACCTGCCTGGTCTGCATGTTGAGGTGAAAACTGTTCGATGATCGGGCCTTTTATAAAAGCGACATTGTCTTTGTATGCAGAGACTAGGTTTTCTGGGTGTTTTTTTGAAGTGTTTTTAATCAAAGAAAATAATGACTCTTCTTTTTGAATCCCATCGATATCAAATGACCCATTGAAGATTTTATGACGACAATGCTCTGAATTTACTTGCGAAAAACCAAACACTTCTGAGTCGGTTAATGGACGTCCGAGCTGCTTTGACAATTGCTCGAGATAACTCACTTCATCACTGTTTAGCGATAGCCCCTCAGCTTTGTTATAGGCAGCAATATCGTCGATTTCACGAATAGGTTCTGGTTTGATGTCGATGGTAAACAAGTTTTGATCCAAACCATCAAAACGTTCAGATGTCATTGGATCAATGGTTTCGTCTGCTGCCAAAGGGGTGAATTGCTCTATTCGAACAATCCCTTCAATCCCCATATTTTGTGTGATCTCAACTGCGTTGGTGCTCCAAGGCGTAACCATGCTCACTCGTGGACCTACATAAACACCATCGATTGAAGTGTTTTGAAGATAGGGTTGATCGCCAAATAGCCAGCTGAGTTTAGAGATGACATCTGCATCAATAGATGTTTGAATCTGCAAGGCAAAGATGTGTTGGGTTGTATCCCCTAAAAAACAAATCATAGACACAGAATGATGTACAAAAATAATTAATTGATTGCTTGTAGGGTATGAATAATGATAGGAAAGTATGAATCCTTTTCACTTATTTATCAACAATCATGATCGAATCATTCTTGCCATGTAGAAGCCATCAAAACCACTTTTGGCAGGGCTGACAAAGTGATCTTTTTCGAGGGTAAATTCGGTACCTTTTGGGGATTTTAAAAACTGCTCTACTTGCTCTTGGTTTTCCTCTTTCAGTATCGAGCAGGTTGCATAGATCAGTTTCCCACCAGGTTTAACCATAAACGCATAAGCACTTAAAATTTGTTGTTGCGTTTGCTTTACTCTTTCTAAAAAATCAGCATCAATTTTCCATTTTGCGTCAGGATTTCGACGCAACACACCCAGACCAGTACATGGTGCATCGATCAACACACGATCAGCACGATTGTTTAGTTTTTTAATCACCTTGTTCGAGCTGATTTGTTTTGTCGTGATATTGTGAGCCCCTGCACGTCGTGCTCTTCTTTTCAGTTCATGTAGTTTGTTAGGATAAATATCCAGTGCTGTGAGTTGCCCTTTGTTTTCCATCAAGGCAGCGAGATGTAAACTCTTACCACCAGCACCTGCACAAGCATCGATTACTTGCATCCCAGGAGATACTTCTGCGAAATATCCAACGAGCTGCGAAGAAGCATCTTGCACTTCAAAGAACCCCTTTTGAAACGAATCAGTGTCAAACACATTTGCCCTTTCTTCCAAAATCAAAGCATCTGGATAGGAGGGGTGTGAAACGAGTTTGAACCCCTCTAACGTTAATTCTTTTTGAAGGATTTTAGGGTTTGTTTTTAATCGATTGACACGAAGTACCACACTTGCTTGGGTGTTGAGTGCGTCGAGCTCATCTCGCCATTTTCTTTCCCCAAAATTGGCGACGCCAATGTCATCTAGCCAATCTGTAATCGAGCATACCAGCGCTCGATGTTTTTGAAGACCATCAAATTTTCCCTTGACCCTTCTGGCAGGTGTTTTCTGAACCTCGTCCCAAGGAGGAAGTGAAATGCCTTGCAGCACCCACCTCACGCTGAGCAGCCGCCAGAGATTCGAATTGCTAAATGGCTCTTTTACATCAGCCAATTCGGCATAAAGGCGTTTCCAACGAATGATTTCATAAGTGTTTTCAGCAATAAACCCACGATCTCGCTTCCCCCAACGTTTGTCTGATTTGAGCATTTTTGCAATGACCTTATCTGCCTGTTTGCCTTGGTTGAAAATAGCTTCCAAACAGTTGACCACAGCAACTGCAAGGTTTTTGTGGAGTCGTACTTGTTTATGCCCCTGCTTCATCGAGTGATTATTGAAAAGATTGGAGTTCGATGAGTTTATTGTAGGCACCCTTTTTCGAAATCAATTCATCATGTGTACCTCTTTCAACAATCTTTCCGTTCTGTAAAACAATAATCAAATCTACATTTTGTATAGTTGATAAACGATGGGCAATGACAATGGATGTTCTACTTTTCATCATTTCGATCAGTGCTTCCTGTACCAATCGTTCAGATTCTGTGTCTAATGCAGAAGTTGCCTCATCTAAGATCAGAATTTCTGGATTTTTAAGCACAGCCCTAGCGATAGAGAGTCTTTGTTTTTGCCCACCAGAAAGCTTGTTTCCTCGTTCCCCAATCACTGTATCAAACCCCTGGGGAAGGGCCTCAATAAACGATAATGCGTTAGCAATTTCAGCTGCATTTAGAAGTTCTTTTTCAGTGGCGTCAGGCTTTGCAATTCGAAGATTATTCGAGACAGTATCATTGAATAAAATAGCCTCTTGCGTAACGATTCCCATAAATGAACGCAGCTTGTCTTTGGTCAATTTTCGGATGTCTGTACCATCGATAGAAATAGAACCATCACTAACATCATAGAATCGAGGGACTAGATTTGCAATGGTTGTTTTACCTCCACCAGAGGGTCCAACGAGTGCTACAGATGATCCTTTTAGGATGCTTAAATTGAGTTTTTCAATCACAATTTTATCTTCATAGGCAAAAGAGACATTATCAAAAACAATTTCTTTTTTGAAAGCGTTTAGTCCCTCAGGTTTTGCTGGATCCTTGATGGGATTGTTGGTTTCGATTACTTCAAGGATACGAGCAGCAGCTGCATTCCCTTTTTTGATACTGTACAATGCTTTACTAATGCCTTTTGCAGGGGTTAATACCCCATATGCCAATGCCAAAAAGGTGAGAAAGGCTGCAGCGTTGAGCTCTTTTTCCACAAGCACCAAACTACCACCATACCACAATAAAATCCCAAAGACACCAATGCCTAAAAACTCACTGAGAGGGCTCGATAAGTTCATCCGATTGATTAAACTATTTGACAGTTTAAACAAGCGTTGATTGGTTGCTTTAAAATTATTTTGAAATGCCTTTTCTGCTCGAAAAGCTTTAATGATATTAAGTCCGCCAATGGTCTCTTCAATCTTGGCAAGAATATCACCAACTTCAATTTGAACTTTATTTGATTTGGGTTGTAGTGTTTTTCCTATTCGCGAAATGATAATACCAGCAAAAGGCACAAACAACAGCACAAATATTGTGAGTTGAGGACTGATGCTGAACATCATTATCAGCGCAAATAATATCGTGAGTGGTTCGCGAATGAGTAGCTCGAGTATGGATAAGAAGCTGTATTGAACTTCAGTAACGTCGTTTGAAACGCGCGACATAAAATCGCCTTTTCGTTTTTCAGTAAAGTGTGCAATCGACAAATTAGTAATTGTGTTGTACAATGCGATTCGGATATCTTTTAAAATCCCATTGCGCAAAAAAGTGATGAAAAACAACGCGATGTAGTTGAATAGATTTTTTAATAAAAAGGTGACTAATATCAAGGAAATCACCAATACTAAAGCACGCTGTGGGTCATCGCTGGCATAACGAGTGACTTCAAAACTCATTCGATCAGAAATGTAGGTTTTAAAATCTAGCGCACCCGAAAAAGATGATTTGGTGTAAACAGGTCGATTTTCCCCAAACAATACTTCCAACATGGGCATTAGCACCAAAAATGAAAATGCATTGAAGAAAGCATATAAAATATTGAAGAAAATATTCAGCGCCATGTACTTGGAGTAGGGCTTGGCAAATCGAAATATTTTCCAAAAATAGTTCATGCTGTTAATCCTAATTGCACGCACATACGATCAATTCTGTCGATTAAATCTGAGCGCAATGCAGTGTACTCTAAACGATTATTGAAAGGACAGTGAACACTGAAATAAAATTTGATTTTTGGCTCAGTGCCGCTCGGTCGCGCTGCGACTTTGGTGCCATTTTCAGCTGTAAATATAATGACATCTGATTTGGGAAGCGTCATCTTTTCTTTTTTACCAGTCTTACAGTCGAGTTTTATGCCTGTTTTAAAATCTTCTATGGTTTCAATCATAACGCCGTCAATTTCACTGGGTGGTGTTTTTCGAAGATTGTCCATCATTTGTTTTATCTCATGTGCACCCTCTTTTCCTTTCTTTACAAATGAGACCAGTTTTTCTTGAAATAACCCAAATGCCTCATAGGCTTTGAGCAGTTGGTCGAAAAAGCTCTCACCATTTGATAAGGCAGTAGATGCGACTTCACATGCGAGTAATGATGATGTGATGGCGTCTTTGTCACGTACAAAATCCCCAACCATAAATCCAAAACTCTCTTCGCCACCTCCTACAAAAACTTCATCAGGATAATCTTCAATCATTTTAGCTATCCATTTAAAACCAGTCAAGCCTATTTTGCAATCGAGGTTGTAGTGCGATGCCAACTTTTCCATCATGGGGGTTGAAACAACAGTTGACCCAATGAAATAGCGTTTGTCTTCATCTCGTTTGAGATGATCCAAAATAAACTGGGTCATAACGATCATCGTTTGATTGCCATTGAGGAGTTCCAACTCGCCCTTTTGATTTCGAACAGCTATCCCTAATCGATCTGCATCTGGGTCAGTGCCAATCACAATGTCAGCATTGACTTCCTCTGCTTTTTGAAGTGCCAAAGCTAGCGCTGCAGGTTCTTCAGGATTGGGAGAATCTACTGTTGGAAAATCCCCATCTGGTTCAGCTTGTTCATCTACGATATAAACTTGTGAATAGCCTGCTTTTTGCAACACAGCTGGAATAGCAGTAATCGATGTGCCATGAAGTGAAGTGAATACAATTTTAAGTTTTGATCGATCGCCATCCCCCAATCGACCATTGGCAACGCAAGCATCTTGAAAAATTTCATCTACTTCTTTGTCGATGGATGTAAAATTCTCTGGTTTGGCAACAAATTGAATGTCAGAAAATTGAGTGGCATTGATTTCTTCAATAATCGCATTGTCGTGTGGTGGTATAATCTGTCCACCATCTTCCCAATAGACCTTATAGCCATTGTATTCAGGTGGGTTGTGGGAGGCGGTAAGAACAACACCACATTGAGCACCCAATTCACGCACAGCGAATGACACTTCAGGGGTTGGCCGAAGTGCCGAAAAAAGATAGACATGAATGTCGTTTGCAGAAAAAATATCTGCTACAGTTTTCGCAAGTGTATCGCTTTGATGCCTACAGTCATATCCAATAATGACCTTCGCTTGTTTGTCAGGAAACTTTTTTTTGATGTAGTTGCACAGTCCTTGGGTATTTCGTCCAAAAGTGTATCGATTCACTCGATTGGTGCCAACGCCCATGATACCGCGCATACCCCCAGTCCCAAATGATAGGTTGGTATAAAAGGCATCTTCTAACGCATTGGGGTTGTTTAAAAGGGCAGTAACTTTTTCTTGTGTTTCTTTGTCAAAAGGCTCTTGTTGCCATTTGGCAACCTGAGCCATAAAGTTGTCATCCATTCGATTTAATTACAAGCAACAAATTTAGGCAATCATTTGATTTTTAGCCCTTAAATTGTTTCGCGAATCCTATAATTCGGAATTTTGTTTCGACTTCTTAGAAACAACTCAGACAAAAACCCAGCAAGAAAAAACTGACTTCCCAAGATCATGGTCGTTAAGGCAATGTAAAACTCAGGTCTTTCGGTAATCAGTCGGCCTTCTGTTTCTAGATAGAGTTTATCGATTCCTAGGTACAAAGCAAAGCCAAAACCAGTGACGAGCATCAATGTTCCAATCAGCCCAAAAAAATGCATGGGTCGTTTGCCAAATCGCTGTAAAAAAAGAAGTGTGATCAGATCCAAAAACCCATTGACAAATCGTTTGGTACCAAACTTGGTTTTCCCATATTTTCGTGCACTGTGTTCAACAATCTGTTCCCCAATAGCACTATATCCAGCATGTTTGGCCAATAGTGGGATGTATCGATGCATTTCACCATGAACTTGAATCGATTTTACAACTTCTTTTCTGTATGCCTTCAAGCCACAGTTAAAATCATGTAAAGGGATTCCTGAAAAAAGGCGAGCAGTCCAATTGTAAAACCTTGAGGGAATCGTCTTTGTAAAAAGTGGATCATGTCGCACCTTTTTCCAACCAGAAACTAGGTCTAGATTCTCACTTTTCAGCTTGTTGTAAAGTGCTTCTAACTCTTTAGGATTGTCTTGCAAATCAGCATCCATTGTAAAGACAACCTCTCCTTGCGAGCGTTCAAAGCCCGCATGGAGAGCTTGAGACTTTCCAAAGTTTCGAGTGAATTTCATGCCACTCACACGATCATCTGTCTTGCGAAAAGAATTGATGATATCCCAGCCATTGTCCTGACTCCCATCATCTACGAAAATGAGTTCATAAGACCAGTTTGTAGATGACAGCGATTGAGTGATTTGCTTGTAGAGCTCTGGGAGCGATTCCGATTCATCTAGATAAGGAATAACAACAGAAACATCAACATGATTTTGTTTATTCACTCCCGATTTTGCTTTAGCTTCTTTTCGTAAAGAGTCCTGTGATCCAACCAACAACTAAGCCATAAATACAAGAAAAAATCAAAAGAAATGGATAAGTAACCCAAAAGAATTTCGCTTGCATATCTACTTGTTGTTGAATCTGATCGGAGGTCATCTGGGGAAACCTTTCTGCCATTTGCTTTGCTGTAACCTCGTTTCCGAGCCTTTCAACAAAATCTGGCTCAATGACATTCGCAAATAAAAGCGTGTAAAATACAGCTATAATTCCTGAGATCACTGCTGTTGCTGTGCCAAGTTTTACTGCCTGCCTTACGCTTAATTTATTGCCATTTGCAGATCGAAAACTAACAATGGCAATGATGATACACGCTGCAGATACAACTAAATTTACAATTTGAGGTACGTTTGAACCTGAATATGTGAGGTCCATAAAGTGTAACATCAAGCTGAAAGCAATGGTTATAATTGAGATGATTATGCCATACTTATAGGCATAAGTTCGAATGGTAGGGGTGTTTGTTTGCATGATTATTGTTTTTATGTATTGTAAAATTAGGAAAAACTATTAAATTTGCGCACATTTTAATTTTATAAGGTCATGAAATCAGGTATTCATCCCGAAAATTACAGATTGGTAGCGTTCAAAGATATGTCCAACGACGACGTCTTTGTTACAAAGTCAACTGCAAATTCTAAAGAAACAATTGATGTTGATGGTGTTGAGTACCCATTGATCAAACTTGAGATTTCAAGAACTTCTCATCCTTACTATACTGGAAAAGCCAAATTGGTTGATACTGCTGGTCGTATTGATAAGTTCAAAAACAAATATGCAAAGTTTAAAAAATAGACTTTCATCTCCTCTACACCTCTCTTTGAGAGGTTTTTTTTATTTTTAGACTTTACAACATCACATGAATATCCGATTGTTTGATGGATTAGACAGAGAACACTTGCTTCCTCTTGTCTATTTGCGCCCTGTTGCTGACGTGTTTATGGGTGGTATGACCTTTCGAGAGCGATGGCTCAAATTGTTTGCAAAGAGTGTGACTGTCGAAACAGTTGATTATCTCACTGAACCAAATGACATAATTCCTGACATCTGCATACTTGCTTCTTTGATTCCAACCTCAGAATTTGTCGATGCTGTTCAATCTTTAGCGCCCAATCAAAAACTTGTCTGTGAGGGTGAGGTTCTCGCCTATCATGGGGGTATTGCTTCAAATGATTCAATTTTAGATTCCTACGAAAGCATTTCGATTCAAAAATCTAATTTTATTCGTATCAAGCACAACTGGGATCTTTTTCTGATTAATGAGCATGCACTGCGATTTGATATTTCATTACTCTCAAAAGATAAAGTCTCTGCAACGATAGCAGACACCAACGTACAAATTGGCGATGGCGCAATAACGATCGGCTCTAATGTGAACATGGATGGGGTGAGTCTAAACACAACCGATGGCCCGATTTATATCGATGAGGGTGCAACAATCATGGAGGGTTCTATGTTGAGAGGACCTTTGTATGTTGGAAAAAACAGTGTCATTAAAATGGGTACCAAGGTTTATTCCAATTGTTCCATTGGGCCAAAGGCAAAAGTCGGAGGGGAAGTCAATAATGTTGTTTTCTTTGGCAATTGCAACAAAGGACATGATGGCTTTTTGGGTAATGCTGTGATTGGCGAGTGGTGTAATATTGGCGCTGGGACAGATGCTTCAAACCTTAAAAATGACTATGGACTTGTGAGTGTTTGGGATTATACAAGTGGCAATTTCACTAAGACTGACCTGCAGTTTTGTGGGCTTATGATGGGAGATTACTCCCAGTGTGCTATTCAAACCACTTTTAATACGGCTACTGTTATTGGGGTTGGTTGTAACTTATTTGGGCATGGTTTCCCACGCCAGTTTATCCCTAGTTTTTCGAGAGGAGGCGCACAAGGCTTTACCGAAAACCGACTCGATAAAGTCATAGAAACTGCAAAAGCTATGAAAAAGCGAAGGGGTGTTGAACTTACTTTAAAGGAAAGCGAGCATCTACAGACAGTATTTCAAAGGACTGTAAACTTCAGAAATTAATTCAGTTCATTTTCTTGCATTTCGTAAGAGGAATGTATTGACTTGATTTTATTTTATACCTTCCACTAGATCAACTGAGTGATCTGTTTAGGATTAAATATATAAAACCAACGACTCGGTCAGAATACATTTGATCCAAAACGATGTGGAATTAAAAAAGCAGTATTACTAGCCCTTTTAATAGACCTTGGAACAGCAGAGGATGAGTAATTAAAATATAGACATATATTTTTAGTATAAAAGAAACCCCATAACAATGCCTTTAGAAAAAGAGTTTAAATACTATATAGACAATCAAGATAGACTATTGGAAAAATACAATGGTCGTATTCTTGTTATAAAAGACAATAAGGTTTTAGGCGATTATTCCTCCAAAACCGAAGCGTTGTTTGAAACGCAAAAAAAACATAAAATAGGAACTTTTTTAATCCAAGAATGCTCCCCAGGCTCAGAATCTTACACTGAAATTTATCACTCAAGAGTTATGGTTAATGGCTAATTTCAGAGCTTTCACATTAAAGGCTGAGGGACGCTTAAGACAATTGGTTACTGAATGTGGAATTACCCCTCTTAACAAAGACAATAAAGCTGATATAGTTTATTATAAATCTATTTGGGACACTGGCGCAACTAGTACAGTCATTACGTCAAAGGTAGCTAAAGACCTAAAATTAGAAGTTACAGGGACAGCCACCAATATACATGCTGGCGGAGTTTCACAAGTGCCAACGTATCTAGTGGATATTTATTTACCAAATGGTATAGTTGTAAAAGAAATCACTGTTAGCGAAGTGGTTTTAGCTGATGATATTGAAATCTTGATTGGGATGGACTTAATTTCTCTCGGAGATTTTTCGCTTACGAACGTTAATGGTAAATCTTGCTTTTCTTTTCGAGTTCCATCAGTAAAGGAAATAGATTATGTTTTAGATGCAAAAAAGAAAAATAAGTGGCGGAAACCCTCTGGTAATTATAATCGAGGAAGAAAAAAGAGATAAAATTCACTTCACTTCATAGTTTTTTCTACATTTGAAAAGTCCAAATACTTAACCTAGTCTTTGGTAAATCTTCAGCTTACCTCTTTTAGAAGTTTATAGAGATGTTTTCGTTGTGTTCTCCCGATATCAGCGAATCCACCCGTTTTGACATTTCGCTCCAATCCTTGGATTACATGCTGTATTTTGTGGGCGAGAGCTCGCTTAATGGAATCCTCTCGTTGATTCGAATGACTTTCTCGAAAGCTGGTGTTGACTCGGATGGTTTAGGTGTCGTCTGCGTGATTTTGGACACTTCTTTCTTTGGTTTTTTCTTGGGACTCATAAAACTTAATTTTTTACTATTTGCTAAATCAGGATAATATTGCTCAAATTCGGGGTGTTCCAAAAAGCCTTTTAGAGGGTAGGCTTTAGCAGTATCAACCAGCTTGTCTTTAGCTAAGTTAATAAAAAATACTTGCAGATTGACTGTGTAAAACTTAAAATCCTAAGGCCTTTTCTTTACCCTCCTCAAATCAAGTATATTCACTGGATTGGGGATCATTCCCTCCACATTGGGGTGTGTGAAGCGAAGAACTTCATCATAATACAACAGAATAAAAGGTGCTGTATCAACGAGTTGTTGATCTAAACTTGTGATCAAATTATTCCGTCGATCGGCATCCAAGGTTGCAGCGATTTCTTTATAGCCCTCGTCAAATGTTTTGCTTTTGAAATGCGTGTAATTGGGGCCATTTGGAGAAAAATTTTCTGAAAAATAGGGCAGTAGATAATTTTCAGGATCAGGGTAGTCTGCTACCCAACTGGCACGAAACAATTCTAATTTTCCATTCGACTTGGCTTCGCGCAAGACTGCTGAAGGCATTACCTCTATGTTGATCGTTATCCCAATTTGATTGTAGGCATTTTGGAGATAGGTACACAAATCAACATAATTGTCATCTGTTGCGAGAGAGAGGGTCGGATTCTGAATCCCAGTATCGACACGAAACTGCTCCACGAGCTCTTTTGCCTTTTTCATGTCATACGAATACCCTTGAACAGCTAGATTGGTATTGAGTCCATCAGGGATAAAACCTTTGGTTGCAGGACTTCCGATATTATTTTTTAAAAACTGAATCATCTCCTTTCGATCAAGACCATAATTGAGTGCTTTTCGCAAGGCAATGGATTGAATTTCTGCTTTATTATTGTCCAAGTAAATGCCGATATATTCTGTATTTAGATAAGGAGAACGAAGGAGTTTGATGCTGTTTATGTACTTCGTTTGCAATTGTCCATTTTTATCCAGCAACTCATC
>LXNH01000400.1_pt1 | contig 11359 bp, 10 predicted proteins | sample 809111 | NCBI WGS metagenome assembly LXNH01 (sample SAMN04870528, study PRJNA318959) | seawater metagenome | biome: 00002010; material: water; isolation source: marine seawater | place: Greece: Milos, Mediterranean Sea | collected 2013-05-29 | depth 5-7 m
TGCCCTGGCGCTGGTCGATCAGACGGATCTTGACGCCGTTGTTCAGGAACGAGAGCTCGCGCAGGCGCTTGGAGAGGATCTCGTAGTGGTACTCGATGTTGTTGAAGATGATCGGGTCGGCCAGGAAGCGCACTTCGGTGCCGCGCTTGTCGGTCGTGCCGGTCACGGCCAGGGGCGCGACGCGCTCGCCCTGGCGGAATTCCATCTGGTGCACTTCGCCGTTGCGGCGGATGGTCAGGCGCAGCCACTCGGACAGCGCGTTCACGCACGACACGCCCACGCCGTGCAGGCCGCCGGACACCTTGTACGAGTTCTGGTCGAACTTGCCGCCGGCGTGCAGTTCGGTCATGACGATTTCCGCCGCGCTGCGGTGGAATTCATCGTCCTTGTGGATATCCGTGGGAATGCCGCGGCCGTTGTCGGTCACCGAGATCGAGTTGTCGGTGTGGATCGTGACGACGATGTCGTCGCAATAACCGGCCAGCGCTTCGTCAATGGCGTTGTCGACGACTTCGAACACCATGTGGTGCAAGCCGGTACCGTCGGACGTGTCGCCGATGTACATGCCGGGGCGCTTGCGCACGGCCTCCAGCCCCTTGAGCATCTTGATCGAGTCCGCGCCGTAGCCGCTGTTCTCGGGAGTGGTGTTCTGCTGATCTGACATGTCTGTATCGATAACGCTTTAAAGAACGGCCTGGCGGCCGGACCGCCGGCGGGCCATCGGGCCCGCGGGCGGCACAAACCCACATTGACGCGGACTCAGATCCGCATGGGCATGACGACGTACTTGAACTGGTCGTCTTCGGGCAGGGTGATGAGCGCCGACGCATTGGCATCGGGCATGACCGACCACTGGATGTTGTCCACCTTGACGTTGGCCAGCACGTCGAGCAGGTAGCCGACGTTGAAGCCCACGTCCAGCGGTTCGTGGCCGTAATCGATGTCGATTTCTTCCTGCGCCTCTTCCTGCTCGGCGTTGGAGGACGAGATCTTCATCTGGTTCTGCGCCAGTTGCAGGCGCACGCCCTTGAACTTGTCGGTGGTCAGGATGGCGGCGCGCTGCAGGCTGCCCTGCAGGGCCTCGCGGCCCACCAGGAAGTGGCGCGTGTAGTTGGTCGGGATGACGCGGGTGAAGTCGGGGAACTTGCCTTCGACCAGCTTGGACACCAGCTCGACATCGCCGAAGCGGAAACGGATCTGGCCCGGCGCCACGTCGATCGAGACGGGCTCATCGGAGTCTTCCAGCAGGCGCTGCATTTCCAGCACGGTCTTGCGCGGCACGATGACTTCGTGGCGTTCGCTGATGCCGTCGGCTTCGGTGGAGCAATGCGCCAGGCGGTGGCCGTCGGTGGCGACCGCGCGCACGCGGCCCGGTTCGAACACCAGCAGCATGCCGTTCAGGTAGTAGCGGATGTCCTGCTGCGCCATGGCGAAGTGCACCATGTTGAACAGGTGGCGCAGCGTGCGTTGCGGCATGGTCAGCGACACATCCCACTGCTCGGGCTGGGCCACGGTGGGGAATTCGCTGGCGGCCAGCGTCTGCAACGCGAAGCGGCTCTTGGCCGACTGCACCGACAGCTTGTTGCTGGCCAGCGCCAGGCGCACGTCGCCGGTGTCCGGCAGGGCCTTCAGGATGTCCAGCAACTTGCGCGCCGCGACCGTGGTGGACTCGTTGTCGTGACCCACGCCAAAGTCGGCATGCGTGGTGATCTGCACTTCCAGGTCGGTCGCAATGAAGGCAACCTTGTTGCCTTCCTTGCGCATCAGGATGTTCGCCAGGATGGGCAGGGTATGGCGTCTTTCGACGATGCCCGCCACGGTCGACAGCGGTTTCAGCAATGCATCGCGTGTGGTTTGTACGAGTTGCATGGTCATCCTTTTAGAGTTTGTTCCAACACGTGCAGGGTATGGTTGAGCTCCGCTTGCTTGGCGCGGGCGTCGGAAATCTTGCGTACGGCATGCAATACGGTGGTGTGGTCACGGCCACCGAACAGATCGCCGATTTCCGGCAGGCTTTTCTGGGTCAGCTCCTTGGCCAGGTACATGGCGACCTGGCGCGGCAAGGCGATATTGGCCGGCCGGCGTTTCGAATACATGTCGGCGACCTTGATCTTGTAGAAATCCGCCACCGTCTTCTGGATGTTCTCGACGGTGATCTGGCCGTTGGACACGGACAGCAGATCCTTCAGGGCTTCCTTGCAGACGTCCACGGTCAGCACGTCGCGGCCGTGGAAACGGGCATACGCCAGCACCTTGCGCAACGCGCCTTCGAGTTCACGCACGTTGCTGCGCAGGTGCTTGGCGATGAAGAACGCCACTTCCTCGGGCATCGGCACGCCCTCGGACTCGGCCTTGCGCAGCAGGATCGCCACGCGCATCTCGAGTTCGGGCGGCTCGATCGCGACCGTCAGGCCGGAATCGAAGCGCGAGATCAGGCGGCTGTCGATGCCCGACAGTTCCTTCGGATAGGTGTCGCTGGTGATGATGATCTGCTTGCGCTGCGCCACCATCGCTTCGAACGCATAGAAGAATTCTTCCTGCGTGCGGTTCTTGCCGGAGAAGAACTGGATATCGTCGATCAGCAGCAGGTCGAGCGAATGGTAGTAGCGCTTGAAGTCATCGAACGCCTTGCGCTGGTAGGCCTTGACCACGTCGGACACGTATTGGTCGGCGTGCACGTAGCGCACGCGCACCCCGGTGCCCGCGGCCACCATGGCGTTGCCGATGGCGTGGATCAGGTGGGTCTTGCCCAGGCCCACGCCACCGTACAGGAACAGCGGGTTGTACGAGGTGCCCGGGTTCTCGGCCACCTGCAGCGCGGCGGCGCGCGCCAGCTGGTTGGCCTTGCCCGTCACGAAGTTCTCGAACGTCAGGTCGGTGTTCAGGCGCGAGCGCTCGTACACGATGTTGGCGGCGTCCGCGTTCACGGCCGCGGCCGCCGCGGTGGTCGCGACGGGAGCGGGCGCGGCGGGCTGCGCCGGCATGCCTGGCGGTGGCGCGCCGCCCATGGGCGCGGCGGCCGAAGGCGCGGTCGGCACGGGCGGCTGCGCGCGCACCGGCGCCACCGGCATGCGCGGCGTGGCGCCCTGCGTGGGCAATTCGAACAGGACCTGTACCGGACGCTCGAACCACTCCGCGGCCAACGCTTCGATCTGGTGGGAGAAGTTCTTGCGCACCCAGTCCAGCTTGAACCGGTTGGGGGCGGCAACGCGCAGCACCGCCTGCGTTTCGTCATACGCAAGCGGGACCAGCGGTCGTATCCACGCGCTGATTTGTTGGGGGGGGAGTTCCTGCTCAAGACGACTGACGCAGGTCTGCCAGAATTCTTTCATGTCGCTCTTATTCAAACCTCGATTCTACCTTGCCTGAGCGCGGGTTATCCACAGGGTAGGGCATGAGCCTGCACAGGGCCGCTGCTTAACTGTTTGACAAGACAGGGAAAACTTGCTGAAATGGTGGGCTTTTCCGAATTCTGTCTGTCAGAAGGTTTCGCAGAAGGCCCAGATTCGCACGGGTAACAGGGTAATGGTTACACTTACCCCGCCCCGACACTGTGCCTTGCTGAATAGGTCGCCCGGGGATTACCCGGACCAGAGCCCCGTCTACAAGCCTGTCTTTGCCAGTGAATCCGCATGTCACGTGCGATTCACAGCGAAACGCTTACTAGATACCCGCTACCGGATTTGCGACCAGGAACCCTCCGGGCAGGTCCCTTCTGACTTTTGTTCTTTTTGTGGATCGTCCATGAAACGCACCTACCAACCTTCCGTTACCCGCCGCAAGCGCACCCATGGTTTCCGCGTGCGCATGAAGACCCGCGCTGGCCGCGCCATCCTGAACGCCCGCCGCGCCAAGGGCCGCAAGCGTCTGGCCGTCTAAGTCTTGCCTTCGCGCAGACGCCAGACCCACGCCTGACCCGCAGTCCATGCCGCGCGCCACGCTTCCGCCGGAGGCGCGGCTGCATCGCCCCTCCGAGTTCGCCGCCGCCCTCAAAGGCCGGCGTCTTGCCCGAGGGGCGTTTTTCGTTGTGAGCGCCGCTTCCAACGATCTGCCCCCCGGCCAGGACGCCTGTGCCCGCCTGGGCCTGGTGATCGCCAAGCGCTTTGCCGCCCACGCCACCACGCGCAACGCCCTCAAGCGGGTCATCCGCGAAGCGTTCCGCCAACGGCGGCTGGGGCTGCCGGCAAAAGATTACGTCGTGCGGCTGCACAGTAAAGTGGCGCCCGCCACGCTCACCGCCCTGAAACAGGCGGCCCGGGCCGAAGCGGACGCTCACTTCGAGCGGATAGCGCGATGAATGGGCCCGCCCCCCGGCAGGCAGGCCGCCCGCGACGCGGGCGTTCCGTGGGGGCCGCCATCCTCATTGCCCCGATCCGGTTCTACAGGTTTTTCCTGAGCCCCTGGATCGGCCGGCAGTGCCGCTTCACCCCGACCTGCTCGGCTTACGCGATCGAAGCCATTGATCGCCACGGCCCCTGGCGCGGCTTCTGGCTGATGCTGCGCCGGATCGGCCGTTGCCATCCCTGGTCGCCCGGCGGCTGGGACCCCGTTCCCCCGGCCAAGGGAACCAATGGCGGTGCCTGCTGTTCCCATGGCCACCGCACCGAGCATGATTGACGCTAAACTGGCGGGCTTTGCTGGCCCGTATTCACTTCAGTAGGCACCATGGATATCCGACGAACCGTCCTCTGGATGATTTTCTCCTTCTCGCTGTTGCTCCTTTGGAACAACTGGCAGATCCATAACGGCAAACCGTCGTTGTTCGGGGGCCCCACGCCCACGGCCAGCACGAACGCCAACGGCACGCCGGCCGCCGCGAACAACGCGACGCCTTCGGTGCCCAACGCCCCGGCCGCCAGCGCCGCGGCCGCGCCTTCCACGGTGCCGGGAGCCGCCACGCCGGCGCCGACGCGCTCGGAAGAGGTGGTCGTCACCACCGACGTGCTGCGCCTGACCTTCGACACGCTGGGCGCCCAACTGGTGCGCGCCGAGCTGCTGAAGTACCCGGCCACCGGCCATCCCGACAAGCCCACCGTGCTGCTCGATCGCTCCGCCGGCCTGAACTACGTGGCCCAGACCGGCGTGGTCGGCGCTCCCAATGGCCAGAGCTTCCCGACCCACCAGACGCCGTTCCGCGTGGTCTCGACCGAGCGCCAGATGACCGGCGACAGCCTGGTGGTGACTTTCGAGGCGGAATCGGGCGGCGTCAAGGTCACCAAGACCTTCACCCTGCATCGCGGCCGCTACGACATCGACGTGCGCCACGACCTGGCCAACGTCGGCAGCGCCCCCGTGACGCCCGCGCTGTACTTGCAGCTCGAGCGCGACGGCAACGACCCGGCCGACACCTCCAGCTTCTATCACACCTTCACCGGCATCGCCGTCTACTCGGAACAGGACAAGTTCCAGAAGATGACCTTCGCCGACATCGAGAAGAAGAAGGCCAACTACATCAAGCAGGCCGATAACGGCTGGATCGCCGTGGTGCAGCACTACTTCGCCACCGCCTGGGTGCCGCCGCAAGGCAAGCCGCGCAACAACGAAGTGCTGGAAGTGCAGAAGAACCTGTACGCCGCCCGCACCATCGAAGCCGTGGGCGATATCGCCCCGGGCGCCTCCGCCCGCGTCGATTCGCATCTGTGGGTCGGTCCGCAGGACCAGAAGGCCATGGCGGCGCTCGCCCCCGGCCTGGAACTGGTGGTGGACTACGGCTGGCTGACCATCATCGCCAAGCCGCTGTTCAAGCTGATGACCTGGCTGCATTCGATCCTGGGCAACTGGGGTTGGACCATCGTCGCCCTGACCGTGCTCATCAAGGCGCTGTTCTACCCCCTGGCCGCCGCCAGCTACCGCTCCATGGCCCGCATGAAGCAGGTCGCCCCGCGCCTGCAGGCCCTGAAGGAAAAGTACGGCGACGACAAACAGAAGCTCAACGCGGCCATGATGGAGATGTACCGCACCGAGAAGATCAACCCGCTGGGCGGCTGCCTGCCGATGGTGGTGCAGATCCCGGTGTTCATCTCGCTGTACTGGGTGCTGCTGGCCAGCGTGGAAATGCGCGGCGCGCCGTGGATCCTGTGGGTGCACGACCTGTCGATCCGCGACCCGTACTTCATTCTGCCCGCCATCATGATGGCCACCATGTTCCTGCAGATCAAGCTGAACCCGACGCCCCCGGACCCCGTCCAGGCCAAGGTCATGATGATCATGCCGCTGGTGTTCGGCGGGATGATGTTCTTCTTCCCGGCCGGCCTGGTGCTCTACTGGTGCGTCAACAACACGCTGTCGATCGCCCAGCAATGGTCCATCACCCGCGCCATGCAGCGCAAGACGGAAGCCGCGGCCAATCGCTGACCTTCTGCTCGCGCAATGAAAAGCCGGCCCTCAGGGGCCGGTTTTTTTTGTCCGTGGTTCGGCGCGATTCGTCGGCGATACGGGTCAAGTCGCATTCATCATAGTTATTTTCAATTGAATTTGGTCAATCAATCAACTTCACACTGCAAACGATGCCCCCTATGATGTGTCGGAGATATCCCTCCGGCCGGCAATGATACGGAGCGGTATCCGATCACGTTGCGCGGCCCCTGAGGCGCCGCGCATTCCAGGAATTACGTAGGGAGTGTGTGCCATGACCGACAAGAAGCATCTGACCACCGCCTCGGGCGCCCCGGTGGCCGACAACAACAACACCCTGACCGCCGGCCCGCGCGGCCCGGCGCTGTTGCAGGACTTCTGGCTGATAGAAAAGCTGGCCCATTTCGACCGTGAACGCATTCCCGAACGCGTGGTGCATGCCAAGGGTTCGGGCGCCTATGGCACCTTCACCGTCACCCACGACATCACGCAGTACACCCGCGCCAGCATCTTCTCCAAGGTCGGTAAACAGACCCCGTTGTTCCTGCGCTTCTCGACCGTGGCCGGCGAACGCGGCGCGGCCGACGCCGAGCGCGACGTGCGCGGCTTCGCCATCAAGTTCTACACCGACGAAGGCAACTGGGACCTGGTGGGCAACAACACCCCGGTGTTCTTCATCCGCGACCCGCTCAAGTTCCCCGACTTCATCCACACGCAGAAACGCGATCCCAAGACCAACCTGCGCAGCGCCACCGCGGCCTGGGATTTCTGGTCACTCAGCCCCGAATCGCTGCACCAGGTCACCATCCTGATGAGCGATCGCGGCATCCCGGCCAACCTGCGCCAGCAGCATGGCTTCGGCTCGCATACCTTCAGCTTCGTCAACGCCAAGGGTGAACGCTTCTATGTGAAGTTCCACTTCAAGTCGCAGCAGGGCATCGCCTGTCTGACTGACGAGGAAGCGGCGCAAGTGGTGGCCCATGACCGCGAAAGCTCGCAGCGCGACCTGTTCGACAACATCGAGCAAGGCAACTTCCCGAAGTGGACGCTGAAGGTGCAGATCATGCCCGCGGCCGACGCCGAGACCTATCACATCAACCCGTTCGACCTGACCAAGGTCTGGCCGCACGGCGATTACCCGCTGATCGAAGTGGGCGTGCTGGAACTGAACAAGAATCCCGAGAACTACTTCGCCGAGGTCGAGCAGGCCGCCTTCACGCCCGCCAACGTGGTGCCCGGCATCGACTTTTCGCCGGACAAGATGCTGCAGGGCCGGCTGTTCTCTTATGGCGATACGCACCGCTACCGCCTGGGCATCAACCACCACCAGATCCCGGTGAACGCGCCACGCTGCCCGTTCCACAGCTACCACCGCGACGGCGCGGCGCGCGTGGACGGCAATGCCGGCGGCACGCTCAACTACGAGCCCAACAGCGCCGGCCAGTGGCAGGAAACCCCGTCGGCTGGCGAACCGCCGCTGCCGCTGGACGGCCAGGCCGCCGCGCGCTGGAACCACCGCGTGGACGATGACTACTACTCGCAGCCGGGCGCCTTGTTCCGCCTGATGACGCCAGCGCAACAGGAGCAGTTGTTCGGCAACATCGGCCGCCATATGGCCGGCGTGCCCGAGGAAATCCAGCGCCGCCAGCTGGAGCACTTCCGCAAGGCCGATCCGGCCTATGCCGCGGGCGTGGCCAAGGCGCTGGGCCTGAAGCTGTAGAAGCGGCGTCCGGCGCGGCCAATACGCCGCGCAACACGCCATGGGCGGCCCCTGGGCCGCCCGTTTTATTGCCGGCTGCGCGTTTTTTTGCCGCTTTTACGGCTTTTTTGCGTCGGTTCCGGTTTTTTCCGCCAGCGTTTTGCTCCGAAAGCCGCTGCAGGCGACTTTTCCACAACTGGGCCGAAAAAAGTTATCCCCATTCATCCACAGGCTATTCACAGGCTATTCACAGGCTATTCACAGGCAATCCACAGGAATCCCACTGGCCTTGTGGATAGCACCGCCCGGGCATGTTGTGGAAAACCCGCTTTCCCCGTATTCAGGTCCGGATCGCACAGCACCGGCCACGGCGGGCGTGGGCGACGCCAGGGCCACGAGCGCCAGCGCCAAGGCCACGCCGGCACCGCTGGCGGTGCGAATCAGTCGTTCGCGCAGGTCGGAGGACAGTTGCATGGCATTCCTTGGGGATAGATCGCGACCAGCCGGCCCGGCGCCGCGGCCCGGTCGGATGCATCAGGAAGGACCCATTATGAAAAGCGCGCAACCTATATCAAACGAAGTTCTGGGTGTTTGGACAAAGCCTGGCGTCATATAGAAAAGCCGCCCGGGCGCAGGCGGGCGGCTTGCTGGGGCATTCCTGCCGGACAGACGGCCGGGATGCCCGGAACACCTTGGAACGGCGTTATTTCTGCACTGGCAGATAGGCCTGAACCAGCTTGACCCAATAGGTCGCGCCCACCGGCAGCAGCGCATCGTTGAAGTCGTAGTTCGGGTTGTGCAACTGGCACGGCCCCATGCCGTGATAAGTCTCCATGCGGTGGTCGCCATCGCCGTTGCCCAGGAACAGGTAGGCGCCCGGAAGCGCCTCCAGGAAGAACGAGAAGTCCTCGGCTCCCATGAAGGGCGGCATGTCGCGCACCACGTTCTCGGCGCCGAAGGTGTCCTCGGCCACCTGCGCGGCAAACGCGGTTTCCTTTTCCCAGTTCACCAGCGGCGGATAGGCGCGCACGAAGTCCAGCGTGCCGGTGCCCCCGTACACCTGCGGCAGGGTGGTGGCGATGCGGCGCATGTCTTGCTCGATCTTGTCGAGCACCTCGACCGAATAGGTGCGCACCGTGCCGCGCAGCACCGCTTCGCCAGGAATCACGTTGTAGGCATCGCCGGCGTGGATCTGCGTGATCGACAGCACCGCCTGCTCCAGCGGATTCTTGCTGCGCGAAATCACCGTCTGCAGCGCATGCACCATGTCGGCGGCGACGATGATCGGGTCGACCGACGCGTGCGGCTGCGCGGCATGGCCGCCTACCCCCTTGATGACGATGTCCCAGCGGTTGCTTGACGCCATGGTCGGCCCCGCGCGAAAGCCGAACTGATTGACCGGCATGCCGGGCATATTGTGGATGCCGAACACCGCGTCACAGGGAAACCTGTCGAACAGGCCGTCCTGCATCATCGCGCGCGCGCCGGCGTTGCCGCCTTCCTCGGCCGGCTGGAAGATGAACACCACGGTGCCATCGAAATCGCGATGGGTCGACAGGTACTGCGCCGCGCCCAGCAGCATCGCGGTGTGGCCATCATGGCCGCAACCATGCATGCGGCCGCTGATGGTGGACTTGTGGGCGAAGCGATTGTGCTCGGGCATGGGCAGCGCGTCCATATCGGCGCGCAGGCCGATGGTCTTGCCGCCGCTGCCGGCGCGCAGCACGCCCACCACGCCGGTTTTCCCCAGCCCGGTATGGACTTCCAGTCCCCATTGGCGCAGGCGGTCGGCCACCAGGTTGGACGTGCGCGTTTCCTGGAAGGCCAGTTCGGGATGGGCGTGGATGTCACGGCGCAGCTCGGTCAGTTCACCGTGGGCGCGTTCGATTTCGGCTAGGGTTTTCATGGCGGTGGATAAGCTGAAAGAATAGAGGCGGAAACGAGAGAACGGATGTCGTATGACAGGGTATCGGGAAATTCTCGCGCCCGTCGCCGGCCGCGTCCAGCGCTGTTACCGATTGGCGTCAGCCCGCGTCGTTCAGGTGGCAGGCGCTGAACTGCAGTGGCGCCACCTCGCGCAGCAGCGGCCGTTCGGTCTTGCAACGCGGCATGGCCTGTGGACAACGCGGATGGAACGCACAGCCGCCCGGCGGATCCAGCGGCGACGGCAACTCGCCCTTGATCGGCTGGTAGTTGCGGCGCCCCGGCGTCAGTGTCGGCAATTCCTTGAGCAGCGCCTGCGTGTACGGATGGTTGGCGCGCTGGAACACGATATCGGTCGGCGCCAGCTCGACCACGCGGCCAAGGTACATGATGGCGACGCGATCCGAGATATGACTGACCACACTCAGGTTGTGGCTGATGAACAGATACGTCAGGTCCAGTTCATCGCGCAACTTTTCAAACAGATTCAACACCTGCGCCTGGATCGACACGTCCAGCGCCGCCACGGCCTCATCGCATACGATCACCGAGGGCTTGAGCGCCAGGGCCCGCGCGATGCCGATGCGCTGGCGCTGGCCACCCGAGAACTGGTGCGGATAGCGCTGCGCGAAAGTCGGATCGAGTCCCACCTGGCGCATCAGGCCGGCCACGTATTCGCCCTTTTCGCGCGCGCGGATCAGGCCATGCGCCACCGGCGCCTCGCCAATGATCTCGCGCACCCGCATGCGCGGATTGAGCGATGCATACGGATCCTGGAAGATCATCTGCACGCCCAGCTCGTAGGCGCGCCGCTGCGGCGGCGCCATGCCGTGGACCGCATGGCCCTGGTAGTGCACCTCGCCGGCGCTGGGCGGCAGAATCCCCGACACCACCCGCCCCAGCGTCGACTTGCCGCAACCCGACTCCCCGACAATACCGATGACCTCGCCCGGCTGCACGTCCAGGTCCACGCCGGCCACGGCGTGCACCACCTGCGTCTTCAAACCCGCGCCCAGCAGGTTGGCAATGCGGCCGGCCAGGTCAACGTGTTGCGTGAAGCGCAGCTCCACGCCGCGCAGCGACAGGATGGGGGCGGTGGCGTGATCCGTTGTACTCATTGGGCCTCCGGGGCGCCGGCATGCCAGCAACGCACCCATTGCGCCGGGCGCACTTGCACCGGCTGCGGTTCGGCCAGACAGGCATCGCTGGCACGCGGACAGCGTCCGCGAAACGCACAGCCCTGCGGCAGATTGAGCAAGGACGGTGTCATGCCGGGAATCGGCACCAGCGGCCGGCCGCGCGACTGCGGCGTAGGAATCGAGGCGATCAGGCCGTGCGTGTAGGGATGCATCGGATGGCTGATGACATCGTACGTGCTGCCGG
>LXNH01000401.1_pt1 | contig 11356 bp, 16 predicted proteins | sample 809111 | NCBI WGS metagenome assembly LXNH01 (sample SAMN04870528, study PRJNA318959) | seawater metagenome | biome: 00002010; material: water; isolation source: marine seawater | place: Greece: Milos, Mediterranean Sea | collected 2013-05-29 | depth 5-7 m
AGCAAGGGCTGGCTCACCCACTGGACTGCGCAGCTGGCTGCGAAACCAACCTGCAGCCAGTGCCAGTGCACGTTGCAGCTTCTCTCGCCTGGAAAGCTGCTGCTTCAGCCGCTCCTGCTGAGGGCCGTCAACAGTCTCGACAGGCACCTGATAGCGCCGGGCCAGGTCCAGCACCACGTCGCTGAAACTCTGTCGCTGAAACTCCATCAGGAACTTGATGGAGTTGCCGCCGGCACCACAGGAGAAGCAGTAGTAGAACTGCTTGGCGGGAGACACCGTCATCGACGGCTTGCTGTCGTCGTGGAACGGACAGATGCCGACAAACTCCCGTCCCTTCTTCTTTAGAACGACGTGGTCACCCACCACATCAACAATGTCGGCCCGCTCCTTGACGGCGTCGATCGTGCGGGGGTGAAGACGGGCATTGACCATGGGGCCATTCTGCGAAGTCACAGGTCCGCGTCCACCCATCAGGAGCTAGAGCACACGCATGAATGAGCAGACCTTGGCTTGGTGGCAGCGCCAGGAGATCCAGGGGGCAAGGGCCCTGGTTCTGAGCTCATTGGCCTTCAGCCTGATGACGGTGTGCGTCAAGCAACTGGGGGGGCGAATCCCCGTCAGCGAGATCGTGCTGGTTCGATCGGTTGTGAGCATCGCCTTGACGGGAACAGCCATGGCGCTCGGAGGAATCAATCCCCTGGGCAGCAACCGACGCTTGCTGTTGCTGCGTGGCATTTGCGGGAGCATTGCTCTCCTCTGCTTCTTCGAAGCGATCACTTCGCTACCACTGGCGTCCGCAACGGTCCTGCAGTACACATACCCAACCTTTACGGCGGGTGCAGCCTGGCTGTTGCTGGGGGAGAGATTGCGCCGTCGCATCGGCATCGCCGTGGTGCTGGGCTGGATCGGCGTGGTGATGGTGATCCAGCCGGAATGGCTTGGTGCGGGCCAAATCGGACTGGCAACACAACCCGTAATGGCAGCCCTGGGCGGAGCCCTGTTTACGGCTCTGGCTTACGTGTGCGTCCGCCGTCTATCCACCAACGAACACCCCTTGGTGATCATTCTCTATTTCCCACTCGTGTCAATTCCCTTGACGCTGCCGATGGTGATTCAAAACGGAGTCTGGCCAGTGGGACTGGACTGGCTCTGGTTACTCGGAGTCGGTGTCTTGACCCAACTTGGCCAGATCTGGGTCACCAAGGGGCTGAGCTGCCTGCCGGCGGCGAGGGCGACATCGTTGAACTACGTGCAGGTGTTGTTTGCCGCGAGCTGGGGCTGGATCTGGTTCAACGAATCAATCACCGCATTCACATGCATGGGTGCAGCGTTGGTGCTGAGCGCCTCGTTCATCAGCCTCTCCAGCCGTCAGACCTGATCAACTTGCGGGCAAGCCGAGGGGATAGAGCAACCAACGCTGGGCCTCATCACCATCGCTGGTGACAGGTCTGGCCAGATTCCAACCCTCACCACGCGCACCACGCTGAAGGTAAAGATCAAAAGTACTGTCCACGCGAACACTATCTCGAGGCAATTGCCAATCAAAACTTCCTTCCAGATGAACGAAACGCTCTCCATCAACCTGCAGAGCTTCTTGATGGTCAACGCGAACACGACTGACATCTGGTGCAGAAGCCAATGGCTCTAAGTCCAGACTCTGGGCAATGGAGACTTGAGTCGTGAGGATTTGAGACTGCAAAGCCTCGATGACAATGGCACGCGGTGGTTCATTGCGCACAGAGCAAGCCGTCAACAGACAGACCGTCAGCAAAGAAATAAAGAATTTGCTGAGGATTTCAACCAATTCAACAATGCCTGGCAGGAGCTTCATCAGCCTCCTTCCAATGAGGGAGCTTCACCATCCTGACTGAGAAGTGAAAAGGATGATCCAGACTTCGAAGAAGATTCTGTCGAAGTAGAACGTCCTGAGGAGATAACAGAGATGGCCATAGCCAAAACACCTGTCGTCGCAGCACGTGGAAGAGTAAGAATCGGATCAATCGCAAGAAGAAGAACAAGCACAGGCGGAACAGGAAGCTGGAAGTATGCAAGAGCGACTCCGATGGTGGGGACAGTCGCAACGCCCGTCAAACCTGCCGCTGATATTCCAGTAACCGCACCTAGAACGACGATTTCGAAAAACCGCACAGGAGTTATGCCTACTTCATAAAGATTCAAAGCGAACATGATCGCAATGACATTGTACGTGACATTGCCTAGGCGAGCGATTAACAAACTCAGCGAGGCTGACGCTTCAACCTCAGACTCGTCCCTCCCAATTCCGATTAATGTTTCATACATCAAGGGATAGGCAGTCATGCTGCTCCCGGTCGAAAGACTGAGCAGAAATACCGAGTCGATGGGATTAGACGAGAGCGAGTCACGCTCGCTCGTGGATGTAAATCTCCGAAAAACAAGGCGTGAAATCCCGAGCGATGCTATAGCTGTCAAAAATACACAGATCGTGAAATTCAACAAGGCGACAACAATCTCAGCATTTATGGTTGACACCGCGCCTGATATCAAACAGATCAGAACAAGAGGAGCAAGATTGAGAACAATATTCAATACCTGAACAGATGTAGAATTGACGCTTCTCAATACTGAAATCAAAGGGTCAGTTAAAGAAGGCTTGAGCTTTGACATTGCAATACCAGCCAAAACCGAACCACTAATCACTCGTAGCGTCTGGCCTTGTGACGCATCAGCGAGGATATTACTTGGAACAATCTTCGCAATCCAAAAATCACTCGCAGCTTCCGAATCAACCAGAGCAGATCCGATACGTATATCAGTAATGTCAAGCATAAACCGACCAATTGACAATTTACCTTCTGGCGACAACACACCTGGCGACTGATAGATCGAGAGAAGAATGGCTAGCAAAGCAGCCAAGAGGATTGTCAACGACAGAGATATCAAGAAACGACCAGAGAAGCGAACCCTACTAAGTCGTGATCGGTTATTCGCACTAAATATATTACAAATCGAGATCATCACCGCCGACAAGACCAAAGGAATGGCCGGGAAAGCAATAAGTTGAACCATCGCCAGACCAGCTTCATTCAAAGCTGATGCATAGGATGGCGGAATAATGCGACCAAAGACAATCGAAAAAGGAAGAATATAGAAGAAAAAGTTTCGCGGCTTACGCAGTACAGGAAGAATAGAGAAAAGCCGATGAAAAAAACTATTAGAGGTTGAGAAGGACATGACTAAAGGAAGAAATTAATTAATTGATGGCTGGTAGTAAGACTGAAAATCATCAAGAATTCGCTGATCAGTTTTTACCTCTCCCCATTCACGACGAATGAATGTATTCAGAAAGTCCGAGAAAGCAATATGCCCAGCTTCCGAGAGGTATATAGATTTACGGTCAATAGTGTCATCAAAGAGAACTGGAACGAAATCCAACGACAAATCAGGATTTTTATAAACAATTGGCTTGATTTCGGTCGCATCACGATAGATCGCATCAATAGTTGACATGTTTGTTTTGGGATCTACATCAAACAGAGCTTTTTTAGCTTCATCCCAGCTGGAGAAACCAACGAACTCACAATTAGGGAAATTCACCCTTGCCTCTGTCTCCCAAGTAGAGTTCGAGATCGAACCAATACGTATTTGCGAACTTTTAAGGGCACTGCCAAATTCAGGATCGTCAGGATCAACCTTTAAGGAAGAAATGAATTTGCGATTCGCAAGTAGAGCGTGGCGGAAGCTGAGGTATTGAATTGGGAATGCATCATACAAACGGTTATAAGTGAGCCCAAGCTTGCCGATTGCCAGATCAAAATCGCCAGCTCCAACCCTTTTCACAAGAGAATTAAAGCTCTCAGATGTCCGATCAAATTCGACATTAACTCCTAACTTGCCCGCCAATTGCCGCGCCAACTCTACATCGTAACCCGACAGTTTGTCAGTCTTTGGATCAATATAATAAGCGGGGGGAGTATTATAAGGTGGCAAGCCAACCTTTAGAAAACCGCGCTGCTGAATATCATTGATAAAACTATTTTCAGCAGCTTCGACGTTCAAAGGAAAAGTAAAGCCAAGAGAAAATATTATTCCAATTAAAAGAACAAATGCAAATCTAGTAACTCTTGCCACCGCTTTTTTCAAGGTAATGTACTGACTCATGATAGGAGGAAAGTAGGGGAATGACCATGGATCAAACAAACACGAAAAGCACGTCTAAAGACTTTCCTGAACATCAAGTAATGTGTCTGAGCGGAGCCCAAATCGCAGGGACTGAACAGACATCAAGTCTGACAAAGCCAAATTCCCGAGGTTAACCGAAGCCCCGTATCGCTTGATCAAGAAAGTCTGCACCGATTTGATAGGAGCTTCGAAAAGAAGAGAATCCACAGGAACTACTTTTGTGATCGAGTCAATCATCACAGCATTAACATCACCGCTTGTCGAAACATAACCAGATCGTCCAGACTCCCGAGATTCCAAAATCACCAAGGAAGCTCCTGCATTGGCAGATAATTCGCAATGAGAAAGCCATTGTGAAGAAGTAAGAGCCAAGGAAGGATCTGCAGACTTACGTCCGACCTCACTCATCACAAAAAAATCAGTCACTAAAGACTTAATATATGATGCATATAAAGCATCCTCAATGTCAATCGTTCCTCGACTTAATTCCACACATTTAAGCCCAAAGCTAGAGACAGTATCAATAAAATGGTTGAAACTATGGTGGTGAATCATATATTCAAAAAAGGTACCTCCGAGCATAGGAACAATATCGAACTCATCACATAATTGCTTCTTCAACTTAAACTCAGGATCAATCAATGCACTTCCCCAGCCAAATTTAATGAAGTCTATGAATTGCGAATAGGATGATATATATGCTTCGAATATCTTATAGGGTGTGCCAACGTCAAGCACGTGATTAAGGGAATGGTCTCGAGTAGATCTTTGATAATTCTGAAACACAGCTAATTCAGAGTCAGACCTTTGCATCAGACTGGAGCTCATTAAATTTTGAATTTGCTTCAAGAATATTTGCCGTCAACAATGCCACACATACAATCCCTATGATACCGAATGCAATGGCAAGAATTTTTCCGAGCGAAGTCGTCGGTGTAACATCGCCATATCCAATAGTTGTCATCGTGACAATAGAGAACCAAAAAGCTCGTACAATCGAACCGAAGTGTTCAGCATCATTTGTTCTCTCCAACAAATAAATACAAAATGCCATTATATAGGTCACCATTGAGAGCAAGACAAGCGGGAAAAAAGTATACGCAGGTGAATCAAGAACGATAAATCCTACGCGCTTGATGACAGATTGAAAACTAGAAAAGTACATTGACAAAAGCGCCTTGAAAACATATGTAAAAATTACTACAAAAGAATCATTATCAAATAAGTCTGTCAATAGTAAAAACACAAGAGCAAAATCAATTAAAGCAAACCTTGAAAATAGTATGGCAAAAAAGTTTTTCAGGCCGTAATCAGATCTAGACCAAGAGTTTGCAATTTTACCAATATAATCACATACAAAAAAAATCTCAATGAGCTCAAGGGCAAAATCAAGGAATATATCGCCAGTCTTGCTGTGAGCAGTTGGTTCAGTTGTTAAAGCAATTTGCGCAAACAGTAGTATAATAACAAGGTTTAGAAATAGTGAATAACTACGGCCAGGCATACGGCCTAGGTAATCACCAAAGTACCAGTCATCCGACTCTCTATAGGCCATCACTAGAGAACCCCTCTCTTAACTATGAAAAGACGCAATATAGACCAAGAACCTATAGTAACCTTCAATGCAGCAATGATGTTAAGAGCTGGAATATAAATTGTTGGAGGTATTGATGCAAACACAGAATCAGATACAAGGAAAGAACTGAAGGTAAATAAGGCGACAAGAATGAATAGAACAACGGCTATTTTCTCAACAGCAGGGGCGTTGGCTCCGAAGTAGAAGGCTTCCACTTTCTGAATGCGCCCTGTAATCATAAGGAGTGTAATTGATGTAGCACCGGCAACACCAGAGGCAAATCCACCACCAGGCGTCAAATGCCCTTTAACGGCAAGATCGATGGCAAGGAAGCAGCTCAAAAGTGCCGCAAAGTCCAACAAAAGACGAATAACTTGGTCATCAATTCCCACGAACTGCTCTTCAGCGTCTTCGTCGTGAAGAAGTATCTTCACACCTAAACCAGCAATCGTAAATACAGTGACCTCACCGATCGTATCGAAGAGCCTTGTCCCAAGAATGACTGAAGTTACAACGTTAGGAATCTGCGTATAGTCAGATAAGTATTGAACAATCTGTTCAGTATCGCGAGCTATGGAGTCATCTCGCGTAAATAGGATCATAACCATCACTGCTGTAATAGCAGCAAGGTAAAGAGCAGATTTTGCTACTTCAGTTGTGAACCTGAATCGACGAAGATTGGATAGGATTGTCATGAGAACGCCTCCTTCAGTTGAAAGAGTGCAGTATTTTGCTTGTAGGCAGTAGTTTGACAAATATCGTCTAACAAAGTTTTAACTTCAACATAGAATGTTGTTCTACACAGCAGTGTATGTGGGGAGCCAGATAGTTTTGATGAGGAGAGGAACTGAAAGTTGTGTTCCATTGATTCAGTCATATCCTCCTCTTGATAAACAACTTTAAGATGGAGTTCGTCAAAAATTAATTTGAGTGAGTCTTTTAACGCAGTATCAGGAGGGGAACTTCGGTCAACGATTATAACGACTGTATAGCAGGAACGTATCGTGACAATATAAATCAATGATGAGAGGAGAGTGCCAACCATGACCTCTGTTAGAGCAACATCTGGAGCACCAATAAGTGCATAAATAAGAGCGGCAATGCTTCCCAGAAATGAGCGATATATTAAACTATTAATAGGCGACTCGGACTGAATCAGCAACAGTCCCAGAACAGGAAGAAGAAGCTCAAATGGAAAGAGCAGTAGCGTTCGAAGGTATTCAGTCATGATTAACGATCAGAAGTATTGCCAAGGATGTAGCTGAGAACAGTATTCCACAGTGAAAGAGAAATAGCTGTTACCAGGAACAGAGGCCAGTATTGAGGTGCCCTCAACAATAAAGCGGAAATAATGAGAAGTGAACCAACGCTGTCAGCGACAGTAAGAGTATGTAATTTATAAAAGATTGAATGTTGTCGATTTAAAATAGGCAAAGTTCCCCAGAGCCAGAAAACAAGACCAATAAAGACAATAGAAGTGGAAGTATTTTCTAACATGTTAAATTTTCATCTCCAAAAGGGAAAGAATCAACATTCCTGCATCCCCAACAATAAGAATGAAAGCTCCAATACAACCAATCATCCAATCACCACGAAAGATGCCCGCTGTGATAATGATTAAAGCTAATTTACTTCCGAAACTAGAGGCATATGCGATTCTTTCAGGAGTATCTCTTGTGCGTGAAATAGCAATGACAGGAACCATGCTTATAACTAGCATGCCGTAAATAACTGCATACTCAACAACGCTCACTGGAACGGCTTGTATCGTAGTCATGCTTGATCACCTCCTTCTGAGTTGACCTCAGTAGAATTAACGACAAGATGCACTCTCCAGGAGTCCACATCCTTACGGCGTGTGACCAATGACATTGGAGTAAATGTTATACGGAACAAGTCAAGAAACTCGGCATACTTGGAACCTCTTCGAGCGCGATCGCTCACCTTTTCCTCTACAAATGAGTCGCAAGGTTCAGAGATGAACATTAATTGAATGCTTTCCTTTAACATATCGATTGGCAATCTCAAAGTCAATAGTATTTCTGGGATGAGGACATTAAGCTGAAGCTTTCTGAAGTCACCAAATGGAATTAAAATGCATATAAGAAGGCCAAATAGAATGTTTTTAGGGTCGAGGTTTGATGTGACAAGGCACCAGCACGTCAGCCGGAAAATCAAAACAAGGCACAGTCTTAGAAAATTTGCCATCAGATTTTTAAATACAGGAGATTGGCCAGCAAAAGAGCTGCGACGAGAAAAGGCGCTCCCACGAGATCCAAAGTCCTCGTAACAGGCTTGACGAATTCATCAGCTTGGATTCCAACCACGGAGACAAAAAGAATTCCACCTAGAATTGCAGACGTGATTGCAGAACTTATCGAAGAAGCGTAATAAATGTCTCCTTGAGTAAAGGAATAAGCAATTAAAAGCGAAAAGGACAATATCAAAATCCAAAGTCTGGGCGTAGAGAGAATATCAATAACATTACGACTAATGTGTTGGAGATTAATTATTGATTTCGTTCCATAATTTTTGATGTAGTGAGATGTTCTATCGTAAATCAGACGTGCGTAAACTGTCGATGTTAATAATGCTGCAGTAGTGTAAATAATTTTGGCTTCATATGGTAAGTCACTTTTGACCCAGTTTTTTGTGACAAAGCCAGTTAAGAAGGGAAAACCCATAATTGATAAACTGGCAATGACAAACACTAAAACCCGGAGAAACTCCTCTATCGGTGGATGCTTCGTAGACAACTGATGACCGTGATGTCCAAGTGCGCTGTGAGAGTTATGGGTTAATTGACTGCTTGAATTTGTGTGTAACGTCGAAAATAGAAGGGCTTTGCAAATCCCATGCTGCATCGCATAAATACACGCATAGGTCGGTGACAAAATTGCAATTCCGAGTTGTGATACAGAACTCCAGCCCAGAGCGCGACCACTCTCACGTTCAAAAACTGCATAAATTGCAGCAACCACGGCACTAATGACACCAATAACCACCATGGAATCTCCAATTGGTGCGAGAGTTTGACTCATCCGTGCAATTGGAGCTATCCCAGCACAGGTCACACATCCAGACAGGATTGCTGAAGATTGGCAATTGGCATGGGAGTAAATATTAGGAACCCAAAGCCCGCAAAGAAAAACACCAGATTTTGTGAGTAGGCCTGCAACAATCAAACAAAGTGCTGTTTCAGGAGCACGCACGAGGTCAGCAATAAGAAAGGTGCCTGTATAGGTAAATGCCTGCACAACTCCAACCAAATAAATCAGCATGGCCAATCCGCCACCGATTAAATACTGAAAAGAATTGAACAAAGATTTTTTATCATTACGATCAGCAATGAGCAGGAATGCTGCAAATCCAACCAGCTCTAATGCAATAAACATGCTGACCAGATCAACAGTACTAAATGAAATTAGTAAAGCCGTAAAAAGAACTAAGCAGACTTGGTAAAAGTAATGAGAAAATTTCTTGTAGAAAAGGCCGAAAGAAATCAGGAGTGTGACGGAACTCCCAAATACCAAGGGAAAGGTGTATTGGTCAATTGAAAACTGAATTCCACCATCGCCGATCAGGGTGAATGCGTAAGAGAAATCAGAATTAATTGAATTTACTGCGAGAGCTGCGTAAGAAAGCAGCATTGCAATACTTATCGGAAAAACTATCCTTGGAGAAATGCAACCTAAAAAGCCAAGGGCTGCTGGCAAAAAGATTAAAGCCGGGAAAAGAATGCTTAATTCCATCATTTCTCCAGATTTTTGTATCGCAGTAATGGCGAGCTACGCCCTAGGCGAAGGGCAATCGAACACAAAAGTGCTTGGGCAGCAAAACCAATCACAATTGCGGTCAAAATAATGGCTTGCGGGTATGGATCCGAGTAGGAGCTGTAGCGAAAATCAGAAACAATTGGTGTTTGAGACCCGGCCGACGCGGCAATTAGAACAAAAATACTAATTGTTGCTGTATCGATCACATCAAGCGAAAAGAGCGACCGCAGAATCGATTTCGAAGTCAGCAGACCAAAGCAGCCGATCACAATCAGCACCACCATGGGTATTAATCTTAATTTTTCAGGAGTTAATACCATTAAGATTCTTTTTCTTATGAATCATAGTTCTGGTTTATTAGACGTCAAGCATTGACTACAGACTGTTAATCCCATATTCGCGAGGCAACCCTTAAGATTTAGTCATAGACACTGAGCCATGATCGGCTGGTTACGGGGAAGTATCAAGCACCGTTTTCAACGAGGCAGTCGCAGCTTTGCGCTAATTGTCACGGGGGGAATCGGCTACGAAGTACAACTGATTCAACGTGACTGGAGCGCCCTCATCACTGAGAGGGATTACGAGCGATGGGTTCATCAAGTGGTTAGCGCTGAGAGCCTTCAACTCTTCGGATTTGCATCCATCGCGGAGCGGGATCTCTTCCGTGACATCATCGGGGTCAGCGGTGTTGGACCACAGGCCGCACTAGCCCTCCTTGATGCCCTCGAACTGGAAGAGCTGCTGAGGGCATTAGTCCAGTCCGACATCAAATCCCTTTGTCGTGCCCAGGGGGTGGGAAAACGCACCGCGGAGCGCATGGCACTCGAACTGCGCTCAAAACTGGAGGACAGAGTTGACTTTGGGAATGGTCAGCCCTCAGAGGTCCATCCCGCTTCACAGGAGCTGATCTCCACATTGGAGACCCTCGGCTACGAAACCGAAGAAATCCACTCCGCTCTCAAACGGCTCAATGACAGGGGAGGCCCACCGAGTGGAGACGACGACGCCTGGCTGAGGGCCTGTATCCAACTGATGTCGGAGTGAGGGCCCCTTGACCGGGTAAAGTAATCGTTTGCACTGACAGGGCTGCACCCCGCGCATGTCGCTTGATACCACCGAGAAGCAACAGCTGATCAACACCCACCAGACCCACGGCACCGACACGGGTTCCGCGGAAGTCCAGGTCGCCATGCTGAGCGAGCGGATCAACCGCCTCAGCAGCCACCTTCAGAACAACATCCACGACTTCTCTTCACGCCAAGGGCTGCTGAAGATGATTGGACGCCGCAAGCGCCTGCTGAGCTACATGCGCAACAAGAGCGAGCAACGGTACACAGAAATCATCGCCAAACTGGGCATCCGCGGCTGAGCAAGCGCACCATGCCTGAGGACCGACAGTCACTGCCCTTTGAACCCAAGGGGGCCAGGAAAGTGGGGTCCAGTAGCGGAGCCAGCGACCCAGCCATACGCCAGGAGGCCATTCCGCGTTACGTCGCTGACAGGATGGCCAGGCGCGTGGCCGTCTTCACCGGTTTACCGACCGTCGCAGGCATGGGTGTGTTTATCGGGAGCTATCTGCTGATCACCAAGGGGATTGCAGACATCGCCCCGGGTCTTACCCTCGCTGGTTCCGGTTTTTTCTTCCTGCTCGGGCTCGTGGGTCTCAGCTTTGGAGTGCTGAGTTCGAGCTGGGATCCACAACCCGGTTCATTGCTGGGTCTGGAGAATCTCAAACCCAACGTTCAAAGGATGCGCCAGTCGATCAAAGCTAAGAAGCAACAAAGCAAGACCGACTGAATCAACCGAGCACCATTGGCTCCGAACTCCGGGCATTGAAGGCCTG
>LXNH01000403.1_pt1 | contig 11330 bp, 12 predicted proteins | sample 809111 | NCBI WGS metagenome assembly LXNH01 (sample SAMN04870528, study PRJNA318959) | seawater metagenome | biome: 00002010; material: water; isolation source: marine seawater | place: Greece: Milos, Mediterranean Sea | collected 2013-05-29 | depth 5-7 m
CGAATTGAAAACCCGGATGTGACCAAGCTCATCGCGACGCTCAAGACCATCTTCTGCCCATGACCCGCCACCGGAGACCGCTATGTCCCTGAAATCCATCTCGCCCCAAGCCGCCAGCGAACTCATGAACCAGGGTGCTGTCTTGGTGGACATCCGTGCCGCGGACGAACACGCCCGCGAACGCATCGCAGCGGCGCGCCATGTGTCCATGGACCGCCTGCAAAGCGGCGGCATGCCACTCGACGACGCGTCGACCGTCATCTTCCATTGCCGCTCAGGCAACCGGACGCGGGTGAACGCGTCGGCGCTGAGGGCCTGCGTGGCCTGCGACGCCTACGTGCTTGAAGGCGGGCTGGATGCCTGGAAGAAGGCGGGGCTGCCCGTTGTGGCCGATGCCTCGCAGCCGCTGGAGCTGCAGCGGCAGGTGCAGATCGCCGCAGGCTCGCTGATCGTGCTCGGGGCTTTGCTGGGCGCCACGGTCTCGCCCTGGTTCCATGCGCTCTCAGGCTTCGCGGGGGCCGGGCTTGTTTTTGCGGGTGTCTCGGGGTTCTGCGGGCTCGCCCGCGTGCTCATGCGCATGCCTTGGAACCGCAACGCGCTGGCCGGGTGAGTGCCTTGCCGTTAGCCGTATTCAACCCTGTCTGGCTTCGGTTTTTGTTTGAATGACTCAGGAGAAACCATGAAATTCAATGTCGGCGGCTTGGACCGCATCCTTCGCATCGTCCTCGGCCTCGTCCTCATCGCGCTGGCGGCCACCGGCACCGTCGGCTGGTGGGGCTGGCTGGGCGTCATCCCGCTCCTCACAGGGGTGGTGCGCTTTTGCCCGCTGTATTCGCTGATCGGCATCAACACCTGTCCTCTCAAGGCTAAGGGGTAAGTGCCGGGGGGCTTCACACGTGAACTGCCCCCCGAAAGTTGGACGAAATCCAACCTTTTGGGGGGCAGTTCAGACGGAGCGGCCGTTTGTAGCGCCGGCCTCAGGCGTCGTTGGCGGCGTAGCCCATGTTGAACTGCAGGCCGCTGGCGCCTTCGCCATCGCCGGATTCGCCGCGCGACTGGCCCAGGCGCGCCAGGTATTCCGCGGTGATGTCGCCGGTGATGTATTCGCCGTCGAAGCAGGACGCTTCGAAGCGCGTCAGCTTGGGATTGAGGTCGCGCAGCGACTGCTGCATGTCCTGCAGGTCCTGGTAGACCAGGCTGTCGGCGCCGATCGCGCGGGCGATTTCCTCGTCGCTGCGGCCGGTGGCGATCAGTTCACTCTGCGTGGGCATGTCGATGCCGTAGACGTTGGGGAAGCGTACCGGAGGCGCGGCCGAGGCGAAGTACACCTTGTTGGCGCCGGCGGCGCGCGCCATGTCGACGATCTCGCGGCTGGTGGTGCCGCGCACGATGGAGTCGTCCACCAGCAGCACGTTCTTGCCCTTGAACTCCATGCCGATGGCGTTGAGCTTCTGGCGTACCGATTTACGGCGCACGGCCTGGCCCGGCATGATGAAGGTGCGGCCGACGTAGCGGTTCTTGATCAGGCCTTCGCGGTAGTCCAGGTTCAGGCGCGCGGCCAGTTGCATGGCGGCCGGGCGCGAGGAATCGGGGATCGGCATGACCACGTCGATGTCGCCCAGGCGCATGTTGCGCGCGACCTTGTCGGCCAGGTATTCACCCATGCGCAGGCGGGCGTCGTACACCGACACGCCGTCGATCAGCGAATCGGGACGGGCGAAGTAGACATATTCGAAGATGCAAGGCACCAGTTGCGGATTGTCGGCGCACTGGCGGCTGACGAAACGGCCGTCCAGGTCGACGAACACCGCCTCGCCCGGCTCGACGTCGCGCACGAAGGCAAAGCCGCTGCCTTCCAGCGCCACGGATTCCGAGGCCACCATCCACTCGACGCCTTCGTCGGTTTCCTGGCGGCCGATGCACAGCGGACGGATGCCGTTGGGATCGCGGAACGCAAGCAGGCCGTAACCGGAAATCTGCGCCACCACGGCGTAGGCGCCGCGCACGCGCTTGTGCACGGCGGCCACGGCGCGGAACATGGCGTCGTCGTCGAGCGAGACGCCGCTGGCGGCCGACTGCAGTTCGTGGGCCAGCACGTTCAGCAGCACTTCCGAGTCGGAATTGGTGTTGATGTGGCGGCGGTCGACGCGGTAGAGCGATTCACGCAGCTCGCGCCAATTGGTCAGGTTACCGTTGTGGGCGAACATGATGCCGAACGGGGCATTGACGTAGAACGGCTGGGCCTCTTCCTCGCTGGCACTGGAGCCGGCGGTGGGATAGCGCACCTGGCCCACGCCCGAGGTGCCCGGCAGGGCACGCATGTTGCGCGTGCGGAATACATCGCGCACCAGGCCGTGCGCCTTGTACATATTGAACTGGTTGCCTTGCGACGTCGCGATGCCCGCGGCGTCCTGCCCGCGATGCTGCAACAGCAGCAAGCTGTCATAGAGCAGCTGGTTGACCGGCCCGCGCCCGATGACCCCTACGATTCCACACATGGTGAGATTTCCTGGTTGATGTGAAGCTAATCAATACGGCAGCCATGTCGCCAGGGACGGCGGCAGCCACGTCTTGATATGTTTGATGGCCTCGATGGCCGAATGCGAAAACATGGCGTCCTGCCACCACGGCTCCTGCGGCAGCGGCGTGTAGCCGGCGGCGGCGACCAGCGCCAGCACGATCACCAGACCCCGGGCCAGCCCGAACATGCCCCCCAGGCCGTGATCGGCCGGGCTCAGTCCGGTACTGCGGATCAAGGCGGCAAGCGTCATGTTGACCAACCCCACGCCGAGCAGCACGATAATGAAGACCGCCGCGTAGGAGACACCCATGCGCAGCAGCGTTGTTTCGATATAGGGCTCCAGCCAGGCATAGACCGTAGGCCCCCACCAGATCGCGGCCACGAAGGCCAGCAGATACGCGACCAGCGACAGCACTTCCTTGAGCAGGCCGCGCACCAGGCCCAGCACACCCGATACCACCAGGATGGCCAGCACGACGAAGTCGAAGCCGGTCACTATTGGGCGGCGATGAAACCGTTGTCATAGCCCAGGGTGCGCAAACGCGCCTGGGCCGCCTGCGCCGCCTCGCGCGAGGGGAACGGCCCCACCCGCAGACGGTACTGCTGCTTGCCTCCGATGGAAGCCTGCTCGACGAATGCGTTGGTGACACCGGCCTGGTGCAGCTTGTCGCGGCGCGACTGGGCATCCTCGGACGTGGTGTAGGCGGCGATCTGCAGCACGAAGTTGCCTTTGGTGGCCTGCGGCTTGGGAGCCGGCGCGGCGCGGCCTTCCAGCAGCGCCAGGGCGCGGGCGCCATCGTCCGAGCGTTGCTCGGGCTTGGGAGCGGCCGGCTTGGGTTCGGGCTTGGGCTCCGGCTTGGGTTCGGGCTTGGGTTGCGCGCGCGGCGGCGTGGTGGCGGCGACCTGCGGCGGCGTCGTGGCCGGCGGCGTGGTCGCGACCGGCGGCGTGGCCGTGGCGGGCGGCGCGGTCGTCTGCGGCGGCGTGGCCGGCGCGTTGGCGGCGGCCGAGGGCTCGGTGGGCGCGCTGCCGGACGCCGGCGCGGCGACCTGCGGTTCGCTCACTTGCGGCTGGAACGGCGTGTTGCGCTCCGGCACCCTGATGGGAATGTTGTCGGCGACCGGCGCCGGCTGGGAATCCAGCACCATGGGCAGGATGATGACGGCGGCCAGCACCAGCGCGATCGCGCCGGCCAGCCGGCGCCGGGCGCGCCCGCGCAACTCCGCCGCCTGCACCTCGCTGGGCACCGCCGCTCGCTTGGAGGGCTGCGCCTGGTCGGCAGGATCTTTGCGTTTGAAAAAACCCATGGGAGAGAATTCCTTGCGGCAGGTATGGCGGCGGACCGCCATGGCGCTACACCCGGTTTGGCCTGTGCCGCTTTTGCCTATGCCTTGCGACCCAGAGACTGCAAAACCGAGGCCACGGTGAGAAATGATCCGAACACCACGATTCTATCATTCTCCCCTGCCCGTTCGCGCGCCGCGGCAAAGGCCTGGGCGGGATCCGCGCAGGCCGAAACGCCCGGCGCTTCGGCTCCGGCCGGCGCTGCCGGCAGCGTGGCGGCGACCCGCTCGGCCAGGCGCTCGCCGCTGCCGCCGCGCGGCCCCGGCAGTCCGGCACAGAACCAGTGATCGATGCGGCTGCCAAGCTTGGCCAGCACGCCGGCCAGGTCCTTGTCGTTGAGCATGCCGAACACCGCGTAGGTATAAGGATGGAAGCCCATGTTGTCCAGGTTCTGCGCCAACACCGCGGCGGCGTGCGGGTTATGGGCAACATCCAGGATCACCGTCGGCTGGCCCGGCAGGATCTGGAACCGGCCCGGCAGCGAGGCCTGCAACAGGCCCTGGCGCACCGCCTGCTGCGGCACCGGCAGGCGGTCGCGCACCGATTCGAGCGCGGCCAGCGCGGCCGAGGCGTTCAACAGCTGATTGGCGCCACGCAGCGCCGGATAGGCCAGCGCGCTGCGGCGCTGCTCGCGCCCGCCGTAGGCCCATTGCTGGCGATCGCCCGAATAGTTGTAGTCGCGCCCGAACAGCCACAGGTCGGCGCCGATCTGCCCGACGTAATCGAGCAGCGATTGCGGCGGCACCGGGTCGGCGCACACGGCCGGGCGGCCGGCGCGGTAGATATGGGCCTTCTCGAAGCCGATCTTCTCGCGCGTGTCGCCGAGATAGTCGATGTGGTCCAGGTCGACGCTGGTGACGACGGCACAGTCGGCATCGACGATATTGACCGCGTCCAGGCGGCCGCCCAGGCCCACTTCGAGCACCACCGCGTCCAGCCGCGATTGCGAGAACAGGCGCAGGATCGCCAGTGTGGTGAATTCGAAGTATGTCAGGGAGATGTCGCCGCGCGCGGCCTCGACCGCCGCGAACTGCTCGATCAGCGCTTCGTCCGAGGCGATTTGGCCGTTGACGCGGGCGCGCTCGTTGAAATCGATGAGGTGCGGCGAGGTATAGAGACCGACCTTGTAGCCCGCGGCCAGCAGGATGGCCTCGAGCATGGCGCAGGTCGAGCCCTTGCCGTTGGTGCCGCCCACCACGAACTTCACGCCAGGCAGCGCCAGGTTCATGCGCGCCGCCACGTCCCGCACGCGTTCCAGGCCCATGTCGATCGCGGTGGCGTGGATGGATTCCAGGTACTGCAGCCAATCGGACAGGGAGGCACCGGCGGCGGGCTTGAGGGCAGAGGGCATGACGGCAATAAGAAGGTGAACAACCCGGGATTTTAGCAGCGCACGCCCGGTGTTTTCCCTAATCCCCAGGGCGTGGCAAGGGATCTTCGGGAAAAAAGGCTTGCCGATGTTTTTCTCATACGTAAAAATAAATTCACATATGAGAACTAACAAGGAGACAACATGACGCAGCGCCCCCCGCCCGCCTGGCTGGTCCGCGAAGCCGACGTGCCCGGCTACCACCCGGCCAACCACACCGGCACCCTGAATCGCCGCCTGATCGGCCCGGACACCGTAGGGGCGCGCGGCGTGGAAGTGCTGCTGGGGGTGATCGATAAGGGCAAGGGAGCATTGCCGCACGCCCACCCCGGCATCGAGCAGGTCTGTTACTTGCTGTCCGGCACGGCCCGCGCCCAGGTCCAGGACGAATGGGCCGATATGGGGCCGGGCGATTGCTGCTACTTCCCGCCCGACGTCCCGCACGTGTTCACCGTCACCAGCGACGAGCCGGCCCGGTTGCTGGTGATCTACACCCCGCCCTACGAAGAATCGCCCGACCGCGTCATCCGCGGTTTCCCGGCGCCCGACGCCGGCGCCTGAGGCGCCGGCTTTCCCCGGCATTGCCGGACAGCGGCCGCAGAGCCGCGTCCGGATTCCCACCATCTGGAGACAAACCATGCAACTACTGCGCCTGTTGCGCGCCGCCCTGATCGGCGGCGCGGCCCTGCTGACCCTGCCCCTGGCCCACGCCGCCGACTATCCGGACAAACCCATCACGCTGATCGTGCCCTTTCCCGCCGGATCGGGCACCGACGCGGTTGGCCGCATTTTCGGCGCCGAGCTGTCGACCATCCTGGGACAGCAGATCGTGGTCGAGAACAAGCCCGGCGCCAACGCCACCATCGCCGCCAACTACGTGGCGCGCGCCAAGCCGGATGGCTATACGCTGTTCGTGACCACCAACACCTCGCATTCGGCCGCTCCGTGGCTGATGAAGAATGTCCCCTATGACCCGGTCAAGGACTTCACGCCGATCGCACGCGGCGGCAATCTGCCATTCATCCTGGTGGTCAATCCCAAGCGTCCGTGGAAGACCGTGGCCGACCTGATCGCCGACGCCCGCCAGCATCCGGGCCGCATCACCTACGCCAGCGGCAACAGCACCGGCATCGTGGCCGGCGCCACGCTGGCCAATCGCGCCAAGATCGACATCCTGCACGTGCCCTACAAGGGCACGCCGCAGGGCCTGACCGACGTGGTCGGCGGGCAGGTCGATTTCATGTTCACAGACCTGGCTTCAGGCCTGCCTTTCGTGCAGTCGGGCCAGTTGCGGGCGCTGGCGGTCTCCACCGCGGCGCGCAGCACCATCGTGCCGGACCTGCCGTCCATGGCGGAATCGGGCGTGCCGGACTTCGACCTGAATTCCTGGAATGGCTACTTCGGCCCGGCCGGCATGCCGCCCGAGGTGGTCGCCAAGCTCAACGATGCCATCAAGCAGGTGGTCGCCAAGCCCGACGTGCGCAAGCGCCTGGCCGGCCTGGGCTTTGACGCCTTCTCCAGCTCGCCCGAGGCATTCGCCCAATTCGTCAGCGAACAGCGCGATCTGTGGGGCAAGCTGATCCGCGATGCGGGGATCGAGCAGCAATGACGATGCCCGCCACCGCGCCGGCCGCCGGCCCCCTGGCCGGCGTGCGGATCCTCGATCTCAGTTCCGTCGTCATGGGCCCGTATGCCACCCAGGTGCTGGCCGACCTGGGAGCCGACGTCATCAAGGTGGAATCGCCCGCTGGCGACAACATGCGCGCCGTCGGGCCGATGCGTCACCCGGGCATGGGGCACCTGTACCTGCACCTGAACCGCAACAAGCGCTCGGTGGTGCTGGACCTGAAGACCCTCGAAGGCCGCGAGGCCTGCCTGCGGCTGGCCGAGAGCTGCGATGCCATGCTGTACAACATCCGCCCCCAGGCCATGGCCCGGCTGGGCCTGTCGTACGAGGCGGTGGCGGCGCGCAATCCGCGCATCGTCTACCTGGGCGCCTACGGCTTCGGCGAGGCCGGCCCCTACGCCGGCCGCCCTGCCTACGATGACCTGATCCAGGGCCAGACCGGCATCGCGGCGCTGGCGGCGCGCCAGAGCGGCGACGTGCCGCGCTATGCGCCGCTGACGCTGGCCGACCGGGCCGTCGGCCTGCACGTCGGCATCGCCCTGGTATCGGCGGTCCTGCACGCCCGCGCCAGCGGCCAGGGCCAGCAGGTAGAGATCCCCATGTTCGAAGGCATGGCCCACCTGGTGCTGGGCGACCACCTGGGCGGAGCCACCTTCGAGCCGCCGCTCGGCCCCACCGGCTATGCGCGGCTGCTGGCGCCGCACCGGCGCCCCTACGCCACGGCCGACGGCTACCTCTGCCTGCTGATCTACAACGACAAGCACTGGCGCAACTTCTTCGCCTTGATCGGCCAGCCCGAACTCGGGCAGGACCCGCGCTTTCACAGCCACGGCGCGCGCGCGGCGCATATCGACGAGGTCTATGCCTTCGTCGCCGACGTGATCCGCACACGTTCCAGCCAGGACTGGCTGCAGGCGCTGACGGCTGCCGACATCCCGGCCTCGCAACTCTATACGGTGGACGATCTGCTGGAGGACGAGCATCTGGCGGCCACCGGCTTCGTGCAGCACCACGACCATCCCACCGAGGGCCGCCTGCGCACCCCCGCCCCACTCGGCCGCTACCAGGGTACGCCGACCGCGATCCGCCGCCCGGCGCCAACGCTGGGCCAGCACAGCCGCGAAGTACTGGCCGAGGCCGGTTACGACGACGCCGCCATCGACGCCCTCTTCTCCCATCGCATCACCCAGGAAGGAACGCACTGATGGACTTTGAATTCACCCCCGACCAGTTGGCCTTGCGCGATGCCGTATCGCGCATCTGCGAACGCTACCCCGACGACTACTGGCTGGAACGCGACCGCGAAGGCGGTTTCCCCGAGCCGCTGCACGCCGACCTGGCGCGCGACGGCTGGCTCGGCATCGCCATGCCGCAGGAACACGGCGGCGCCGGCCTGGGCATGACCGAGGCCGCCCTGATGATGCAGACCATCGCCGCCTCGGGCGCCGGTTTCACGGGGGCCTCGGCCGTACACATGAACATCTTCGGCCTGAACCCGGTGGTGGTGTTCGGCAATGACGCGCAGCGTGCCCGCTGGCTGCCTCCCCTGATCTCGGGGCGCGAGAAAGCCTGCTTTGCCGTCACCGAGCCCGATGCCGGCCTGGACACCACCAAACTCGGCACCCGCGCCGAGCGCCAGGGCGACGACTACGTGGTGCACGGCCGCAAGATCTGGATCTCGACCGCCCAGGTAGCCGACAAGATGCTGTTGCTGGCCCGCACCACGCCGCTGGCGGACGTGGCCAAGCCGACCCAGGGGCTATCGCTCTTCTATACGGACCTGGATCGCACCAAGGTCGAGGTGCGCGAGATCGAGAAAATGGGCCGCAAGGCGGTGGACTCGAACATGCTGTTCATCGACGGCCTGCGGATTCCGGTGGCCGACCGCATCGGCGAGGAAGGCCGCGGCTTCGAATACATCCTGCATGGCCTGAACCCGGAACGCATCCTGATCGCCGCCGAGGCCGTCGGCATCGGCCGCGCCGCGCTGGAACGGGCGGTACGCTATGCCGGCGAGCGCAAGGTGTTCGGCCGGCCCATCGGCCAGAACCAGGGCATCCAGCACCCGCTGGCGCAGGCGTGGATGCAGCTGGAAGCGGCCGACCTGATGGTGTTCAAGGCCGCCAGCCTGTACGACGCCGGCCAGCCCTGCGGCCCGGCCGCCAACGCCGCCAAGTACCTGGCGGCCGAAGCCGGCTACAACGCCTGCCAGACCGCGGTGATGACGTTGGGCGGGATGGGCTACGCCAAGGAATACCACGTGGAACGGCTGCTGCGCGAGAGCTTCATTCCGCGCATCGCGCCGGTCAGCCCGCAACTGATCATGTGCTTCATCGCCGAGAAGGTGCTGGGACTGCCCAAGTCCTATTGAAACCCCTCCCGCCCGCTGCGGGCCGGCCTCAGGACTGCTGCTCCAGTCCGGTGCAGGCCGCGCGCAGGATGCGGGCGTATTCCTCCTGGCACGGCTCGATGCGATAAATCGGACCACCGACCGAAATGGCATAGTGTTCGCCCGACAACGTCACCGGCCAGGCAATGGCGCCCACGTCCGGAATCGATTCGCCACTATTCATGTACCAGCCGCGCTGGCGCGAACGGTCGATGTCCTGCAACAGCGCTTCGCGCGTAACCAGTGTGCGATCGTTGTAACGCGTCAACGGCATGGCCGCCAACAGGGCGTCGCGGGCCGGCTCGTCCATCAGCGACATGAGCGCTTTTCCCAGCGAATTGGCGTGTACGTCCTTGAACTCGCCGGCAACCGGCGCATATCGGATCGTGTGTGGCGAGTCCAGCACATCCAGGTACACCACCCGGCCATCCGCGGTCAGCTTGGCGAAGACGACCGTCTCCCGCGTTGCGTCCCGCAATTCCACCAGGCTGGGATAAACCCGGTCCAGCACCGGGTCGGCGCGGGCGATGCGCTGCGCCATCGCCAGCAGGCGGCCGGTCGGGTAATACCCCTGGCGGCGGCCGGTTTCATAGAGATAGCCCAGGCCGGTCAGGGTGCGGATCAGGGCCAGGCAGCTCGACACCGGCACATCCAGCAGCCGGGCCAGTTCCGACAAGGGCAAGGCGCGCTTCTCCCGGGCATAGGTTTCGATGATTTCGATGACTCGCAGCGCCGTCTTGACACTCATTGCCCGTTCCCAACTTGTTAGCACATGAAACAACTGTCCGCGCCGGGGCCTAAAGTTCCCTGCGAGGCTGCCGTAATCGTAGCTGAGAATTCCCTGAAAACAGCGCGTTCCTCCGAGACGCCCACATCGCCGTTGGAGTGATCATGGCCGTAACCCCCTTAGCCCCCGCGGCGTTCGCACCCGCAGCTGCGCCAACACCGGTCGCGGCCGCGCCTGCCGCCGCCGACCCGTCGGTCACCGTCGTGCCACCGGCTGCCAGCAGTAACAGCGGCGGGGCCGATTCCGCCACGTCGGAACAATCGACATCGCAGAAGCTGCCCCTGGACAAGGCGCTCGACGAAATCAACGAGCAAATGAAAGCCTGGTCCACCCAGCTGCAGTTCGAAATCGATCCCGACGTGCACCAGGTGGTGGTGTCCGTGGTCGACGCGGAATCGGGGGACGTCCTGCGCACCATCCCAAGTGAAGCCGTACTGAAGATCGCCAAAATGATCGTCAACATGCAAGGAAACGGCATCAAAACCACGGCTTGATATGGCACTCGATTTTTTTTGCTATGCCCGTTCCGGTGCTGTTCGATGACAGAAACATCGAATTAGGCCCGCCTTATGCCCTTGCCCGGCCAATCGCCGGCACCCCATTTTTGACAGAATCGCATCGCTAGGAAGGAATTTCACATGGCCTCTATCACTAACCTCGGTTCGGTTTCCGGCTTGCCCTTGGAAAAGATCCTGTCGGACCTGCAGGCCGCCGAGGACAAGAAGCTCTCGATCTACACCACCCGCGCCCAAAGCTACCAGACCCGCATCGACGCCTATGCGCAGTTGCAAAGCGCGCTGGAAGCCCTGCAGAAGTCGGCCGGTGTGCTGGGCAAGACCGAGACGATGGCCGCCATCAAGGGCAGCGTCACCGGCGGCACCGCCTTGACGGCCACCGTGGCCGCCGAGGGCGCCATCGCGGGCCAATACACCATCGAAGTGAACAGCCTGGCACGGGCCCAGAGCCTGCAATCGGGCGCGGTGGCCGACCGCACGGCCAAGCATGGCGACACCGGCTCGTTCGAGATCGAGCTGGCCGACGGCACTAAGCGCACCATCGACCTCAAGGGCGACACGTCGCTCAACGGCATCGTCAAGGCCATCAATGCCGACGACAAATCGGGGTTGCGCGCCACCGTCATCAACGACGGCAACGGCAACAACTACCTGATGCTGACGGCCAAGGACACCGGCGTCCAGGCCGCGGTCAAGAACATCACGGTGACTGGCGACCAATCGCTCCAGGACATCCTCTCGTTCAGTACCGCCCCCGACGGCAGCACCAGCGGCATGACC
>LXNH01000404.1_pt1 | contig 11329 bp, 8 predicted proteins | sample 809111 | NCBI WGS metagenome assembly LXNH01 (sample SAMN04870528, study PRJNA318959) | seawater metagenome | biome: 00002010; material: water; isolation source: marine seawater | place: Greece: Milos, Mediterranean Sea | collected 2013-05-29 | depth 5-7 m
TCGACGGCTTGTCCAATGGAAACGGGTAGGCCGTATTCCGCGAACAAGGCCTTACCCTGATATTCATGCAAGTTCATAAGTCCCCCTAGTATTGATCCTTCGGTGACGCACAAGCGTCACGAGGACTCCCCTTTTCAAAGAGCCCAAATAATTTTGTTAGCGGTTTTTCCTGTTTGGCATGTGAATCGCCATGTTATCGACAGCCAGTGCCGCCTCGTGAACCGCCTCGGACATTGTTGGATGGCCGAATACCATCAACTGTAAGTCCTCTGCACTGCCCCCAAACTCCATGGTGATTACCATTTGTTGCACTAAATCCGCAGCAGCCGGACCGATAGCGTGAGCACCGAGCACCCGATCAGTCTTGGCATCCGCGATGATTTTGACAAAGCCGTCGGTTTCGCCGCTTGCTAAAGCTCTGCCTATTGCGGCAAAAGGAAAAGATCCCGCTTTGTAATCGACCCCTTCTGCCTTGAGTTCCTGCTCGGTCTTACCCACAGCGGCAATCTCTGGGTGGGTGTAAATGATCGATGGCACGCAGTCGTAATTGAGCTGTACCGGCTTACCATGGATTCGCTCTGCGACCATTACGCCTTCTTCCGATCCCTTGTGTGCCAACATAGGTCCACGAACAATGTCTCCGATTGCCCACACACCAGGCGCTTCGGTGGCGCAGAAGTCATTCACAAAGACGAAGCCACGTTCGTCCATCGTGACACCCGAATCCTCGGTAAATAAATCCTGTGTACGCGGCTTTCGTCCCACAGCGACAATCAGTCGATCAAACTCGGCTGTTTGTTCCTCGCCCTTCTCCGAATAAGTGACGGTCACAACACCCTTATTGACCTCAGTCTTCACCACTCGCGCACCGAGTTTGATGTCGAGACCTTGTTTCTTGAAGACTTTTGCTGCCTCTTTACTGACCTGCGCATCCATCATCGGTAGAAAAGAATCTAGGGCCTCAAATAGGACAACCTCGCTACCTAAACGGCCCCAAACGCTTCCCAGTTCCAAGCCAATAACACCAGCGCCGATAACTCCTAGACGCTTAGGTACTGCTTCAAATTCGAGTGCGCCCGTGCTGTCGACGATAGTGTCATTATCCACCGGCGCAGGCGGTATGTTGATCGGCTCGGAACCCGAGGCCAGGACAACATTGGCCGCCGACAACTCTGTCACCGCACCGGCCTTGTCGGTAACTACAACAGAGCGCCCTGCCTTTAACTGACCACGCCCCTGAACAACGGTCACGCCATTGTGTTTCAGCAATGACGAAACACCACCCGTAAGCTGAGACACGATCTTGTTTTTCCGCCCTAGCATCGATGACACATCGATCGATTGCGACTTGATCCCGATGCCATGATCACCGAAGTGGTCTCGTGCTTCTGCAAACTTATGTGAACTATCGAGTAGCGCCTTGGAGGGAATGCAACCCACGTTGAGGCAGGTGCCACCAAATACGGGCTTTCCTTTGCCGTCGCTCCAGCTCTCCACAATCGCTGTCTGTAGGCCTAACTGAGCGCATTTAATCGCGCAGACATAACCCGCAGGTCCCGATCCTATAACTACAACATCGTATGCTTCTGACATAGATTTCTACCTCTTACAGCTGAAGTAATATGCGCGATGGATCTTCGATCAACTCCTTGACCGTCACCAAAAACTGAACCGCAGTTTTGCCATCGATCAGTCGGTGATCGTAGGACAATGCCAAATACATCATGGGGCGTATCACCACCTCACCATCAACAGCGACGGGTCGATCCTTGATCGCGTGCATGCCCAAAATAGCGGTCTGAGGCGGGTTCAGGATTGGGGTTGATAACAGTGAGCCAAACACACCACCGTTCGAGATCGTAAACGTACCGCCGGTCATTTCGTCTATGGTCAGCTTTTTGTCGCGGGCCTTGAGGCCAAGATCCCTAATAGCAGCCTCAACGTCCGCGATACTCATGAAATCGGCGTCTCGTAGCACAGGAACAACAAGCCCATCCTCGGTCGATACGGCCACACCGATATCCTGATAGCCGTGATAGACGACATCGTTACCGTCGATCGACGCATTAACCTCAGGGAAACGCTTTAGTGCTTCGCAGCATGCTCGAACAAAGAAGCCCATGAAGCCCAGGCGGGTTCCGTTATGGGTTTTTTCAAACTGGTCTTTGTATTGAGATCTCAAACGCATCAGTGGCGCCATATCAACCTCATTGAAGGTGGTCAGCATGGCCGTTTGCTGTGTCGCAGACAGCAACCTTTCGGCGATTCGAGCTCGCATACGCGTCATGGGCACACGTCGCTCAATACGCTCGCTAGTAGGCCCGCTCACATCGATAGCCGAAGAGGTCGCTGATGGCGCCAGCACTTCGGGTGTTGATGCGGCGGCTCCCTTGGGCTCCTGTACAGCGCTGACCGACGCTAGATGCGCCAAAACATCGTCTTTGTTAATGCGACCGCCCTTGCCGCTACCGTTAATCGCCGCTGGGTCTAGCTTGTGCTCCTCTACCAGCTGACGCGCCGCAGGCCCCATAGCAGGAGTCTCTTCTTGAGCAATCGAAGGCTTGGCGTCATTTGACAGCTCTGTGTTTACCGATACCTCTCCCGGTGTCAGTTCCGCGAGTAATGCCTCGCTAATGATCGTGTCCCCTGTCTCAGCAACAATCCGTGATAGGTGACCCGACTCAGGGGCAACCACTTCCATCACTACCTTGTCGGTTTCAATTTCAACCAGTAATTCGTCCCGCTGGACCGCATCCCCTTCCTGTTTATGCCAAACAGCGACTTCGCCATCGGCTACTGACTCAGGAAATGCCGGCGCTTTAATCTCAATAGTCATAATCGTTTTCCATTATTGCTGCCGTTGTCTGGACGCTCACTCCCCCAGAGCCTCCGAAATAAATGCTTCTTGCTCGCGCAGATGAAGCGCCGTGTAGCCCGCTGATACCGATGCTGATGCAGGCCGGCCTATGTAATGAAGATGGGCGCCACATTGCGATGTCGCCAAGGCACGAAGTTCATCTTGCACCGAATGCCAGGCACCCTGATTCATGGGTTCTTCCTGACACCATGCGACTTCTTTCGCATTGGGATAGGCGGCGAGAACCTCAGAAAGGCGCTTATCGGGCAACGGATAGACCTGTTCCACCCGAACAATAGCCACGTGTTCGCTGACTTCTTTTTCACGTGCTGCATCAAGGTCGTAATAGACCTTGCCCGAACATAGAATGACCCGTGACACCTTATCCCGATCGGCACAGCGCACGTCATCAATGACCGGCTCGAAATGACCGTTCGCGAGCTCCTCAAGTGAGGACACTGCACTCTTGTGGCGCAGAAGGCTCTTTGGCGACATAACGATAAGCGGCTTTCTTAAAGGTCGTATCGCCTGCCGGCGAAGCATGTGGAATACCTGCGCGGGCGTAGTTGGTACGCAGACCTGAATGTTTTCCTCTGCGGACAGTTGCAAATAACGCTCTAGGCGAGCGGACGAATGCTCAGGCCCCTGCCCCTCGTAACCATGAGGCAATAACATCGTGAGACCACAGAGTCGTGCCCACTTATATTCACCGCTGGTAATGAACTGATCGATTACCACTTGGGCGCCATTGGCAAAGTCACCAAATTGGGCTTCCCATATCACCAGCCCTGTAGGAGCAGTCGTGGCGTAGCCGTATTCGAATGCGAGCACTGCCTCCTCAGACAACAGCGAATCATAGATGTGAAACTCAGCTTGATCCTCGCTCAGATGCTGAAGAGGCACCCACGCCTCCTGCTTATTCTGGGCGTGCAATACGGCGTGACGGTGAGAAAAGGTGCCTCGCCCGATGTCTTGTCCGGTCATTCTGATCGGGAACCCATCGGCGATCAGTGAGGCGTAAGCCATGTTTTCGGCGAAACCCCAGTTGATATCCATGGCGCCAGCGGCCATTTTGGTCCGATCCTCGAGTAATTTCTTGACCTGTCGCTGTAGCGCGAATCCATCGGGCACGGCGCTCATGCGCTCGGCTAGCACCCGCAACTTGCCGATATCCATCGACGTATCGCAATCAAGATCCCAGCTATGCCCCAAATAAGGCTTCCAATCGACGAACAGACTGGTGTTTGGCTCCATTACAAGCTGTGTTACCAACGGTTCGCCGCGGTCGAGTGACTCGCGATATCGCTCCATGAGTGCCTGATCTTCGTCTGTAGTCAGCACGCCCTCTTCAACCAAACGTGCGGCATAGAGATCGCGGGTTGATAGGTGCTGTTTGATCGTGGCGTACATCATGGGTTGAGTCACCGAGGGCTCGTCAGCCTCGTTGTGACCGCGACGTCGGTAGCAGACCAGGTCGATCACCACGTCTTTCTTAAACTGATTTCGGAAATCCACCGCGAGCTGAGTGGCAAATACAACAGCCTCGGGGTCATCGCCGTTCACATGGAAGATAGGCGCCTGAACCATTTTGGCAATATCGGTGCAGTATTCGGTTGAGCGCGCATCGTCCTGTCGACTGGTGGTGAAGCCCACCTGATTGTTAATCACAATGTGCAGGGTTCCGCCGGTCTTATAGCCGCGGGTTTGAGACATCTGAAATGTCTCCATGACGACACCCTGCCCCGCAAAAGCCGCATCGCCATGGATAACAATCGGAACGACCCGATCGCCATCAGCGTCGTGTCGACGATCCTGTCGAGCCCTAACGGACCCCTCAACCACGGGTGATACGATTTCGAGGTGCGATGGATTAAAGGCCAGGGCAAGGTGCAATTCACCACCCGGTGTCATGACATTGGACGAAAAACCCTGGTGATACTTCACATCGCCCGACCCAAAATAAGAAGCCCGGCCTTCGAATTCATCAAACAGTTCGCTTGGGTTTTTACCTAGGATATTGACCAACACATTAAGCCGACCGCGGTGCGCCATGCCGATGACTACTTCCTTTGCTCCGTAGCCACCGATTCGCTGTATCGCCTCGGACATCATAGGAATCAGGCTTTCACCTCCTTCAAGTCCGAAGCGCTTAGTACCCGGATATTTAGAAGCCAATGATTTTTCAAGGCCCTCGGCCTTGATCAGTCGGCGCAGGATTTGGATTCTTTCTTCACGATCAAGAATAGGGGCGCTACGAACCGACTCCATTCGACTCATGATCCAGTGACGCTCTTCGGTGTTCACGATGTGCATGAACTCAGCACCCACGGTATGGCAGTAGGTTCTTTCTAGGGCGTTACGTATCTCCGATAACGAGGCGTCGGCCTTGCCAATGTAGAGGCTTCCAACCTGGAATACCGTATCCAGATCGGCCTCCGATAGCTCGTGGAACTCTAATTCGAGGTCTGCGACCGGCTCTCTGGCGTTTAAAGCCAGCGGATCGAGACTAGCCCTCTGGTGCCCCCTCTGACGATAGGCAGAAATTAACTGAACGACACGAACCTGCTTTCGTTCGTATTCAGTGGCTTGCGAATCTTGCGCTCGGGTAGCTTCAGTGCGCACGCGCATCTTGCTGATTCGCGCAAATTGGGTGCGGAGCACAGAGTGTGGGAGATCGCGAACGCTCGCGGCTTGACTATCAACTTTTGGCAGACGGTCGAAGTAGTCTCGCCACTCAGGTGGCACCCCATTTGGATCCCGTAAGTAGTTTTCGTATAGATCTTCGACATACGCAGCATTGCCGCCAGACAAATGCGACAAGCTGCGCTGCTCTTCCATGCTAGGTAGGTCTACTGCCTCATCCATGCACACTTCCCCCGAAGCTATAGCGGAACATTTTTTTGGTAATACCGTTCTTTGTCTTTCCGCTTCGGTTGTGAATTTTACTCGGCAACCGACTAAACCGACACGGTTTTAGGTCCCGTTAAACGCAAAAACGCCGCAAATGCGGCGTTAATTTTTCCCAATATAACTTAAAGTTATGGAATATATAACCTAGAGATTCAAGCAGCCCGATTTAGCAGCATGTTGCGAATGTGACCGATGGCCCGCGTGGGATTAAGCCCCTTCGGACACACATTGACGCAGTTTTGGATACCGTGACACCTAAATACACTGAAGGGATCATCAAGCTTTGCAAGACGCTCGTCCGTAGCTTGGTCGCGACTGTCAGCAAGAAATCGATAGGCCTGCAAGAGACCTGCAGGGCCAACGAATCTGTCAGGATTCCACCAGAACGATGGGCAACTCGTTGAACAACAAGCGCACAAGATACATTCGTATAGACCATCAAGCTTAGCACGCTCCTCGGGCGACTGGAGACGCTCGATTGCAGGCGCAGGCGTATCGTTTTGGAGATAGGGCTCGATTTTCTCGTACTGAGCGTAGAAAAGACTCATATCCACGACCAAATCCCGAACTACAGGCAACCCGGGTAATGGCCGTATAACAAGCTTATTTTTGCGAACAGCTTCAGACAAGGGTGTGATACAGGCCAAACCATTCTTGCCATTGATATTGAGGCCATCGGAACCGCAAACACCCTCTCGACAGCTCCGACGATAGGTCACCGTGGAATCATGCTCCGCCTTAATGAGTTCGAGCACATCCAGCACCATGAGGTCTTTGCCTCCGGTATCAATGCTGTAATCCTGCATTTGAGGGGTAGCATCGGTCTCTGGATTAAACCGATAAATACTAACCTGCAACATAACTCTCAACTCTCCCGGCGCTTAGTAGGTTCTGATTTTTGGCTGGAAGGTATCAACCGTACGCGGCGTAAAGTTTACACCTCGCTTGTCGACCTTTTGGCCTTCTCGATAATAGAGCGAATGACACAACCATTCGTCGTCGTTACGCTCAGTGAAGTCCTCTCGAGCGTGAGCACCACGGCTCTCTTTGCGCGCTTCTGCAACAATAGCGGTCGCCTCTGCCGTTTCAAACAAGTTCTGCAACTCTAGACACTCAATTCGAGCGGTGTTGAATGCGTTACTTTTATCTTCCAGGTGAACATTAGCAATCCGCTCTTTGAGGTCGGCCAGCTTCTTGACCCCTTCCTGCATGAATTCACCATTTCGAAATACGCCAAAGTAATTCTGCATGACACCCTGTAGCTCTTTACGCAGCGCCGCCACGTTCTCACCGCTGGTGCCCTCATTAAGAGAGACCAACCGCTGGTTGGCCTCCTCGATATCAGAACCCGTCGCATCACGCACCTCGATGCCCTGTCTGAGTGCATCCTCGATAAATAGACCCGATGCACGGCCAAACACCACCAGATCCAGAAGCGAGTTACCGCCGAGTCGGTTGGCTCCGTGAACAGACACACAGGCCACCTCACCGCAAGCGTACAAACCTGGAATAATTTGATCGTTGCCCTCGGCATCGACCGTCAACGCCTGCCCGTGGATGTTCGTTGGAATACCACCCATCATGTAATGGCAAGTCGGCACCACGGGAATCGCTTCTTTAACCGGATCAACGTGAGCAAACGTTCTTGAGAGCTCACAGATACCAGGCAATCGTGACTCCAATACTTCTTCACCGAGGTGATCAAGCTTTAGCTTCACGTGATCACCCTCGGGCCCACAACCGCGACCCTCGAGGATCTCCAAAATCATCGATCGCGCGACAACATCTCGTCCCGCTAGGTCTTTTGCGTTAGGCGCATAGCGCTCCATGAAACGTTCGCCATCGGCGTTGACCAGGTAACCGCCCTCGCCCCGACATCCTTCGGTCACCAATGTACCGGCGCCGTAAATCCCGGTTGGGTGGAATTGCCACATCTCCATATCCTGGGCTGGCACGCCCGCACGTAATGCCATACCCATGCCATCGCCAGTATTGATGTGTGCATTGGTAGTCGAAGCATAGATCCGCCCCGCGCCACCTGTGGCAAATACCGTCGCCTTGGACTTTACATAGACCGTCTCGCCCGTCTCGATACAGATAGCGATAACGCCAACGATGGCTCCATCGCTATTCTTAACCAGATCGGTGGCGAACCACTCGTTAAAGAACACTGTCTGGTTCTTCACGTTGTTCTGATAAAGGGTATGCAGTAACGCGTGGCCTGTTCTATCCGCTGCGGCACAAGTGCGAGCCGCCTGACCACCTTCACCATAATTTTTGGACTGACCACCGAAGGGTCGCTGATAAATGCGGCCTTCCTCGGTTCGCGAGAATGGGAGACCCATGTGCTCTAGCTCAAAAATCGCCTCGGGGCCTACCGAACACATGTACTCGATCGCGTCCTGGTCACCGATATAATCGGACCCTTTAACCGTGTCATACATGTGCCAGCGCCAATCATCCTGAGGATCGGCACTCGCAATAGCGCAGGTAATACCGCCTTGCGCGCTCACCGTGTGCGAGCGGGTAGGAAATACTTTTGAAATAACCGCGGTTTTATAACCGGACTGCGCTAACTGTAGCGCTGCGCGCATACCTGCGCCACCACCGCCTACGATAACGCCATCGAATGATATGGTTCTCATCCTAATTGCTTCTCCCCAAGCAAGATCTCGTTTACCCGAGATTTATCCCCAAATGACCTGAACAACCCAAATCGCGTAAACGACGAGTGTGAGCACGACTGCGATCTGAAGCAGTGGTCGAACAATGTTTCCGATCGGCCCCAACATGTACTCGGTGAGGTAATCGGTAAACACAGTCCAAAGCCCTATCCAAGCGTGCGCCACAAACGCGCCCACACTCAGCAGCGTAAACACCTTCATCGCTGTAGTATCGTGAAGCGCGCGCCACTGAGTGTAGTCAACTCCGAGACCAATCTGGACGGCGATGAATAAAAAATATGCCAGCAAAATAAGCGAGCTGACCCGCTGAATGAGCCAATCCGACAGGCCATTGCGGCTAAAACTAGTGACTTGGGTTACCACAGTGCTACTCCCCATAGAACGGCCGACAAGAACGACATGACAAACACAATCCGAGCGCCTAGCACGCCACCCTTGAAATCCTCACCTACCCCCATATCCATGATCAGGTGACGTATGCCCGCCAACGAGTGGTATGAAAACACCACGAGCAAAAGCCAGACGATGGGTTTGACAGCGTGTGAGGTGAGGGTCGCCACGAGCTGATTGAAGCTCTGTTCGGACGCCAAGCTGGCATCGAGAGCCCAGATCAGAAGAACGCTGGCCGCGAACATGGCTACGCCGGTCACCCGGTGTGATATCGATGCCCAAGCGGTAATCGGAAGCCGGATCGAGCTGATGTCTAAATTGATTGGACGTGCGTCCTTACTGCCGCGTGGTTTCACGAAAATGCCCCCAGAGCATAGATGAAAAAAACGTGTGAGCCGCGAGTATATGTAGTCAGGCCATGACTGACAATTCATGGAACAAAAGTTGACCATTAGCCGTATTGACTGACCGGATATTAGTGTAAAATTCACACCCAAGAGCGAGCGCATACAAGCTCGCCATCTTGTCGAGTCGGGGGACATTCAATGACAAACAAAACCGCTACGCTATCCATTCCCGGTAGCGAGGGAAGCCAAGAGATTCAGCTACCAATCCATGAGGGCACTTTGGGCCCTGACGTAGTCGATGTGGGTAAGCTTACTGGGCACGGTGCATTCACCTTTGATCCGGGCTTTACCTCGACCGCTTCTTGCGAATCGAAAATTACCTTTATCGATGGTGATAGAGGTGTGCTTCTTCATCGTGGGTATCCGATTGAACAACTGGCAGAGCACTCGGATTACTTGGAAACCTGCTACCTCTTGATGCACGGCGAGCTTCCAGACGCTGGCCAAAAGACAGCCTTTGTCGATATGGTGACCAACCACACCATGGTGCACGAGCAGATTCGCACCTTTTATAATGGTTTCCGACGTGATGCTCACCCGATGGCCATTATGTGTGGCGTGGTGGGCGCTCTCTCAGCCTTCTACCACGACTCCACCGACATCTCAGACCCCTTTCATCGCGAGGTTGCTGCCTTTCGCTTGATTGCGAAAATGCCAACGCTAGCCGCTATGAGCTACAAGTTCTCGATCGGACAGCCCTTCATGTATCCGCGAAACGACCTGGACTACTCAGCTAACTTCCTGCACATGATGTTCGGCAACCCCTGTGAGCCCAGTGTGATCTCACCAACGCTTGCGCGGGCTATGGATCGTATTTTCCTACTGCACGCGGATCACGAGCAAAACGCCTCAACCTCGACAGTTCGACTTGCCGGGTCTTCGCGAGCCAACCCCTTTGCTTGCATTGCGGCAGGAATCGCCGCTCTCTGGGGCCCGTCACACGGTGGTGCTAACGAAGCTGTTGTAAAGATGCTGGATGAAATCGGCGACGTCAGCCGGATCGATGAGTTCGTAGCGAAAGCCAAGGATAAAAATGATAGCTTCAGGCTAATGGGATTTGGGCACCGGGTTTACAAGAACTTTGACCCTCGCGCAAAAGTGATGAAACAGGCCGCCGATGAAGTCCTCGCCGAGCTTGGTATCCAAGATGAAAACCTGGAAATCGCCAAGCGCCTCGAAGAAATCGCGCTCAACGATCCCTACTTCATCGAGAAGAAGCTCTACCCCAATGTCGACTTCTACTCGGGTATCATCCTTAAGGCACTGGGCATACCAACATCGATGTTTACCGTGATTTTCGCTGTAGGTCGCACCGTGGGCTGGATTGCACACTGGAATGAAATGATCTCGGAGAGCTCTCGAATTGGTCGTCCAAGACAGCTCTATACAGGGTATAGTGCTCGCGATTACGTACCGGTAGAGAAGCGCTAATAATAATGAATCCCAAAGGTGTAGTAATTTCTGGGACGGGCTTGTTCACGCCTCAGGAAAGTGTCAGCAACGCAGAGCTCGTAGAGTCATTCAATGCATGGGTAGATCGCTTTAATAGCGATAACGCTGCGACAATCGCCGCTGGTGATCTCGAAGCGAAATCCCACTCATCTGTTGAATTCATCGAGAAAGCGTCGGGAATAAAATCTCGTTTTGTCATGGATAAAGCAGGCATCATCGACCCCAATCGTATGGTGCCGCGTCTGCGACCCCGGACCAATGACGAACCCTCGGTAATGTGCGAAATCGGGTGCTCGGCGGCTGAACACGCCATGGCTGTCGCTAATGTCACAGCCAATGAGATCGACGCTGTCATCGTGGCGGCCTCTAATATGGAGCGTGCCTACCCCGCGATGGCTATCGAGGTGCAGGAAGCGCTCGGTATCAAGGGCTTCGCATTTGACATGAATGTCGCCTGCTCCTCCGCCACCTTCGGTATCCAGCAAGCTCACGACATGGTCGTATCTGGAAGTGCAAATCGAGTGCTCATGGTCAACCCAGAAATTTGCACCGGGCACCTCAATTTCAGAGATCGAGACTCTCATTTTATTTTTGGCGATGTGGCAACCGCCGTGATCGTTGAACGCCAA
>LXNH01000406.1_pt1 | contig 11326 bp, 8 predicted proteins | sample 809111 | NCBI WGS metagenome assembly LXNH01 (sample SAMN04870528, study PRJNA318959) | seawater metagenome | biome: 00002010; material: water; isolation source: marine seawater | place: Greece: Milos, Mediterranean Sea | collected 2013-05-29 | depth 5-7 m
CCATTCCTTTGACCGTGCGCGGGGCCGAGCGCTTGCAAGAAGAGCTCCAGCGGCTGAAAACCGTGGAACGTCCCGCCGTCATCAACGCTATCGCCGAAGCGCGCGCGCAGGGCGATCTGTCGGAAAATGCCGAGTACGACGCCGCTCGCGAGCGCCAGGGTTTTATCGAGGGCCGGATCGCCGAACTTGAAGGCACGCTTTCCAATGCCCACCTGATCGATCCGTCCTCGCTCGAAGCCGAGGGTCGTGCCGTGTTCGGCGCCACCGTCGATATCGAAGACCTGGATTCGGGCGATCGCGTGACGTACCAGATCGTCGGCGACGTCGAGGCCGATATCAAGTCGAACCTGATTTCCGTGTCGAGCCCGGTGGCGCGCGCGCTGATCGGCAAAAGCGAAGGCGATGTGGTCGAGGTCAAGGCCCCGGCTGGCGTTCGCGAATATGAAGTCCTGAGCGTGCGTTACATTTGACGCCAGCGCTTGAGCGGTAAAATCAGCAAAACACCATAGCCTCTGCCCCGAACCGGGCATCCGGCAGGATTCCGGCGGCGCTATCGTGGAAAGCCATGGTGGATCGGGCGCGTAAAGCGCCCGTTTTTGTGCCCGGCGGCGCTATCGCTTGGTCGACGAACGGCGGCTGGTGCCGCTGCGTGCCCCGGCCCGCAGGCTCAGGGCGCTGCCGGCGCGGCGCGGAATGCCGTGGCTGCCGGAAGCGGTTTTCTTGTTGCTGGGACGCATCGGTTTGCCGTTCTTGTTGAGCTGGTCCTGCGGCACGAAGCGCGTCTTCGGCTTGGGCTCTTCGGTTTCGGAACGGCGCGGACGCTTGGCCAGGGTCTTGCCCTCGGCGGCCAGCTTCTTGGGCGTGTGCGGCTCGGAGGCGCGGCGCTTGGCGGGGCGTTCAGGCTCGGCGGCGGCCAGCGCGGCGGGCTTGATGTTGCCGGCCAGCGGGCGGAACAGGATCAGGGTCTTGCCCAGGTGGTGCACCGGGGCGCAGGACAGGGTCTCGCAGATGGTCGACAGCATGGCCTCGCGGGCCTCGCGATCGTCGCCGCCGGCCCGGACCTTGATCAGGCCGTGGGAAGTGAGTGCCAGGTCGATTTCCTTGAGCACGGCTTCGGTCAGGCCGTTGTCGCCGATCAGGACGACGGGGCGCAGAGGGTGAGCGGCGGACCGAAGGTCGCTGCGCTCACGAGAGGTAAGTTCTAATATAGGCATGCGTGGAATTGTACGGTAATGGCCAAGAATAAATTCTCCAAAGACTGGATTCACCAGCACATCAACGATCCCTATGTGAAGATGGCGCAACAGAAGGGCTACCGGGCCCGCGCCGCCTTCAAGCTGATCGAGATCCTCGACGCCGAGAAGCTGCTGCGGCGCGGCGATCTGGTCGTCGATCTGGGCTCGGCCCCGGGCAGTTGGTCGCAGGTGGCGCGCGAGCGCCTGGCGGGCCCGGGCGGGGTGGTGGACGGGCGCATCATCGCTCTGGACATGCTGCCCATGGAGCCGGTGGCGGGTGTCGAATTCATCCAGGGCGACTTCCGCGAAGATGACATTTTGAAACAGCTGGAGGATCTGGTCGGATCGCGCGCGGTGGACCTTGTAATTTCCGACATGGCCCCCAACTTGTCAGGCGTGGGTATCGCCGACGCCGCGCGTATCGAGCACGTGTGCGAGCTGGCGATGGAGTTCGCGCTCGCCCACCTCAAGCCCAACGGGGCGCTGATTGTCAAGGCATTCCACGGAACCGGCTTTTCGCAGATCGTGGAGTCCTACAAGCGGCACTTCAAGCGGGTGGTCGAGCGCAAGCCGAAGGCATCGCGGGACAAGTCCTCCGAAACCTTTTTGGTCGCCCGTGATCTGAAATAGCCCGCGCCGGGGTTCGTGCCCCGGTGTCACAAGAACCTACCGGCCCGAGCGCGGCCGGCCTGCCGAGACAAAGACCAGAAAAATCACGAATCAGACGTAACTTAGCGGCCCGCCCCTTCCCAGGACGCAACCCGGTCCGACAGGGTAGAATGGGCTATTGACATACTTGTGACTGTGCCATACGCGGGTGCGCAGTCGCCGGTCGGAATCGAAAGCAGGAGATCGACCTTGAATAATTCATTTTCGAAAGTCGCCGTCTGGATGGTGATAGCCCTGGTGCTATTCACGGTCTTCAAGCAGTTCGACGGACGCGCGCAGACCCAGGACGGCGTGACCTACACGCAGTTCATGGATGACGCCAAGGCGGGCCGTATCCGCAAGGTGGACGTGCAGGGCGGCGCCGGTGGCGACGTGCTCTACGTCACGCCGGACGCGGGCCGTCCTTACACGCTGACCTCGCCGGGCGACCTCTGGATGGTTTCCGACCTGCTCAAGTACGGCGTGCAGGTATCGGGCAAGCCGCGCGAAGAGCAGTCGCTGCTGATGAGCATCTTCGTGTCCTGGTTCCCCATGCTGCTGCTGATCGGCGTGTGGGTGTTCTTCATGCGCCAGATGCAGGGCGGTGGCAAGGGCGGCGCGTTCAGCTTCGGCAAGTCGCGCGCCCGCATGCTCGACGAGAACACCAACCAGATCACCTTCGCCGATGTCGCTGGCTGCGACGAAGCCAAGGAAGACGTCCAGGAACTGGTCGACTTCCTGCGCGACCCCAGCAAGTTCCAGAAGCTGGGCGGCCGTATCCCGCGCGGCGTGCTGATGGTCGGTTCGCCCGGTACCGGCAAGACGCTGCTGGCCAAGGCCATCGCCGGCGAAGCCAAGGTGCCGTTCTTCAGCATTTCCGGTTCGGACTTCGTTGAAATGTTCGTCGGCGTGGGCGCGGCCCGCGTGCGCGACATGTTCGAGAATGCCAAGAAGCACGCGCCCTGCATCATCTTCATCGACGAAATCGACGCGGTCGGCCGCCAGCGTGGCGCCGGCCTGGGCGGTGGCAACGATGAACGCGAGCAGACGCTGAACCAGATGCTGGTGGAAATGGACGGCTTCGAGTCGGGCCAGGGCGTCATCGTGATCGCCGCCACCAACCGCCCCGACGTGCTCGATCCGGCGCTGCTGCGTCCGGGCCGCTTCGACCGCCAGGTCGTGGTGCCGCTGCCCGACATCCGCGGCCGCGAGCAGATTCTGAAGGTCCACATGCGCAAGGTGCCGCTGTCGCCCAACGTCGACGCCACCATCCTGGCGCGTGGCACCCCGGGCTTCTCGGGCGCCGACCTGGCCAACCTGGTCAACGAGGCCGCGCTGTTCGCCGCGCGCCGCAACGGCCGCACGGTCGACATGTCGGACTTCGAAAAGGCCAAGGACAAGATCATCATGGGCGCCGAGCGCCGCTCGATCGTCATGCCCGAAGAGGAACGCAAGAACACCGCGTACCACGAGTCCGGCCATGCCATCGTCGCCCGCATGCTGCCCAAGACCGACCCGGTTCACAAGGTCACCATCATCCCTCGCGGCCGCGCGCTGGGCGTGACGATGCAGTTGCCCGAGTCCGACCGCTACAGCATGGACAAGAGCCGCCTGCTGTCGACCATCGCGGTGCTGTTCGGCGGCCGTATCGCCGAAGAGCTCTTCATGAACCAGATGACCACCGGCGCCTCGAACGACTTCGAACGCGCCACGGCCATCGCCCGCGATATCGTCACGCGGTACGGCATGACCGACGAGCTGGGCCCGATGGTCTACGCCGAGAACGAAGGCGAGGTCTTCCTGGGCCGCAGCGTGACCAAGACCACGCACATGTCCGAAGCCACCATGCAGAAGGTGGATTCCGAGATCCGCCGCATCATCGACGAGCAATACGGCGTGGCGCGCAAGATCCTGGAAGACAACCGCGACAAGGTCGAGGTCATGACCGCCGCGCTGCTCGAATGGGAAACCATCGACGCCGACCAGATCAACGACATCATCGAGGGTCGCCCGCCGCGTCCCCCGAAGACGCCGCAAGGCCCGTCCGATACGTCGGATACGCCTCCGACCGGGCTGGCCGCCGGCGGTAACACGGCAGCCGCGGTCTGAGGTCTTTCGTCCTGATTTATGGCGAATAACTTCCTTTGCGGGCGCTTCGAGTTTGATCTCGAGCGCCCGCTTGTCATGGGAATCGTCAATGTCACGCCGGATTCGTTTTCCGACGGCGGCCAACACGACGATACCGATTCCGCGGTGGCGCACGCGCGCCAGCTGATTGCAGAGGGTGCCCACATCCTCGACCTGGGGGGCGAGTCCACGCGGCCCGGCGCCGAGCCGGTGTCCGTCGCCGACGAGCTCGATCGGCTGCTGCCGGTGATCGAGGCGTTGCGCGATTGCGGCGCGCCGCTGTCCATCGACACCTTCAAACCCGAGGTCATGCGCGCCGTGCTGGATGCCGGTGCCGATATGATCAACGACATCTACGGCTTCCGGCAGCCCGGCGCCATCGAGGCGGTGGCGCGGTCGCGCTGCGGGTTGTGCGTGATGCACATGAAGGGCGAGCCGCGCACCATGCAGGCGACACCGCCCGAATATTCCGACCTGATCGGTGAAATCGGTCTCTTCCTGGGGGCGCGGGCGCAGAAATTGCGCGCGGCCTGGGTCGATCCCCGACGCATCGTGCTGGACCCTGGCTTTGGGTTCGGCAAGACCGCCGACCAGAACTTCCAGTTGCTGCGCCGGCTGTCCAGCCTGCGCAGCGGCGGCTATCCATTGCTGATCGGCCTGTCGCGCAAGAACATGATCGGTCAGGCCACCGGCCGACCGGTCGGCGACCGGTTGTCCGGCAGCATTGCCGCCGCCCTGGCCTGCGTGGCTCGTGGCGCCTCCATCGTGCGGGTGCACGACGTGGCGGCCACGGTCGATGCGCTCAAGGTCTGGCAGGCGGCCGAACAAGGAGCAATCAGTTCATGACTCAACGCAAGTATTTTGGGACTGACGGGGTGCGCGGCGAAGTCGGCGGCCCGGTGATCAACGCCGAATTCGCCCTGCGCCTGGGCTACGCCGCCGGCCGCGTGCTGGCGCGCGAGCATGCGGTGCGCGGCGGTAGCCGCCCGCAGGTCGTGATCGGCAAGGATACCCGTATCTCCGGCTATATGCTGGAATCGGCGCTGGAGGCCGGCCTGTCGGCCGCGGGTATCGACGTGCTGCTGGCCGGCCCGATTCCCACCCCCGCGGTGGCCTACCTGACCCGCGCGCTGCGCCTGGTCGCCGGCATCGTGATCAGCGCCTCGCACAATCCCTACCAGGACAACGGCATCAAGTTCTTCTCGGCCCAGGGCATGAAACTGCCAGACGAAATCGAGACCGCCATCGAAACCGCGCTGGACGAGCCGCTGGGCTGCGTCAGCTCGGAAGGGCTGGGGCGGGCGCGCCGCATGTCGGACTCCCAGGGCCGTTACATCGAATTCTGCAAGAGCACCTTCCCCAACGATCTGGACCTGAACGGCATGACGATCGTGGTGGACGCCGCCCATGGCGCCGCCTACAACATCGCGCCGCACGTGTTCCGCGAACTGGGCGCCGAGGTGCATGCCATCGGCGTGCATCCGGATGGCTTCAACATCAACAAGGGCGTGGGTGCGCTGCATCCGGAACTGCTGGCCAAGGAAGTGAAGGCGCGCGGCGCCCAGCTCGGCATCGCTCTGGACGGCGACGCCGACCGGCTGCAGATGGTGGACGGCGACGGCCGCATCTACAACGGCGATGAACTGCTCTACGCCATCCTGCGCGAGCGCATGCAGCGCGGCAAGGTCGACGGCGTGGTCGGCACGCTGATGACCAACTTCGGCTTCGAACGCGAATTGCAACGCCTGGGCGTGGGGTTCGAACGCGCCAACGTGGGCGACCGCTACGTGCTCGAACAGATGCAGGCGCGCGGCTGGCTGTACGGCGGCGAGAGCTCGGGCCACCTGTTGTGTCTGGATTGCCACTCCACCGGCGACGGCATCGTGGCGGCCCTGCAGGTGCTGACGGCGTTGCGCCGCAACCAGGTCACGATGGCGCAGTGGGTCCAGGACCTGCGTATGTATCCGCAGAAGATGATCAACGTGCCGCTGGCGCCAGGCCAGGACTGGAAAACCCATGCCGGCCTGAGCGCGGCGCGCCAGGCGGTCGAGGCCGAACTGGCTGGGCGCGGCCGCATCCTGATCCGCGCTTCCGGCACCGAGCCCAAGCTGCGCCTGATGGTCGAAGCCGAGGACGAGGCCCTGGCCGTGGCCTGCGCCGAGAAGCTGGCGGCCAGCCTGGGATAACCGATTTTTGCCTCGATCGGACATGGCCATTCATTGTTTTGCGATGAATGGCCATTGTTTGTGAATAGTCCGTATTTGTTTGTAAAGTTTTGTCGAGCTTTGCAGGAATTGGGCGCCATCGCTCCGAACTAAACTTCATAGTCACGTAACATATTGGTCAAGTCTTTGACATACAGGGCGTCCAAACTGACCGGACTCTCTAGGAGCTTCGCGCAATGCTGGAACTAGCACGCATCAACCCAAGCCGTAACGCCGCAGAACCATGGACTGGCCCCGCCGCCAGGGTGCTGGTGGTCGGTCTGGCGCGCACGGCCGAGGAAATTGAACAGATCCAGCGCCTGCGCTATGACGTCTTCACCGAGGACATGGGCGCGGTCTTTCCAGACGCCCAGGACGGAATCGAACATGACCGCTTCGATCCCTACTGCGAGCATCTGATGGTGCGCGAGCTCGACACCGGCCGTGTCGTGGGCACCTACCGCATTCTCACGCCCGAAAAGGCGCGCGAGGCCGGCGGTTATTACTCGCAGTCGGAATTCGACCTGTCGGGCCTGGGCGCCATCCGCGACGAGCTGGTGGAGGTGGGGCGTTCCTGCACTCACGCCGACTACCGCAATGGCGCGGTCATCATGTTGTTGTGGTCCGGCCTGGCGGAATACCTGCGCCGCGGCGGCTATCAGTACGTGCTGGGTTGCGCCAGCGTCAGCCTGCGCGACGACGGGGTCACGGCGGCGGAAGTGTGGCGCACCATCTCCAAGCAGCTGCCCAAGGAAGGCGAGCCGCGCGTGTTGCCGCTGCATCGCTATCCGGTGGAAAAGCTCAACAGCACCCTGCCGGCGCGCGTGCCGCCGCTGATCAAGGGCTATCTGAAGCTGGGCGCCACGGTGTGCGGCGAGCCGGCCTGGGACCCTGATTTCAATGCGGCCGATTTCCCGGTGCTGCTGAAGATGGACGGCATGGACGAGCGCTACCGCCGCCATTTCGGCCTGGACCAACCGATCGTCAACGGTCAGCGCTGACCATGCGCCGCCTGTTCCGCCGTATGAAGATCAGACTGATACGGCGGGCCACGCGGCCTTTCCGTCTGGAGCTCAAGCAGCTCGATCGTCAGACCGACCTGTCACCGTTCTAGGGCCGGGTTTGCTGGCGCACACAAGGCCCCGGGCTTTCCGGGGCCTTGTCGCTTTCAGAATTCGAGCAGCTGGAACGAGAAACCGACCTTGGACCATTCCGCTTCTTCCGCGCGCAGCGTGAAGTCGCTGAGCGGATGTTGCGCCAGCCAGTTGCGGTTCACCCGGACCACGATCGAGTCGTTGCGCATGGATGCGGTCAACGGCAGGGGCTCGATCTCGCCGCGGCGGCGGAACAGCAGCACTGCCAGACGCAGGCTGAGGATGGCCATCCATTGGGCGCGGTTGCGCACCAGCGGTTCGAGCTTGCTCAGCTTGCCCTGGTGTCCCAGCGCCAGCAGCGCCAGCAGTTGCTGGTCGGCGCGCGAGAAGCCCGGCATGTCGGCATTTTCGAGCACGTAGGCGGTGTGCTTGTGATAGGCGTTGTGGGCGATCGACAGGCCCACTTCGTGCAGGTCCGCGGCCCAGCCCAGCGCGGCGCGCAATTCTGCGCGTTCGGGGCCGTCGGGCATCATCGCGTCGAACAGGCTGAGGGCGGCATGGTGCACGCGGCGCGCCTGGTTGACGTCGACGTGGTAGCGCTTCATGAACTGGCGCACCGATTCGTCGCGCTTGTCGTGTTCGTCGTCGCGGCCCAGCAGGTCGTACAGCACGCCCAGGCGCAGCGCGCCGTCGCCGGTGTGCATGACGTCGATGCCGAGCTCGTCGAACAGCGCGCTCATGATGGCCAGCCCGCCGGGCAGCACGTCGGCGCGTTCGATCTTGATGCCGGGCAGCTCGGACGGGATGACCCGGCCGGCGCGCACGATGCGGTCCTTGAGCTTGCTCAGGCCGGCGCGGGTGATGCCGCGGTCCGACATGCCGCCTTCGGTGAGGATGGCGAACAGCGCCTTGGCGGTGCCGGACGAGCCGTAGGCTTCCTTCCACCCCGCCTTGCGATACTGCTTGGCAATGACTTCGATTTCACGCCGGGCGGCCAGCTCGGCCTGTTTCATCTGGTGGGCATCGACGATGCCGTCCGAGAAGAACTGGCGGCTGTAGCTGACGCAGCCCATGTAGAGCGAGGACATGAGGCCGGGCTCATGGCCCTTGCCGATGATGACTTCGGTGGAGCCGCCGCCGATATCGATCACCAGGCGCTTGTTGGGGGAGGGGGGCAGGGTATGCACCACGCCCGAGAAAATCAGGCGGGCTTCCTCGCGTCCGGCGATGACTTCGATTGGAAAGCCCAGGGCCGCTTCGGCCCGCGGCAGGAAGTCACGGGTATTGCGCGCCACCCGGAAGGTGTTGGTGGCCACCGCGCGCACCCGGTTGGGGTGGAAGCTGCGCAGGCGGTCGCCGAAACGTCCCAGCACGGCGATGGCTCGTTCGATCGCTTCGTCGCCCAGGCGTTTTTCGGTGTCCAGCCCGGCGGCGAGCCGGACGGTTTCCTTGAGGCGGTCGATCTGGTAGATCTGGGGCGTACCGTCCTGTTGGACGATGCGTCCGATGGAGAGGCGGAAGCTGTTGGACCCGAGGTCCACGGCGGCCAGAAGTTGATCCATGCGGCTGGTGATAAAGGCTGTAGGGTGGCCTGATTATAGAGACCCCATGTGACAGCGCCGGCCGCTGCGGGTTTTCGCTTATGGATCAGGGCATTGGCAGCGGGAGAGGATGTCCCATGTGTCCCGGTTTTGTCGTACGCTACGTATATGGCGCGATGTCATGGAACCGTCATTTGTTTGCAGTAAAACGCTACGCTCCCCAACGTATGGAATCCGGTATGACCCCACGTCCGCCCGCCGAGCCCTTGCTCCTGAATCGCGAATTGTCGCTGCTCAAGTTCAACGAACGCGTGCTGGCGATGGCGGAAAACCCCACGACTCCCTTGCTCGAGCGGCTGCGTTACGTCTGCATCGTCAGTTCCAACCTGGATGAGTTCTTCGAGATCCGCATCTCCAGCCTGAAAGAGCAGCAGCGCCAGTCGCCCAACCTGGTGGGGCCGGACGGCATGACGCCGGACCAGGCATTCGAGAACGTCCAGCAGGCGGTGCACGAGCTGGTGGGGCGCCAGTACGCCCTGCTGAACGACGCCATCCTGCCGGCGTTGCAGGCAGAGGGCATCGCGCTACACCATGCGTCCGAGTGGAATGCCGAGCAGCAGGAATGGGCGCGCGAAGTGTTCAGCCGCGACGTCATGCCGCTGCTGACGCCGATCGGGCTGGACCCGGCGCACCCGTTTCCGCGGGTCTACAACAAGAGCCTGAATTTCATCGTCTCGCTGTCGGGCGCCGACGCCTTCGGCCGCCAGGCCTCGATTGCCGTGGTGCAGGCGCCGCGCGCGCTGCCGCGCCTGATCAAGATGCCGCAGGAGCTGTCCGGCCATCCGGAAGGCTACATCCTGTTGACCTCGCTGCTGCGCGCCTTCGTCGGTGAGCTGTTCCCGGGCCTCGAAATGCTGGGTTGCTACCAGTGGCGGGTGACGCGGAACAGCGATCTGTTCGTGGACGAAGAGGAAGTCACCAACCTGCGCCACGCCTTGCAGGGCGAATTGTCGCAGCGCAACTTCGGCGCGGCGGTGCGCCTGGAGATCGACAAGCTGACACCGGTCGAGTTGGAGACCTTCCTGCAGCGCGAGTTCTCGCTCAAGCCCGAGGACACCTACCGCGTGCCGGGGCCGGTGAACCTGTCGCGTCTGATGCAGCTGTGCAATTCGGCCAGCCGGCCGGACCTGTTGTTTCCCGACTATCGCGCGCCGGTACCGGCGCCGTTCGACCGCGTCGGCGACAAGCCGGCCGAGTTGTTCGAGGCGGTGGCGCAACAGGATCGCCTGCTGCATCACCCCTACCAGTCGTTCCAGCCCGTCATCGACTTCCTGACCGCCGCGGCGCTCGATCCGGACGTGATGGCCATCAAGCAGACCATCTACCGCACCGGCGAGGATTCCGAGCTGATGAAGATCCTGTTGGCCGCGGCGCGCGCCGGCAAGGAAGTGACGGTGGTGGTGGAATTGATGGCGCGCTTCGACGAGCAGACCAATATCAACTGGGCTTCCAAGCTGGAAGAGGTGGGGGCGCACGTGGTCTATGGCGTGGTGGCGCACAAGACCCACGCCAAGATGGCGGTGGTGCTGCGGCGCGAAAAGGGCCGCTTGCGCCGCTACGCCCACCTGGGCACGGGCAATTACCACCCGCGCACCGCGCGCCTGTATACCGATTTTGGCCTGCTTACCGCCGATCCCAAGCTGTGCGAGGACATGGACAAGGTCTTCGCGCAGTTGACCGGCCTGGGTGCGCGCCGCGCGCTCAAGTCGCTGATGCAGTCGCCGTTCACCATGCATGACGGCATGGTGGCGCTGATCCGCGCCGAGGCGCGCGCCGCCAAGGCCGGCAAGCGCGCGCGCATCATGGCCAAGATGAACTCGCTGCTGGAAGAGCAGATCATCGAGGAACTCTACAAGGCCAGCCAGGCCGGCGTGAAGATCGACCTGATCGTGCGCGGCGTGTGCGCGCTGCGCGCGGGCGTGCCGGGGCTGTCGGAGAACATCCGGGTGCGGTCCATCGTCGGCCGCTTCCTGGAGCACTCGCGCGTGTTCTATTTCTACGCCGAGGGCGCCGAGACGGTGTACCTGTCGTCGGCCGACTGGATGGACCGCAATTTCTTCCGCCGAGTGGAAATCGCCTTTCCGATCTACGACAAGACACTCAAGAAGCGCGTCATCGACGAGGCCTTCACCTTCGCCCTGCGCGACAATCAGTTGGCCTGGCAACAACAGGCCGACGGCGACTACGTCCGCGTGCGCAGCCGCCGCGAGCCGTTCAACCTGCACCAGTACCTGATGCAGAAGCTGGGCGTGTAACCCGCGCGCGGCGGCGCTTCATCGCCCCGTTGCCATCGCCGTCGTCCATCGAGGCAACGGCGACAAGGAGCAAGGCCCCGCCGTGCGGAGCCCTCCCCATCCGTCCCCAAACCCCGCCGTGGACAAAAACGCCCCCGTAAGGCAACCCCTCCCCAAACCGCG
>LXNH01000407.1_pt1 | contig 11296 bp, 10 predicted proteins | sample 809111 | NCBI WGS metagenome assembly LXNH01 (sample SAMN04870528, study PRJNA318959) | seawater metagenome | biome: 00002010; material: water; isolation source: marine seawater | place: Greece: Milos, Mediterranean Sea | collected 2013-05-29 | depth 5-7 m
CAAAGCGGCCGTGCTGCCGATCATCGACACCCAAGCGCTTGAGGCGTCATGGCGCGCCAATTCATAAATCAGTCTGTTGCCTTCAACCGGTGACAGTTCGAGACCACCGATTTCAGACGGAACGAATAATTTGAACATGCCGGCATCGGCCAAATCGCGGGCCAGTTCAGGCGCTAATTTTCGGTTTTTTTCCGTCGCCTCGGCAGCGTTTTGCGCGGCTTGCCAAGACGGGGCAAATGCATCGACATCAACACTCAAACTCACATCACTCATCGCGTTCAACCCCCGTCCGACGTAGCTAGCCGACACGCCGCTCGTGCCCTTCCCAATAAGGCTCGCGCAATTCGCGCCGCAAAATTTTGCCCGATGGGTTGCGCGGCAAATCCTGAACAAAATCGACCGATTTGGGCAATTTGTACCCGGCCACCAATTCGCGCGCAAAGAAAATGATATCTTCCTGCGAAAGTGCCGCGCCCTGGCGCACCACCACGCAAGCCTTGACCGCTTCGCCCCATTTTTCGTCGGGCACGCCGATCACCGCCACGTCCGCAATATCGGGATGCGAAAATAAGGCATTTTCGACTTCCGCCGGATAGACGTTCTCGCCCCCCGAAACGATCATATCCTTCACCCGGTCATGGATGAAAATATAACCCTCATCATCGGTAAATCCGGCATCGCCGGAATAAAACCAACCCTGCTTCACAGCGCCTTGCGTCGCATCGGGATTGTTCCAATACCCCTTCATATTGGTGGCTGCCTTGATGAGAATTTCACCGACTTCGCCGACCGGAACCTCATTGTCATTTTCGTCGACAATTTTAATCTCGACGCCGGTATTCGCCTTGCCGCAGGAGCGTAATTTTCCGCGTGCCGGATCATGGTCAGCCGCCGGCAGATGCGTCGCGCACCCGGTTGTCTCGGTCAGCCCATAAACTTGCAGAAAATCGCATTTGAAGACTTTTTGGGCGCTGATCAGCAGGTCTTCGGCAATCGGCGAGGCGCCATAAACAACCTGCCGGACGCTCGACACATCGCGCGCATCGTTCTCGCTTTGCTGCATCACGAACAAAATCACAGCGGGCACCATGAACAAAATGGTGACTTTTGTTTCTTCGATCAGTCGCAAAATTTCAACAGGGTCAACGGCTGGCAACACCGTGACCGTCGCGCCGGCATGCAGCCCGATAAGACCGACATTGACACCGGCGATATGAAACAGCGGCATGCATAACAGCACATGATCATCGCTTTGCCAGCCACCCCAGTCGACTGAGGACTGATGCAGCGCGCTGCCCATATTGGTGTTGGTAAGCTGAACCCCTTTGGGATGGCCCGTGGTGCCGGAGGTGTAAAGCTGGATGATATCGTCGTCTTTGTCATAATCACCGCCCGGATGCGCGTCGCTGTGCGCGTCGCGCCAGCTTGCGAAATCAACCCAGTCAGCATGGTCACCATCCATCGCAATGACGCGACGCACTTGCGGGCAATCGGTAATGATTTTTTCGATGAGTGGCACGAAATTGCGGTCGACAAAGATCAATTCAGCTTTTGCGTCATTGACAACATAAGCGACCTCGGGCGGTGCCAGCCGTGAGTTGACGCCGACCAGCGCGGCGCGCGCCTTTTGCGCCCCGAGCAGCAATTCAAAATATATCGCCGAATTTGCGCCCATATAGGCAATGCGCGAATGTGGCTTTACGCCCTCGTCAATCAGAGCTTGCGCGACCTTGTTGGAACGTCGCGCCAAGTCGCTATAGCTGGTTTCCTCGCCTTGAAATATTAGCGCCGCCTTGTCGCCCTGCGCCTGCATTTGCGCCTCGAGCGCATCGATAAAAATATAATCATCCATCTGCATTTCCCCCCTCGCCCGCCAGACAAAATTTAGCCCAGATTGCTCTACGCACGGCCCGTATCACACGATTGCGTCCTTCGTCCTTATTTCACCCGATAGCGCAGCAGATTTTCAACTGTTATTTGATGGGGCTATGCGTCACAGCTATTTGATGCAGCGAACAAAAGGCGGGAGCGCAAGCCCCCGCCCATGTCCGAAATTCCGGTTAATCTTCGCCGCTAGGGCAAATTTCACCGCGAGATTTGCAACATAATGTGTTCGTAGTCAGTGCCTCTGAACATGACGTAAGGGTCGCCGCTCTCGAAACTGCTTGAGATTTTATCAACGCTTCCCTTGGGCCCGACAATCATAATATGCGGGCCTTCTTTGACCCACGAGCCCTTTGATTGATCCGTGTTATACGGATCGTCATTGTCGATCGGTGCATCGCCCTGCAGCATATATGAAAACCCGAGCGTATCCGTACTAAACGGTTTCTTGGCGTTGAGCGCGGCCATTAGTTCTTGCCAGATCGCATCATTACACATGGGATTTTCATATTTGGGCGGCACGCCCGGATTGCACGTCCAGCCATTGCTGCCTTTGGACAACACCTTGCCCGCTTCATCCAAAACCGTAGCCTTATCGCTAATGAAACTTGGCGCGGCTGATTTTGCCAACGCTATCTTTTCATCATTTGTCAGGGCATGGGCCTCTTTCGGCGCGGTTAAAACCACACCACTCACAATCAACATGCCAAATATGGCAAGCACTCGTCCTCGCATAACCTACCTCGCTATAAAATTTAACCCGCTAAACTCTGGCAGAGGTGCGCGAACAAAAAAAGAAGTATTTACGCATCGAAGGAAATTTTTGATTTCTAGATCAAATATTTTGGTCTTTTAATTCCAGCGCTTTTTGCAAACACTTTGAGGGTTCTAGAACTGGAGAAGACTATGTCAAAACTTAAGACCATTATTTCGGCCTTCTTCGCGTCGTGCATTTTATTTGTCGGCGCCGCTCAAGCCCAAGTCATGTGGATTGACTATTCGTGGCGTGTCGAACCGCAAAACGAGAAAAAATTTGTCGCCGCGATCGAAAAATTCACCCAATCGGAAACATTCAGCAAGTTTCCGGGAAAAATGTGGTTTGTCGTGCATACGGCAAATGGCGATAATCCCACGACACATTCTTTTGCTGTGGTTTACGACAAAGCCGAGGACTTCGATGCAAATTCCGCCATCCTCGCAAATTCGGAAGAGTTTGATCGTTTCCGCAAAGCCCTCAATGCGTCCGGCGATCTTCTCGCGGAAGTTGTCTACACGCATGTGAAAGGCTATGGGAAACACCCAAAGGACACGGACACTTATCAGGTGAGCTTGATGTCGGTTTCCAATCCGGCAGGTTATCTGGGCGCACTCGACAAGCTGATGCAAAATGATGTCATGGCCGGTCTGCCGGGCGGATTTGATATTTGGCAGGTTGTTGCCGGTGGCCCTCCGGGCGCGTCGCATATTGTTGTTTTCGCAAATGACAGCTTTGCTGAAGGCATGAATTTCAACCGTCAATCAGCCTCAGACCCCACCTTTGTTCGTGATTTCTCGGCCTTGGCCGAGTACCGGACAATTTTGGGAACCAACTGGACACGAAGCCCGGTGAAATTTGGTTCGTCCGATTTAAGCAGCATGCGCTAAGAAAAAATTGAGCAAAAATAATGAGACACCCGGGCGACCGGGTGTCTCACATTTTTCGATACAATATTTAACCTAACGCTGCGCGCTCAGCCTTTGGCGACGTTAATGACTTTGCGTTGGGTGAACTCGTTCAAGCCATCCACGCCAAGTTCGGTGCCAATCCCCGATGTTTTGATACCGCCAAACGGCACATGCGGCTGCAAATCGGCATGTTTGTTGACCCAAATAGTGCCGCTGTCGACTTTTTTGGCGACCTCGTAAGCACGATCAATATCTGAAGACCAAACCGATCCGCCAAGACCGTAATCGGAATCATTGGCGCGGGCGATAACCTCGTCGACATCATCATATTTGATGACCGGCAGAACCGGGCCAAACTGTTCTTCTTTGACCAGTCGGCTGTCATCGTCAATATCGCGTACAATCGTAGGCGGAATGAAGTACCCCTTGCCTTCCGGCACATCGCCACCGGCGACAATCGTGCCATTGGCGCGACCGTCTTCGATATAGTCTTTGACTTTCTCAAACTGCATTTTGTTTTGCAGCGGCCCCAGTTGCGTGCCCTGCTCCAGACCATTGCCGACAATGGCTTCTTCAGCGAGCTTGGCAAGCTGTTCGACCAGCTTGTCGTAAATCGACTCATGGGCGTAAACGCGCTTCATGGCGATGCAGATCTGACCATTATTACCGAACGCACCGTCGAAAATTTGCGGCGCAACCGCCTCCACATCGACATCATCCATAATAATACCGGCATCATTGCCGCCCAATTCCAGCGTAATGCGCTTCAGCGTGCTGGCGGCCGAAGCCATAACCCGTGCACCCGTCGCGGTGGATCCGGTAAACGAAATTTTGCTGATACCCTTATGCGTGGTGATCTTGTCACCCAGATCATTATTGTCAGCAATGATGTTGACCACACCGGGCGGCAGGGCATCGGCAATCAGCCTACCCAAATGCAAAGCCGACAAAGGCGTTGTCGGGGCCGGCTTAATGACAATCGAATTGCCGGCCAGAAGCGCGGCGGGCATTTTGAACGCCAGCAAAATGATTGGAAAATTCCACGGAATGATTGCACCGATCACACCCAGCGGGTTGCGGTGAATTTCGACCCGTTGTGTGTCGCTGTCTTCCAGCACTTCAACCGGCAAGTCGAGCGATTGGAAATAGCGGAAGAACAAAGCCGCGCCCGCAATTTCGCCCATAGCATCAGCCAGCGGCTTGCCCTGCTCCTGCGTAAGTGTGCGGGCCAGTTCTTCACTATTGGCATCAATAATATCCGCGATCTCACCCAATTTGGCGCGGCGTTCTTCAATGGTGGTATTTTTCCAACTGGTGAACGCAGCCTGGGCAGCCTCCACCGCCTCATCGAGTTGCGCTTCCGATGCGGTCGGGCACGCGGCCAAAACCTCTTCGGTCGCCGGATTGAGAACCGGCATTGTACCAGCGCCATCCACAAGGCGCCCGTTAATAAGTAACTTGTAATCCATGATTGCCTCCCCTCAGCAAACTACATGTTTAGTTAATCGCAGTGTTTCATCGGAGGCAAGCCAATTACATGCCGCCAACGCACGCGAGCGCGCATGGTGAGGCCGAACTTTTGCCAAACCCAATTTATTTGGGCTTAACAAAATTGGGTCAGACAGCAAGGCTGAACCCAGCTTCAAGACAGCTCGGGAGAAAATTATGAAACACCTACTCATCGCCTTGTTCGTAACCTGCATGACCGGCGCCGCGCTTGCCGACGACACATCCATCACCTTCAAGCAGCGCCAACCCAGCACACCGACGAATATAACCTCCGTCAACCTTACCCCGACCAGCGGCACAATAAGTGCCGAAGGGTCAATGGGCGAATATGGTCGGGTTTACCTCACCTATATTTTAACGCCGGATGCCAATGGCAAAGGTGGCCTCGTCATGGGCGAAGGTCGCGGCGCGCTGAAAGATGGCACGCTCGCATTAGGCTCGGGCGCCGGCTCTTACTATCGTGACGGCACAAAATTCGTCATGCATGTTTTGTTCAGAATTAATGACGGCACACAAAATCTGGATAAAATCGTGTTTGACGCAGCAAACCGAACGCTGACGCATGATGTGTATATAGCCAAATAAGCTTGCGCTTAACGCCAGAAAGAAAAGCCCCTGTCAGCGCCGACTATGCGCTGTAAGAGAAATTGGACGGACTAAGGCGCCGACCAATCGCATTTTTTTTGGAGTTTTTCGCTTCCAATAGTTTCCATAGCATTTGCCCGTAACCCAAATCTTTGAAGGAAAAGTACATGAAAATTATTTCAGCCATATTCGCAGGTTGTCTTGCTGCCACCAGCGCGCTGGCCACGCCGGTTCTTATCTCCCACCAATGGGCGTTTGAGCCGAGCAAAGAAGCCCAAGTCGTTGAGGCGTTCAACGCCTATGACACGCCGAGCATGTATAAAGGTGGGGAGCCGGGTGCTGTCTACATCAACCAGTTCCAAATGGATGCCTCGCCCGCCACTCATGACTTTGCCGTGTTTTACAAAGACGCGTCGGCAGCCGAAGCTACAATGGACGCCCGCGTGAACGATCAAGCGTTTGCCCAATTTGTCGGCAAGCTCAATGGCGTTGGTCAGTATCTCGGCTCAACCTATTACGCCATCATCGGCACCTATGGGGAAGCCTCCTCAGGCTTGAACAAATGGACGGCGTATAATTTCAACATTACCAATCCCGCGCTGGCCGTACGCGCCATGCAGGAATGGCGGGCCTCCGAGACGGGGAAAACGGCTCCCGGCAGTGCCTTTTTGGCTGCAACGCGCGCAGGGGCACCTGCGGGTGTAACCCATATTTTGGTCGCGCTTTACGAAAGCCGTGCCGAATATGAAAATTGGATCGAAAAGGCCACGCGCACGGATGACTGGAAAAAGTTCCAGAACAAAATGAACCGCGCCGGCACCCAACTCGGTGCAATTATGGGCCAAAGCGCTATTGCTGCTGGCTCCACCGAAAACGTCGCTGAATTTATAAGCGAATAAACAAGCGCATGGATCAGGGGGAGAGTTCTCTCCCTGATCCGCAAGCTTTCCCTTAAATTGCGATTAACAGGCCGCGCGAAGCCTGCAATGATGGTTTCATGAAGCGCATCGCACAAATTTTATTCGCCGCCATTTTGGGTGCGCTGGCGATTATCGGACTGACTGCACGGTTTTTACCGCCGCATGATGTGATCGCGCGCTATGTTGCCCTGACCGACACAGATCAGATTGTCTGGACAGCAAAAAATACCAGCGAATTATTTCCCACCCGTGTCGTCGCGCGCGGCGCGCAAAGCGCCAGACTTGAACGCGACCCGAATTTCCTGAACGGCTTCGCATACAGCTTCCAAGGCCAAACGCGCACGCTCGACAATATGATGCGCGACATGGAAACGCTTGGCCTGATCGTCCTGCATAAGGGCAAAATTGTGTATGAAAATTATGCTGCGGGTAGCGGGCCGCACAGTCATTTTACCAGCAATTCGCTGGTTAAATCCTTTGTGTCAACATTGATCGGCTTTGCCGTCGAAGACGGTTTCATTGCTGATATAAACGACCCGCTGGAAACCTATCTGCCCGAGCTTGCCCAAACCGATTATGCAGGCGTCACCATAAAGCACGCCCTACAAATGTCGTCGGGCATCCAATTTGACGACCGCGCCAATAATTCCAGCCAAGACACGATTAATTTTATACTCAACGCTGTTGTTTTGAACAATAAAACGGCGTTTGAAGCGGCACATGCCCACCCGCGCGCGGCGCGGCCCGGCACGGTTTTTAACTATAATACAGCCGAAACGCAGATCCTTCTCGAATTGCTGACCCGCGTAACAAAAATGTCTGCCGCCGATTTCATGTCGGCCAAAATCTGGCAACCGCTCGGCATGACGCATGATGCGTTTTGGGTGATCGACCGACCGGGGCCAAACGGGCGCGAGATTGGTGGCGCTTTTTTTAATGCCGCGCTCGACGACTGGGCGCGCTTCGGCCTGTTTATCAGCCAAGGGGGGCGCTGGAACGGCACGCAGCTTTTATCCGATAGCTGGATTTCCGGTGCGACCACCACAAGCGCGCCGCATCTGGCCCATGGCAAAGTCGATAAAAACTGGCGCAAAGGTTATGGCTTGCATTGGTGGACATTTGCCGATGGCGCGTTTCAAGCCGATGGAAGCCGCGGCCAGAGCCTTTACATCGACCCCGCACGCGACCTCGTGGTTGCCCGCGCCAGCGCGTGGGAAGCAGACTGGGTAGCGGTTCATGACGACCAGACGCACGCATTTTACGACGGGCTGAAGGCATTTATCGACGCGCGGGCGGCCGAGTGAACAGCCGACGCGCGTGAAGCTGCCGACTTCAAGCCTAGATTGACCTGTTCTGCTCTGCCCAATAAGGCTCACGCAGTTTCCGCTTGAAAATCTTGCCGCTGTCCTCGCGCGGCAAATCTTTGCGAATATCGACAATTTTCGGCACTTTGTATCCGGCCATAAATTCGCGCACATGCCCGCGCACATCGTCTTCAGTGACGCTTTGCCCGCTCTCGATCTGCACGCACGCGCACAGGCTTTCTCCGAAATCTTCGTCCGGAATTCCGAATACGGCGCAATCGGCAATGGCCGGATGGCTGATCAACACCGCTTCAATCTCGGCCGGGTAAATGTTGACGCCGCCGGAAATGACCATGTCATTGCGTCGGTCGCACAGATAAAGAAAGCCGTCTTCGTCCAGATAGCCAATGTCACCGACCGAGATGAGGCCCTGCGTTTCGGCCTTTTGGCGTTTGGCGTCATCCAGATGATAGGTGAAATCCGGCCCGCCCATATTGCGGCAATAAACATCACCAATTTCATGGGCGTCCACGCGCTTGCCGTCATCGTCGAGAATAATAATCTCGCAATTCGCCATGGCCTTGCCGACCGAGCCACGATGGTTGAGCCATTGCTCCGCCGTCAAAAAAGAAACTGAGCCAACTTCCGTGGCACCGTAATACTCATTGATGATTGGTCCCCACCAATCAATCATTTGCTGCTTTACATCCGGCGGGCACGGCGCGGCGGCATGCACCACAAACTGCAAGCTGCTCGTGTCATATTTCATCCGCTGTTCCTCGGGCAGTTTCAGCATACGGATAAACATGGTCGGCACGGTCTGAAGATGCGTTGTCTTATGCTTTTCTATGAGGCGCAGCAATTCCTCGGGGTCAAAGCGGGGCATCAACACGGTTTCGTCCATGCCCATAACCACGCATAAAATGGCATAGGTATTCGGCGCCGAGTGATAAAGTGGCGCCGGGATAATCGTGCGCCGACCCGGGCCGATGTCAAAGGCCTCATTGATGGTGGCATAGAGATTTTCCATTTCCGCCGGAGTGCCGGCATTGCGCCGCACGCCTTTGGGACGCCCTGTCGTGCCGGATGTGTATATCATTGCGCCCGGCGAGGCGACATCGCGCGGCGCGAGCGGTTCAAACTGCCCGAGCCAGTCATACCAGCCCGTTGCATCCGCCGGCACTTTCGCGGCTTCTGCCGAAATCTGATAGGCGGCGCATAGTTCGGGCGGCGTCTCAACGACCAGCACCTTGCAGCTCTCCGGTATGCCGGCCGCGATTTGCGGCAACAGGTCGGCGTGAATGATCAACGCCTTGGCACCGCAATTATCCAGCACATAATTGGCCTCATCCGCCGTGTAGTGCCAGTTCACCGGAACCGAATAGACGCCCAATGCCGCCGCCGCCAGCGACATTTCAAAAACCCCGAAATCATTACGCATGAAAATCGCAACACTGTCGGCGAGTTTCAGCCCCAACGATTCCTCCAAGCCGCGCGCGGCGCGCGCCGCATTTTGAAGTATCTCTTCATGCGACCTTTGGCGGTCGCCACTGATAATGCACTTGTCCATAACGCCCTCCCCACAACAAGAGCGTTTAGATTGGCAAGCAAGCGGGAGTGCGTCAACAGGCTAGGCACGGAGATATGACAAAGCGGGCTCGGCGACAAGGCGCGGGCAAGCATTTACGGCGTGATGATGGAACACCCCGTGGTTGCGCGTGCTTCCAAATCTTCGTGCACGCGCTGTGCCTCCGCCAGCCGATAGCGCTGGTTAATCTCCACCGACAGCACACCGTCTTCGACGAGTTGCAAAACCTTAGCCGATGATTGCTGCAACCAGCCGGGTTTGGCCATATATGTTGCCAAGGTCGGACGGGTGAAATTCAACGAGCCATGGGCCGCCAAATCTTGCGGCGCAACGGCCTCAATCGCGCCCGATGCATTGCCGAAGCTGGCAAAAGTGCCGAGCGGGGCCAAAACTTCCAGCCCCAGGCGATAGGTGTCTTTGCCGACGGAATCGTAAACCACCGGAAAACCGCCTTCGGGTGCCAGCGCTTTTAGCTTCTCGGGCAAATTTTGCGCGCCGGACAAAACACAGATCTGGGCGCCATGGGTTTCAGCGAGGGCGCATTTTTCATCCGTCGAGGCCGTGCCGACCAGATTGACACCGATATGGCGCGCCCATTGGCACGCGATGAGCCCGACCCCGCCAGCAGCGGCATGAAACAACACGGTTTCGCCACCCGTTAGGGGAAATGTGTCATGAAACAAATAATCTACCGTCATGCCTTTCAACAATATGGCGGCGGCTTGTTCAAAACTGACCGCGTCGGGCAGCGTAATAAGCGCAGCGGCGGGCAGAATAATTGCTTCGGCATAAGCGCCCAAAGCCATGGTCATCGCAACGCGCGCGCCGACGGGCAAATCAATCCCATCGCCCACCGCCTCAACCTCGCCCGCACCTTCAACGCCCAGACCACTCGGCAGCGGGATCGGGTAAAGCCCGGTTCGGTGATAGGTGTCGATCAAATTGACACCGATCGCGCGCAGCCTTACGCGCACTTCGCCCGGCCCCGGTACGGGCAGCGGCTTGTCGACAAGCTGCATGTTTTCCGGCCCACCAAAAGCCTTTATTTCAATCGCTTTTATGCTGTTTTTCATCTGTGCACCTATAAGTTATCGGCTAACCTAACGCATATTTCGGTTCGCGTGTTCGCCTTGGTGGTTTTTTTGTCCCGCCGCCTGCTCCCCGGCCGCGCTGCAGGTTGGTGTTTTTGCCTATCTTTCGGTTTTCGCGCGGCTTATGGTTTGCGTGAGGTCAGTGCGTATTGGGTAGCGGAGGACATCAATGTCATCTCAAAAAGAAAATATCAAAATCGATGAAACCGCCTGGGTGCATGAAACCGCGCTTTTATTCGGCAATATTACTGTGGGCGCGGACAGTTCGGTCTGGCCGCATGCTGTCATGCGCTCGGAGATGTTTCACATCGAAATCGGCGCGCGCACCAATATTCAGGATTTCGTGATGATCCATGTCGGCGCGACGACCCCGACAATTATCGGTGACGATTGTTCGATCACCCATCACGTTACGGTGCATGGCTGCACGATTGGCGATAAATGCCTGATCGGCATTAATGCAACGATTATGGACGGCGCGACAATCGGTAATAACAGTATTGTCGCCGGCCACGCCATCGTTACCGAAGGCAGCAGCTTTCCGGATAATTCCATCATTGCCGGCAGCCCGGCCAAGTTCGTTAAAACCCGTGATAGCGGCCCCGCCAATGCAATGAACGCCGCCTTTTATGTTCGCAACGCAAAAAATTATGCACAAGGCATACACCGCATCAGCGAAGATGATTTGCGCGCGCTCGGTTTTTTACCAAAAGAGTGAAACTTGGTCGGGGCAGCAAGATTCGAACTTGC
>LXNH01000408.1_pt1 | contig 11290 bp, 9 predicted proteins | sample 809111 | NCBI WGS metagenome assembly LXNH01 (sample SAMN04870528, study PRJNA318959) | seawater metagenome | biome: 00002010; material: water; isolation source: marine seawater | place: Greece: Milos, Mediterranean Sea | collected 2013-05-29 | depth 5-7 m
CCCTTCCGTTATGGACAGAAATTGTTAAGCCAACCATTTCAGGAATAATTAATGACCTTCTAGACCAAGTTTTTATTGGTTTCCTGTCATTATTTGAAGAAGCTCTAACAACTTTGTCTAAAAGATGGTGATCTACAAAAGGACCTTTTTTAATTGATCTAGGCATTACTTCTTCCTCCTTCTGATGATAAATGAGTCAGTTCTTTTGTTATTTCTTGTTCTAAACCCTTTCGTTGGAGTTCCCCAAGGAGAAACAGGATGTCTACCTCCTGAAGTCCTTCCTTCACCTCCACCATGAGGATGATCTACTGGATTCATAGCCACTCCTCTTACGGTAGGACGAACACCCATCCATCTTTTTGCTCCAGCTTTACCAATTGACTTTAGAGAGTGTTCTGAATTTGAAACCTCTCCAATCGTAGCCCTACAAGAAGTTAACACTTTTCGAACCTCCCCACTTTTTAATCTTAAAGAAGCATACCCAGCATCTTTAGCAACGTACTGGACAGAGGATCCAGCACTTCTAGCAACTTGAGCTCCTTTTTTTGGCTTCAGCTCAACACAGTGAATGGTTGTACCAACGGGAATGTTATCTAATTCTAAAGAGTTGCCGATACTTATGGGAGCTGAACTTCCTGAAATAATTTCGTCTCCTACTTTTATATTTTTAGGAGCAATAACGTATCTTCTCTCCCCGTCTGCATATAAAGCTAAAGCAATATGGGCTGATCTATTTGGATCATACTCTAATCTTTCGATCTTGGCAGGAATGTTGTCTTTGTTCCTTTTAAAATCAATGATTCTATAGTGATGTTTATGTCCACCTCCGATGTGTCTGGTAGTAATTCTTCCAGCGTTATTTCTACCGCCAGACTTTAGATTAGGTTCTGTCAAAGGTTGATAAGATCTTCCTTTGTGTAAGTCAGGATTAGAAGAAATGCTTCTAAATCTTCTTCCAGGTGAGGTGGGTTTTGCCTTTATTACTGCCATAACTAATCTTGAGATATTTCTATTCTGTCTCCTTCTTTCAAAGCGACATAAGCCTTTTTCCAATTGGATTTTTTTGAAATTTTTCCTTTAGCTGTCATGCTTCTTTTTAACTTTCCTTTAACGTTAAGAATATTTACTTTATTGACAGTTACTTTGAATTCTTCTTCTACTGCTTTCTTTACTTCAATTTTTGAGGCTTTTGGACTTACTTTAAATACGTACGCATTTGCAAATTGTCCTACAAGAGAGGCTTTTTCAGTCATATGCCCCGAAAAAATAACTTGATTAGGAAAAAGATTGCTCACGTGTAAAGCTCCTCTAAATTCTTAAGGCAATCGTTATCAATTAGAATTGAATTATTCTTAAGAAGAGAAATAGGATTTAAAGAATTAATTTCGATTACTTCTAAGTTAGCAATATTTCTACTAGCTAGTCTCATATTGTCGCTCAACTCTTTATAAATTATGAGACCTTTCTCAAATCCTATTTCTTTGAGTTTCAAAGAAAGCTCTTTAGTTTTTGGAGATGCTATTTCCAGATCTTGAGAGATAAATATTTTATTTTCCTTCGCTAGATTTGAAAGAATAGATCTCATTGCTGATTTATACATTTTTCTATTAATTTTTTTTGGTTCCGACGACTTGGATCTGGCTGCAAACGTAACACCTCCGCCTTTCCAGATAGGACTTCTTGATGTACCAGCTCTTGCTCTCCCGGTTCCTTTTTGCCTCCAAGGTTTTTTTCCTCCCCCACTTACTTGAGATCTATTTTTTTGAGCTTTAGTTCCTTGATGACTGTTATCAATGAATGAATTGACTAATTGAGAAATTAGATTTTCATTGACGTTTTGGTTAAACAAAACATCGGAAACAGGTAAAGTTTTATTTTTTGAATTAATTACTGGTAATTCCATATCTATTTTTTTATCGCGGGTTTGATAATTATTTTTGAGCCAGAAGGCCCAGGTATAGATCCTTTGACTAAAATCAGTTTATTTTCTTCATCAATCTTTACAATTTTCAGATTTTGAATCGTTTTATTTACATTACCCAAGTGACCAGACATTTTTTTTCCTTTCCAAACTCTTCCAGGTGTTTGACATTGTCCAATAGAGCCGGGTTTTCTATGAGCTAAGGAATTTCCATGAGTTGCATCTTGAGTAGCAAAATTCCATCTTTTAACAGTTCCAGCGAAACCTTTACCTTTAGAAATTCCAGATACATCTACAAACTGACCTTCCTCAAAATTATTTACAGAAAATTCTTTTCCAATTTCAATCTCAGCAAGACTGTCTGATGTAACTCTAAACTCATGAATGTTATTTTTTGTATTGATTTTATTTTTACTAAAATGACCTTTGTTAGGTTTTATGACGTTTTTTTCTTTTCGATCATCTGAAGACAATTGGACTGCGGAGTACCCATCGGTTTCTTCGTTCTTAATCTGAGAAACAATATTTGGGTCAACCTTGATAACACTTACAGGAATGGATTCACCATTTTCGTGAAATACTCTTGTCATTCCCTCTTTAGTTGCAATTAAACCAATCACTTTAAATACCTAATTATTTAGTTAATTCGTCTAAGGATATCTGAACGTCTACACCTGCAGATAAATCCAATTTCATCAAAGCATCTACAGTTTTTTCTGTCGGCTTGATAATATCCATTATTCTTTTGTAAGTTCTAATTTCGTATTGATCTCTAGCATCTTTATCTTTATGAGGAGAGATAAGAATAGTAGTGAGTCGTTTTCTTACAGGCATTGGAATTGGCCCTTTAATGATTGCGCCAGTCCTTTTTACAGTTTCAACAATTTCCTTAGCTGATTTGTCAATCAGCTTATTATCGAAGGCTTTAAGCCTAATTCTGATATTTTGGTTTTGCAAAATATACCTCTAAAAAAAAATACAAAATTGTTAAAGAACTTAGCTTTTTAATTAATAAAAAGCACAAAGAGCCGCAATTCTATTGGGGCAGAGGGATTGTGTCAACAGATAATATCTTACGTTTTACTAATAATAGCTTCAGCTACGTTTGTAGGAACTTCTGAATATTTCAATGGTTCCATAGTGAAGGTTGCTCGACCCTGAGTTGCTGATCTTAGGTCGGTAGCATAACCAAACATTTCTGCTAACGGGACTTCTCCATCTAGAACTTTTCCAGCATGCACGTCAGTCATGCCGTTAACTATTCCTCTTCTTCTATTGAGGTCTCCAACAACGTCTCCCATGTATTCTTCAGGAGTAACAACTTCCAGCTTCATTATTGGTTCTAAAAGCGCAGGTTTAGCCCTCAAGGCTCCATCTTTAAGAGCCATGGAAGAAGCAACTTTGAAGGCAATTTCACTAGAATCAACGTCGTGAAAAGAACCATCATAAACAGTCACTTTAACGTCTATCAAAGGATAACCGGCGATAATTCCTGATTGCATCTGCTCTTTTGCTCCCTTTTCAACAGCAGGAATGAATTCCCTAGGAATTGTTCCTCCTACAATCTTATTAACAAACTGGAAAACTTCTTTTTCGTCTTCTTTTTCACTATCTTCTAGAGGTTCAATTTTTAACCAAACATGACCATATTGCCCTTTACCTCCTGATTGTCTAACGAACTTTCCTTCTGACTCCACACTCTCTCTAATAGACTCTCGATAGGCAACTTGAGGCTTTCCAATATTAGCTTCGACGTCGAATTCTCTCTTCATTCTGTCTACTAAGACTTCTAAATGAAGTTCTCCCATACCGGATATAATGGTCTGTCCAGATTCTTCATCAGTATTAACTCGAAAAGATGGATCCTCTTGAGCTAGCCTACCTAGTGCTAATCCCATCTTTTCCTGATCAGATTTTGTTTTCGGTTCAACGGCAACTGATATGACTGGTTCAGGAAATGTCATTTTTTCTAAAATAATTGTTTTTTTCAAATCACATAATGTGTCCCCTGTTGTCACATCTTTAAGTCCAATTATTGCCGCAATATCTCCTGCTCTAACTTCAGAGATTTCCTCTCTGTTATTTGCGTGCATCTGAAGCATCCTTCCAACTCGTTCTTTGGAACTTTTTGATGAAGCAAAAACCGAGTCTCCTTGAGTCAAAACTCCAGAGTAAACCCTTATAAAGGTAAGCGTTCCAACAAATGGATCGGTTGCTATTTTAAAAGCCAAAGCAGAAAAAGGCTCATCATCGTCGGAATTTCTAGATTCTATAGTTTCTCCATCTTCTAAAACTCCTTGAATCGCTTCCACTTCAGTTGGCGCAGGGAGATACTGGATAACAGAATCAAGCATAGGTTGAACACCTTTATTTTTAAATGCGGAACCGCAAATACATACAACTATTTCATTTGAAAGTGTCCTCTCTCTTAAACCTTTGTGTATATCTTCCTCTGACAAATCGCCATCATTTAAATATTTCTCCATTATTTCTTCATTTGCTTCGGCAGCTGACTCGAGCATATCTTCTCGGTATTTCTTTGCTTTCTCTATTAGATTATCTGGAATCTCTTCTTCTCTGTAGCTTGTTCCTTTATCATCCCCGTCCCAGTAAAGAGCTTTCATTTTTATTAAATCAATAATCCCTGAAAAATCGTCTTCGGCTCCTATTGGTAATTGAATTGCTACAGGAGAAGCGCCTAATCTATTTTTAATTTGGTCAATAACTCTTTCAAAATCAGCTCCAGCTCTATCCATTTTGTTTACAAAACATATCCTTGGAACTTTATAGCGATTTGCTTGCCTCCAAACAGTTTCGGATTGTGGCTCTACCCCGGAACTTCCGCAGAATACAACAACAGCCCCATCAAGAACTCTAAGAGATCTTTCTACTTCAATAGTGAAATCAACGTGTCCAGGTGTATCAATTATATTAATTCTGTGTTCTTGAAAATTTTGTCTCATGCCTTTCCAAAAACACGTTGTAGCGGCAGAGGTAATTGTTATTCCTCTTTCTTGTTCTTGCTCCATCCAATCCATGGTTGCAGCTCCATCATGAACCTCACCAATTTTGTGAGAGATCCCAGTGTAAAAAAGAACTCTTTCGGTAGTGGTAGTTTTTCCAGCATCAACGTGAGCGCAAATTCCTATATTGCGATATAAGTCTAGAGGGAAATTTCTACCGGCCATGACAAATATTAAAATCTGAAATGAGAAAAAGCTTTATTCGCTTCAGCCATTTTATGAGTATCTTGCCTTTTTTTAACAGCCTCTCCTTTTCCTTCGGAAGCTTCAAGCAATTCATTTGCCAATTTTGAAGACATATTCTTTTCTGATCTATTTTTTGCACTGGTAACTAACCAACGCATTGCTAATGCCATTTTTCTTGATGTCTTAACTTCAAGAGGTACTTGATAAGTCGCTCCTCCAACTCGTCTAGATTTTACTTCTACTTGCGGACCAACGTTATCAAGAGCTTCTTCAAAGATTTCTAAAGGATCTCTTTTAGCTTTATTAGATATTTCTTCGAGAGCAGAATATATTATTTTCTCAGCAGTACTCTTTTTCCCTCTTTCCATGAGGTTATTAATAAATTTAGAGAGCTTTAAATTACCGTATTTTGGATCAGGTAAAATTTCTCTTTTTGGAATTGGTCCTTTTCTAGGCATTATTTTGGTTTTTTAGATCCATATTTAGATCTCCTTTGTTTCCTATCTTCTACACCCGTAGTGTCAAGAGTTCCTCTTACAGTATGGTATCTAACCCCTGGAAGATCTTTGACTCTTCCTCCTCTTAGTAAAACTACAGAATGTTCTTGAAGATTATGACCTTCTCCACCAATGTAAGAAATAACTTCATATCCAGAAGTCAACCTTACTTTGCATACTTTTCTTAATGCTGAATTAGGTTTCTTTGGAGTCGTAGTATATACCCTTGTACAAACTCCTCTTTTCTGCGGAGAGCCGCCTAAAGCAGGAACATCACTTTTTACCTTCTTGATTTTCCTAGGTTTTTTTATAAGTTGATTTATAGTTGCCATAAAAATGATGCGATTTTAAAGTTGCTTTCTATTCAGGTCAATAAAATTGTACTAATTAAGATGAGTCTTCTTCAGAGTTCATTGCTTCTGAAATTTCAGACTCAAGATCTGCAACGTCTATCTCTTCTTTTGTATCAACGTTATATCCTGTTCCAGAAGGAACAAGCCTACCAATAACTACATTTTCTTTGAGCCCTCTAAGCTTGTCTACTTTCCCGGTTACTGCTGCTTCAGTTAAGACGCGAGTAGTTTCTTGAAAGGACGCAGCTGAAATAAATGACTCTGTTGCTAGAGAAGCTTTTGTTATACCAAGTAATAATCTATTAAATTTTGCCGGAATACTGCCTTCAGCTAAAAGTTTTTTATTTACTTTAACAACCTCTGAAAATTCCACTTGATCGCCTATTATAAAATCAGAATCTCCAGATTCTGTAACTTCAACTTTACGTAACATTTGTCTGAGGATACATTCAATGTGTTTATCACTAATTTCAACACCTTGTAATCTGTATACATCCTGAATTTCGTTTACAACATAATCAGTCAACTCGGTTACACCTTTTAAGGATAAGATGTCATGCGGACTCAAAGAGCCTTCACTAATAACGTCACCTTTATTGACGGTTTCACCTTCGAAAACATTAATACTTCTGGTTTTAAGAATTAAAGTTTCACTAACAACCTCTTCTCCAGATTCTTTGCCAGTGATTATTAGTCTTCTTTTTCCTTTAGTCTCTTTACCCCAGGAAACTACTCCAGTTAACTCTGCAAGAATAGCAACTTCTTTTGGTTTTCTCGCTTCGAAAAGATCGGCAACCCTTGGAAGTCCTCCGGTTATGTCCCTTGTTTTCGACGACTCTTTAGGAATTCTGGCCAAAACATCTCCCACGTTTATTGCTTCTGCATCAGAAACATTAACCAGTGATTTTTGTTCAAGAACATAATTAGCAGGTCTTTTACCATTTGGAAGAAGAACTTCGTTACCTTTTTCATCAACAATTGAAATTGTAGGTGTTAAATCTTTTCCTGCAGAAGTTCTTTCTCCTGCATCAAGAACTTCCATGCTACTTAAGCCAGTGAGCTCGTCTTGAACAACTCTTACTGAGATTCCATTTTCCATTTCCAAGAGCTTTGCTTTTCCTTTTACTTCAGAAATGATTGGATGGTTTAAAGGATCCCATCTAGCTAAAATCTCTCCAGCTTTAACATTTGCTCCATCTTTTACATTGATAGTTGCGCCATAAGGGAGTTTATATCTTTCTTTCTCAAAATCATTTTCATCGAGCAAAAGTATTTCCGCAGATCTAGAAATACATACTTCGTTTTTATCTTTATTTGTTACAGAGCTAATATTTTTGTATTTTACTAATCCGTCAAATTTTACTTCTATCTTATCGTTTTCAGAAGCTCTCGAAGCCGCACCTCCTATATGGAAGGTTCTCATGGTTAATTGTGTGCCAGGTTCTCCTATGGATTGAGCGGCTACAATTCCTACCGCCTCACCAGGATCTACTAAATTTCCTCTTCCAAGATCTCTTCCATAACACATAGAACAAATACCGAAGCTTGTTTCGCAAGTAATAGCAGATCTAACCAGAGCATAATTTATCTTATGATGATCAATTTTTTCAGCTAGTTCTTCGTCAATTAAAGTTCCTTTAGAAATTTTTAGCTCTCCATCTTTCGATTTAATGTCCTGAGCCAAAACTCTTCCTAATATTCTCTCGCTTAGCGATTGAACAACTTCTCCTCCATCGATTATAGTTCTTAATTCTAAACCCTCTTTAGTTCCACAATCATATTCTCTGATAACTAGATCCTGCGCGACATCCACAAGACGTCTTGTGAGGTATCCAGAGTTCGCTGTCTTTAATGCGGTATCGGCCAAGCCTTTTCTTGCTCCATGAGTAGAAGTGAAATATTGAAGCACTGTGAGCCCTTCTCTAAAGTTAGCTGTTATAGGTGTTTCAATTATTGAGCCATCTGGCTTAGCCATAAGACCTCTCATGCCAGCAAGTTGTCTAACTTGGGCGGGAGAACTTCTTGCTCCAGAATCTAAATACATAAAGACTGAATTAAAAGAGTCCTCGTCTACTTCATCTCCTTCTGAATTTGTAACTTTATCCTTAGAAATAGTTTCCATTAGAGAGCTGGCAACGGCTTCATTTGCTCTGGACCAAATATCTATAACTTTATTGTATTTCTCTCCTTGGGTAACTAGGCCAGAAGAATATTGAGCTTCTATTTCTTTAACCTCATTTTGAGCTTGAGAAATAATCGTTTCTTTATTGTCAGGAATAACACAATCCTCAACACAAATTGACGAACCAGAAATTGTTGAATAATCGTAGCCGAGATTTTTTATTTTGTCTGAAAAGATCACTGTTGCTTTTAAACCAGAGTATCTATAGGAAGTATTTATAAGATCTGAAATTGCTTTACTGTTTAAAGGTTTATTAACTTTTTCGAAAGGAATTTCCTTAGGAACTACTCCCCACAATATCGTTCTACCAACTGTAGTTTCAACTAGATCTGTGGTCCCATCAGAATTATCTATTCGGCATTTGATAATTGCTTGTAAATCTACTTGCTTCGAGTCGTAAGCTCTTTTAACTTCATCGACATCGGCAAAGATAGATCCTTCACCCAAAGAGTTTAATTTAGACTTTGTCATGTAATAAATACCTAGAACAACATCTTGAGAAGGATCAATAATAGGCCTTCCGTTTGAAGGCGACAGGATATTATTACTCGCCATCATTAATGCTCGACACTCTAATTGAGATTCTAAAGTTAAGGGAACATGCACTGCCATTTGATCTCCATCAAAATCGGCATTGTAGGCTTTACAAACCAGTGGATGGAGTTGAATTGCTTTTCCCTCGATGAGAGTAGGTTCAAAAGCCTGGATTCCAAGACGGTGAAGTGTAGGCGCTCTGTTTAAAAGAATAGGATGTTCTCTGATAACTTCAGCCAAGATGTCCCAAACTACTGGTTCTTCTCTTTCAACCATTCTCTTAGCTCCTTTAATCGTGGTAGCAAGCTCCATATTCTGAAGTCTTCCAAACACAAAAGGCTTGAAAAGTTCTAGAGCCATTTTTTTTGGCAACCCACATTGATGAAGTTTTAAAGTTGGCCCAACAACAATTACTGATCTACCTGAATAATCAACCCTTTTGCCTAAAAGGTTTTGTCTAAATCTTCCTTGTTTACCTTTAATCATGTCAGATAAAGATTTTAAGGGGCGTTTATTTGACCCAGTTATAGCTCTTCCTCTTCTTCCGTTATCTAAAAGAGCATCGACAGATTCTTGTAACATTCTTTTTTCATTTCGAACAATTATTTCGGGTGCACTAAGCTCTAATAATCTTTTTAATCTGTTATTTCTATTGATAACTCTCCTATATAGATCGTTTAGATCAGAGGTAGCAAATCTTCCTCCTTCAAGAGGAACTAAAGGTCTTAGATCTGGAGGTAATACCGGGAGAACATCTAAAATCATCCATTCTGGTTTGTTGCTAGATGATAAGAAACCTTTAAGAATTTTAAGTCTTTTTGACAATTTTTTTATCTTGGCTTCACTATTTGTTCCTTCTATTTGAGAAACGACTTCACTTATTTCTTCCTCTAAATTCATTTCTGAAAGAAGAATTTTTACAGATTCAGCACCCATTCCAGCGGAAAATTCTTCACCATAATTTTCTAAAGCTTCAAAGTATTCTTCTTCATCAAGAATCTGACCTTTTTCTAAATCTGTCATACCTGGATCGGTAACCACAAAAGATTCGAAATATAAAATCCTTTCTATCTCCCTTAAGGTCATGTCTAGAAGTAATGAAATCCTTGAAGGTAACGATTTTAGAAACCATATGTGCGCTACAGGAGCAGCTAATTCAATATGCCCCATTCTTTCTCTTCTAACTTTTGCTAGTGTTACTTCAACTCCACATTTTTCACAGACAACTCCTCTGTGTTTCATTCTTTTATATTTTCCACAAATGCATTCGTAGTCTTTTACCGGACCGAAAATCTTTGCACAAAATAGACCATCTCTTTCTGGCTTGAATGTTCTGTAATTTATTGTCTCTGGTTTTTTTACCTCGCCAAAAGACCAAGATCTGATTTGTTGAGCCGAAGCTAATCCAGCTTTAATAGAATTGAAATTATCGGATTGATCTTGATTGAATAGTTTTAATAAGTCTTTCATAAATTAATCTACCTCTTCAAAATCTATGTCTATGCCTAAAGATCTTATTTCTTTAGTCAAAACATTATAGGATTCTGGAATTCCAGCTTCCATCTCATGATTTCCATCCACTATATTTTTGTAAACTTTTGTTCTTCCCGATACATCATCAGATTTTACAGTCAACATTTCTTGTAAAGTGTGAGCAGCTCCATAAGCCTCAAGAGCCCAAACTTCCATCTCTCCAAGTCTTTGACCACCAAACTGTGCTTTTCCACCTAATGGCTGTTGAGTCACTAAACTGTATGAACCAGTTGATCTTGCATGCATCTTATCTTCTATTAAATGATTAAGTTTAAGCATATACATGTATCCGATAGTTACTGGTCTTTCAAAGGCATCCCCAGTTCTTCCATCGTAAAGAGTGGTTTGGCCTGAAGTAGGAAGCCCCGCTAAATCAAGCATAGATTTTATTTCTTTTTCTGAAGCCCCATCGAATACTGGCGTAGCCATGGGAACTCCGGATTTCAAATTATTACAAAGTTCTTTAAACTCTTTTTCGTTTAGTTTATTGAGGTCTTCTTCTCTTCCAACAGAAGAATAAACTTTGTTCACGTATTCTCTTGCTTCTTTAGTGTTTGTGGAATCAATCAACTCACCAATTTTTTTTCCAAGTTCTTTGGAAGCCCATCCAAGATGTGTTTCCATTAACTGACCTACATTCATTCTGGATGGAACGCCGAGAGGGTTCAAAACAATATCTACCGGCTCGCCTTTCTCATCATATGGCATGTCTTCTACCGGCATAATCACTGAAATTACGCCTTTATTTCCATGACGCCCAGCCAATTTGTCTCCTGGCTGAATTCTCCTCTTAACTGCTAAATAAACTTTGATTACTTGTTGAACTCCTGGCGGCAAATCATCTCCAGAAATAATTTTCTTCTTTTTGTCATCAAATTTTTTCTTCAAATCTTCTTCATATTTTTTTAACTTATCCTTAGCTTCTTTAATGTCATCATTTAAAGATTCGTCCTTCATTCTCAACTTAAACCATTCAGAGGGAGGAAGATCTGACAAAAAGGCATCTTCAATTTTGCTACCTTTTTCTAAGCCCTTCGCGCTAACTATCTGTTTTCCAACGA
>LXNH01000412.1_pt1 | contig 11249 bp, 6 predicted proteins | sample 809111 | NCBI WGS metagenome assembly LXNH01 (sample SAMN04870528, study PRJNA318959) | seawater metagenome | biome: 00002010; material: water; isolation source: marine seawater | place: Greece: Milos, Mediterranean Sea | collected 2013-05-29 | depth 5-7 m
GACTCGTCCTCCCAATCGCCTGATTTGTCATTTTCCCTACCCCAGTAGACGTCATAACCTCTTCTACCATCACCATCGCAAACCAACACATCTTGAAACTTCTCACCCCAAGCTAAAAATTCCTCTGATGGACCCTCAGCCCATGCTTCATTAGCATCCTCTTTGGATTCCCAAAATAATTGCCAATAAACTTTTCCGGAACCTCCAAGAGATGTTTCAGATAGAGGAGCGTGTCCGGCTGCAAAATATAATGATTCATCAAGTTCTAATGCATTCCACTCAGTAATCATTGACCGCACTGAATCATTAGTAAAATTAATTCCTGGTGTACAAGTTAAGTACTCAGAAAATGGTTGTTTCTGTTCAACCTGTTCAGCAACTTCGGCTTCATTACTTTCAAAGTTGCAGCCAGCTATTAGAAGAGTTAGTCCTACTGTTATTAATAATTTTTTCATAGATATCTATAGTTAATGTTTAAGTATTGGCTTAAAAAGTAAAATAAACAAGACCAACTCGGAAAGGGATCAAGGTAATAATTACAAAAAACAATAAAACTTTAATATAAAAATGAAGAACATGGATAAAAATACTATAAACTTTGGATATTATCTCCAAAAAAACATGTTTTTTTACAATAACTTCATATATTTTTATAAATAACTAAATTTTTTTTATATTAGCCTTTTATCAAATTTTATTAAATTGGTGTAAATTAGAGAATATTATGATTAGAAAAATATACGTTGCTTTGCTTCTTTCTCTTTTTACTCTATGTCTGCAGTCGGTAAATACATCTTCTTCAGATACTCTTATGAGCCCTACTAGTCTTTCAAAAGATCTCTACCTAGAGGATATTCTTGATGGCAATTACATAATTGGAATTGACAACCCAAGAGAGTTTCTGGGTTTTGAGGTTGGAGAGCGTGTAGCAAGTCCAGCACAAATTGCTTCGGCTGTAAGGTCATGGTCTCAACAATCAGATCGAATAAAAGTAATTGAGTATGCACAGTCACATGAAGGAAGGCCTCTATTTGCGGTTTTCATTTCTTCTCCTGAGAATATAAAGAACCTAGATGAAATTAAGGAAAGTATTACAGCACTGGCTGATGCTTCAAATACAAGCAATAGTGAGGCCCGATCTATTATCAACAAACTTCCAGCGATTGCTTGGATGGCTTACTCAATTCATGGTAACGAAACCTCAGGAGCAGATGGCGCTTTAGCAAGCATTTACCATCTGATAGCAAGCTCTGACCAAGAAGTATTGGAGATGCTAGATGATATGGTTGTGATCATTGATCCAATGATGAATCCTGATGGGCGAGCTCGCTTTGCAAAAAATCTTGAACAGTATCGAGGTACCGCTCCAAATTACGATGATCAGGCTCTACTCCATACTGGTGACTGGCCCTATGGTAGGACTAATCATTATTATTACGATCTTAATAGAGATTGGTTTTATCTAACTCAACCCGAAACCCAGGGGCGTGTTCCTTTAATCAATGAGTGGAGTCCACAAATTATGGTGGATGGCCATGAAATGGGTGCACAAGATACGTTTATGACAGGCCCACCACGAGAACCTATAAATACACATATCGACCGCGATCTTATCAAATGGGGAAATGTCTTTGCACAAGATCAGGGGAATGCTTTTGACGAGAGAAATTGGCGTTTCTACACAGGTGAATGGCACGAAGACCTATATCCTGGATATTCATTCTATTCACAATTCAGGGGTACTTTAGGTATTTTATATGAGCAATCAAGAATGGCAGAAGATGGGGTCCGTAGACCTGAGGGAACCATCCAGTCATACAAAGAATCCGTACACCACCAATTTGTAAGCACAATGGTGAATCTTGAAACACTAGCAAAACATTCAAAAGCAATGTATCAGGATTTTTGGGAAGGTCGCAAATACAATATTTCAAAAGATGGACAATACGCTGATCAAAGTTTTGTAGTTTTACCAACAGATAACTTTGGCAGATTAAATACATTTGCCGAAAAATTAAAAGCACAAGATATTGAAATTTATACAAATTCAAGACCAATAAAAGCAAATGATGTTGTAAATCAATCAGGGGATGTTGAGGAAAACTTTACCATACCAGTGGGAAGTATGATCATACCAAACCGTCAGGCTGAAGCTCCCTTAATTGCTGCAATCCTTGAATTTAATGCTGAAATAATTGAATCAGTACTTAAAGAGGAAAGAAGAAAAAACCTAAAGGGTGGCTCCTCTGTTATGTATGACACTACCGCTTTTAACCTAACAATGATGTATGGGCTACCTGCCGTTACTGTCCCAGCAGAATTGCAAAGAGGATTGGATATTTGGCAGCCTGCTGAAGTTGAAATAGAAATGAACGCGGATGCTGTGATGTGGGCAGTTAATGGTCATGACGATCGTTCAGTTGCTTTTGCTGCACGTTTAATGGAGCAAGGCGTTGAAGTAAGAATTATCGATAAAGAGGCAACTCTTTCGAATCATACCTTACCAAGAGGAAGTGTTGTCGTGCTTGCAATGGACAATCCAAAATTTTTAAATTTACCTAATATGATCAGTTCACTTGGATCTGAATTAGAAATTTCAGTTTCCTCTATTGAATCGGGATTTGGTCCTGATGAACTTCCAGATTGGGGAGGAAGACATTTTCAATTATTAGAGCGACCACAAATTGCAATTCTAAGTCATGCTGGTTTTAATTCTTATGATGTGGGGGTCACTTGGTGGTCTATTGATCATCATCTAGGCATAAGGCACAGCCAGGTTGATGCCTCGCTTGTAAGTTATGGTGATCTACGAAGATATAATACTTTAATAATGCCAAGTGGTTATCGTGGATTATCCTCGGCTGAGATGAAAAGTGTTGCAGAATGGGTAGATCAAGGGGGAACTTTAATTGCACATAATGGTAGCTCACGCTATCTAGCGTCGGAAAATGGCATTGGTTCAGTAACACAAATTCAGAACTCCTTAGAGCAAAGTGATGAACACAATATTTATCTTCAGAGAGAGCTTAACTCTTTGGATGTTAAAATAGACATACCTTATGTTCTCAATAATAAAATAAACTTTGAAGTTGATTATCCTTGGGAGTCAAGTTCAGACAGAATGAGAAATGATGAACTTGTAAAACGTGATAATTGGCAGTCAATATTCATGCCTTCTGGTGCGATGGTAGCTGGCAGAATTGATCAAGAACATTGGCTTACATTCGGGACACCTAACACCCTCCCCTTACTGTATAGAAATTACCCAATTTTAATGAGCGGCAGAAACGCAGAAGCTGCTGTAAGAGTTGGAGAGCTTGTCGAAAACAAAATGGCGGATAGTTACAGAACAATTAACTGGTCAGACCTTCCTCCTGGTTACGATCTGAATGTAAGGATGAGTGGACTGGTTTGGCCTGAAGCAGCTCAAAGAATAGCTAATTCAGCTTACTTAACAAGAGAACGAGTTGGCAAAGGCCAGGTAATACTATTTTCTGGTGAGCCAAACTTCAGAGGGTCCACTTTAGGAACAAACAGACTTTGGTTGAATGCTGTCATTTATGGTGCTGGGCTTGGTACAAGTTCAAGAATTACTCCATAAATAAGTGTTTAGATTTAATCTAGTTGTTCTTCTCTTGCTTTCAAATATGGTCTTGGGTGATTACCCAAGATCTATATTATTTGTTGGTAATAGCTATTTCTATTACAACGACAGTATGCACAATCACGTTGAAGAATTAATGAAGGAGTCTTTTAGAGATGCAAACATCGTGACAAAAAGTTCAACTATCGGTGGTTCGCGCCTTCATAACCATGACATTGACCATCTTCTTGTTCCTGAGAATCTCCAAAGAAACGAACAAGTCGATATGGTGATTATGCAAGGTGGTAGTGGAGAAGTTTTAAACAAAAGCTCAAGGAAAAAGTTTATTAAAACTGCAGTTGAGTACAGTCTAAAAGCAAGGCAAAAAGGAGTTATTCCAGCTTTATTTATGACTCATGCTTATTTGGAAAATGATTATCGTTTTGAACCTAATTTGATACAAAAAATTGAACAAACCTACTTTCAAGCAGGTGCAGAAAGTGGCGCCCTTGTCATTCCAGTAGGGAGCGCCTATGAAAGAGCATATGCTAAAAACAATCAAATAAAGCTTCACCACCCGGATGGCACACACCCCGGTATGCTTGGGACATATTTAGGAGCTTGTGTGATCTTTGCTTTTATTACCAATAAATCTCCTATCGGCTTAAGCTATAACTATTTAGATAGAGTAAGCAAGAAGGATAGATTGTTTTTGCAACAGATTGCTTGGGAAGTCTATTTAGAATATAACTAATGGCGGAGGGAGCGTTGCTTAGATTATTTAAAGAGATAACGGTAAAAAAATAAACCTAAAATTGCACCAAGTATTTGTGCAAGCATGAAGTACAGAGCATCAAAAACATAAATCCCTGTAAAAGTATCTGAAAAAATTCTTCCAAATGTAACTGCAGGATTAGCAAAGGATGTTGAAGCAGTAAACCAGTAAGCAGCACCAATATATGAAGCAACCATAATTGCAACTTTTTTTGGAGGAGAAGAAAGAATAACAATAATTAGCATTGCTGTGGCTATGATTTCAGAAAACCATAAATTTACTCCATATCTTGATTTTTGAGCCAGTGAAATGGGGTCTAGATCAAACATAAAATTTGTCACAACTGCCCCTACCAAAGCACCAAGGATCTGGAATAAGCCAAATATTAAGAATTGAGCATTTGAAATTTTTTTCTCAAACAACAAAACCATTGACACAGCAGGATTAAATTGTGCACTTATACGGCCCAATATAGTTATCAAGAAAAACAAGCCAAGAAAAGTAGCAAAACTATTTGCTAAAAGCATGATGGCCTCATTGCCAGCTGCGAGGCGTTCGGCCATAATGCCAGATCCTATCACTACACTTACAAGCGAAGCTGTTCCAAATAACTCTGCTATTGATTTTTTAAGCATCTGGTATTAACTCTGATTGAATTTTCAAATCAATCAAATCTCTTATTGCATCAAAATCATCATCGGACATATGTTTTGGATCTGGTATTTGCCAATCAAATATCTTTGCCCCAGGGAAATGAGGGCACTTATCACCGCAACCCATTGTTACCACATAGTCAAAGTCATTATTTTCAAAATTTTTAACATCTTTAGGTTCTTTAGGTTCCATGTGTAGTCCCATGCGCAATAAAGATGATATAGCTTTAGGGTTAACTTTGTCAGCGGGTTTAGATCCAGCTGAAGATGCTTGTAGTGCATGACCATAATAACTATTGCTTATTGCTTCAGCCAGCTGACTTCTGCAAGCATTCTCTATACATACGAAAAGAATTTTTTTCATTAAAAACTATATTCTAAGCCAACAGAAAATGATGAGGCAGATGAATAGCTCTCAAAAATGTTTCCGCCCTGTGTAGCCTCGTAAGGCTCTTCAAGAATATTCCGCCATTTTAATGACAAGCTAATTATTCCATCATTTCTTTGGAATTCTTTCTTGTAAACCATATCTAACAAAGGAGGTAAATCTTCTAGCACATTTGGAATTACATCTGATCCAAGTTCCCTTATTCTCTCTCCAACATCGTTATAAACAACGCTGAATCTTGAATCATCAGATCCATAAAAACCCAACTGAAGATTGAGAATACTATCAGGTTGACCTACTAATGGTCTATCCTCATAAGATGATAGCACCACAAATTCAGTGTTAGTGATAGCATTAGAATCTGTAAGCGTATAATTTATTTTTCCAAAAAAATCGAATCCTTCAATTAGCTCACCAAATTGTTTCTGAAATTCAAACTCAGCTCCATTTAGTTCTGCAGAGAGAGCATTTCTGTAGCTTACAAAACTGCTAGTTGCTGAAGCTTCTAAAACTTGCTCAATAGGATTTATAAAGTCTTTATTAAAATAGGATAATGTTAAGAATTCATCGAAACCAAAATACCATTCGTAACGAATATCAATATTAGTTATCTCAGATGATTTTAAGCCTAAAAATCCTCTTTCTTGCCTATCTGTATCAAAGTTGCTAAATAACACTGGTGACATTTCTCTGAATTGTGGCCTAGATAGTGTCTCGCTGTAGCCAAATCTCACCTGCATACTTTCGGCAAACTCATACGTAAGAGTTAACGCAGGTAGTAATTTATCGAGCTCATCATTAGAAACAGAGGAGCCTTGACCTCCAAAAAATGTTTGTGTGACTACATTTATTTCAGAGGATTCTTGTCTGGCACCAACGCTCAATTCAATGCTGTCACTTAAAGAACTCTCCACAGCAATATATGCAGCATCAACCATCATCTCACCTAAATAATCATCAGTATTAAGTGTTTCTTCAACTAGCAATAAGCCAGACCTGTCAGACCTAAAGTTCTCCGAGGTCATTATTTGATCAATTGGTAGACGTCTGAATGCTGGGTCTGAAAAAATTGCTCCGTTAACAAAGTCAGGCAAAAATCTATACCTTTTAACATTGGTCTCCCTATCTTTTTCAAGTTTTTTCACACCAAACTTAATTTCATAATTTCTTCCAGTTGTAGAAAATGGGTAAACGAAATCAATAGCTAATTCATCCGAGTTATCGTCTAACCATGAGAATTGAGTAGCATTACTATCGGACCTTCTTGAAAACTCATATTGGCCATCACAATCTGAAATAATTGATGCACCACATTCGTAAAAATATTCTCGTTCAAACGGAGACTGTCTTTTTCCATCTGCATGACTTATTCTCCAATCGATTGTAAGTCCTGATGTGAGATCATGATTGCCTGAAAGAGTCATAGAATTAATTTGTCTCTCAACCCACTCCATTTTTGTATTACTAGCAAAAAAATCTGCCTCAGGATTTCTGCCTTGAAGAAGCGTGAGCCTATTATCAGTTTTCCTAACAGTTAAGCTTGTAAATTGAAGATAATTTAAACCATCTAAATCCCATCCAAAGGTTGCTAGCAAGTTACTATCAATTTGTTTGTTGCTTTTTTGGCCTATGTAAGTATCGTAAGGTACTAATGTTTCACCTGATCCACGAACGAAATTTGTTCTTTCAATATCAGGAATAAAAGAATTGGAAGAGTCATAACCGGCTGAAAATAATACTCCAAATCTACCAAAATTATTTTCATAATTATTTCCATATGAGAAATCTACGCCAAAGTTAGCTGGCAATGATTCATTAACTGGTGCCCATTGACCACCAAAATTTCTTCCTGCATCTAGAAGCTGATCAAATGTTCCAGATAAAAAAGAAACAAAGTCGGAATTTTCGTAAAATGGGGCTAATGATGCTGGCAGGTTTCGATTATCACCAGCAAATCCTGTCCAATCTTGGTTATATCCTTCCATAACTAATGCAGAAGTCCCAGTTGATAAAGAATCATATCCTGTTGAAAATCCAAATTCAAAAAATTCTTGGTCAGGAATAATTTTTGTTCTCATATCAATTACGCCTCCTCCAAATTCTCCTGGATACTGGGGAGAATATGTTTTTTGAACTAAAACGCTCTCTAGCACTGAAGTAGGAAAAATATCAAATGGCACAACACGCTTTAAAGGTTCAGGACTGGGCAGTAATACGCCATTTAAAAGCGCTGAAGAATATCTTTCTCCTAGGCCTCTGACATATACATATTTGCCTTTGACTAAACTTAATCCGGTTACCCTTTTTAAAGCATCAGCTGCCTCATTATCACCAGCTATACTCATTGATTCAGAGGTTAATACACTTGAGATTTCACTGGTATCACGCTTTTCATCTGGGATGAAGCTCACTGAGACTACTAATTCTTCAACTTCAGATTCTTGTGCTTTAACATCAAGACATATCATTGAAGTAATCATCATAATTAATACAAACTTTTTCATCTTTCTCCTAAAAAAAACTACCCCCAATAAGGGGGTAGTAAAATAATAACATCAGTTACCCTATTCAGGTATCACAGCCCAATTTTGAGTCCAATCACTATCAGATCCTGAACAAGCACCTATGAAGGTAGTTGTTTCAAAGAAGCTGTCAGCTGAAAGGTCATCGGCTGAAACTGCATTTTCATTGGAACCATTACAGTACCCAGATAATGAATTTGTACCTGCTGCTGAACCATTCAATTGCATCATTGCTTCAGTTTGAGCAATTGTTGGTCCACTACCATCCTCTGCAGCAAGAGTAAGTGAATCACAGGTCCAAAGAACCTTTTTGAAATTCAAGTAATCTGGTCCTGATCCATCTCCATTGAAATCATAGGTTGTGTCATCGTCGACATCCAAACAACCGTGTGGATCTAATGCAACTACAGAGTTATGTAAATCTAAACCTGTTCCCTCTCGAAGAAGAATTGCAGTACCTGTTTTTGAATTGCTGGAAAGAGTATCAGCAACAAAGGTAAAGTTAGCAAACTTAGGGTATGAGAAAAGAAGTGGAGCTCCAAAGGAGTTGCTTGCACCTCTATCCATATCAGATCCATAGTTATCAGCTTCAATTGATCTATCTATTGAATATGTTTGATTGGTCGAATCGTATCTTTGCCATACAATCGCATATTGTACTTTCCCTCTCCAACCATCTGTCCAGTCAATAGAATCATCAGATGCTCCTACAACAAACAAATGTTTAGCATTTACAGACCCTCCGAAGAACTCAATACCATCGTCAGAAGTATTCATTGTTTGAATGTAATCCAATTCAGTTTTATTACCAACAGCCTGGAAAGCAATTCCATTAAGTTCGTCTTCATCATTGAATTTTCTTCCTGCATACTTAACAACTGAGTAGAATAAATTTCCGCTATTATCAGCATCATTAACACCCCCATATGTTCCTGAGGCACCTTCACCCGATGCGGTACATGAAGCAGACCCAAGATCAGCAATGTTACAGTTGTTTTGATAAGCTAAGCCATTGAACACTAATCCACCCCAATCAGCAGTATTATTATCGTTCAATGTGGCACTTGAATTTGCGCCTGAAGTTCTTACCTCTCTACTGGTTGTAAATGTAACTGGAGCTCCCGGAGCACCATTTGCCATCATTCTTGAGTAGACAGGAACGATTATGTAATCCAAATCTGTTGCAGCTCCTTCACCTTGCACTTGGTCACTGTAAAGAGTTACTCCCGGATCGATTTGTAAATACTCACCGCCTCCAGCAGCGCCACTTCCAACAACAACCTTACCTTTCATCATGTAAGGCAATCCTCCTCCAACTAACCTGATACTTTTATCAGCTGTATTTGAAGGAATTATCTCACAAGCTGCTCCGCCACCATCTTTAATAGTAGAAAGAGCTGTTCCAAATGGACAGAAGTTATTCATTTCAGATGATGAGATATGCAAACCGAAAGTCCAGCCTTTTGTCCAATCATTTGCATCATCTTTGACACCACCAATATAGTCGGTATTCACAAGATCAGCACTGTACTCGTTCGCAGGCCTTACTTTATCTGCATAATATGAATTGACTAATGGATGTGTTAAGTAAGCTGCTCTTCTGCTTGATCCATGTAAACCAGACGCAGCTATTTGAACATTATTCTGTGCTTCAAGAACACCACCGGCATCAAATATATTATCTCCTGAATCATTTGAAGAGGGATCAAAAAATCCTCCAACCAAGTTGCCGTCAGCATCAACTGCCATTTGACCGCATTTGACTGAATCAAATAGAGAACCCTCAAACCTAATACCGTTCATAGAAGACTCAGCGTGACGATAAGTTTCGTCATTATCAATATCAAGACAATAACCAGCACTGTGTGGATTTCCGGCTATAATGGAATTTAACAAATAAAGGCCAGTACCTTCTCTTAAAAGAATTCCATTGCTTCCCCCATTATCTTGAACAAAGGTAATGTTTGACATTCTTGGAAATGACCTTGGCTCTCTGTCCATATCGGATCCATAGTTGTCAGCTTCAATCATTCTATCTTTGGCTCTAGCTGAGTCAGTTGCAGGAAATATGGTTTGAGCTACTACTCCCCATTGTGCAAAACCTCTCCAACCATCTGTCCAGTCTACTGAGTCATCTGAAGCTCCAGTAACAACAAAATATTTCATTCCAACTGTTCCTCCGAAAAATTCAATTCCGTCATCTGATCCATTATGAACTTGAACATATTCAACAACGGTACCAGAACCAACAGCTTGAAAGGCTATCCCGTTAAGTTCATCTTCATCATTAAACTTCTTACCAGCATACTTAACTTGAAAGTATCTCATGGAGCCAGAATTATCAGCGTTATCTGTTCCACCATATCTTCCAGACGCACCCTCACCTTCAGCAGTACATGCTGCAGATCCGACGTCATCTAAATTACAATTTATTTGTTGAGCTAATCCGGAAACAACTAATCCACCCCACTGAGCCTCAGCAGAATTATTTACTTCTCCAGTTAGATCACTAGCACCAGTCATTATTACAGGCGCAGATGAACTACCTGCAATATTTAATTTAGAACCGGGCTTAATTACTAGGTAATCTGTGTCGGTATCAGAAACATCATTTCCAAAGCTAGAAATCAAGGAGGCAGCTGCAGAGTATCCACCGCTACTTGATCCAATAATCGTTGTGCCTTCACCAATGGATAATGTTCCATCTTCGCCAGCGTCAGAGCCATCAGCATTAATTCCATTTCCTACAAAAACCGGGCCATTTAGTGCGTAAATAAAATTATTATCTAATTCCACATCTCCGGTTAATGGGGCAGTTGATGGATATGATAACAAACATATTGATTTATTTGCGCCATCAAAATCAACATAATCTGCACCTGAATCAACACCTACTATACACGCATCACCTGGTTGAGGTGCTGGTGTTGGAGCCGGGGTTGGAGCCGGGGTTGGAGCCGGGGTTGGAGCTGGAGTTGGAGCTGGAGTTGGAGCTGGAGCTGGAGAATCGCTTCCTCCACCACCACACGCAACAACGAAAAGTGTCGTTAAAACTAACGCGAATGATTTATAAAGATTTTTCATAACAATCTTCCTATAAAGTTATATTTTTATCCTATTTATGAAATATTGCTGAAAAATGACAGATTTAAACAAATTTGTAACATTTTTTTACAAATATGAAGTTTTGTAAACAATTCTGCAAACTGGCGGAGAGAGAGGGATTCGAATCCCACTTATGACTAGCCATCAACAACAATTGGTCCCGACCTTGGATCAGTAACTCCAGTTTCAGGCATCTCAATCAACATTTCCCTGATTGTATCAA
>LXNH01000413.1_pt1 | contig 11247 bp, 11 predicted proteins | sample 809111 | NCBI WGS metagenome assembly LXNH01 (sample SAMN04870528, study PRJNA318959) | seawater metagenome | biome: 00002010; material: water; isolation source: marine seawater | place: Greece: Milos, Mediterranean Sea | collected 2013-05-29 | depth 5-7 m
ACCACATCCTCCACCGCGTAGGCATGCCGCAGCGGTTCGAAGCACATGCAACGGCCGGTGGCGTAGTCGAGTTCGTCGTCCTGCACATGAAAACGCGCGTTGGGTAGCAGGTCCAGATTGCCCGCGTGGTCGTAATGCAGGTGGGTCAGCACCACGTGCTGCACGGCTTCGGGCTGCACGCCCAGCGGCGCCAGGGCCGCGATGGGGCACTGGATCAGTTCGCGCCGCCGCAAGCGCGCCATGTCGGCATTGAAACCCGTGTCCACCAGGACCACATGGCCCGCGCCGCGTATCAGCCACACGAAGAAGTCCATGGGCATGTCGCCGTCGTGCGGATCGCCGCCCAGGAAGTTGTCGCGGCGCTGGCGCGGCATCCGCGCGTAGCGGATGGCATACACCTCGTATTGCGGAACCGCGGTTTGCATTGCCACGCTCATTTCAGATTCCCAGATAGGCTTTCTGCACGAAGGGGTCGGCCAGCAGCTCGGCGCCCGTGCCGCTGCGCACCACCTCGCCATGCTCGAACGCATGGGCCTGATGCGCCAGGCGCAGCGCCAGCCGCGCGTTCTGCTCGACCAGCACAATGGCGATGCCGCTGTCGCGGTTGATGCGCTGGATGGCGCCCGCGATCTCGGCCACGATCTTGGGCGCGATGCCCAACGAGGGCTCGTCCAGCATCAGCAGACGGGGTTGCGCCATCAACGCGCGGCCGATCGCCACCATCTGCTGTTCGCCGCCGGACAATGAGCCCGCCAACTGTGCGCGGCGCTCCTGCACACGGGGAAACAAGGTGTAGATTTCGTCCAGCCGCGCGCGCACGCGACTGCCCGGCCGGACCCCATGCGCGCCTGCCATCAGGTTATCCAGCACCGTCATGCGGCCGAACAGGCGCCGCCCTTCGGGCGACAACGCCAGCCCGGCCGACACCCGCGCCGCCGAACCCAGCCGCGCGATGTCTCGCCCTTCAAACGCAATGCGCCCGCCCGCGGCCGGCGCCAGGCCGATCAGCGCTTTCAGCGTGGAGCTTTTCCCCGCGCCATTCGAGCCGACCAGCGCGACGATCTGGCCTTGTTCAACAGTGAAGCTGATGCCGCGCACGGCCTCCAGCGGCCCGTATCGAACCGTCAGGTCCTGGACTTCAAGCATGGGCATAGTCGGGCGCTCCCAGATAGGCTTCGATCACGGCGGGGTTGTCGCGGATGGCTTGCGGCGTGCCCTCGGCGACTTTCTCGCCTTGCACCAGCACGACGATGCGATGGCAGAGTTCCATGACCAGCGCCATGTGATGCTCCACCAACAGCATCGTCAACCCTTCCTCGGATTGCAGGCGGCGCAGCAGGCGCCCCAGCTCGTTGCATTCTTCGTGGTTCAGCCCCGCCGCCGGCTCGTCCAACAGCAACATGCGCGGACGGCAGGCCAGCGCGACGGCGATGCCCAGTTTTTTCTGCAAGCCATAGGCCAGCGACCCGGCCGCCGCGTCGCGCCAGCCCTGCAGATCAAGCAGGTGCAGCAGCCGGTCCACTTCGCGCTCGGCCTGCGAGGCCGACAACAAGTCCTGGTCACGCCCGGCCAGATGGCGCAGCCACGAATTTCGAATGCGCGACAGCATGCCGCGCCGAATGTTCTGGGCCACCGTGGCCTCGGGATAGGTGGAAGTGGATTGAAATGTGCGCGCCAGCCCCTGCACCACCACACGGCTGGGTGGGCCGCCGGAAATGTCGCGGCCATCGAAATGCACCGACCCGGCCGACGGCGGCATCGTACCGCTGATGACGTTGAACGCCGTCGTCTTGCCCGCGCCGTTGGGCCCGATCAGGCCGACAATTTCGCCCGGGGCGACGGCGAAGCTGACATCGCGCAAGGCCGCCAACCCGCCAAAGCTGCGCGACATGCCCTGCACCTTCAATAGAGGCTGGTTCATTGGGACTCCTTGTGCCGGCGCGCCTGCCACGGACCCGGCAGGCCGGCCAGGCCCGCCGGTAGAAAACGCAGGATCAGGATCAGCGCCGCGCCATAGAAAATGTGCTGCGTCTGCACCGCGCCGCGAAACAGTTCGGGCAGCGGCGTCAGCACCATCGCGCCGATCAGCCCGCCCCATACCGATCGGCGGCCGCCGATGACCAGCATGATGATGAAGCCGATGGAAATGCTGGCGTTGAACGACTCCGGCGAGACATATCCCACATAGCGCGCCTGCAAGGCGCCGCCGACCGCCGCCAACGCGCAGCCGGCCACGAAGGCGCACAGCTGGATGCGATGCACGCCAAGGCCAGTGGATTCGGCCAGCGCGGGGTTTTCCGCCACGGCGTCGATGGCTTGGCCAAACGGCTGCCTTGCCATCACGCGCAAGAGCGCCACCGACGCCAGGGCCACGCACAACGCCAGGCCGTAGAAGCTGGCGCGCGTATCGAACACCATACCCGCCAGCGCGGCCGGCGGGATGCTGGCGATGCCGTTGGCGCCACCCGACCACGACGAGCCGTCCAGCAGGATCAACCGCACCAGTTCCCCGAACGCGAACGTCACCAGCACGAAATAGACGCCCTTCAAGCGCAGGATGATTGCGCCCAGCGTCAGCGCCACCAACGCCGTCAACGCCACGCCGGCCAACGCGGCGGGCAGAAAGCTCCATCCCAGATAGCGTGCGGCCAGCACCGAGCCATAGGCGCCCAGCGCGACGAAGGCCGCGTGCCCGAGCGACAACTGTCCGCAGCGCGCGATCAGCGCCAAGCCGTTGACGATCAGCACGTTCAGGCACGTCAGTACCGCCAGATGCTGAACGAACGGCCCGGCGAACCAGGGCGCGAACGCCGCCACGGCCAACGCGGCCCACAACAGCCAGCGTAATGGCGCGGGCCGTGCCACACCGGCTTCAAGCGAAATGTCCGTCATGACTTATGCCTCCCCCCGGCCCAGCAGCCCCTTGGGCCGCACGACCAACATCACGATCACGATAGCGAAGATCAGCATGTCCGCCGTGCTGCTGTCGAACAGCAGACTGCCATAGCTTTCCGCCAGGCCCAGCGCCAGGCCCGCGAAGGCGGCGCCCGGGATGCTGCCCAGCCCGCCCAGGATCACCACGATGAACGCCTTGAGCAGCGGCGTGCCGCCCACGAACGGCGACACCGAAAACAGCGGCGCCATCAGCGCGCCGGCCACCGCCGCCAGCCCCACCCCCAGGCCGAAGCCCAGCGGGTAATAGATGCGCGAGCGGATGCCCTGGATGCCGGCGATTTCGAAGTCCTCGACCACGGCCCGCAGCGCGCGGCCCGGCCTGGAATGGCGCAGGAAGCCGTACAGCAAAGCCAGCGCCAGCAAGGCGAACACCACCACATACACACGCGACAAGGGCACGACCAGCTTGCCCATGCGGGCGGTGCCCTGCGCCACCGCGGGCATGGACAAGGGGTCGGGGCCAAAGAACATCAGGGCCAGGTTTTGCAGGATCATCGCCAGGCCGATCGTGGCGATCATGCCGTTCAGCTCATCCCGGCGAAACGGCTTGAGCACGCCCCATTCCAGCACCGCGCCGCCGGCCACCGCCAAGACGAAGGTCAGCGCCATGGCGGGCAGGAACGAAAAGCCCGCCTGGGTCGTCAGGTAATAGGCGCCAAAGGCGCCCAGCATGTAGAACTCGCCATGCGCGAAGTTCACCATGCGCATCACGCCGAACACCAGCGTGAAGCCCACGGCCATCAACAGATACAGCAGTCCCACGATAAGACCGTTTATCGTGGCCTGCGTCAGCAGAATGCTCCAATCCACGTGGCATCCCCCGCCGCGCTAGCGGCATCCCTCGACGGTGCAGCGCGCGCGGATCACCTCGCGGCCATCCTTGACTTCGGCCACGTAGAACGGCGCGTTCAGCTGGTGGTTGATGCCGTACCTGGCCTTGCCCGTCCAGCTCAGCTTGCCCAGCGCACCTTGAAAGCCTTCCAGTTTCTCCAGCTCGACGCGCACGCGGTCCGTGTCCTCGACGGTGCCGGCGCGGCGCATGGCTTCGAACAGCATGTTGGTGCCGTCATAGAAGGCCGGGCTGAAACCGTTCATCGCGTGCTTGTACTTGGCGGCATAGCGCTCGGCATAGGCCTTGGTTTCCGGCAGTTCCGGATCAATCGGCGTATGCACCAGCATGCCCTCGGTGGCCGCCTTGCCGGCCACGTTCACGATTTCCTGCGTGGCGGGGCCGCCGGTGCGCACGATGCGCCCTTCGAACCCCAGTTCCCGCGCCTGCTTGACGATCAGGCCGGCGGTGGTGGGTGAATTGCCGTCCAGTTCGATGGCGTCAATGCCGCGCGCCATCATGCGCGTCAACACCGGCACGAAATCGACCCGGTCGCGTTCGAAGAACTCCTTGACGGACAAGGCCGCGCCCGCCTTCTTGTAGGCCCCTTCCAGGTCGAGCGCAATCTGCTGCCCGGTTTCGTCGTTCGGGAACAGCGCGCCCACCTTGCGCAGGCCTAGCGACTTGACCAGCCAGTCGATCTGCGGCTGCGACACCTCGGCGGTCGTCACGTTCGGGCGGAAGGTAAAGGGCTTGTCCGCGGCCAGCGCCTTGGTGGTAAAGCCCAAAGTCATGACGATCACCTTGTTCTTTTCCGTCATGGGCTGGATCGCCAGCACCGGCGCCGATCCGACCGGGCCGATCACGTAGCGCACCTTGTCCTCGAACACCAGGCGGTTGGCCACGGTGACGGCTTCATTGGCCTGGTACTTGTCGTCATAGGCCACCACCTGCACCCGGTACTTCTTGCCGCCGACGTCCAGTCCGCCCGCTTCATTCACCTGGTCCGCCGCAATCTCGGCGGCGTTCTTCATTCCCTGCCCCCACGCGGCGCCCGCGCCGGACAGCGTGACCAACGCGCCAAGCTTCAGCGTCTCTTGCGCCTGCGCGGCGGGAACTGCGGCCAGGGCGAAGATGCCGGCCAGAATGATCGGATAACGCATAATGCCTCCTGTGGATCGCGGGCAGTGCCTGCCCGTCGGTAATGCCGCTCTATAGGCCGGCGATGGCGTCCAGCACCGGCATGATGTAGCCGCGAAACTGCTGTGGACTTTCGCTCATGGGGAAATGCCCCAATTCGCGCATGACAGTGACCTGCGCGCCGGGAATGCCGGCGGCAGTGCGCAAGGTGTCTTCGGGTGTGCATGAAAAGTCATACTCGCCCGTCAACAGGAACAGGGGACAACGATCGGTGCGGATGCCGCCCAGCCGCCCCCGCAAATCGCCGTCCACGCGGTAGAAATAAAGGTCGCCGCGAAACACGCCGGGGCCGCTCTGCATGTACTGCCACAAGGTTTCGTGGCGATAGACCGCCGGGGACTGCGGCGCGACCAGCCCGGACACCAGGGCGGCGCAGACCTCGCCGCCATGGACGTCGCCACGATGCAGCCACGACGTGTCGTACCAAGGCTGCTGGAAATCGGCCGCCTCGACCCCGATCAGCGCACGAAAACGATCCGCGTGCTGATGCGCCAGTTGCAACACGATGCGCCCGCCGATCGAGCAGCCGATCAGCGCCGGGCGATCCAGCGCCAGGGCCTGGCAGAACGCCATCACGGTCTCCACATAACGTTCAGTGGACAGGCGGTATTCCTCATCCTGCCAGCCGGGCGGCGGATAAGACTTGCCGTGCCAGGGCATGTCGAAAGCGATGACGCGATAGCGCGACGTGATGTCCGCATCGCACATCATGTGGCGATACTGGCGGCTGTCGGCGCCGGCGGTATGCAGGCAGACCAGCGGAATGCCCGCGCCGGCCTCCTCGAAGTAGACGCGGCAAGGCTTGCCGCCGATGTCGACGGACAGATAGCGGCCGACGATGGGTTCCAGCGCGGCGCTCATGCTTGCGCCTCGCGGCCGGTGGCCAGCAGGTCCTTGACGAACTGCAAGTGCGCCATCAGCGGCTGCAGGTTGCCTTCGATGGCCAGTTCGCCGCGCTTGCTCAACGCGAAGATGTCATGCCAGCCCGCTTCCGGCACGGCTTGCCAGAAGCGCGACCAGGCGTCTGCGCCGGCGCGCAGCGATACATCGCAGGAAGGCAGCGGCGCGGCGGGCGTGTCGGCGGCGATGACGCGGCCGTCGCGGATGCGGACCAGCAGCGGTACGGCGCCGACGCCCAGCAGCAGGTCCATATCGACCTGACGCGGCCGCGAGAACGACAGCGCGCGGCTTCGGAAGCGGTGCGCAAGCTGCGCGTCGGACGCATGCCGCGCTGCCATGGCGTGGTTATTCATTGTCTCTTCCCACCTATTTTCGCTCTTATTTTTAGAACGTATATTCTTTCTGCCAGAACATTCTAAGTATCGAAAACTCCCCGTGTCAACACGGGGAAAATCCGAGCCGAACCTTATCCCGGTGGCAGCGCCCGCCCATCGTCCGCCCGCATCAACGGGCAATCCGTCACGTCGCGCACGGCGTCAACGCGCGGCCCCGCCACCATGGCACGGATACCGGGCATGCGCCCGGCAATCACGCGCCTCGTTGGGATTACTGCGCGGCGACGGCGCCCGACGCCTTGACGGCCTGGCCCCACTTCTCCTGCTCGCGCGACATGAAGGCGGCGAATTCCTGCGGCGTGCTGTTGACGACTTCGCCGCCCAAGCTTTCGAGGCGGGCCTGCATCGCGGGCGTGGCCACGATCTTGGACACGTCTTCATAGATGCGCTGCGCCTGCGCCGGCGGCAGCGACGCCGGCGCGAGCAGGCCGAACCACGTCGCCGCCTCGAAGCCGGGCATGCCTGCTTCCGCGAAGGTCGGCACGTCGCGCAGCGCCTGCACGCGCTTGCCGTTGGCCACCGCCAGCGCGCGCAGCTTGCCGGACTCGATCAACGGCAGCGCCGACGTGATCGTGGCCAGCATCATCTGCACCTGGCCGCCGGCCAGGTCCGTAAAGGCCGGCGCGTCGCCGCGGTAAGGCACGTGCGTGATGCCCGACTTCGTGGCGATCTTGAAGAGCTCGCCGCTCAGGTGTTGCGCGGTGCCGTTGCCCGGCGACGCGAAGTTCACCGAGCCGCCGTTCTGTTTCAGGTAGGCCAGGAATTCCTGAAGCGTCTTGGCCGGCACCGCCGGGTTGACGACCAGCACCAGCGGCACCCGGGTGATCAGCGTGATGGGCGCGAAGTCCTTGACGGGATCGTAGTTGAGCTTTTTGTACAGATGGCCGCTGATCGTGTGGGCCGACGTGGTCATGAACAGCGTGTAGCCATCGCCTGGCGCGCGCGCCACCGAACTGGCGCCGATCGTGGTGCCGGCCCCCGCGCGGTTTTCAACAATGACCGACTGGCCCCACGACTGCGTCAGCTTTTCGGCGACGGCGCGCGCCACCACATCGGTGGCGCCGCCGGCCGGATACGGCACGATCATCGACACGGGTTTGGATGGATAGGAATCGGCGTGGGCCGTTCCCGCCAACAACGCCGTGGCACATGCCAGCGCGCGCAAGAAATTCCGATGCATTGAATGGTCTCCTCTTGTCTTCGAATGACGGTCTGTTTATTCTTTCGTTCCTGTAGACAGAACGATTATTCTATTTTATATTTTTTCAGCCGCAGACTGTCAACGAATAAATGCACGCCGGCTGCCAGCGTCCGCGCTGGAACATCCCAACAAGAGAGGAACATCACGTCATGTCCGAATCATCGGAAACCCTTAAACCCATGCTGATCGGCGGCGAATGGATCGCCCAGCAAGACGCCGCGTTCGCGTCCATCAATCCCGCCACCGGCGCGCGGAATTACCTGATAAGCGCGGCCTCCGACGCGCAGGTGGACCAGGCCGTCGACGCCGCCTGGCAGGCGCAACGCCAGCCCGCCTGGCGCGACATGCTGCCGCACCAGCGCGCCGCGATCCTGCGCCGCATCGCCGACGGCATCGAGCAGCATGCGGAGCTGTTGGCGCGTCTGCAGATGATCGAAAACGGCAAGGTCTGGGCCGAATGCAAGACGCAAGTCGCCAGCGCGGCGGCAACCTTCCGCTACTACGCGGGCGTGTGCGAAACGCTGGGCGCGGAGGTCACGCCGGCTCGCGGCAACTACCTGTCCATGACGCACTACGAGCCGTATGGCGTGGTGGTGGCGATCACGCCGTGGAACTCGCCGCTGACGATGGAAGCCCAGAAGGTCGCGCCTGCGCTGGCCGCCGGCAACGCCGTGATCCTCAAGCCTTCCGAGGTGACCTCGTCACCCGCCCTGGCGCTGGGCCGCATCGCGCTGGAGGCCGGCTTGCCCCCCGGCATACTCAACGTGGTCACCGGCTTGGGCGCCACCGTGGGCCGCCGCCTGGTCGAACATTCCGGTGTGCGCATGGTCTCGTTCACGGGCGGCACCGCCAGCGGCCGCGCCATCGCCCACGCCGCCGCCGAAAAGCTGATGCCCGTCGCGCTGGAACTCGGCGGCAAGTCGCCGCACATCGTGTTCGATGACGCGGATCAGGACGCGGCGATCGACGGCGTGATCGGCGGCATTTTCGAAGGCAGCGGGCAGTCCTGCGTGGCCGGGTCGCGGCTCTACGTGCAGCGCGGTATCGCGGCCTCGTTCATGGAAAAGCTGGTGGCGCGCGCTGGGCGGCTCAACGTGAACCTGCCCGACGCCGCCGGCGCCCAGATGGGCCCCATCGCATCGTTCGGCCATCGCGACAAGATCGAAAGCATGGTCGAGTCCGCCAAGCGCGACGGCGCGCAGGTGCTCCTGGGCGCGCAGCGGCCCGACGGCGACGCGCTGCAAGCGGGTGCGTTCTACCGGCCCACCATCCTGGGCGGATTGGCGCGCGATGCGCAGGTGGTGCGCGAAGAGATCTTCGGCCCGGTCCTGTGCGCGCTGACCTTCGACGACGAAGACGACTTGATCGACCAGGCCAACGACAGCGTCTACGGCCTGGCGTCGGGCATCTGGACGGCGGACTACCGGCGGGCCTGGCGCGTGGCCAAGCGCCTGGAAGCCGGCAGCGTATGGATCAACACCTATAAGCAACTGTCGATCTCCACCCCGTTCGGCGGCTTCAAGCAAAGCGGCATCGGCCGCGAAAAAGGCGTCAGCGGCCTGCGCCTGTACCAACAGTCCAAGGGCATCTACTTCGGCATGTAAGCCGCAGGCGTCCTTTCGCATTCTTTTCAGGGCCGCAGCGACGGCCCCCTTTTTCTTCGGAGACTCTCCACATGTCTGAATTTCAACGAGCCGGCTTCATCGGCCTGGGCGTCATGGGCGAACCCATCTGCCGCAACCTGGCCGCCAAAGGCGGTCTGCCCGTGCTGGGCTGCGACACCGACACCGCCCCCTTGCAGCGGCTGGCTCCGCATGGCGTGGTGGCCGCGACGGCGCAGCAGATCATGCACGACTGCGACGTGGTGTTCCTGTCCCTGCCGTCCGGCGAAGTGGTCGCGCAATTGGCGCGCGCCGCCGACGGCCTGCTGGCCAATGCGCGCGGCGGCCAGTTGATCGTGGACCTGAGCACGTCGCCGGTCGATGTGACGCGCGAGCTGGCCGCCGAATTCGCCGCCAAGGGCGCCCTCTTCATCGACGCGCCCGTTGCCCGCACTCGCGCCGCCGCCGAGGCCGGCACGCTGTCCGTCATGATCGGCGGCGAGGCATCGACGTTTGAGCGGGTCAAGCCGCTGGTGTCCACCTTCGCCAGCGAGATTACGTACTGCGGGCCGGTCGGCAGCGGCCAGGTCGTGAAAATCCTGAACAACATGGTGCTGTTCGAAACCGTGGTGGCATTGTCGGAAGCGCGCGCAATTGCAAGGCGTTCGGGGGTGGATCCCCAGGTCTTGCTGGATACTTTCACGCGCGGATCGGCCGATAGCTTCGCGTTGCGCAACCACGGCTTAAAGGCTATTCTGCCCGGTGAATTTCCCGAAAAAGCCTTCCCCGTGGACTACGCCCGCAAAGACCTGCGCTACGCACTGGCGCTGGCCGAGCAAACCGGCGTACAAGCGCTGGGCGCCCGCAACGTTGAGCACTGGTTCAGCGCCGCGTTGGCCCAGGGCCATGGCAACCGCTATTTCCCGGTCATCAGCCGGGTGATCGATCCAGATTCGGGGACCATCGCCTAATCACCCCTACCATTCCAATGAGTCGCACCACTACTCAGGACAATTCCACTGACGGCGTTGCCGCCGTCGAACGCGCCCTGACCATCGTCGGGGCCGTTGCGCAGCGCACCGAGCCCATCACGCTCGCGGATCTTTCCCGGGCCACCGGGTTCTACAAGAGCACGCTCCTGCGGCTTATTGCTTCGCTTGAAAAGGCCGCGCTGGTGGTGCGGCGCGCCGACGGCCGCTATTCCCTGGGGCCCTACGCGCATCAACTGGGACGCGCGTACGAGGCCACCTACCGCCTGACCGAGACCATCCTGCCCCTGCTGCAGGCCCTGGTCGACAAGGGCACGGAAAGCGCCTCGTTCCACGTCTACCACGACGCGAGCTCGCGCGCCTGCGTGCTGCGCGTGGACTCACACCATTCCACGCTGGACCGTATCCGCGTCGGCGACCTGCTGCCGCTGGACAAGGGCGCCGCCGGCAAGCTGCTGACCGCCTACCTGGTCGATGGCAAGTCGCCGGCCGAGGTCGGCCTGATGCTGACATCCATGGGCGAACGCGACCCCAACTGCGCGGCCGTGGCCAGCCCGGTATTCGGCCCGGATGGCGACATCTGCGGCGCCATCTCGTTGTCGGGCCCCAAGGAACGCTACTCGCCGGCCGCCGTCAAAAAGATGGCCAAGCTGGTGCAGGAAGCCGCGGCCGATGCCACGCACGCACTGGGCGGACGCTGGCCTTCCGTGAAGTGAAGCCATGGCGTGCTGACTCAACCGGGTCACCGGAGATGAAAACCACGTGGCGGGACCTCCTTGCCACTGGCGTCGCCCCGGCCTTTCGACCCTGAAGCGGCCTTCCTTCGCGCCAGGCCGATCGCGCAGCACACCGCAACGTGTGGCCCCCATCGACCCGATGGGAGGCCACCGCGCGTGGCGTTGCCTTGCCGCGCGAACCCTCACCCCCGCGGGCGGCTGGCCTCGAAGCTGATGATCCGGGCCCCGCTGCGGGGTGGGCATCCATGCTGGTAATCGCCTGACACCACCACATCCACGAAACCGGCTTGCCGCAATGCGAAGGCCAGCTCATCGACACCCCACCAGCGCAAATGGAATAGATCGAGTTCCGCCGACAGCAGCGCGCCCTCTCTCCAGTGTTCGTAGTGCAGATGGAACAGGGTCGTCTGCGTGATGTAGTCAATCCCGGCGCGATGGCT
>LXNH01000415.1_pt1 | contig 11234 bp, 3 predicted proteins | sample 809111 | NCBI WGS metagenome assembly LXNH01 (sample SAMN04870528, study PRJNA318959) | seawater metagenome | biome: 00002010; material: water; isolation source: marine seawater | place: Greece: Milos, Mediterranean Sea | collected 2013-05-29 | depth 5-7 m
CAAGGCGGGTTCAACCTTCCTTAAAGCGGTTATGACCGACCCTGCCAGCGCTCGCGAGATGGCTGACTTTGATATGTCTACCCTGCGAGCAGGCACGTTCTGCGCGGAGCCAGTATCGCCTGCTGTCCAACAATTTGCGATGGATAATATCTGCAAGCATTACATCAACTCCTACTGGGCCACCGAGCACGGCGGCATTGTCTTTTCTTGTCCTTGGGGTGGCTACAAGCCGCTGGCAGCCGATGCCAAAACCTGGTCGCTACCGTGGGTGCAGGCGGAAGTTCGGATAGCCGAGGACACAGCGGAAGACGGCAGCGTTGCCAGCTGGCGAACCGCAGAGTCCGGCGAAAAAGGCGAACTCGTCATTACACAGCCATACCCTTATCTAGCTAGAACGCTGTGGGGCGATGCCGACAACCTATTCAGCGACTCATGGCGCGGTGACATCGATCGATTTTCATCGGTTTATTTCACACGCTGGCAGGGTGAGCTCACTTATACCCAGGGCGATTATGCCCGTCAGCACGACGATGGCGCATTCACGCTGCATGGTCGCTCAGATGACGTGATCAACGTATCGGGACACCGCATCGGTACCGAAGAGATCGAAGGCGCCATTCTTCGCGACAAGACACTGCGTGAAGACTCTCCCGTGGGCAATGTAGTGGTCGTTGGTGCGCCGCATGACGAGAAGGGAGAAACCCCCGTCGCCTTCTTGGTGGCTGCCGCTGGTCGTAAACTGTCAGACGATGATCTCGCGCGCCTGCAATCCCTGGTGCGCTCAGAAAAAGGCGCTACTGCCGTGCCCTCTGATTTCCTCATAGTCTCTGCATTCCCCGAAACTCGCTCTGGTAAGTATATGCGACGCACATTGCGCTCGATTTTGCTGGATCAGCCACTAGGCGACATTTCGACGCTCAAAAATCCCGAATCGGTCGATGAAATCCGACATGCCGTTGCGCAGTGGAAAGATTTCGGCCGACTCACCGAAGCGCGTCGTGTCGTCCAGACCTGGCGTTATCTGCGAGTGGAGACCCATGAGATCGCACCCGATCGCTTGGTGGCCTTGGTGGTCGTTAACAGTCCACCGGTCAATGCGCTTAGTGAGCGTACACTTGATGAACTGCACACGGCGCTGCAGCAGTTGGCGCACCAGTCGGATCTGTCTGCCATGGTCATTACTGGCGCACGCGGCACCTTTGTCGCGGGTGCCGATGTCAAAGAGCTTCTTAAAATTGGCGAAAAAGGTGATCTCGAATCTGCGGTCACCCTTCCCAATGCGGCTCAGACGGCGTTTTCCATTATCGAAGACCTCGATATTCCGGTGATCGCTGCGGTGAATGGTCCAGCTTTGGGCGGTGGTAACGAGTTGGTACTCGCCTGTTCACACGTGATTGCTGCGCGTCACGCCGAGTTCGGTCAACCGGAAATCAATTTGAATCTGCTGCCCGGCTACGGTGGCACCCAGCGCCTTGTGAGAAAGCTGTTTCACGCCCACGGTAAAGACGGCGCAGCGACAGCGCTCCGAATGATGTTCGATGGACGAACCATTGACGCTGAGACCGCTAAATCAATCGGTCTCATTGACTCGATTGTTAGCGAGGAAGGCCTGAGTCCTGTTGAGGCAGCGATGGCCGCCTTGCGGGACCATTTTGCCGGTGGCGACGCCCTCAAAGTGTCCTCGGTACGGCGCAAGGCTTTAAAAGATAATCGCGAACAGCCAGTGGGTATCGATGGCAGCATCGTCGAGCACGAGGGGGTTGCGCTTGCGTTGCAACAAATTCGAAACAGCGGCCGCAACAAGCCTGCCGACATGGTGATCGACGCCGTATTGACTGGCGCGAGTCAGGGTCAGTCTGCGGGCTTGCTGAAAGAAGCCGAGCTATTTGCACAAGGCGTTTGTGATCCCGACTGCGGTCCTTCGGGTATTTCGGCGTTTTTGGAGAAACGAAGTGCTCCGTTGCCACCGAAGCCGACCGACGTCCAGCCCGACGCCGATGCCGATCAGCGAGCAGCGCTGATTGCGGAAGGCAAGCTACTGCCCATGGGCGCCAGTTTCTTCCCGGGCATCACGCCAATCCCAGACTATCAATTGGGTTATGGTGTTATGCGCTCGGCTGAAGACGGTCGCCCACTGCACGGTGACCCTGAAGTCGCTGAAAAAGAGCTGGTCTTCGAGACGCCCAAACCGGGTCCCAACGAGGCCTTGGTTTATATCCTCGCTTCTGAAATGAACTTCAATGACATCTGGGCGATCACCGGTATTCCAGTATCCCCGTTTGATGCCAGAGATGCCGACGTGCAGGTCACTGGATCTGGCGGCGTCGGAATGGTTGCGCAGCTTGGTCAGGACCTTGTTCGCGAAGGACGCCTGTCGGTGGGTGATATCGTCACCATCTACTCGGGACAGAGTGAGTTGATGGCTCCAGATCAGGGACTCGACCCCATGGCGGCAGACTTCCGCATTCAGGGCTATGAGCGCAACGATGGTAGCCATGCACAATTTTTGACGGTACAGGGACCCCAGCTGCACGCCAAGCTACCCGGACTCAGTATCGAAGAAGCCGGATCCTACGGCCTCACCATGGGCACCATCCACCGAGCACTATACAAGACACTGGCCATCGAGCCAGGCAAACGCCTTTTTGTTGAGGGCGCGTCTACCGGAACAGGCTATGACTGTCTACGGAGTGCACTCTCATCGAGTTGCACGGCGCTTGGCATGGTCTCGAGCGACAGCCGAGGTGAGCGTGTCCAAGCGGTTGGTGGCCACAGTATTAACCGAAAAGATGAGCGCTGGTCAGATATCTTTACTGCGGTCCCAGACGATCCTGCGGAATGGCCCGCTTGGGAAGCGGCCGGCGAAGCTTTTGTCGCCGAAGCAGAGCGCCTCACCGGCAGACAGATCGACTACTCGGTCTCACACGCAGGTGAAACCGCCTTCCCTCGCTCCTTCCAGTTGCTGGGTGACGGCGGCGTGCTCACGTTCTACGGTGCATCATCAGGCTACCGGTTTACCTTTATGGGCAAATCGGGACGATCGACCCCCGCAGAGCAGTTCTCCAAGGCGGGATTACGAGCCGGACAATCGCTGCTGGTTGTATACGGCCCCGGAGCCGAGGACGGCATTGTCGACCCAGTCGCCATTGAGGCCATCGAAGTCGGCTGCCAACGTGGCGCACAGGTCGCGGTCTTGACCGATACAGTATCGCAGCGTGAGTTCGTGACCTCGCTGGGCTTTGGCGCCCAGATGAAAGGCGTAGTGAGTCTTGAAGAAATCGAGCGTCGCCTCGGTGATGACTTTGACCCACCGGGACCGTTCCAGCAGATGCCAAATCCGTTTACCGAGTCGGCGGCCTTTAAAGAGTCGGTCCGCGCATTCTCTGACCGTACGCTGAAGCCAATCGGTTCTGCGATCGCCCCCCTGTTGCGTAACACGCTCGATAGGCGTGGTCTGCCCGATGTCGTTTTTGAGCGTGCGGGACGCGATGGTCTGGCGCTTGCGACATCACTGGTAAAGCCGAATGTGGGCAAGATCGTCTATTCGGAAGACCTCAAAGGTGTGAGGCTCAGCTTCTATGCACCTCAGGTGTGGATGCGACAGCGTCGTATATTGATGCCGAGCGCCGAAATTCGTGGCACCCACCTCAACACCTCGCGCGAATTCGCGGAGATGCAAGAGCGAATCGCTGCAGGCCACATCAACGTATTGCCGCCCACCATTATTCCCATGGAGGACGTGCCAGCAGCGCACCAGGCAATGTGGGAGAACCGGCATCAGGGAGCCAATTACGTGGCGCTCCATGCGCTTCCCCGCACCAACCTCAAGTCGCGTGATGAGCTCTATCGCGCTTGGGCCATCCGCGACGCCGAAGAGCGTGGCGAAACATTGACCAAAGTCGAAACAGGTTCGGCAGGAGCACTTCGATGAATGACATGAGCGATATCCCACAGGATCTGCTAACGCAGTCCGTTGCTGGGCGCCGTCTAGACAATAAATGCATCATCCTGACAGGTGCTGCGGGCTCGATTGGCAGCTACATCACCCGACAATTACTCCGAGAGGGTGCACGGGTCATGCTCACTGGGCGCGATCAAAGCAAGCTTGACGATTTTATGGGTGACCTTGTTGCCGAGGGCTTTGAAGAGACCTTTATGGTCAGTGCTACCGGTGACTGCGCCGATCCAGAGGTCTGCAGAGATATTGTGGCAAAAACAGTCGCTGCCTTTGGCCCAATCGATGTTTTGGTTAACAACGCGGGCGCTGCCGGTCCCAAGTTCACGTTGCGAGATATACCGTTTACCGAGGCTGAGGCTCGAGCTGCCGATTCAGATCAGACCATGTTTGATTCCGCAATGAACCTATTGGGAGCTCCATGGAACATGGCGCGCGCCGCAGCGCCTCATATGGCCCCCGGCGCTAGCATTATCAATGTCTCCACCATTTTCTCGCGCACGCACTACTACGGGCGCATCCCCTACGTGGTACCCAAGTCAGGCCTCAACGCCCTGTCAAAGGGTTTGGCGCTAGAGCTCGGCGAGAAGCATGGCATCCGGGTGAACACGCTCTTCCCGGGCCCAATTGAATCCGAGCGCATCGATACCGTATTCAAGCGCATGGACGAGCTTCAGGGTCTTGAGCCCGGTAGTACCGGTAAAGAGTTCCGCGGTCTAATGATCACCACCCGCAACACCGAGGACGGACTGGAGTATCGCTACCCCACGCCAACAGACGTTGCCTCGGGCATTGTTTGGCTGGCCTCCGAAGAGTCGGCAGCGCTGTCAGGGCACCACATTGAGGTGACTAACGGCATGCAAGTGCCGGCACAGAGCCGCTCGCAACTGGTGTCATGGCCAGATAAACGCCTCGAAGATCTGAGCGGTCAAACGGTCATAATCCTGGGTGGAACCGATTATGAAGAAGCGGTCATTTTTGCCGAGCGTCAGATTCAAAGTGGCGCCAAGGTCATGCTGGCGTTTCGAAGCTTAAATGCCGTCGGTCACGCGCGATCGCTTATCCAATCGCGCAATATGGGCGATGTTCAGCTATCGCACCTCGATCCATTGCGCCGAGAATCGGTGGATCGAACCATGCAACTCATCGACGACCATTTTGGTCGCCTCGATGGCGTCATCCTGCTGCCGCAAAAGCCCAATGGCGAATACGGCTACTCGCTGACTACCGCTAACGATGAGGATGTAGAGAACTTCGTTCGTGATGAAGTGGTGGCACCAGTGGCTTTTGCCTCTAGCTTTGCCCGAAATCTCTCTCGCTGGTTCAACAAATGCGAGCCGCCCGCCATCGTCTATGTCACTAACCCTAGCGATGGTCACGGCAACCTCATGAATGAAATCATCCGCGCCTCAGTAGAAGCACTGATTCGCGGCTGGCGTCACGAGGAAGAAACCTTGATGAATGCCGGTGAAATCAGCTGGGCTGTGCAGCCCAATCAGTTGGTCCGCTATGACACCGAGGATAAGGATGCTATGACATTTGCTGCAGACTGGGCAGCAACGCTGACCAACCGCGTGCGGAAAATGGACCCTATCAACCTGTGGTTACCGCGCAGCATTAAGCGAGCCACCGGCAAGTCGAGCATGCCTTCTTCCATCTCACGTGTATTACCGGGACTCCACAAAGGCCGTACCGCCGTGATCACGGGCGGGAGCCTTGGCATTGGCCTTCAGTTGGGTCGATTCCTCGCAATCGCGGGTGCTCGCGTACTGCTAAGCGCCAGAAGCGAGGGCAAACTCGCTGAGGCACGCGACGAGATCATCGAAGAGTTACGCGGTATTGGTTACCCGCGTCCAGAATCAAGAGTCACGATATTAGGTGGTATCGATGTTGGTGATCCTGAAGCGCTGGATCGACTGCATGAACATGCAGTCGCTGAGTTGGGACACATTGATTTCTTAATAAACAACGCTGGCATCTCGGGTGCAGAAGAAATGGTTGTCGACATGACGCGAGCCGACTGGGATCGCACTATGGAAGCCAACCTTATTTCGAACTACTCATTAATCCGCAAGTTCAGTCCAGCCATGAAAGCCGGTGGCAAAGGCTCAATCCTAAACGTATCTAGCTACTTCGGTGGTGAGAAATACGTGGCAGTGGCCTACCCGAACCGGGCGGATTACGCGGTGTCAAAAGCCGGCCAGCGGGTGCTTGCCGAAATTCTCTCCCGACACCTCGGACCTGAGATTCAGATTAACGCCCTCGCCCCCGGACCCGTCGATGGCGCGAGGCTTCGAGGATCAAGTGATGCACCCGGACTTTTCGATCGACGCGGGCGTCTGGTGCTTGAGAATAAGCGACTCAATGAGGTGCACAAAGCCATTCTCGGAGGTATAGATGAAGGCTTTACGGCCGATGATGTGATGATGTTGGCACCCAATGCCATCGATCAGCTACCCGACACCGAGAAACTTCCTAAGCCAATCGCAAGGCTTATCCTGAAAGTTCGCGACTCTGGTGGCATAGCTAACTCATCGAAGTATTTGATGCACATGGGTATCGCAACCAAGTTGATGACTCGATTGGTGAGGGCTGGATTACTCAATGACGAGCAACGCAATCAGTTCCTGGAATCTTTCATCGATGCGCCTGCACCGTTTTTCGACTTCGCAGAAACGTCGAAGCAAGCCGAGCAGATCGAGACAGGAATCCTCAACCGCTTGCACCTGCACAAGATGCCAACAGACGAGCAGGTGGGCCTGTCGACCGTATTCCATTTGGCAGACGACATTGTCAGTGGAGAGACTTTCCACCCATCTGGCGGTTTGAAGTTCGATCGATCGGTGACCGAAGGTGAGCTTTTACTCCCACCCAACGAGAGTGAGATCGCCAAGCTTAAAGGTAAGCGAGTCGTCATTATTGGGGACTCGATGCGCAACGAACTGACACAGATCGCCAATGGGTTCGTCGCGCAGGGTGTGGCTAAGCTTTGGGTGCTGGCGAAGACGGAAGACACTGCGAAGGCCTTACAGCATGCAATCGAAAACCCGAACGGTGTTGAAATCGAATGCCGAGCGATTGGTGACGAGCTGGAAGCAAGTCTTGATGCGCTGCTGCGTGAGGAGGGTGGCTACGATGTGGTTGTCAGCAGCCCGTTTGAGCGCCTTCCACTCAACGCCTTGGCAGCACCGGCTAACGAGGCCTGGGATCGCGTCCTGAGTGATCACGAGTTCAGAAAGCTGGTTCACGATCAACTATCGCATCACTTTAGGGTCGCGCGCACATCCGCTCTAGTGCCTAATTGCCAGATCGTTTTGATCACACCAGACACCTCTTTAGCATCAACACGTGAAGAGTTTGCGTTGGCTCTATTCGTAAAGAACTCGTTGCACGCCTTCACTGTAACACTTGGTGTGGAAGGTGAACGTTTGCCGACCGTGCCGGCAGTTAACCAGGTCCAGCTAACGCGACGTGCTCATACCGAGGAGCCGTCCAACGACCAGGAACTCGAAGAAGAAATGATCCGACTAGTGCACGCGGTACTGCAATGCGCTGTTCCCGCACCGACACCATCGGAAAGTCGGTATCTCTCGAAAATCTTCCGTGGCAACGCGGTGACTGTGTAGCTCTTGGCAGGGTGATCACGAACCGGGGCTCTGCCCCGGTTTTTTTTGTCCGAATTTATTGCGGTTTTTCTTTGCGGTCAGCCAGATTCCTGCATACTCTGATTTTACTCATAAAAAAAGAGATAACAAATGAGTGACAATTCGGCGGCGCTGCCTTTTAGCACCAAATTTCTGTACGGCTTTGGCTCTATTGCCTACGGCATCAAAGACAATGCCTTTGCCTACTTCCTTCTGTTTGTTTACGTTCAAGTCTTCGGATTAGCGCCAAATCTCGCAGGACTCGCCATCCTGGTGATGCTGGTTTTTGATGCGATTTCCGATCCACTGATCGGTTACTTCTCCGATAACACTCATTCGCGCTGGGGACGCCGGCACCCCTATATTTATGGCTCAGTACTACCGGTTGCGCTAACGTTTTTTCTGATCTGGGATCCTCCTTCGGGACTCAGTCAAAACGAATTGTTTTGGTATTTGCTGGTGGTGGGGGTTGGAATCCGCACTGCCATCACTATCTATGAAATCCCGAGCTCGGCATTGGGGCCCGAGTTAACCCAGGACTACGTGGAGCGCAGCTCATTACTGGCATACCGCAATTGGTTTGGCTGGTGGGGCGGTCTCGCCATGTGGAATCTACTCTGGATCTTTGTGGTGGTAAGCAGTCGAAACGGCACAGAGGATGCTCGCTACCTACCAGAGACCTGGGTGCTTTACGGGATCGGCTGCAGTATCGTGATGGCAATCGCGATTATGGTGACCGGAGTTGGTACCCACCGTCATATCCCCGACCTGCATGTCCCCAAAGCCGCCTCGGATCAAGCGCAAAAATCGAACTTTTTAAAGGGTCTATGGCGAACGCTGACCGTCAGTAAGAATTACCGGATTTTATTTATTGCCATGATTGTGTGCTGGGGTGCATCTGGTTTAGCTACTAACCTAACGCTATTTTTCTACAGCTTCTTCTGGGAATTAAAACCAATCAACATTCTTACCATCGGTGTGTCACTCTTTCTGGCGCCGCTCGTGAGTCTCAAAGTGGCTCCGATGCTTGCCGCCTCAATTGGAAAGAAACGGACAGCCCTCACCTTTTTTACCGCAGCAATGATCGTAGAAAACGTCTTACTGCTATTGCGGGTGCTCGATATATTGCCCGCCAATGGGACGACGGCATTGATCGGCTTTGTGCTGGTTTTCCACTGGATAGGTGTTTGCTGCGTCATCATTGCAAACGTCACCGTGGCCTCGATGGTGTTCGACACGGTTGAAGAAGTCGAACTAGTCACCAAGACACGGATGGAGGGCACCCTCCTAGCGGCGCGCTCGTTTGCGCAGAAATGCATGTCGGGCCTTGGTGCATTCTCGGCCGGTTTTATTCTGCAAATCGCCGCGTGGCCCGAGGACGCTCGAGCCGGCTTCGTCGAGCAGGCAACACTGAATACGGTCGCAACCACCGCGATCGTTGCGTCGGTGTTGCTCTGGACGACAGGAATTTGGCTGGTGTCCTTAGTGGATGCTAATCAAGAGTCGCACAACGAGCGTCTCCGCAACCTCGCCGGCGCAAACGACGAGGCCTAGCCGAGAAGACAGTCTCTGTTAGCGATCGCAACGTTCCTCGCAAACCCGCTTGCGCGTCGCGTTCCTGAGTGTTTTCCTACTCTCAGGTCCTGCAGATCCATCGCCTTTCGCACTTCCGCATCTGCACTTCGCCCTTTGGGCCTGTGAACGAGTGCTTAGATGCCTCGTCGACACGCCCTTGACCCGTGTCTAGTCTCTTCGCGCGGTAGGCTCTGCTGGGAGAGGCACTCGATGCGCGCTCCATCAAAAACAAACTCTAGCCTTTTACTGGGCATGCGATTGCCTTCCTGCCGGATACACACTAGTGTCAGGTGAAGTAAATCGACGGAGCCTTCAGTGGGTACCAAAAGTCGTCTCAACACTTAAAACGATAAAGAGTTGTTCCAATGAATCTAAAATACTTACTCCCGACCTTGTGCCTTCTCTCATTTTCCGCGACAGCCACATCCGCTGGATTATCTACCGACGTAGAACAGCGTATCGACGCCGTCATGCCCGATGTAGTGACCTGGCGACGTGACTTCCATCAGAATCCGGAGCTCAGCAATCAGGAATTCAGAACCGCGGCCATCGTAGCGGAGCACATGCGCTCTTTGGGTATGGAAGTTCACACCGAGATTGCACACACCGGCGTTGTAGGGATTCTGAGAGGAGGCGATGGCCCCGTCGTCGCGCTTAGAGCCGACATGGATGCTCTCCCAGTCACCGAGCTAGTCGACCTGCCGTTCGCGTCAAAAGTCAGAAGCACTTACCGCGGACAAGATGTTGGTGTGATGCATGCCTGTGGCCACGACAACCACATCGCCATACTGATGGGCGTGGCTGAAGTACTCGCTGGTATGAAAGATGAACTCCCGGGCAGCGTGATGTTTATTTTCCAGCCCGCAGAAGAAGGTACACCCGACGGATCTGTGGGTGGCGCGGAACTAATGCTCCAAGAAGGCGTGTTTGACTTGATCAAGCCCGACGCCGTCTTTGGCTTACACGTTTTTCCCTTCCCCGCCGGCGTCATCGCGTCTCGCCCGGGGGGATTGATGGCATCATCAGACCGCTTGGAAATTACCATCAAAGGCACACAAACCCACGGCGCGATTCCCTGGGGTGGTGTCGACCCCATTGTCACGGCTAGTCAGGTGGTGATGGGGTTGCAGACCATTGTCTCGCGGCAGCTCGATGTCACCCTTACTCCCTCCATTGTGACCATCGGCAAGATCGATGGCGGAGTCCGTAACAACATCATTCCAGAGTCGGTTGATTTGATCGGCACTATCCGGACTTTTGATGCTGCTACTCGTGCCGATATTCACGAGCGAATCGAGCGCACCGCTACGAATATTGCCGCAGCCGCGAGTGCTACTGCGGAAGTGAATATCAGCCTAGGCTACGGGGTGACTCGCAACGATCCCGACTTGTACCGAGCGATGACACCTACCCTGCAAAGCGTGGTAGGCAATCGATTTGTAGAAGCACAACAGACTACTGGCGCGGAGGACTTCTCTTACTTTGCCAATGAAGTGCCGGGCTTATTTCTCTTTCTTGGCGTTGGATCGGATGATCCCAGTATGAACTTTCCGAACCACTCGCCTCGGTTTTTTGCCGACGAGCGCGGACTCCCAGTTGGGGTAAAAGCCCTCACAGCGGTCACACTCGATTACATGGCGATGCAGAAGTAAAGACCGTCAATCGCTTTCGCTCTATGCGTCAGTGGTGTGATGGACGTGGAGTCTGAGATTTATTGTCAATCCAAACACAATTGCCGCCGTCTCGCGGCTGTATTTTGGCTGCTAAGTTTCGTTCCGATCGGGGCTAACCATACCCTCGCTCAAAGTCCTACTGACCTCGAGAGGAAGCTTGAAGCTTTGGAGGCACGTATCGATGAATTGGTGAGCGCTGACAGCAGCTCACCGATTGACTGTACTGCCGCCATTCGAGCTGACAATAGTGAAAACTTGGAAGACGTAGCTTCCATCGAAGACGCCATCGAAGACGCCATCGAAGACGAACAAGCGAGTTGCTACAACTACATCGAAAAAATGATGGTAGGACAGTCAGATTGCGTGACCACACCCGAGCAAGGAAGA
>LXNH01000416.1_pt1 | contig 11207 bp, 12 predicted proteins | sample 809111 | NCBI WGS metagenome assembly LXNH01 (sample SAMN04870528, study PRJNA318959) | seawater metagenome | biome: 00002010; material: water; isolation source: marine seawater | place: Greece: Milos, Mediterranean Sea | collected 2013-05-29 | depth 5-7 m
GGGCCATCAGGCTGGCGCGACCACCGGAACCACTCACAAGATCCCGCTGAACAGGCCAGGGTTCGGCCTCGATCGTCTCCTGCCAACGCAGGCGACCCTCCATCAGCAGATCGGCGTTCTCCGCCTGCAGGGCCGCCACCATCCCCTCAAGTCCACTCAGGGCCGTAGGCAGGTCGAACCAGCGCCGCAACGCCTCGGGGGAGGCCGTCAGCAGGGCCATCCCATGGTCCAGCTCAGCCATCTCCCGCCCCAGCTGCTCATCGCCGAGCTGATGCTGCTGCTGAAGCTGAGAGACATCCAGAACCCGCTCCAGCACCCCCCGCCCGGAGGCCAACAGCACCAGGTCTTCGTCAATCAGGGCCGACGCCAGAGGCTGCGGTTCCCGACCCACCAGGGCACCACGGCCGCTGATCAGTCCCATGCCCCGATAGCTGCTGATCTGCAGATCGGTGCCCGCCAGGCTGCGGGTCTGCCAGAAGCGTTGCAGAAAACGGCGGGCGCCATCGCTGTCGCTGCTCGTCAACGCCAGCACCCAACCCGGCGTATCGCTGGCATCCAGAAGGGTGAGGCTGAGTTCCGGCCCCACCCAGCCAGCGAGTTCAGCGTCGAAGTCGAGCCCCGCCAGCGCGAAGGCACCATCACGCCACTGACGCATTCCATCCCGTGCCGCCCGCCGCTGACGCGGTGGTGCCACCGCCTGGGCATAGGCCGGCAGACGCGCAGTGTCAGCCAGCCAATGCAGCGACAGGGCCGCATCGCGGGGGACGAAACGGGCCGCCCGTGGCAGGTGCAACGGTTGGTCCACCAGATGGAGCGGACTGCGCCGTTCCAACCCCCAGAGCAGGCCGGTGGTCACCAGCACCAGGGAGAGCACGGCGGCGGCCAGAGCCGTCAGAAAGGAGCGGGCCTGCATGGGCCTGCGAAGTCAGATGACGTCATCTTTGTCCATCGCCGCAGAATGGCGCCATGGAATCGACCCACCCACGCCCGATTCAAGCCCGGGATCTGCACGCCTGGCTCCAGGACGACCGCCCCGATCCCCTGCTGGTGGACGTGCGGGAGGACGCGGAACTGGAGCTGGCCCGCTTCCCCGCGGAGGTGCAGCACTGGCCTCTGAGCCGATCCGACGCCTGGCTGGAGTCCGTCCCCCAGCAGCTGGCGAATGACCGTCCTGTCGTGGTGATCTGCCATGCCGGTGTGCGCAGCCTCCATTTGGGTTTGTGGCTGCTGCAACAGATGCCTGAGCTGGAGGTGTGGAACCTTGAAGGGGGTATCGATGCCTGGAGCGTTCACGTGGATCCGTCGGTGCCCCGCTACTGATGAAGCCTCTGTCCCCCAGGCAACAACAGGTGCTGCAGGCCACGGTCAACCACTACGTGGACACGATGGAACCGGTGGGCAGCCGCACGCTGGTGCAGCGCTTCGGCATTCCCGCCAGCTCCGCCACGGTTCGTTCAGCGATGGGGGCACTGGAAAAACGGGGTCTGCTGACCCAGCCCCACACCTCAGCCGGCCGCATCCCCAGCGCCCTTGGTTATCGCCATTACGTCGACGACCTGCTGCCGGAACCGGGGGTCGCCGTGCAGCACCTGGAACGGGAAATCACGGGCCTGAGCCTGCGCTGGGCGGCCCTGGATGACCTTCTCCAGCAACTGGCCCGTCGCTTGACCGACTTCACCGGGCTGATGAGTTTGATCACCCGCCCGCAGCAACCCCGAGCGCAGCTGGAGGCCATCCGTCTGGTGCAGAGCGGTGATCGTCTCCTGGTGATGCTGGTGGAGGACAGCGGCCGCGCCAGCCATCTCAACCTGCGGCTACCACCGGGAGCCGGCGATGAACTGACGGCCATGGAACGCTGGACCGATCAACAGCTGGAGGAAGGCACCCTCAACTGGCAATCCCTGCCACCCCATCTGCAACGCAGCGGCGACGTGCTGCGCAGTGCCCTCGACCACCCCTCCATGTCCCCCGAGACGCCCCTCGTGGTGCATGGGCTCTCCAGATTAGTGGCCGAACCGGAATTCCACACCACAACAGAGCTGCGACCACTGCTGGAGTTGATCGATGACCAGCCCTGTGCCGTGGTCAGTGCCACCGATCAACCGGGGGTCTGGATTGGGGAGGAACATCCCCAAAAGGCCCTGCAGGCCTGTTCAGTCGTCCAGGCCCCGTACCGCTGCGGCCAGGAAGGAGTGGGTCAGGTGGCCTTGGTGGGACCGATGCGGATGACCTATGCCACGGCCCACGCCGCCGTCCAGCGGGTGGCCCGCCACCTCGATCTGCTGCTCTGCTGAGCCGATCAGAGCTGATCACCCAGCTTTTCAGCCACGGTGTTGACGTCCTTGTCGCCGCGACCGGAGCAGTTGATCACGATCTCGCTGCCCTCAGGAAGCGTGGGGCAGAGGGTCTCCAGCCAGGCGAAGGCATGGGCGGTCTCCAGGGCCGGAATGATCCCCTCCAGCTCACTCACCAGGCGCAGGGCATCGAGGGCCTGCTGATCGGTGACGGCGCCGTACTCAGCCCGTCCGATCTCGCGCAGGTAGCTGTGCTCAGGGCCCACACCCGGGTAATCGAGACCGGCGCTGATCGAATGGGCTTCCTGCACCTGTCCGTCGTTGTCCTGCAGCAGCAGGCTCATGGCGCCATGGAGCACCCCGGCACGACCTTCGGTGATGGTGGCGGCATGGCGACCGGTGGCGACGCCATCACCAGCGGCTTCGACACCGATCAAACGGACATTGGTGCACTCCACAAAGGGGTGGAACAGCCCCATGGCATTGGAGCCACCGCCCACGCAGGCCATCAGCACATCCGGCAGGCGACCGAAAGCCTCACGGCACTGCTGACGGGCTTCCTGACCGATCACGGCATGAAAATCCCGCACCAGCATCGGGTAGGGATGGGGGCCGGCGACGGATCCCAGGATGTAGTGGGTTGTCTCGACGTTGGTGACCCAGTCGCGGATCGCTTCGCTGGTGGCGTCCTTCAGGGTGGCGGTCCCGGCCGTGACCGGTTGAACCGTGGCCCCCAGCAGGCGCATCCGGAACACATTCAGGGCCTGGCGCCGCATGTCTTCGGCGCCCATGTAGATCACACACTCCAGACCGAAGCGGGCGCAGACGGTGGCCGTCGCCACACCGTGCTGGCCGGCACCGGTCTCGGCGATGATCCGCTTCTTGCCCATGCGCAGGGCCAACAGCGCCTGGCCGAGGGCGTTGTTGATCTTGTGGGCGCCGGTGTGATTCAGGTCCTCACGCTTGAGCCAGATGCGGGGGCCACCATCGGCGCGGCGGTAGTGGGCCGTCAGCCGTTCAGCTTCGTAAAGCGGTGTGGCCCGGCCGACGTAGTTCTTGAGCAGCTGGTTGAGTTCTGCGGTGAAGGCGGGATCGTTCCAGGCCTGGGCCGCGGCCTGCTCCAGCTCCGCCAGAGCCGGCATCAGGGTTTCCGGAACGTACTGGCCACCGAAACGACCGAAGCGACCGTGGGCTCCAGGACGCACGGAAGGCTGCAGGCTGGCGGGATCCGGCGTGCTGGCGGTCGGCAGGGTGCTGGTCACAGGGATCCACAGCGGAGCGTCGGCTCAGGGTAGGCAGACGCGCTGCAGGCAGGATGGATCCGATTGCACGGAATTCGGATGCCGAAGGGCGGCTGGCAGGAATTCAGCAGCGCTGACAGCCTCCAGCGCCCAGCTGTCACGGCAGACAGCACACCAAAGGCGCAGCAGATGGTGCGGGTGCAACCCACCCGCGGTGGCAAGGGCGGCAAGACCGTGACCGTGATCCGTGGGCTTGAACTCGACGCCGCCGGGTTCAAGGCCCTGCTCAAGAAACTGAAAACAAGGATCGGCAGCGGCGGCACCGCCAAGGACGGTGTGATCGAGCTGCAGGGGGATCAGGTGGACCTGGCCCTGGACCTGCTGGCCAAGGAGGGCTATCGACCGAAGCGAGCCGGTGGTTAGGGGAGAATGGCGCGCACTTCAGCCTCAGCCCATGACCGCCAGCCCCACCTACGGAGAGCTCACCAACCAGGGGGCGTCCACCAACATCGCCTGGCATCAGGCTTCGGTGGATCGGGCGGCACGGGCTGAGCAACGCGGTCATCGCAGCGCCATCCTCTGGTTCACCGGACTTTCCGGCTCCGGCAAAAGCACCCTGGCCAATGCCGTCAACGCCGCCCTGTTCCAACGGGGCCTGGCGACCTACGTGCTGGATGGCGACAACGTCCGCCACGGCCTCTGCAAGGACCTGGGCTTTTCCGATGCCGACCGCGAAGAGAACATCCGTCGCATCGGCGAGTTGGCCAAATTGTTCCTGGACTCCGGCGTCATCGTGCTGACGGCCTTTGTGTCCCCCTTCCGCGCGGACCGGGACAAAGCCCGCGCCCTGGTGGAGGACGGTGATTTCATCGAAATCCACTGCGCGGCGGATCTGGAGGTCTGCGAATCCCGCGATCCCAAGGGTCTCTATGCCAAGGCCCGTGCCGGCCAGATCAAGGAGTTCACCGGCATCTCCAGCCCCTACGAAGCACCGGAGGCCGCAGAACTGAAGATCGACACCGGCAGCCAGGAGCTGGCCGAATCGGTCGAACTGGTGATCAAGGCCCTGCAGGAACGGGGGGTGATTCCGGCGGCGTGACACCGCTCCTCGCCGCCTCGGCGAGGGTTTTGATGCAGCTGGCCACAGGCACCGCCAGCAGCAGACCCAACAGATCGCCCACGCCGAGAATGGCTCCGAGCCGGGAGCCGATCGGCAGGGCGATCAACAACCAAGCCGGCTGCAGCCCAACGATGCTGCCCATCAGCCGCGGTTGGATCACCTGATCCACGATCTGGCCGACCACGATCGCCGCCGCCAGCAGCTCGATGCCGGTGCGGGGATCCTGCACACCGAGCACAGCGCTGACGAACACGATGGTCAGGGCACTGGCGTAGGGAATCAGGGTGGTGAAGCCGATCAGCACGGCGAACAACACGCCATAGGGAATCTCCAGCACGGTGAACACCACCAGTTGTCCGGCGCTGAGGATCAGAGCCAACACCACCTGTCCTGCGAAGTAGCCGCGGAAGGTGCGATCCAGCGTCGTGCCCACCAAGCCACGCCAGCGGGGCGGCAGCCACTGGAGCAGCCCCGCGGCGATCGAATCACCGCCCAGCAGCAGAAACACCGCCAGCACCAGGATGATCAGCCCATTGATCGTGGTGCCCACCGTGGCCCCGAGGATGCTGAGCAGCCGCTGGCTGAACTGCGTCGCCAGTCGACTGATCTGGGAGATCAGATCACTGCTGAGATCAGCGAACTCCGCTGGCAAACCATGGTTCAAAGCCCAGGATTGCCCCTGGTTGATCCAGGCTTCCGCTGCAGCGAGCAAAGCGGGCGAGGCATTGGTCAGCTGACTGAGCTGGTCAATAAGCAGCGGCAGCAGCTCCACCGCCGCCAGCCCGAGCAGGCCCACGGTGAGCAGCATCACCAGGGAGACGGAACCGATGCGGGAGAGACCGCGGCCCATCAGCCAGCGACAGGGCAGGTCCAGCAGAAAGGCGATCAAGGCCGCCGTGAGGAACAGGCCGGGAAACGGCGCGAACTGCACCAGTAGCCGCTTGAGCACAAAGGCATTCACCCCCAGAAGCGGCAGCACCAGTCCGAGACGCAGCCAGGCCGGCCAGGGGTTCATCGCGTTGAAAGTCAGGGGGTCGACATGCCGTCGAGATAGGCCGTGCTGCCGAGATCCAGCAGACGGGCATCCTTGGCCGCCACTGCATCGTGCAACCTGCGGCGATAGTCCGCCAGTCGAGCCGCCAGGGCCTCGTCCGCCACCGACAGGATCTGCGCAGCCAGCAATCCGGCATTGAGGCCGCCGCCGATGGCCACGGTGGCCACAGGAATGCCTCCCGGCATCTGCACAATCGAATGGAGCGAATCCACCCCGGACAGGGCTCGGCTTTGCACAGGGACCCCGATCACCGGCAGGGTGGTGAGGGCCGCCACCATCCCCGGCAGATGGGCCGCACCGCCGGCGCCGGCCACGATCACACCGAAACCCTCAGCACGGGCCGCCTGGGCAAACGCCACCATCTCCAGGGGCGTGCGGTGGGCGGACAACACCCGCACCTCCACCTCAACCCCCAGCTCCCGCAGGATGGCCGCGGCCGGTTCCATGGTCGGCAGGTCGGAATCACTGCCCATCACCACGGCCACGCGGGGGAGAACTGTCGTCACGGAAAAGAACGGCAAGACTGTCATCGTCTCCCGCAGCGGCCCCTTCGGCCAGACCTGATGCGACGGATCACCGATGTGCGCCTGCCCGCACCCCTCGGCAGCGACAGGGAGCGACGCCATTGGGTCGATCTCAACGATGACGGCCACATCGTTGCCATCCAGCCCCAGGTTGAGGCGGAACAACGCCATGGCAGCAACTGGCACGGCGACTGGCTCAGCCCCCGCGGCATTGACCTGCAGATCAACGGTGGTCTGGGGCTGGCCTTCCCTGAACTGGTCGACCAGGATCTGCCGCGGCTTATCGCGCTGCTGGAGCTGTTGTGGCAGGACGGTGTCGAGGCGATTGCCCCGACCCTGGTGACCTGTGGCATTGGCCCGTTACGTCGAGCCCTGGAGGTGTTGCGCCAGGCGCGGCGGCAGCATCAGCCGGGCCGCTGCCGTTTGCTGGGGGCCCATCTGGAGGGTCCGTTCCTGGCGGAAGCCCGCCGCGGTGCGCATCCGATGGAGCATCTGGCAGCCCCCAGCCTGGAGGCACTGGAGCAGCGGATCGGCGGTTTTGAATCGGAGATCGCCCTGGTGACCCTGGCGCCGGAACTGGAGGGGGCCGCCGTGGTGATCCAGCGGCTGCGGCAGCTGGGCATCGCCGTCGCCCTCGGGCACAGTGCCGCCAAGGCAGAGCAGGCGGGCCAGGCCTTTGACCTGGGGGTGGAGATGATCACCCATGCCTTCAATGCGATGCCAGGACTGCACCACCGGGCGCCTGGACCACTGGGGGAAGCCTGCCGGCGGGGCGGTATCGCCCTGGGCCTGATCGCCGATGGGGTGCACGTGGACCCGACCATGGCGGTGCTGTTGCAACGGCTGGCCCCGGAGCAGGTGGTGCTGGTGAGCGATGCCCTGGCTCCCTACGGCCTGGCGGATGGCGAACACCGCTGGGACAAGCGGGTGCTGCTGGTGCAGAACGGCACCTGCCGGCTGGAGGACGGCACCCTCGCCGGGGTGACCCTGCCCCAGCTGGAGGGTGTCAGACGTCTTGCTTGCTGGAGCGGTGAACCCGGCGCTGCAATCTGGAGCGCCACGGTGGCGCCGCGGCGGCTGAGCGATGGCGGCACGGGGGTGGAGGACGCCCTGCTGGGGAAACCACTGAAGGAACAGCTGCGCTGGAGCCGCCAAGCGGCTGGAGATCTGCACTGGGCCTGCGCTGCTTAAGATCCCGCCGAATCCGTCCAACCTTCGATGGCCCCCGATCAACTGCTGGAGCAGAAACAGGCCGAGAAGCAGGAGGTGAAGGGCTACTTCGAGACCACGGGCTTCGATCGCTGGAACCGCATCTACAGCGAAAGCGATGAGGTGAACAAGGTGCAGCGCAACATCCGCATCGGCCACCAGAAGACCGTCGATGAGGTGCTGGCCTGGATCAAGGAGAGCGATGAGCTCAACGACGTGAGCTTCTGTGATGCAGGCTGCGGCGTCGGCAGCCTCAGCCTGCCGCTGGCCGAGATGGGGGCCGGCTCGATCAGCGCCAGCGACATCTCCGAAGCCATGGCCCAGGAAGCCGACCGACGCGCCCGCGCGGCAGGTCTGGACATGGCAAAGCTCAGTTTCAGCGCTTCAGACCTGGAGAGCCTTCAGGGTTCCTTCCACACCGTGTGCTGCCTGGATGTGTTCATTCACTACCCCCAGCAACTGGCCGAGGAGATGGTGAAGCACCTCTGCAGCCTCACCGAACAGCGCCTGATCGTCAGCTTTGCGCCCTACACACCGCTGCTGGCGCTGCTGAAGGGCATCGGCCAGCTGTTCCCAGGCCCCAGCAAGACCACCCGGGCCTACACGCTCAAGGAAGCAGGCATCGTCAAAGCGGCGGAAGCCTGCGGCTTCAAGCTGGTGCGCCGCAGCCTGAACAAGGCCCCCTTCTACTTCTCCCGCCTGATCGAATTCCGCAAGGCCTGATCTCCCTCAAACGGGGGATCGACCTGCAGTGTGGACTCCCCCAACTGAGGGAGTCCGGACAACCGCCAGGCATGCAGCCGGTAGCCCCCATCCCCTGGGGTTGCTGTTGCGGAAATCTCTCGGTTGAGCAGATAGAGCGGATCTCCGAGCAGCGGGCTGCCCAGCTGCGCCAGATGAATACGGATCTGATGGGGGCGACCGGTGGAGATCGTCACCTGCAAACGATCACCCTCAGCCGTGCGCTCCAACAGCTCGAACTCGGAGTGGGCTGAAAGCCGTTTGCGGATTGGCTCCTCATCCAGGGGTTCCGGCCCCCAGATCCAACCCAGCAGCGGATGCGGCCGTTCCACCACGTCACTGCTCACCGTCAAACACCGCCCCAGCTCCAATCCAGGCACCCGCTGGCTCCAGGCCTGATACACCTTGCGGCAGCCGCCATCCGGCCGGAACTGCTTGGACCAGAGGGCGCGAGTTGGCGACGTGCGCGCGCACACCTGCAGGCCGGAGGTGAACCGCCCCAGCCGATGCACCGGCCGCGCACCGGTGGGCTCGAGCAAGGCCGTCAATGTGTGGCGGAGGAAGCCACCGCCGGGCATCACCGGCAACCCCGAGGGCTTGTTGATCACCAGCAGATCGCCGTCGTCGTGGATCGTGTCCCAGTGATCGGGAATCGCCTCTTCCAGCCAGGGCGGCCGGCTCCAACAGAGGATCTCACCGCCCTGCAGCTGTTGATCACCAGAGAGCACTGCTCCGTTCAACTCCAGCTCGCCCGCAGCGATCCGCTGCTGCCAGATCAATGCTTCGGAGTGGCGGTAGCGATGCGCCAGCCATTCGCTCACCAGGGTCCTGACGCCGACCCGCGGCACCCTGTCGCGGTAGGTCCAACCGCTGTTGAGCGCGGCAGGCTTCAAGTCACCAGACGGTGCTCCAGGGCGTAGCGCACCAGTTCCGTGCGGCTGGAGGTACCCGTCTTGTTGAACAGCCGGCTCACGTACTTCTCAACGTTGCGAATGGAGGTCTCCAGCTGACGGGCGATTTCCTTGTTCATCAATCCTTCCGCCACCAGCTGCAGCACGCTCGCCTCCCGCGGCGTGAAGCTGTGCACCACGGGCTCAGTGGAAGGCAGTGCTTCCGCCTGGGCCAACAGCGAGCGGATCTCGGTGATCTGCTTGGCCATCTGACCCATATCCGTATCCGCAAAGCGGGCCGCCTCCTGCAGCAACCGCTGCTGCCGCTGGGCCACATTGCGCACCCGCGCCACCAGCTCATCGGGATCGAACGGTTTGGGGATGTAGTCATCCACCCCCGCCAGGTAGCCCTGGGTGCGGTCCGCCGTCATTCCCTTGGCGGTGAGGAAGATCACCGGGGTGCCTCCAAGGCGTTCATCGGCCCGCAGCTTCTTCAGCAGCCCGTAGCCATCGAGCCGCGGCATCATCACATCGCTGATCACCACCTCAGGAAGCATCTGCTGCGCCTTGGTGAAGCCTTCTTCGCCATCCACGGCGGTGGTCACCTCAAACCCTTCGTCCTCGAGGTAGGCCTGCACTGCCGTCCGCAGCCCCGGCTCGTCATCCACCAGCAGCAGCCGCGGGGCCGGCACAGAAGCCTCCTGCGCGTCAGGGCTGGGAATTGGCGTGTCGGTCATGGCCGGAATCGCTCTGCCAGAAGCCTATGGACGGGGAGACTTCGGAGCCAGTGCGGGTAACTGCTGCTGACGTTCGGGAATCAGGGTCGAATAGCCCAGATCCAGGGCCTTCTGGCGCAACGTCGCTGGTTCGGTTCCCGCCACTTCGGGAACACAGGCTGCCCACCACACCAGATGATCCTCACGGTTGGTGTCGCTCACAGGACCGCCGGGGTTGAGGTTGCGCACATACACCGCCGTGGCAGTTCGTTTGACCCGCAAGGGATTGGCAGCACTGCAATTCACCGACTCGAAGTAGATGTTCAGATCATTCGGCAGCTCTTCCCAGATCTTGTACTGCCGCACGTCCGGATCAGCGGCGCTGGGCTTGATTGCATAGATGCCGATGGTGCGCAGGCCACCGGCATCCGGCGTTTCGATCAGCACCTTCAGATCAGCGGGGCGGGACTTCTTCATCTGCTCCAACACCTCCTGGCGATCAATCGCAGCGGCGCCAGGGGGGGCCAGCAACAGGGCCAGGCCGAACCAGGCCGTCGGGAATCGCAGACCCATGCCGATGATCAACTATGTGGCCAAGCATGATCGCAACAGTGTGAACAAACCAGCTGTCACGCCGTCCTCTTGCCTTTGATTTCCAGGCCACCACGCCCTGTGCGGCTCAGGTGGTGGAGGCGATGGCGCCCTACTGGAGTGAGGAATGGGGCAATCCCTCCAGCCGTCAGCACCGCCTCGGACTCACCGCTTCAGCGGCTGTGAACCTGGCCCGCAGGCAGATCGCGGAAGCCCTGGCCATCACGCCCCAGCGGCTGGTGTTCACCAGCGGTGCCACGGAAGCCAACAACCTTGCGCTGCTCGGCCATGCCCGAGCCCTGGGGAGCGGCCATCTGATCAGCGTGGCCACCGAACACCACGCGGTGCTCGATCCGCTGCATCAACTGCAGCGCGAGGGATTTGCCGTCACGCTGCTGCAACCGCGCGCGGACGGGCTGATCGATCCGCAGCAGCTGCGTGCGGCGATCACCCCCGACACCCGGCTGGTCAGTGTGATGGCCGCCAACAACGAAATTGGCGTGCTGCAACCGCTGGCGGAGCTGGCTTCGGTCTGTCGCGACCACGGCATCGCCTTGCACAGCGATGCGGCCCAGGCCTTCGGTCACATCCCTCTCGAGCCCGATGCCCTGGGCGTTGATCTGCTGAGCCTCAGTGCCCACAAGCTCTATGGCCCCAAGGGAATCGGTGCTCTGGTGATCCGAGAGGGTCTGGGACTTCAACCCCTGCAATGGGGCGGGGGCCAGGAGGCGGGCCTGAGGGCCGGCACCCTGCCCACCGCCCTGATCGTGGGTTTTGCAAAGGCTGCCCAGCTGGCCATGGCCGATCGGGAAGAACGGCAGCAGCGG
>LXNH01000418.1_pt1 | contig 11203 bp, 12 predicted proteins | sample 809111 | NCBI WGS metagenome assembly LXNH01 (sample SAMN04870528, study PRJNA318959) | seawater metagenome | biome: 00002010; material: water; isolation source: marine seawater | place: Greece: Milos, Mediterranean Sea | collected 2013-05-29 | depth 5-7 m
GTGGTGCTGGAAACGCTGCTGAGCTTCAAGCGGGCCGGAGCTGATCTAATCCTCACTTATCACGCCTGCGATGCGGCCGGCTGGCTGAAGGGCGGCTGACCTGTCAACGGTTCGGTCACATCACTCTTCAGAATGTCCCCTTCAGTGAGCCTCCCCTGATGGCATCGGTGGATCGTCTCGGCCATGTGGCCATCCGCGTCCAGGACGTCACCCGTGCCGTGGCCTTTTACGAGGGGCTGGGCATGCGCCTTGTGTGGAAAGCGGACGACTGGTGTTATCTCGAGGCAGGGCCCGGGCGCGACGGGCTTGCCCTGCTGGGTCCGGATTACAAGGCTGCCGGCCCCCACTTCGCCTTCCACTTCCGTGACCGCGACGACGTGGATCAGATCCATCAACAGCTTCAGCAGTCCGGTGTGTTCGTGGGGTCTGTGCATGACCACCGCGATGGCACGGCTTCCTTCTACCTGAAGGATCCAGACGGCAACTGGCTGGAGATGCTTTATGAACCCCCCGGTGGCATTCCTTCCAACTGCAGCTGACGCCCCCGTCGAGCGGGATCGTGCTCTGCAGGAGACGCTCGGGCTCCTGGAATGGCCGCGGGTGTGCGAGCACCTCTCCGGGTTCGCGTCCACGGCGATGGGACGCGTTGCTGCACGGTCCCTGTCGCTGCCGGCTGGCCTTGCCCAAAGTCGAACGGCTCTGAAGGAGACCGTGGAACTGGTGACCCTCGATGATCTGAGCGAGGGAGGGATCAGCTTCCGAGGCGTACGGGATCTGCGGCCGGTTGTGTTGCGTTGCAGCAAAGGCGGCACCGCATCCGGGGAGGAGCTGCTGGCGGTGGCGGAGACCCTGGCAACCGCACGGCGGCTTCGGCGGCAGATCGATGAACCGGAGCTTCGACCGGCCTGCAGCGATCTGATCGCTGCGATGGTGACCCTTCCGGAGCTGGAGCAGCGGCTGAAGTTCGCTCTCGAGGAGGGCGGCCGTGTGGCCGACCGCGCCAGCGCTCCCCTGGCGGGCCTGCGACGGCCATGGGACGGTCTGCGGCAGGAGCGTCGCGACAAGTTGCAGGATCTGCTGCGGCGTCTCGGTCCGTTGCTGCAGGACACGGTGATCGCACAACGCCACGGGCGTCCTGTGCTGGCGGTCAAGGCCGGAGCGGTGGGACAGGTGCCGGGGCAGGTGCATGACAGTTCGGCCTCGGGCAGCACCCTGTTCGTGGAGCCCCGTTCCGTGCTCGCGATCGGCAACCGGCTGGTGGACATTGAGGCCCGGATCCGTGAGGAGGAGCTGCGGGTCCTGGCTGAGCTGAGCGAGCGGGTGGCGGAGCAGGAGCAGCCGCTCAACGTTCTCAATGGAGTGCTGCTTCGGCTGGACCTGGCGCTGGCTCGAGGCCGTTACGGTCGCTGGCTGGGAGGATCGGTGCCCCAGCTAGAGGACCGGCCGGAGGCGCCGTTCCGGCTGGAGAACCTGCGCCACCCCCTGCTGGTTTGGCAGGAGAAGCATGACGAAGGCCCGGCTGTGGTGCCGATCTCGGTGGAGGTGTCTGAAGAGCTGCGGGTCGTTGCGATCACTGGTCCCAACACCGGCGGCAAGACCGTGACCCTGAAGAGCATCGGTCTGGCGGCCCTGATGGCCCGCGCGGGCATGCTGCTTCCCTGTTCCGGGCAGCCGTCGCTGCCGTGGTGCGCTCAGGTGTTGGCGGACATCGGTGATGAGCAGTCCCTGCAGCAGAGCCTCTCCACCTTCAGCGGCCATGTGAAGCGGATCGGTCGCATCCTGGACGCGTTGCAGCAGGGGCCCGCCCCGGCTCTGGTGCTTCTCGATGAGGTGGGTGCAGGCACCGACCCCAGCGAGGGCACCGCCCTGGCGACGGCCTTGCTGAAGGCTCTCGCGGATCGGGCCCGGCTCACGATCGCCACCACCCACTTCGGTGAACTGAAGGCACTCAAGTACGGCGATGGCCGTTTTGAGAACGCCTCGGTGGCTTTCAACCCTGAGACGCTCTCACCCACCTATGAATTGCTGTGGGGCATCCCCGGGCGCAGCAATGCCCTGGCGATCGCCACCCGGCTTGGCCTCGACCGGCAGGTGCTGGATCAGGCCCAGGAGCTGCTCGCTCCAGCCGGAGATGGAGAGGTCAACAGTGTCATCCGTGGTCTTGAGGAGCAACGGCAACGCCAGCAGGCCGCGGCGGAGGATGCCGCGGCACTGCTGGCCCGCACCGAGCTGCTGCATGAGGAGTTGCTGCAGCGCTGGCAGCAGCAGAAACAGCAGTCAGCGGAGCGCCAGGAGCAGGGCCGGCAGCGTCTGGAGCGTTCGATCCGTGACGGTCAGAAGGAGGTGCGCACCCTGATCCGTCGGCTGAGGGACGGCCAGGCTGATGGTGAGACGGCCCGGCGGGCCGGCCAGCGCCTGCGCAAGCTGGAGGACCGTCATCGGCCTGAACCGGAGCGCCGGGCGCACGCTGGATGGCGGCCCCAGGTGGGAGACCGCATCCGTCTGCTGGCTCTCGGGAAGGCTGCTGATGTGCTGGAGATGTCAGACGATGGCTTGCAGCTCACCGTGCGTTGCGGCGTGATGCGCAGCACCGTGGAGCTGGCGGCGGTGGAAAGTCTCGATGGCCGCAAGCCGGAGCCGCCGGAGGCGGTGGTGAAGGTGAAAGCCCGGACGCCATCAGGAGGCGGCGGTCAGGTGCGCACGTCGCGCAACACGGTGGATGTCCGTGGTCTTCGGGTTCATGAAGCGGAGGCTGCCGTGGAGGAGCACCTGCGCTCTGCGTCCGGTGCCGTCTGGGTGATCCACGGGATCGGGACCGGGAAGCTGAAGCGCGGCCTGCGGGCCTGGCTGGACACGGTGCCCTACGTGGAACGCGTCACCGATGCGGACCAGGGCGATGGTGGACAGGGCTGCAGCGTGGTCTGGCTGCGCTGAGGGAGCCTTCAGAGACGGGGAAGCTGTGGCTCTTCGGGTGAGCTCCGGGCAGGTTCCGGTGGGCAGATGGCATCGCCTTCGGCGTCAAACAGCCGCCAGCCCTGGGGATCGGGATCCAGGTGCAGCCTTCCTCCCACGATCACCGCAAGGTCCGCCTCGGTGCGCACCGTCACCAGGTGACCGCCATGGAGCAGCTGACAGGTGATCAGCTGCTCGTTGCCCAGCACTTCGACATGACGGATCTCCGCCGGCAGGTTGCGATTGGTGGAAGGGGCGACCCTCCAGCCTTCCGGCCGCAGCCCTGCCGTGAGCACCTGCCCCTCCAGTGCAGGGAGTGCCTCGGCCATCGGCCCCTCCACCGGCAGTCGACGATCCTCCAGCAGCAGGGTGGCTGCGGGTGCCACCGTGACTGGCAGCAGGGCCATCGGCGGGCTGCCGATGAACTGGGCGACGAACAGATTCGAGGGCCATCGGTACAACTCCATGGGAGTCCCCAGCTGCTGCAGGTATCCCTGATTGAGCACGGCGATGCGATGACCCATCGTCATCGCTTCGACCTGATCGTGAGTCACATACAGCGTCGTGGTCCCCAGCTGTTTCTGCAGCTCGACGATGCGGGTCCGGGTGCTGTTGCGCAGCTTGGCATCGAGATTGCTGAGCGGCTCGTCCATCAGAAAGACCTTTGGCTGCCGGGCCATCGCACGTCCGAGAGCGACCCGCTGTTTCTGGCCACCGGAGAGTTCCTTCGGCAGTCGATCCAGCAAGTCCGTCAGTTCCAGCGACTCAGCCACCTCCCCCACGCGCGTTTCGATGCGTCGCTCGCGGGGACTGGGCACCTGCAGGGAGGGCGGCAGGTGGCGAGCACTTCGGTACAGCTGATCCTGCAGACGCTGCAGTGGCGGCAGAGAGCGGCTGCGTCGCAGCCCGAAGCTGAGGTTGTCCCGGACGCTCAGATGCGGATAGAGCGCGTAGCTCTGAAACACCATGGCCACATCCCGTTGGGCCGGCCGCACCCTGCTGACGGGTCGATCACCGATCAGGATCTCTCCGGCGGATGGGAGTTCAAGTCCTGCCAGAAGACGAAGAAGCGTGCTTTTGCCGCAGCCGGAAGGTCCGACAAGCACGAGAAACTCACCGTCCTCGATCATCAGATCAAGGCTTCGGATCACGTCGACGGGGCGGCCCCCTCGTCGGCCTGGGTAGCTCTTGCAGAGGGCTTCGAATCGGACGCCGGCCAAGCGTTGGGACTGCAGCCACCTGATCCTAGGGTTGTGGATTCGACCCACCCGGCGCCACCGTGCAGTTCATCGATCAGGCACGGATCACGGCTCGAGGTGGCCGCGGCGGCGACGGGATTGCGGCCTTCCGACGCGAGAAGTACGTGCCGGCAGGTGGACCTTCCGGCGGTGATGGCGGTTCCGGCGGACATGTCGTGCTGGAGGCCGATGCCAATCTCCAGACTCTGCTGGACTTCAAATACAAGCGTCTGTTCGCTGCCGACGACGGCCGGCGCGGTGGACCGAACAAGTGCACCGGGGCCTCAGGGCGTGAACTGGTGGTGAAGGTCCCGTGCGGGACGGAAGTGCGACATCTCACCACTGGAATCCTGCTCGGCGATCTGATCAACGGCGGTGAACGGCTGGTGGTCGCTTTCGGCGGGCGCGGAGGGCTGGGCAATGCTCATTACCTGAGCAACCGCAATCGCGCTCCCGAAAAATTCACCGAGGGTCGCGATGGAGAGGAGTGGCCGCTTCAGCTTGAGCTCAAACTGCTGGCCGAGGTCGGCATCATCGGCCTGCCGAATGCCGGCAAAAGCACCCTGATCGCCGTGTTGTCAGCCGCTCGCCCCAAAATCGCCGACTATCCATTCACCACCCTGGTCCCGAATCTCGGGGTCGTGCGACGACCGAGCGGTGATGGAACTGTCTTCGCTGACATCCCAGGACTCATCGCCGGTGCCGCTCAGGGAGCCGGGCTTGGCCACGACTTCCTGCGCCACATCGAGCGCACCCGATTGCTGATTCATCTGGTTGATGCCGGGGCAGACGATCCGATCGGCGATCTGCGGGTGGTGGAGAACGAGCTGGAGGCCTATGGCCATGGGCTCGTGGAACGACCCCGCATCCTGGTGCTGAACAAACAGGAACTTGTTTCCGACGATCAACTGCCTGAGCTGGTCGGTGACCTTGAAGGGGCCAGCGGCCGTTCCGTGTTGTGCGTCTCAGCAGCGATGGGGAGCAATCTCGATGCTCTGCTGGAGCGCGTCTGGCGCGAACTGGGGGTCTGATGCTCCGTGTCGGCCGGCACATCTGAAGTTGTGAGGCCGGTCACTCCTCGCCATAACGGAGTTGGCATCCAACAGCCGCCATGACTTTTTACACCTGCTTTGACGACAAAGGCGAGATCATCGCCCGTTGTCAGACCCAACAAGAAATCGATGTGCTGCGCCGCATGGGGCGCCCGATCGCTGAGGTGAAGGCCATGAAGAATGAAGAGGCTGTGGTCTGCAGCCTTACCGGCAGCCCTTCGGACTTCAACGAGGAGATCTGATTCGCAGATCCCCTGGTCGTTCGACCTGTCTGATCAGTCGTCGTAGACCCGGCACTCATCGGCGTCCGGGTTGGCCTCGCAATGGAGCTCCAGGGACGTCGGGTCGTGGGAGTCCTCGGGGTGATGTTCCTTGTACTCCTCGAGAGAGTGGAGTTCATCTTTGAGGTGACGGACCTTGGCCTCATCGCCTGCGGCTTTGGCCGCTTCGATCTCGGACTTGTCCTTGTTGATGTGCTCGTCGATGGATTTCATGGAATCTCCCCGATGCCGCTCACCACATTACGACCCATCTCAAGGGTGAGTGCGGTCGTTTTCGTTTGCGGCAGTTCCCTGACATCGCCGCCCTGGCCCTGTGAGATCAGGGTCTCAGTTCGCTCAGCTCAAGCCAGCGTTCCTCCGCCTGTTCGATGCTGCTGATCAGTTCGGCGAGCTCGATGCTGAGCCTGGCCACCTCGGATCCCTCACAGGTCAGCTCCCGTTCCAGGGCCGCCCGCTTGGTCTCCAGTTCAGGGAGCTGCTGATCCAGCAATGCCAGTTCCTTCGATTCCTTGAAGCTGCGGCGACGGGGCTTCTCCTCGTCACCTCTGTCCCTGGAGTCCTTTCGGGATGGAGGAACTGCGGCACTGGTCTGCTGTCGCTCCTGCTGCCGCTGCTGGTCGAGGAATTCCGAGTAGTTGCCTTCGAAGCGTTGCAGCCGGCCGGCTTCGAAACAGAACAGACGGTCCACCGTGCGGTCGAGGAAATAGCGGTCGTGGGAGACCACGATCACGCAACCGCGGAAGTCTTCGAGAAAGTCCTCCAGAACGCTCAGCGTCTGCACATCCAGATCGTTGGTGGGCTCATCGAGCAGCAGCACATTCGGAGCCTGAATCAGCATCCGGCAAAGGGTCAGGCGCCGCCGCTCGCCCCCGGAGAGTTTGGCCAGGGGGCTGTGCTGCTGCGCTGGTGGAAACAGAAACCGCTCCAGCAGTTGAGAGGCGGTGAGCTGCTCGCCTCCGAGGTCGATGCGGCTGGCAGCCTCCTCCACGAATTCGATGACCTTGCGCTCCAGTCCCTTGCCCTTGGTGAAGTCCTCGGTGTGCTGGTCCAGATAGCCGATGTGGACGGTTTCCCCAAGGCGCAGGGAGCCGTGGGTGGCACTGCGGCGACCGGCGATCAAATCCAGCAGCGTGGATTTGCCGCTGCCGTTCGGGCCGATGATCCCCACCCGGTCCTCGGGGCTGAAGCTGTAGGTGAAGTCATCCAGAAGCCTCCGGCCTTCGGCACTGCCGTCGGTGCTGACCCCCAGTCCCTCGGCTTCGATCACCAGCTTGCCGATGCGTCGGCTGACGCTGGTCATCTCCAGTTTTCCCCGGGCCTGCACCGGTTGTTCGTCCCGCATGGTTTCGATGCGCTGCAGGCGAGCCTTCTGCTTTGTGCTGCGTGCTTTCGGGCCCTGGCGCAGCCAGGCCAGTTCCCGCCTCAGCACCCCTTTGAACTTGGCCGCCGAGGAGGCTTCGGACGCCTCCTCTTCGGCCTTGTGCTGCAGGTAGGTGCTGTAGTTGCCCTGATAGGTCCGCGCCCGGCCTCGGGCCACTTCGACCATCCGGCGGGTGATTCGGTCGAGCACGTAGCGATCGTGGGTGACGAGCACCAGGGCTCCCGGGTAGCGGTCCAACCAGCTCTGGAGCCACTCCACGGCAGTGGCGTCCAGGTGGTTGGTCGGTTCATCCAGCAGCAGCACGTCCGGGCACGCGACCAGGGCTGAGGCCAGTCCGACCCGTTTGCGGTAGCCGCCGGAGAGAGCTTCCACAGGCTTCTGCAGGTCGCTGATTCCGAGTTTCTGAAGCACCTCGCGGCACTGCTGCTCCAGGCTCCAGGCCTCTTCCTCATCCATCCGCTGGCTCAGGTCGCCCAGCTCGGCCAGCAGCGCTTGATTCTCGGGATCCGCTGCCACGGCCTCACTCAGGGAGCTGAAGCGAAGCAGCAGATCACGCTTGGCACCACATCCCTGCAGCACCTGCTCCAGAACCGTGAGTCCGGGTGTGACGCGGCTGTCCTGCCCCACCAGCTCCACCCGCAGCCGCGGTGAGCAACGCCGTTCCCCCTCTCCGAGGGGTTCCTGGCCGGCCAGCACCTTCAGCAGCGTTGATTTGCCCGCTCCATTCGGGCCGATCAGTCCGAGTCTCTCCCCCTCTCCGATGTGGAGATCCAGCTCAGCGAACAGGGTGCGGATGCCGAAATCCTTTCCGGCCCCCACCAGGCTGATCAGACTCACGGGGTCCCGGCAGACAGCTGACCGTCCAGATAAGCAAAGACGCTCTTGTCGCCGACATCCGCAGCGGCTTCGATGCCGAATTTCCGCACAGCCAGCACGACCAGAAGCAGGCCGGCAACACCCACCAGCACCAGCCCGGATTCGTCGCCGAGCAGACCGACGAGACGACCCAGCAACGCCAGGGGAAGCAGCAGAGTGAGACCGATCGCCTCCGGTCTCTGGAAGCAGAAGAATTCCTTGAAGCCGATTCCCGCCAGGGCCGCGAAGAGTGGCCCGACGGCCAGGATCCAGAGCGGCCTTCCGGCCAGTGTGGCGAGGGCATCAGCAGGTCCCGCTGTGATCAGTAAGGCCCCCCATCCGGCACATCCCAGCAACCAGAACAGCTGGAGTGCGCGGTGCAACGGCCTCAGGTAGATGTGAATCCACTTCAGTGCCAGACCGATCCCGGCGGTCAGGGGCAGCAGCCACAGCCAGGCCCAGGATCCGCCGAGGGCCCACCAATGCAGCACTCCTCCGCTCATCGCCAGGCCCGAGATCAGAAGGGCGATGCGGTAGCGCTGCACCTCCCGGCGATCCTGCTCGTTGATCGTGTACGGGCCGTAGACACCGTCGAACTGGGGGTCGGCCGTGCTCATGCCTCAGGGATGGTGCTGTTCACCAGTGTGCTCAGCTCCGGGCCGGCTGGAACGATGCCCCCGGGATTGAGGGGAAACAGGGCTCCGAAATAATCCTGACGCCAGGCCTTGGCATCGCAGGTTTCAGCCACTCCGGGCAGGTCGTGGAAGCGCCTGCGCCAGGCCCATAGATGCGGAAACTGCCAGAGGGGTCTCCGGCTGCAGCCGAAGAGAGGGGAATAGACCAGTTCCCAACGGATCAACGTTGGGAAGAGTCGGACATCCGCCAGGGTCAGGGTCTCGCCGCACAGCCACGGACCCCTCTCCGCCAGCGCCTGCTCCACCTGTTCCAGAGCCTCGAACAGCGCTGTTTCAGCACGGTCGTAAGCCAGCTGGCCCCGGGCGAAACCGCAGCGGTAGACACCGTCGTTCACCGCCGGCTGCAGCAGGGTCTGCCACCGCTGGATCACCTCCTGATGATCAGGAGGATCGAGGTCCGGAGCATCCTCGGAGGCGGGCCAGCGGTTCAGCAGCTCCACCAGCTGTGCACTTTCGTTGCCGAGAATGCGTGGTCCCTGGGGATCCACCAGAGCCGGCACCGTGGCCCGATGACTTGGTGGTGCCGAGCAGGATCTGTAGAGGTCCAGCAGGCTGCTGCAGCCGAGCCAGGCCGGATCCAGCTGCCAGCGTCCTGCGCGGTGATCAGCCGTCGCCATGAGCACGGTCAGGCTGTCTCCCAGACCTCTCAGGCGATGCACCAGCCAGGTGCGATGGGCCCATGGACAGCTGCGGCCGATGATCAGATGGGGCCTCTGCTGTTCGGAGCGGCCCCTCAGCTGCGCTTGGTCGGGTCGTTCTGCCTCGAGATGATCACTGACCGGGCGGCAGTAGTTCCCAGCAGCATCAGCAGGACCCAGGCCTCCCATCAGCCGGCTCCATTGCCATCGCCACCCTGAGCGGGCGGCCATCACCACGATCGGAGGGATCGACATCGTCAGGATGTTTGCCGCCAGTCTGGAAGCCCATGCTTCAGTCGTGCAGCAGCGTGTGCCCCTGATGACGGCGTCGGACGTTCTTCTTGTGGCCGGGACCCATGGCAACGAGGTGAACGCGCCATGGCTGCTGGAGGCCTGGCAGAGGACGCCTGATCTGGTGGATGCCCATGGCCTCACGGTTCAGCCGCTGATCGGCAATCCCGATGCGCGAGCGGCCAATCGCCGCTACATCGACCGTGATCTCAACCGCAGCTTTCTGCCGGAACGTTTCGCCTCTGATGAGAGTGAAGCGCTGGAGCTTGCCCGGGCCCGGTCCCTGGTGCAGCTGCATGGTCCACACGGCACGCATCCCTGCCGGGTGGCCCTCGATCTGCACAGCACCACGGCGGCCATGGGCAGTTGTCTGGTGGTTTACGGCCGTCGGCCTGCTGATCTGGCTCTGGCGAGCCTCGTGCAGGGTGCGCTCGGACTGCCGGTGTATCTGCATGAGGCTGATGATCGTCAGACCGGTTTCCTCGTGGAGTGCTGGCCCTGTGGTCTGGTGATCGAGGTGGGTCCGGTGCCGCAGTCGCTTCTGGATGTTCGGATCGTTGAACAGACCCGTCTGGCGGTGGAAACCTGCCTGGCCTCTCTGGCAGCAGCGCGCAGGGCGGCAGGGCGTTACCCACGACAGCTCGTGGTGCATCGCCATCGCTGCAGCCTGGATCTGCCGAGACGTGACGGGAATCAGATTTCAGGCCTGCTGCATGGTGATCGTCTCGGCCGGGACTGGCAGCCGCTGGCGTCCGAGGACCCTCTGTTCGTTGAACTCTGCGGCCAGGGGCTGCCGGCGATTCAGGGCTTCGATGGCGAGGTGGGCGATGTTCCCGTGTTCATCAATGAGGCCGCTTACGCCGAGAAGCGAATCGCTCTGTCGCTGACCCGGCGGGAGGTTTGGCCTGTGGAAGACGCCTGGCGGACGGCCCTCGAGCACTTGCTGAAGAGCTGAGTTCAGCGGGGAGGTCCGTTGTAGATCTCTGCTTCCACCTGACGTCCGTCAGAAGAAATCTTCAGTTCGGTCTCCACTGTCGGAGGTGCGCCGGCCTCCTGCCAACCGGGAGCACCACCGTCGAACCGGAAGGTGTAGCCGTCGTCGGTGCTCACGAGACAGTCACCTCCACCGACGCTTGTCCCGTACATGCAGCGGGCCGCGCGGTAGCGGCTCAGTCCACCGTTGATGGCCTCGGCACGCATCCGAGCCACATTCACAGCTCTCTGCCGGGCATCGGACACCTGGGCTCTGGCTTCCTGAACGGGGCCGAGGCCGAGGGGCAGGCTCGCTCCGATCAGAACGAGTCCGAGGGATCGGCTGAAGAAACTCATGGATTGTCCGGTGGCATCACCGGAGGAGAGCTGTTCCCCTTTGGTAGCAGCGGTCCGTTGTAAGAGACGTCCAGAATCCGATCGCCGTCTGGTGAGACCAGAACTTCGGTCATCAGGGTCGGTTGCGGCGGAATCTGCTGCTGCCAGCCGGGTGCACCGCCCCTGAAGCGGAAGAGGAATCCCTCATCCGTCGAGGAGATCAGGCAGGCCTCTCCCCGAAGAGCATGCATGCACTGATCGGATCGGTACAGACGTAATCCGCCGTTCAGTCGCTCGGCCCTCATCCGGGCCAGATTGGCCGCCTTGGTCTGGGCAAAGGGGTAGTTGTTGGACTGGGCGATGGCCATCGACCCAGTCACAGCCAGTCCCAGGCTGACAAGCAGAGCAGGGAACGGACGCATCGGAGCACTTGCGATGTGCCGTCACTCTGCTGCTGGAGCGGTGGGATGCATCCCCGCGGCTGGGACATAGGTGTGTCCGGATGCGCCTGT
>LXNH01000420.1_pt1 | contig 11158 bp, 11 predicted proteins | sample 809111 | NCBI WGS metagenome assembly LXNH01 (sample SAMN04870528, study PRJNA318959) | seawater metagenome | biome: 00002010; material: water; isolation source: marine seawater | place: Greece: Milos, Mediterranean Sea | collected 2013-05-29 | depth 5-7 m
GATCGCGCCGGGCGTCTCGACGTAGATGACGTGGCGGCCGATCTTCGAGTATGAGGCGTAGAAGTGCTGCGACGACTTCGGGATGACCAGCTTCATCGCGCCCAGGTCGACGCCGAATTGGGTGAAGAGGTCGGTGTCCATGGCCTGGGTACGGTGGGTGGTCATGACGATGGTCACGCCCTGGCTGCGCACCACGGCCACGTCGCCCAGCAGCGCGGGCGTGCCGGCCAGGCCGGTCATGACGGCGTCGCGCTTGAGCGCGACGATCTCACAGTCCAGGTCCAGCGGCTGGCCCGACACCGGCGCCACCTTGCCGCCAATACGCAGCTTGATCCGCGCGCCTTCGCCGGCCTCGAAACAGAGCTGCACCGCCACCGGGTCCCAGAACGGGCCGGTCGCCACGTCCCGGATGCCCCGCGCCAGCACGCGTTCCAGGATGAAAGTGGCATCGCTGGGCGCGCCGCCGCCGGCGTTGTCGGCCGAATCGGCCAGCACCACGGGGAAGTCGGCCAGCGCCAGCGCCTGGTCCAAGGCCGCGTCGGCGCCAGGGTAGGGCGGCGCCAGCTGGTCGCGGAAACCGATGATCTCTTCGCCCAGCGCGCGCGCCAGCCGTTCGGCCTGGGCGGCGTCGCCATCCGTGTAGACCAGTACCTTGGAGCCCATGTCGGGGGTGTCGCCCCAGGGGAAGCCGTGCGCGATCGACACCGACAGCACGCCTTCCTTGCCTTCCATCGCCAGCAGGCGGTCGACGAAGCCGCGCATCGGCTCGCGGCTGGTGTGCATGATGGAGATCATTTCGCAGTCGAAGACCGCGCGCGTCGGCTGGATGCGGCCTGCGGCGCGCGCCACGCACAGGTCGACCAGGTCGTAGGCGCGGTCCAGGATGTCGGTGTGCGGATATTCCTTGAAGCACACCAGGAAATCGGCGCTGTCGACCATGGCGTCGGTCAGGTGGCAATGCGGATCCAGTTCGGCGCCGATCACGGTGTCCGGGCCGACGATCTCGCGCGCCCGCCGCAACAGGTCGCCCTCGCAATCGTCGTAGCCGTCGGCCACCATGGCGCCATGCAGGCCGAACAGGGCAATGTCGACCTTGCCGGCGCGGCGCAGGTCGTCCAGCAATTCGTCGCGCAGCGTCTCATAGGCGTGGCGAGTAGTGGGGCCGGCCGGCGTCGCGCCCGCCGTCATGCCCTCGATCAGCGTCCAGTCCTTGCCCTGGGCGCGCTGGCGCGCGGCCCACAACGGGCCCGAAAACATCTGCATGCGGTCCGGGTGCTGGCCGGCCGGGTAGTAGCCGCGCGACCGATAGGCCGACAGGCCGGTCGGAATGGGCGAGAAGGTATTGGTTTCGGTTGCCAGGGACCCGGAAAAAATCTTCATGCGATCACTCCGTTCTGAATGGTTGTCCGTTCGTGTTGCCGTGTCGACTTCAGTCCTGCCCGCCTCAGTTCTGCCCGATATACGCCTGCACTTCGATCTCGACGTCGACGTTCAGGGCCAGCGCCGACGCCACCGTCGACCGCACCGGCAGCGCCGCGCCGAAGCATTCCTTGTAGACCTCGTTAAAGCCCGCGAAGTGGCTCATGTCCGACAGCCACACGGTGGCCTTGACCACCTGGTCCAGGCGCGCGCCGGCGGCCGCCAGGCTTTCGACGATGCGCTCGCAGGCCGCGCGGGTCTGGGTCTGGATATCGCCGCGCACCACCTCGCCGGCGGCATTCATTGGCACCTGGCCCGACAGGAACAGGAAGCCGCCGGCCTTCACGGCGCGCGAGAACGGGAACGGCAGGGGGCTGGGCAGGCGTTCGATGGCTTGGCTCATGGCATGGCTCCTATTGGGATTGGGTGAAGCGGGCGGGCGACAGGCGCGCGGGGTCGACGCCCTGGGCCGCCAGGCTGGGGTGCAGCGGCAGGTCCTGCAGCAGGTCGGCGGCCAGGCGCGAGACGCCGGCGGCGGACTGGATGCCGTAGCCGCCCTGGGCCGCCAGCCAGAAGAAGGCGGGCGTGGCGCAGTCCCAGCCGATCACGAAGTCGCCATCGGACACGAATGAGCGCAGGCCGGCCCAGGTGTGGCGCGGACGGCGGATGGTCAGCGAGGTCGCCGATTCGATGCGGTAGATGCCCGTGGCCACGTCCAGTTCCTCGGGTACCACGTCGTGCGCCGGCACCGGATCGGCATTGGCGGGCGAGCCCAGCAATTGGCCGGCGTCGGGCTTGAAATAGAAACTCTCGTCCACGCCGACCACGGCCGGCCAGTGCGCGAAGTCGACGTCGTCCGGGCCGGTGAAGGTGAAGGCGGTGCGGCGGCACGGCTGCAAGCCCACCGGCCGCACGCCGCACAGTTCGGCGGTGTGGTCGGCCCAGGCGCCGGCGGCATTGACCAGCGCGCGCGCCCGCAGCGAGCCGCCGCCGGCCAACGTCAACGTCCAGGCGCCGTCCTCGTGACGGGCCGCCACCAGTTCGGCCTGGTTGCGCAGCACCGCGCCCTGGCGCGTCATGCCGCGCAGGAAGCCCTGGTGCAGCGCGTGCACGTCGATGTCGCGGGCATCGGGTTCTTCGATCGCGCCGCACAACTGGTCGGGGCGCAGGCACGGCACTCGCGCCAGCGCCTGCTCTGCGTCGATCAGCGTGACGTTGGGCGACTGGCTGCGGAAGTCGTCGTAGACCTCGCGCAGCAGGTCCTGCTGGCCGGGCGCGGCAATGTACAGCACGCCGCGCGGACTGAGCAGGGGATGCTCGCAGAAGCCCTGCGGCGGATGTTCGTAGAAATCGCGGCTGGCGCGCGTCAGCGCCTTGATCTGGGCGGTGCCGTAGGTCTCCATGAACATGGCCGCCGAGCGGCCGGTGGAGTGGTAGCCGGGCTGCGCCTCGCGTTCCAGCACCACCACCGAGGCGGTCGGGCTCAAGCGGTAGGCCACGGAGGCGCCGGCGATGCCGGCGCCGATGACGGCGTAATCGTAAATCGGGTCTGCGGCCATGTTTTGTCTGAAGCGAGAATTCTCTTATTTGATAATTCTCGAATACGATAGTTGCTTGGCGTGGAGCGGGTAATAGGGGTTGTCCCGGGGCCGCGTAAAATCGCGGCCATGCTTCCCACTCAAGTCATCGTTGCGCTGCTCGTGCTGCAGCTTGCCCTGGTCGTTCCGCTGGCCGCCGTCGTGATCCAGCTGCTGCGCTTGTTCCACTGGCGTTTCCGGGCCGATCCGCAGAGCCGCGGCGAACGCCCGCATTTCACCGGCCCGGTGCTGGCGCTGCTGTTCAGCGCGCTGGCGGCCAGCGATTTCATCGGCTACGAGCCGTTTCCCACTTTGTCGCGCCTGAATCCCGTGCCGCTGCAAGCGCGCGCCTATTTCACGGTGGCGATGCTGGCGCTGGCGGTGTGGTGCTGGGCGTATGCCGGCGCCATCCGCGCGCGCGTTCGCCGCGGGTTCTGAATGCGGCCCCGCCCGGGGCGAGGCGCCATTTTCCCCGCCGCCTGCCGCAAAAACCGGCGGCCCGGCCCCTAGGCCGCGGGGTTGTCGGCCGCCACCGCCAGCCCGGCCACGCCGCCGCGCAGCGACTCCAGCAGCACGCGCTTGTTTTCGCGGCTGCGGTAGGCGTGCTCGCGCATCAGGTTCTCGGCGCGCGCGGCCTCGCGCCGCGTGATGGCGCGCAGCAGGTCCTCATGATCCGATTGCGCCCGTAGCACGAAGGGCGTTTCCAGCTGCGACGGCGTGGACGGCAGGGTCAGCGCGGCCGGTCCGGCCAGCGGCGTCTTGTTGTTGTGTTCCAGCGCCGACAGCAGGGCGCGGTTGCCGGCCGCTTCGCACAGGATCTCGTGGAAGCGGCGGTTGATCTGCCCCCAGGCGCGGGCATCCACCGTGGCCTTGGGATCGCGCCGTGCCGGCGCCAGCAGGGCGCGGCCTTCCTCGACCGCCTGCGACAGTTGTTCCAGCACTTCGGCGCTGGCGCCGCGCTCGGCCAGCAGCCGCGCCGCCATGCCTTCCAGCACCCCGCGCACTTCCACCGCATCGCCGATCTCGTCCACGGTGAAGGCGCGCACGCGGAAGCCGCGCGAGGGCAGCCGCTCAAGCAGGCCTTCCTTTTCCAACTCGGTCAGGGCGATGCGCAGCGGCGTGCGTGACACGCCCAGGCGCGCCGAGAACTGCAGTTCCACCACGCGTTCGCCGGGTTGCAGGGCGCCTGAAAGCACCATGTCCCGGAGTTCGGAAATCACTTTGTCGATCTGAGCGGCCATAGCGGGCTTAGGCGGAAACGTGTCTGGAAGGCCCTCCAGTGTACCTACAAAATTGCATGCAATCGCACATGAAAAAAACAATCCGGCCTTGCGATTTATCAAAATTGCATGCAATAATTCGGAAAAACAGCGGTATGGGCCAGTAAAAGCCAACGAATGCATGCAATGTGTCACTCAATTGCATGCCAGAAAGACCGCCCACAGGACAGGAGACAACATGAAGCTGATCAGCTTCCTACACGCGGGCCAACCGGCCTGGGGCGTGCTGCGCGATGCCGAGGTGGTGCCATTGACACGGCATTGGCCCGACCTGGCCACCGCGCTGGCGGCGGGCGCGCATGCCATCGCACAAGCGGTCCGCGGCCACGACGGCCCCGGCATCCCGCTGGCCGGCCTGCACTGGCTGCCGCCGGTGCCGGCGCCGCGCAAGATCCTCTGCGTCGGCCTGAACTACGGCCGTCACGTGGCCGAGGCCGGCCGCGAACTGCCGCGCCATCCCTCGCTGTTCGCCCGCTATCCCGACAGTTTCGTCGGCCACGAGGCGCCGGTCTGGAAGCCGCGCGCTTCCGATCGCTTTGACTACGAAGGGGAACTGGCGGTGGTGATCGGCCGGGCAGGGCGCCACATCGCGGCGCGCGACGCCCTGGCCCATGTGGCCGGCTACACCTGCATGGCCGAGAACTCGGTGCGCGACTTCCAGAAGCACAACGCCCAGGTCACGCCCGGCAAGAACTTCGAGCGCAGCGGCGCGATCGGCCCCTGGCTGGTCACCGCCGACGCGATCGGCGACCCGGCGCGCCTGCGGATCGAGACGCGCCTGAACGGCGAGACCGTGCAGCAGGGCGAGCTGGCCGACCTGATCTTCCCGATTCCCGAACTGATTGCCTACATCAGCGCCTTCACCCCGCTGGCCCCCGGCGACGTGATCGCCACCGGCACCCCCGAGGGAGTCGGCTCCAGCCGCCAGCCGCCGCGCTTCCTGGCCGCTGGTGACACGCTCGAGATCGAGGTGCCGGGGATCGGCACGCTGCGCAACACGGTGGCGGACGAACCCGTCCACCCCCAATGAACTGAAGGACACACGCATGACCGAAGCACTGCGGTATCTCACCGAAAAGGACGTGGTGGCGGCGCTGACCATCCCGCGCGCCATCGACGCGCTGCAGCGCATGCTGGTGGCGCAGGCCCGCGACGGCGCGCGCAACGTGCCCAAGGCGCTGGCCACCTGGGGCGACGGCAGCTCGATGCATGCATTGGGCTCGGTGCAGCCCGGCGGCTATGCCGGCTTCAAGACCTGGGTCCACACCAAGGCGGGCGGCGGTTCGCTGTTCAGCCTGTTCGATGCCGACACCGGGCTGCTGCGGGCGGTGATCGAGGCGCGCGCGCTGGGCATGCTGCGCACGGCCGCCATCAGCGGCGTGGCCACCCGCGCCCTGGCGCCCGAGACCGCCACGCAGGCGGCGCTGATCGGCACCGGGCCGCAGGCAGTGACGCAACTGGCGGCGCTGGCCGCGGTGCGCACGCTGCGGCGCGTGCGGATCTACAGCCCGACGCCGGCAAAGCGCCGCGCCTTCGTCGAGGCGGTGGCCGGCAAGTACGACTTCGCGGTCGAGGAAGCGCCGACGCTGGAACAGGCGCTGGCCGGCGCCGAGATCGTCACCCTGATCACCCGCGCCGTCGAGCCCTTCGTCGACGCCGCGTTGTTGGCCGATTGCCGCCACCTGAACGCGGTGGGCGCGATCCTGCCGGCCAAGGCCGAATTCGCCCAGGACGTGTTCGAGCGCGCCGACCGTGTGGTGGTGGACGACCTGGAGAACGCCCGGCGCGGTTCGCGCGAGCTGCGCGAACGCTATGGCGCCGACGGCGCGCCCTGGGATGGCGTGGCCGTGCTGGGCGAACTGCTGGCGCGCGGCGAGACGCGCGCGCCGGACGCGCGCCTGACCCTGTTCAAGGGCATGGGCATGGGCCTGTCGGACCTGGCGATGGCGCAAGTGGCGTATGAACATGCCCGCGACCACGGGCTGGGCGTCGCCTTGCCGCCCCAGACCCGCGAAAACCTGCTGCTGGCGCAACCCTGATTCCAAGCATCGCCTTTCCACCATCATGACGCCGGCGCGCCGCCGCCGGCCACAGGAGACTGACATGTTCATCGACGTCAGCGGGGCCGCGCCCCGCGAACAGAACAAATGGCCATCGATCGTGATTCCCAAGGAGGAGATCGACCTGGAGATCGCCCGCCTGATCGACGCGCCGCGCCCGGCCAACGGCCGCCGCGCCGCGCTCATCGCGCATCCGCAGGCCACCGCGCCCGGCCTGGGCCTGGCCCCCGGCACGGACGTCACCATCAACGTCGTCAACCCTGGCGAACGCACCTTCAACCTGCGCAAGAACTCCAACATGCTGGAGATCTGTATCAGCGGCGAGGGCGTGGCCACGGTGGCCGGCCGCGACATCGCGGTGGGCCGCTGGGACGTGTGGAACACGCCGGCGATGCAGGTGCATTCGTACCGCAATGACGGCAAGACGCCCTGGGTGCGCCTGTCGTATTCCAACGCGCCACTGCTGGAAAAGCTGGAGATCCACTACGTCGAGGAGTTCGAGGGCGACGTGCCGCCGGCCGACGCCAACACCCGGCCGGCGCCCGCCCGCTCGCCCCAGGCGGCGCGTGCCCGCGACCTGGCGCTGCGCGAGCAGATCACCCCGGAAGGCGCCTGGCTGATGGGCTACGAGTGGCTGATCGACATCGACGTGCTGGAATCGAAGGCGCTGCACTGGCCCTGGGCGGCCGTCTCGCGCCACCTGCCCAGCGTCGAGGACATGGCGCGCGGCTACAACGGCCGCCGCCTGTTCGTGCTGTACAACCCGGCCACCGAACGCCGCATTGGCACCACCCACAGCTTCTTCGCCACGATCTCGTCGTCGCCGCCGGATAACCACCACGTGCCGCACCGCCACAGCTCGTCGGCCATTAACTATTACCTGCGCGGCAACGGTTACAGCAAGGTCAACGGCGTGCGGCTGGACTGGAAGGCCGGCGACCTGATCCTGTCGGCGCCCGGCTGGGCCATGCATTCGCATCACTCGGGCACCGAAACCACCTCGGCCCTGACGGTGCAAGACCATCCCTTGCAGATCGCCATGGAATCGCTGATCTGGCAGGAGCGCATGCAGGAACCGATCCTGGCGCTTGGCAGCCAGAGCGGCTTCGAAAGCAACCTGGCGCAACTGGCCGCCGCGTCCTGAGCGCGCCCCTCGCATCCCGGAAATTCCCATGACCCAGATCCCATTGCCCGACGACACCTCGCTGCGCGCCCGCCTGCGCGACTTCTACGACGACTACGCCTACTGCCTGGACGAAGGCCGGCTGGAGGAATGGCCCGACTTCTTCACCGAGGACTGCCATTACCGCGTGCTGTCGCGCGAGAACCACGACGCCGGCCTGCCGCTCGGCCTGATCTACTGCATGAACAAGAACATGCTGCGCGACCGTGTCACCGCGCTGCGCGAAACCACCATGTTCGAGCCGCGTTCGTTGCGCCATTTCATCAGCGGCGTGCGCGTGATCGAGGCGCAGGACGACCGCGTCGTGGCCCAGGCCAACTTCGCCGTGATGGAGTCGCTGTCCGACCGCGAACCCACGCTGAACATGGTGGGCCGCTACCTGGACGAATTGCGCCTGACGCCGCAAGGCCCGCGGTTGACCCGCCGCGATTGCGTCTACGACAACTACCGCGTGCGCACCTCGCTCATCGTTCCCCTTTGATCCCGCTGCCAGGAAACCCGCCATGACCTGTCCCGATTCCGCCGTGCTGGACGCTCCCGCCGCGGCCCCCATCCATATCGAGCGCCGCTGGCCCAAGGAGGGCTACACGCGCATTCCCAACTGGGTCTACACCGATCCGGCCATCTTCCAGAAGGAAATGGACGTGTTTTTCGGCGGCCGCACCTGGAACTACGTCGGCCTGGAGTGCGAAGTGCCCGAGACCGGCTGCTACAAGCGCAACTGGATCGGCAACCGCCCGGTCATCATGGTGCGCACCGAAAGCGGCGAGATCAATGTGCTGGAGAACCGTTGCGCCCATCGCGGCGCGCAGATCTGCTGGCAGAACACCGGCAAGGTGGCCGACTTCACCTGCCCGTATCACCAGTGGAACTATGACCTGGACGGCAACTTGCAGGGCGTGCCGTTCCGCCGTGGCGCCATGGGCAAGGGCGGCATGCCGCGCGATTTCGATCCGAAGCAGAACGGCATCCGCAAGCTGCGCAGCGTCAACCGCGGTGGTTCGATCTGGGCGACGTTCGCCGAGGATGCGCCCAGTTTCGAGCAATACTGCGGCTCCGAGGTGCTGGCCGAGATCGACCACATGCTGCCGGGCAAGAAGCTCAAGCTGCTGGGCTACAGCCGCCAGCTGATTCCCAGCAACTGGAAGATGTACCTGGAGAACCTGAAGGACCCGTACCACGCCACCTTGCTGCACACCTTCTACATCACCTTCGGCCTGTGGCGCGCGGATTCCAAGTCCGAGTGCATTCCCACCGGCGGCGGCGCGCACAGCGTGATGGTGTCGCACAACGAGGGCAAGAAGAAGACCGAGGCCACCAGCGAAATGAGCCGCTTCCGCGACGACCTGGAGCTGCTCGATCTGGAAACCGTGACCCCGCGCGCCGAATTCAACCGCGGCCGGGTCGGCGGCGCGTGGGTCTTTCCCGCCGCGCAGTTCGGCATCCAGGCCAATTCGCTCAAGACCCGCCACGTGATTCCGCGCAGCCCGACCGAGCACGAGCTGGTGTTCACCTATTACGGCTACGAAGACGATGACGAGGAAATGACGCGCCTGCGGCTCAAGCACGCCAACCTGCTCGGCCCGGCCGGGTTCGTTTCGATGGACGACAGCGAGATGCTGAACCAGGTGCAGATCGGCGTCACCGGCTACCCCGAGGCACGCGGCATCGTCGAGATGGGCGGGCGCGACACCGAGCCGGCCGACTACATGGTGACCGAAGTGCTGATCCGCTCGTTCTACGACTACTACCGCAACGCAATGGGGCTGTGACCATGGCAACCTGGACTCCGGTCGCCCAGGTGGGCGACATTTCCCCCGACACCGGCACCCTGCGCGTGGCGCTCGACGGCGAGGCCGTGTGCCTGTACGACCTGCAGGGCGAGATCTGCGCCACCCAGGACCGCTGCCCGCACGGCAACGCCAGCCTGGCCGACGGTTATCTGGAAGACGGCACCATCGAATGCCCGTTGCACCAGGGCGTGTTCGACATCCGCAGCGGCAAGCCGCAATGTCCGCCCGTCACCACCGACCTGCGGCGCTACGCGGTGCGGGTCGAGGCCGGCACCATCTACCTGAGCCCGGAGGCCGCGTGAGCGCGGGCGCCATCGTCATCGTCGGGGCGGGGCAGGCGGGCGGCTGGGCCGCGGCCACGCTGCGCGGGCGCGGCTATCGCGGCCGCCTCGTGCTGCTGGGCGACGAGCCGCATGCGCCGTACGAGCGGCCGCCCCTGAGCAAGGCGGTGCTGGGCGGCCAGGCCGGGCCGGAAAGCACCGAGCTGTTTTCCCGTGAACGACTGGCCGAGCTGGAGATCACGTTCCGGCCTGGCGTCGCGGCGACGCGGCTGTGGCCCGAGCGCCACCAGGTCGAGACCTGCGAAGGCGCCGTGATCGATTACGACAAGCTGATCCTGTGCACCGGCGGCCGTCCCATCGTGCCGGCCTTGCCCGGCGTCGACGGCCCCGCTGTCCATGTGCTGCGCACCCGCGACGATGCATTGCGCCTGCGGGCCCGGCTGGGCCCCGGCCGCCGCATCGTCATCGCCGGCGGCGGCTGGATCGGCCTGGAAGTGGCCGCCACCGCGCGCCAGGCGGGCTGTGCCGCCACGGTGCTGGAGCAGGCGCCGCGCCTGTGCGCCCGCAGCGTGCCGTCCGGCGTCTCGGCCCATCTGGCGGCGCTACACGCCGCGCAGGGCGTGTCGCTGCGCTTGAATACCAGCCTGGCCGCGGTGCATGCGCGGCCCGAGGGCGGTTGCGTGGCCGAGCTGGCGGACGGCAGCCGCCTGGAAGCGGACGCGGTGGTGCTCGGCGTCGGCATGCAGGCCAACGACGCCCTGGCGCGGCAGGCCGGCATCGCCTGCGAACGCGGCGTGCTGGTCGACGAATACTGCCGCACGTCGGCGCCCGATGTGCTGGCAGCCGGCGATGTGGCGGTGGCCAGGCCCGCCGGCGGCTGCGGCCCGATCCGCCTGGAATCCTGGCAGAACGCGCAGGATCAGGGCGCAGCGGCGGCCTTGTCGGCGCTGGACGCCGGCCAACCCTACCTGCCCAGCGGCGCGGTCTGGTCGGAACAATACGAGGCCATGGTGCAGATCGCCGGCTTTCCGGCGCGGGCCGGGCGCGAAGTGCTGCGGCCCCAGGCCGATGCGCGGGCGCTGCTGTCGGTGGCGCTGGATGAAGACGGCCGGGTCATCGGCGCGGTGGCGGTGAACGCGGCACGCGAACTGCGCCAGCTGCGCCAATGGATCGCCCAGGGCACCCGGGTGGACCCCGTGCAACTGGCGCGCGCCGACGCGCCGCTGTCCAGCGCCCGGATCGGCTGATCCCACATGGAGAACCGTATGCAGACCGAACACGTCAAGGCCGCCTGCGAGGCGGTGGTCCTGGCCTTCTTCCATGCGCTGGATACCCGGCGCCACCCGTCCGCCGCCGCGCTGATGGCGCCGGACGGCACCTGGCTGCGCCAGGGCCGGTTGCTGACGGGGCCGGCCGAAGTGTTGGCGGCGCTGGAGGCGCGGCCGCCGCAGCGCACCACCTGCCACGTCATCACCAACCTGCGCCTGCTCGAACACAGGGGATCGCAAGCCACGGTGGGTTACTTCCTGACCGCCTACGACAGCGACCCGCAAGCGCAGGATGGG
>LXNH01000425.1_pt1 | contig 11071 bp, 12 predicted proteins | sample 809111 | NCBI WGS metagenome assembly LXNH01 (sample SAMN04870528, study PRJNA318959) | seawater metagenome | biome: 00002010; material: water; isolation source: marine seawater | place: Greece: Milos, Mediterranean Sea | collected 2013-05-29 | depth 5-7 m
CTTTGAAAAGAAAAACAATGATATAAAAATTGATAAAGCCCCAGAGGAAGTTTTAGAAACAGATAATACTGAGACTTCAATGAAACAAGAAAATAAAGATCAAGATAAAAATAAGATAGAAAAAGAAGATAAAGTAAAAGAATAAATTATAATCTTGTTTTTTACTTATAGATTAATAAAAATTAATCTCCATTGCCTTCAGGAGATGATATCATGGATGATAGTTTAGTAGATGACTATTTAAATTCTAATGAGAAAATAAAAAATAAAAATGTAATGCCTCAAAACCTTGAGGCTGAACAAAGCCTAATAGGTTCAATACTATTTGATAATAAGATTTTAGAGGATCTCCCTATAAATTTTAGTTCTAATTATTTTTTTGATCCTCTTCATTCCAATATTTATGATGCCAGTATTTCATTGATAGATAATGGTCGTTTAGCGGATCCACTAACACTAAAAAACTATCTTAGTGATAATAAGTACAATTTAGATATAGATATTGAGCAATATCTTATAGACCTCAGAGATGGTGTATTATCTCTGAGCAAAGCTAGATTTTATGCCGAAGAAATTCGTAATTGTTATGTCAGAAGATGTTTAATAGTTATAGCTGATGAATTGATTCATAATTCAAATCATCCAACAATTGATACCACTCCTGATCAAGAGATATCGAATACAGAAGAAAAATTATATAATCTAGCTGAAAAAGATCAAATTAATTCAGGACCATCCGATTTTAAAACAATTCTAGCTAGCACTACTAAACAAATTAATTCTGCTTACAATAGAAAAGGTAAATTATCTGGAATTGATACTGGATTTTCTGGAATAAATCGTCACTTGGGAGGTTTAAATAAATCAGACCTTATTGTTCTAGCTGGAAGACCTGCAATGGGAAAGACAGCGTTGGCTACCAATATTGGTTTTAATGCAGCTAAAAGTAGTAAATCAGATGAAAATGAAGCAATATTGATATTCTCTTTAGAAATGTCAGCTGAACAATTAGCTCAAAGAATATTAGCAGAGCAGTCTTCAATAGATTCTCACAGATTAAGAAGTGGCGACATTAATGATAATGAGTTTTCTAAACTTGTCGTTACTCAAAATAACATACATAACTTACCTTTTTTTATAGACGACACTCCTGCAATCTCTGTTAGTCAAATTGCATCAAGAGCAAGAAGATTAAAGAGAACAAATGGATTGGGATTAATTATAATTGATTATATTCAATTAATCCAAGGATCAAAGGTTAGTGAAGCCCAAGGTAGAGTTCAAGAAATATCTAATATTACAAGAGGCTTGAAATCATTAGCTAAAGAATTAAATGTTCCTATACTTGCTTTATCTCAGTTAAGTAGAGCTGTTGAACAAAGAGAAGACAAAAGACCTATACTAGCTGACTTAAGAGAATCAGGATCTATCGAACAAGATGCTGATGTAGTAATGTTTGTATACAGAGAAGAGTACTATCTTGATAAGAGTGAACCAACTCAAAGAGATAATGAAAATCAAGAAAGTTTTAATGAACGATTTATAAAATGGCAGGATAGAAGAAATGCTGCTGATGGAAAGGCAGAAATTATTATTTCTAAACAACGCCATGGGCCAACAGGTATTATACAAGTACAATTTGAGGCTAAACTTACAAGGTTTATGGATTTAGTACAAAGTGAGAGATTACCAGACCAAATCTATTAGTAAAATTATATAAATTTGTTTATTATCTTTTTATGAAATCTATTCTAAAAATTTCTCTTGATGATATTCAATATAACTGGAAATTAATAAACAACGCCTCTAATGGGAAAGCTGCTGCAGTTTTAAAAGCTAATGCTTATGGAATGGGTATGATAGAAGTGGCTGGGGCATTATTAGATTGTGGGTGTAATTATTTTTATGTAGCAAATATTTTTGAAGGATTAAAACTTAGAAAAAAATTCAACTCTAGCGAAATATCAATTGCTATTTTTGAAGGTTATTTGGAAGGCAATCAAAAAATTTATGCTGAAAATAATTTAACCCCAATCTTAAATAACCTTGAGCAACTGAAAAGATTAAATAATTTTTTAACAGCAGAAACAAAACAAAAAGCTATTATTAATATTGATACTGGTATGAATAGATTGGGTTTAAGTAAGAAAGAGAGAGATTTTTTAATTAATAATAGATATTTATTAAATAATGTAAGCATTGATTACATTATGTCTCATCTTTCAAATGCAAATGAAAATGAAAGTAAAATGAATTTGCTTCAACTTGATGAACTTAAAAATTTTTCTATCAACTTTCCAAATATAAGAGTTAGTTTTGCAAACAGTCACGGAATAAAACTTGGATCAAATTTTTGTTTTGATCAAACCAGACCTGGCATTGGTTTATATGGAATAGATAATTTTGGTAAAAATTTTTATTTTAATTCAAAAAAATTAAAGTTACCCATAAAATTATATGCTCCAATTATTCAAATAAAAAAAGTAAATGCTGGCGAAAAAATTTCATATGGTGGAATAGATGTTTTAAAAAGAAGTTCAATACTTGCAACAGTTGGATTAGGTTATGCTGATGGATGGCTTAGAATATTAAAAAAGAATAGTGTTTTTTTAATTGGAAATGAAAAATGTGAAATTGTTGGTAATATAACCATGGACAGTTTTGTTCTCGATATTACTGACATAAAAAAAAATAAGCTTAAAGAAGGAGATCATATTTGTTTATTAGATAATTCTAATATTGAACATATACTCAAAAACAATAACATTATAAGTTATGAATTATTAACACTTATGGGTGATCGTTTACATAGAAATTATTAACACTTATCAATTTTTAATAAAGGTGATTAACTTTGCTTTATCTTTTTTTAGATATTCTTGGCACAACAGGAAAAAAATTTATTAATTTTGTAGCAAATATTGGACATTTTTTTATTTTTTTTGGAAGTGCTATCTATTGGACATTTAAACCACCTTGGTATTTTAAAAAGATTTTTCAACAAATTCTAGATATCGGATATTTCTCACTACCTGTTGTTGGTCTAACTACTTTTTTTTCAGGTATGGTTTTAGCACTACAGACTTATAACGGCTTTACTGATTTTAATTCAGAATCCACGGTTGCAAGAATTGTTTTAACTTCAATAACTAGAGAATTAGGACCAGTATTGACAGGTTTGATGGTAGCAGGTCGTATAGGAGCAAAAATGGCTGCAGAAATAGCAACAATGAGAGTTACAGAACAAATAGACGCGTTAGGAACATTAGGTACTAGACCTATGCAATATTTAATAGCACCTAAAATTATTGCGTCCTTAATTTGTGTACCTCTTTTAGTTTTAATTGGAAATACTATTGGTATTTTAGGAGGTTATGTAATAGCTATTTACAAACTTAATTTTAATCCAAGTCTATATCTATATGCAACAATGGAATATTTGCAGTTAGTTGACATTATACAAGGGACTGTAAAAGCTGCTATTTTTGGTTTGATAATTTCAATGGTTAGTTGTTATTTTGGATACAATGCAAGCAAAGGAGCTGAAGGTGTTGGATTTGCAACAACATCATCAGTAGTTATTTCGTCTGTGATGATTTTAACAAGTACATATATTATAACAGCATTATTTTTTGGTTAAATATGGAAAAAAGAAAAAATAAAAAAATTGTAATAAAAGTAAGTGATTTATCAAAAAGCTTTAATAATAATATTGTCCTCAAAAATATTAATTTTCAATTATTTGAAGGAGAATCTTTAGCAATTATTGGTGCATCTGGTTCTGGAAAATCAGTGCTTTTAAAAAATATAATTGGGATATTACAACCTGATAAAGGTTCAATTGAAATTAATAATACGGAAATGGTAAACTTACCTAGAAATTTAAAAGAAAAAATTTTACTAGATCTAGGAATTACTTTTCAACATGGAGCTTTATTTGATTCTCTTAAAAATTGGGAAAATATAATTTTTAAAAAGGCTAACAAAGAAAAAATGAATAACAAACAAGGTAAAAAATTAGCATTTTCAATAATCAAACAACTAGGACTTCAACCTGAAATTTTAGATTTATATCCTTCTGAAATTTCAGGTGGAATGCAGAAAAGAGTTGCTATAGCAAGAGCAATTTGTGGTAATCCAAAAATTTTATTATTTGATGAACCTACTTCTGGATTAGACCCTGTAACAGGCAGTTTAATTGATCAGTTAATTAAAACTGCAGTGAGAACAATTGGTGGAAGTGCAATTACAATTACTCATGATATGGCATCAGTATGTAGAATTGCTGACAAAGTGATATTAATAGATAAGCAAACTATTTCATGGTCAGGCACACCAAAAGAAATGTTTAATTCAGCTAATACAAAAATACAAGAATTTATAAAACCAATTAATTCTGAATTTTTTTTAAATGATTAAACCAAAAAAACAATTTATTTGTCAATCTTGTGGAAATATCTACTCAAGATGGATAGGTAAATGCGAACAATGTAATCAATGGAATACAATAGTTGAAGAGAATAATTCTAAACCCTCTGGTATTTTATCTAAATCAAAAGGAAAAAGAATAAACTTTGAAAAGCTGAATGATGTAAATTACGAATATTCAAGAATTAAAACTAATCTTAATGAACTAGATAGAGTTATTGGAGGTGGATTTGTTCCAGGCTCGGTCACTCTAATTGGTGGAGACCCTGGTATTGGGAAGTCTACTTTATTATTACAACTCGTAGGCAAACTGTCTGATCAAAAAGAAAAATGTATCTACGTTTCTGGGGAAGAAAGTTTATCTCAAATAAAAATGAGAGCCGATCGTTTAGGTGTTAATAATAATGATATAGAATTTGCTTCAATCACAAATGCCTCTGACATTGCCATTACAATAAATTCAGAAAAAAAACGATGTGTATTAGTAGTTGACTCTATACAAACTATGTATTTGCCACAATTGGACAGTTCTCCTGGAACGGTATCACAAGTAAGAGCTAGTGCACATGAATTAATATTAGCTGCAAAAAAAACAAATACGGTGCTAATTTTAATAGGTCATCTTACAAAAGATGGAGCAATAGCTGGACCAAAAGTTTTAGAACATATGGTTGATACTGTCTTATACTTTGAGGGCGATAATAATTTTCAATATAGGATTTTAAGAAGTTTTAAAAATAGATTTGGGGCTAATAATGAAATCGGTGTATTCGAAATGTTAAGCAATGGTCTAAAAGAAATTGTAAATCCATCCGCAATGTTTTTATCAGATAGACAAAAAAATATATCAGGAACGTCTATTTTTGCTGGATTAGAAGGAACCAGACCTATTTTAGTGGAAATTCAGGCATTAGTTACTCATTCTACATTAGCGACACCAAGAAGAGTAATAGTAGGTTGGGATATATCAAGGCTAGCAATGTTATGTGCTGTTTTAGAGGCAAGGTGTAAAATTCATCTCTCCAATATGGACATTTTTTTGAATATTGCAGGAGGTATAAAATTATTTGAGCCGGCTGCGGATTTGGCTGTAGCTGCAGCTATAATTTCTTCTGTTAAAAATATTCCTCTATCTTTTTCGAGTGTATATTTTGGTGAAGTTGGTCTCTCAGGAGAAATTAGGAAAGTTAACCAGCCAGAATTAAGAATTAAAGAAGCACATAAATTAGGTTTTAATAAAATTAATCTTCCTACTAAACAAAAAGTTATAATTAATGAAGATATGCGTTATAACAACCTGAGCGTTTTAAGTGATCTAGTTGAATTAATTAATAAAGATAATAGAGACTGATGGAATATTTTAATAATCTGTATTTTAATATAATAGATATTATAGTTTTTGGAGTTATTCTTACATCGTGCATAGTAGCTACTTTAAGAGGATTTGTTAAAGAATTATTTAGTATTATTTCTTGGATTTTGTCTTTGATTGTAGCATTTAATTTCTTTGAAAAGTTTAAATTAAAATTATTAGATCATATATCACAAGAATTAATTGTAGATTTTCTTGCTTTTGGTTTTCCATTTTTGGGAACTCTAATTTTATCTAGTATTATCTCAAGTTGGTTATCCCCAAAATTTGATGTAAATGGAGTTTTAATTTTTGACAAAATTTGTGGGTTTATTTTTGGTGCCTTAAGAGGTTTTTTACTAATTATTTTGTTCTATTTGGGATTTTTATATTTAATAGGTAAAGATAAAAAGTTACCTGACACACTTCTTGAAGCATACTCATTCAAATACATAAATTTTTCTGCTGAATTGTTGGTAGAGTTTTTTAATCACAAAGAATTAAAATTTGATAATGATAAGGCAAAAGAATTGTGAAACAAAGAGTTCTGGGAAAATATAATGTACTGTAAAATAAATGATAAGTTTAAAGAAGAATGTGGTGTATTTGGTATATTTGGGACTAAAGAAGCCTCAGTTCTAACAACTTTAGGGCTTCATTCACTTCAACATAGAGGCCAAGAAGGCGCAGGAATAGTAAGCTTTGATGGAAAAGCTTTTCATTCAGTACGTAAACAAGGTTTAGTAGGAGATAATTTCAACAATAAAGATATTTTGTCTAAACTTCCTGGAAAAACAGCCATAGGCCACGTAAGATATTCTACAACTGGTGAGTCCAAACCTGAAAATCTACAACCTTTTTTTGCAAATTTGGCTATTGGAGGATTTGCATGCGCACATAACGGAAATTTAACAAATACTTATTCAATTAAAAAACAATTAGTTGAAAGTGGCTCTATTTTTCAAACTTCATCTGATACTGAAATTATTCTTCAATTAGTTGCACGATCAAAAAAGAAAAAAATAATCGATAAGCTAATTGATACACTCCGTCAAATACAAGGAGCATATTCACTTGTAATCTTAACAAATAAAAAACTTATTGGAGTAAGAGACCCTTTTGGGATTAGACCTTTAGTTCTGGGTGATAAAAATGGTTCTCCTGTTCTAGCTTCAGAAACCTGTGCTTTAGATATGATTGGAGCGAAATATGTACGTGATATAGAAAACGGTGAAATAGTTGTGATTACCGAAAGTGGAATGGAGTCAATTAAACCTTTTAAAAAAATTGCTGAAAGACCTTGTATATTTGAGAGAATTTATTTTGCAAGCCCTGATAGTATATTAGGGAATAAAACAGTTTATACTTACAGAAAAGCTCTTGGTGAACAATTAGCTATTGAAAATAATCTAATTGCAGATGTAGTTGTCCCAATACCAGATTCAGGAGTTTCGGCGGCTATTGGATTTTCACAAAAGTCAAAAATCCCATTTGAACTTGGCATAATTAGAAGTCACTATGTTGGTCGTACTTTTATTGAGCCCTCCCAAACCATTAGACAATTTGGAGTAAAGCTTAAACACAGTGTCAATAGATCATGTATTGAAAATAAAAAAGTTATTTTAATTGATGACTCTATAGTTAGAGGAACTACATCTAGTAAAATTGTAAAGATGGTTTACGAAGCAGGAGCAAAGGAAGTTCATTTGGGTATCTCTTGCCCTCCAATTTTACATCCAGATTTTTATGGCATTGATACACCAAACTATAATCAATTAATTGCTTATAAATCAAGTATAAAAGAAATGACAGAAATAGTTGGAGCAAATTCTTTATTTTTTCTATCATTAAACGGTACCTACAAAGCAATGGGGTGTGAAAAAAGAGATTCTAATACACCTCAGTTTACTGATCACTGTTTTACAGGTGAATACCCAATAGATGTAACTGAAATTCTAAAACTTAATAGATAAACGAATGAATTATAATAAAAAAATTGCTCTTATTACAGGAGCAGGAAGTGGCATTGGAGCTGAAACAGCCATTTTACTTGCAAAACATGATTACCATACAATTATTACCGGAAAATCTTTATCTAGTCTTGAAAAAACCGAAAAAACAATTGTTGATAATGGTGGTTCATGTACTTTAGTTAAACTCGATATGAATGATTTTATTGGTATTGATAAATTGGGTTTAGAAATATTTAAAAGATGGAAAAAATTAGATTTATTGATATCAAATGCCGCAATTCTAGGAACTCTAGGACCTATACATCATCAAAGTAATGATGAGTTCATTGAAGTACTTAACGTAAATTTAGTAAGCAATCACAGACTAATTCGATCTTTAGAGCCACTATTAAAAAATAGTGATCAACCTAAAGCTTGTTTTCTATCTTCAACAGTAGCTATTGAAGTAAGACCTTTCTGGGGTGCATATGCTGTATCTAAGGCATCACTTCAACATATGGTCAAAATATGGTCTATGGAGAATAAAAACAATGATTTGTCAATTTCAATAATAAATCCTGGAAAGACAAATACTAAGATGAGAAAACAGGCAATGCCTGGTGAAAATATTAAAAACCTTCAAAAGCCAAAGGAGGTTGCAGAAAAAATAAAAGATATTATTTTTTCAAATAAAATTTATAAAGGTGAAGTAATTGATTTAATTTGATTTAAGTTTGATTAATCTTCAATTAATACTGGCTCTAAATAAGAGAAATGAAAATCAATTTTTTCATCAAATTTTCTAGCAATTTCTTGAGCTTCTTTATCGCTTAGAGCACAAAAACTCAAACTTAATCTATAATTGTTTAGCCTATAAAAAAATCGTAGAAGTTCTACCTGACTATTACCTACATACCAAGATTTTAATATCCAACCTATAAAAAATAACCACGGTGAAATTATAAATAGCATGATATAAAAGACCATGGTAATAAAAAACAAGTTCCACAACCTGTTTTGTAACATCCACAAAGGTGGAGCAATACTTGCAAGAATTGAAGGCATTGTATTTAGTAATATTGAAAATTTTCCAGGTTTTTTATAAATTTCATATAAAAGATAAAATTCATCTTTTTGAAAATGTTCATTTATATTTGAAATTTCTAATTCTGGTATTTTTTCAGCTGTTATGTTTTCACAAATTACTCCTAAAGAACCATAAATAAACGTATTAAAAAAAACTCCATCTCTAAATAGAGTAATTATTTTTTTTTCTTTTATTTGAGATAATTCCTTAGATAGTTCTTCATAACTTTTATGAACCATTTCACCATCAAGTGCTATGATGACATCACCCTCTTTAAGCTTCATAAAAAATGCATTTGAAGATGTTCTTATTGATTTTATCTGTAAAAATGATTTTTCAGTTACAATTTCTTCGTTCATTTTACTAAACCCACTACAAGTACAAGGTTAAATTATGGGTATTTAATTCTACTAGTTTTATCTGCAATCTTACTCAATACATTATTGTTTTGTTTTAAAAGCTTTGAAATTTGTTGTGCTTGAATTGCTTGGTTTGCTACAATTTTCTTGTAGATAGCTTTATTACTGATTTGTTGAATAGCCTTAGAAATAGATTTGTTATTAGATTTATTTAACTTTTCTATATTTGAAACAAGTTTGTTATTATTTTCTATACTTGCTTGAGAGTTTTTGTTCAATTCATTTACAAGAGTGTTTGTAATTAACTGTAATTCAGCTACTGTATTTTCGTTAGATGTTTGAACTCTTTTTTCAATTTTATCAAGGCTAACAACTAATTTCTTATTAATCTCTAGTAAATCTCCTTGTTTTTTTATAGCCGTATCAAGATTTTTCAAAGAAGCGTTTACCCCATCAACATTCTCTGCAAACACAACTAACGCCTCCCTACTTGTTTCTGTCATATTTGTCAATTTATCAGAGGATTGCATAAATAAAAAGGCACTAACGACTATAACTACCAAACCTGATATAATAGATGATAAAAATACAATTGTGGTATATTTATGGATTTGTTTCACTTTAGCCTCCAATTTTTCATGCGCTTTTTTAACTTTATTGTATTCTGATGTTACATCAGTTGCTGCATCTGCTGCGTCTAAAGCTAATTTGATGCTTTCTTGAACAGCTTCCATTTTAGTATCCATTTTATTTTTCCTATAGTTTTATACTAAACAAACATAAAATTATAAATTCTTATCTTTTTTATATGCACATTCCATACCAGTTGTACTAAACACTTCCAATGATGGTATAAATTTAGAAATAAAACCAAACTTTTTACATCCCCAGGGCCTTTGTTTTCTATGAGTAATGAAGAAATAGTTACATCCATGGCAAGTTACTTTTTTTTTATCACTTTTAATGTTTTTAGTCATGGTTAACAACTTTATTTTCTATTTTTATATTTATTTTTGAATTCAATTATTCCATATATTAATTCAGCAATTTTAAATCTAAAAGCCCCTAAAACTGCTGTAAAACCAAAAAACCAATATAAAGCAGCATTTGAAAAATCACCTTCTTCACGAAGAGTACTTGCTTCAAAATGACATAAAAGAGCAGACCAAATAAACATCGCAGTAATAATTATTTGTCCAAATGTTTTTCTTTTTTTCATATTATCAACAAAGATTTATTTAATTGTTTTTCCATATTCATCAAAACTCATATTTTCAGGTATCTCAAATTCAGGATAATCAGTTTCCTCTCCTCTTTCAATTTTAAAGATATAAGCTAATACAGATGCAACAGCAGAATATAAATTTTCAGAAATTTCTTTTCCTATTTCTCCTGTAAAATAAAGTGCCCTAGCAAGTAAAGGGCTTTGAAATACTGTAACTTTATTTTCATCAGCTAATTTTATTATTTTTTCTGCTATCATTCCTCTTCCCATTGCTAAAATTATTGGAGCACCTTCTGAACCAACTTCATATTTTATTGCAACTGCAAAATGAGTTGGGTTTGTGATTACAGCAGATGCATCTTTTACATCATCAAGAGCAGCAGATTGAGTAGCAGCTCTATTGGCAATCTCATTTTGTAATTTTCTAATTTTTTGTTTAACCTCTGGCGATCCATCCGTATCTTTATGTTCATCTTTTACTTCTTTAATTGTCATTTTTAATTTTTCTACATGTTGGTATTTCTGCCAAATAAAATCAAAAATTGCAATGAAACCAAGAACAATTAACAGAGCAATTGTGAGTTGAGGAAAGTTGTAAAGTAGGTTTGATAAAGCGGAATATAAATTACGTTCAGATAAATTTATTATATCTTTTAAATTATAATAAAT
>LXNH01000426.1_pt1 | contig 11064 bp, 15 predicted proteins | sample 809111 | NCBI WGS metagenome assembly LXNH01 (sample SAMN04870528, study PRJNA318959) | seawater metagenome | biome: 00002010; material: water; isolation source: marine seawater | place: Greece: Milos, Mediterranean Sea | collected 2013-05-29 | depth 5-7 m
ATGTATCCAAAAAATAGGAGTATAAATCTAGCTAATGCTGTATCAATATGCGTTTATGAAGCGTGGAAGCAAATCAACTTCTCAACTTTTTAAAATCACAAAATAAATGTCTCTTGGTGTATCTTCAAAATAAAAAGACTTTACGTTTTTGAATAAATCCATAAGTTTCTTTTGCATTAAATCTTTATTTACGTAATAAATTGAATTTACTATTTCAGAATACTTAGCCTGTTGAAGACTAAAAATCATCCCTTTATCTGATTTCTGAAAACATTTTGTAAGATTATATTCTAAATATTTCTCCCAAAGTTTTAAATTTTCATATACGGCAAAATTGTAAGTGCCATTCATAATGGAAAAATCACAAACTTCACTTGGAGAATCAGAAACAAAAAAATTAATGTTTTTATGTTTTTTCTTACATAACTCAATAAACTGTTTATTTATATCATAACCGTCATAATGAAATTTTACCTTTAATTCTTTTTGAAGGTAAGTTAATAAGTCTCCATAACCACAACCAACGTCAGCTATCTTTATTGCTTTTTGGTCAATATTCTCCTCAATTAGCTTAGTTATAATTTTAAATCTTTTAAATTGTGAATCTTTTGAGTTCCAAAACAAGCCCCTAGGAGTGTATCCAAATCTTTTAACATTTCTGTTATAGATATTTGTTAATAGAAAATTAAACGAATGAAATAAAAAATTATTAAGCATCAAAAAAAAATTAATTTTAAATGTTAGATGTTGATCTATACTATTATTATATTATTTAGTTAATATATTAATTTTATTGGAACAAAACTATGAAGATAATTAAAGGAACAATCTTAGGAGGAATCACCCTAGGTTTTGGGCTGCTCACTTTGGGAACAGCTTTTTTTGTATGTAAAAATAAAGAAAAAATAACAAGTAAGTTAAAAAGTCTTCAGTTTAGAGAAAATAAAAGTGCTTCCAGAAAATAACTTGACTTAAACAATCACATTACTATTTAAATATTAACAATAGGAGTAAAAATGCTTAAAATACTTTCAATACTATCAGTTTTCTTTATGTTCGGAGCATCATCTTTTGATGCCAACGCAAATCATTGCGGCGGTGGACATAAGGAAATTAAAGATTCTAAAGATACTTCAGAAGAAGATTCTAAAGAAGCTAAATCTAATTAATGATTATGCAGAGATTTATATCTCTGCATCATCAATATGAACCTCAATACAAGGGATTCAGCCCTTAACCTACTGAAAAAATTCATAAATAACGGGCTTTCAAATTATTCCTCTGATAGAAACTATGATTATGGTCCGCAAAATAGGACTAACACGTCTAACTTGTCTCCTTTTATTAAAAGAAGAATTATTCATGAAACAGAAGTAATTAAAGAATGCTTAAACTATTTTAAATATTCAAAAATAGAAAAATTTATTCAGGAAGTTTTTTGGAGAACATACTGGAAAGGTTGGTTAGAAGGAAGGCCGAAAGTATGGGAAAATTATAAAAAGGATATAAAAAGCCTCAAGGAATCTCATTCATTTGGAATAAAAAAAAAAATATATCTTTCAGCAATAGAGGGTACAACGGGCATTGATTGTTATGATTTTTGGGTTAAAGAACTTATTGATTATGGTTATCTTCATAATCATTCTAGAATGTGGATGTCTAGTATCTGGGTTCATACTTTAAACCTTCCTTGGCAGTTAGGAGCAGATTTTTTCTTAAATAACTTATTAGATGCAGATCCTGCTTCTAACACTTTATCTTGGAGATGGGTAACTGGTATTCATACAAGAGGTAAAAATTACCTTGCCTCAGAACAAAACATAAACAAATACACGCAAAATAGATTCATTAAAAAAAAAAACTTAAGTAAAAAATCTGTCATTCCAAACTTTGAAGATTTTATTTTTGAGAAAAAAAGATTTACTGAAAACCTTGAATTTTCTAAAGAAGACATTCTTCTTATTAATAGTAACTACTTAAACTATTCTTTAGAATCAATTGAATTTTGTAAAAACTTTAAAGTTTGTTTATTAGAAAATTCTTCAAATAATGAGAGCAATAAAATTGTTAAAAAATTCAGCAAAAAATCAGTAGAAGACTACCTACTGCAACTAAAAAAAAAAAGTGTACATGTAGAAACCTTTGAAAATGAAAAAGATTTTTTAAAATTTCTTTTTATGAATAAAGTTAAGAATGTTTATAGTTTTTATCCAGGTATTGGAAGACAACTTGATATTTTAACAAAACTCGCTGAAAATAATAATTTAAAACTATATTTCAAATATGATCAATTTGACAAGTTATGTTGGCCATATGCATCGTCAGGTTTTTTTAAATTCAAAAAAGAAATCCCCAGGTTTATTGAAAATATATAGTTTAATCAGGGCATTTTTTATCAAAAGGAGTCTCTTTTTTTCTAATTGGCATTTCATCAATCAAATTAAAATATTTTTTTAAATTAGAAAAATTATCGTCTACAAACTTCAAATAACCGTCTAGGCCAATTAATGAAACCTTATGAGGTAAAAAAAAGTTCAAACTAGTCTCCTTAGAATTATCAAATATGTAATAATATTTATTTTCTTTCTTTATTAGTATTTCTAACTTACGGTTCTCAATTTCACATTGGTTATTTTTAAAATCTTTAAGAAAATTTAATATTTCAGTATTTTCTAAATCTAAAATTAAAACTCTTTTTTTTCCAAAAAACTCCGTATTTTCTAACAAATTCACGTTCAACCTTGGATGATGATGTATAGAATAAGTATTTTCAATAGAAAACGTAGAAAGAAAAATTAATAGAAAGAAGAAAATTTTTTTATTTAATTTCATTACTTCATTTTAATACTATAAAGTTTAAATAGAAATTTTTTTTGTATAGAAAAGTGAAGAAACATAGATTAATTATATTTGCAGTAATAATGTCCTTTTGTACTAGCACGACTGTATCTGCTATTTTAATTTTACTAAACCCTTCAATAAATAACTTTGTTATAGCCTGGTTTGAGAGATTCGTAATCTCTTGGCCAACGGTCTTTTTTTGTATCATTTTTTTTGTACCATTAATAAATAGGCAGTTGGACAAGTTGCTGAAGTAGTTAATTGAAATTACCTCAATAATAAGGTATAAATAATAAAAATTAAGGCGGGGAGTTGCCTTTGGAAAATTATTCAATTCAAGCTAAAAATTTATTGGAAAGCATAATACTTGATTATGAATTGGTTTTAAAAACTATTCATCAAGATGACTTTTATTTAAAAGAAATTAAAAAAATTAGAATAACTATTAATAGTAGAATTAGAAAAATATCAGATCTAGCAGAAATTAAAAATAATTATAATGATAGTTTTTTTCTTCTAGTTATTTTTAATGAAGATTACTTTTCTCTTTTAAATGAAGAATTAGAAAAGCTTGATTTAAAAATTACTAAAGATGGTCAATTTATTAAAATTGATAAAAAAAAACTTTCATATAATCAAGTAATGACTTTGGTAGATGATATTGAAAAAATAAAAAACAAAACATTAACTAAATGTACAAAGGCGAAATCTGAACCTGTAATAAGAGCGAGAACTGCGCTAGAAAATGATTTTATCGATCCAATTGTTTCCAGGGAAACATCAAATAAATGTGAAAAACTACTAGAATCTACTGGTTTGAAAATAGAGGAAATTACCAAAAGAAAAATAAAGGATATTTTAGGTACGGAATATTTTAAAAAATATCAAAATGAGAGTATTTAGAAAAAAAAACCCGGCAAATCAGCCGGGTTCTCTAAAAATTCTGTTGTAATTAAGATTACTTCTCAGCGCAAGCGTAAGAATTGATCTCAAGACCTACAGAGATTTCTGAAATCATTGGTTTAGTCCAAGCCATAATATACTCCTTAAAAGTTAATATAATTGTTTCTTTTTTATCACTTACACCTTAATCAAACCTGATCTTCTTATTCATCTCACATTAATAATTATTTTTGGAATAATTTTGCCTTTAACAAATTGTAAATTTTGTCGTAAAATTTAAAAAAAAATGTTAAAAATTAACACTAACTTTTTTAATTTTGATTATGGACAAAACTGTAAAAAATATTCTCTCAGACTTAAATACCGAATCAAAAGAAAAAAGTAATCAAGTAGCTAAAGAAGTTGAAAAAAAACTATTCTCATTGGGTTGTGATGTTTATAGTAACGAAACATTGATTTTTAAAACACAATGGACAATTGAAGAAAATAGAAGAATGATTTTAAATAATTATCATTCAGCATTTTCTGTTAATACTAAACTAGCAAATAATAATACAAAAGAAATTTTTCAAAATAGAGAATCAATTCTCTCTAAATATAACGTAGCTAGTGAAGTAGAAAAAAATTATGTAGATTTTCTTCAAACCAAAGCACATTTAGATTTACTTGAACATAGAATTAATCTAAATAAAGACGTATTAGAGATATCAAATGATATGTCACAAATTAACAAACAATTAATTAATCTTAATAAAAAAATAATGAAAATAAATTCCGATATAGTCGAATTTAATAAAAAACAAATTGAAACTAATCAAAGACTGTTAAAGGGTAATATAATAGAAAAGGACAAAGATGTTCTTTCACGACAACAACTGATTGAAGAAAATAAAAAATTAATTTTAGAGTTAGAAAAAAAAATTAAAGAGAATGAAAAAGAAATATATAAGGTTTCTGAAAACTCATACGAAAATGCTAATAAAATTTTGAGAAATAGGAATGAAATACTTGAGAGAAGAGATTCAATATCTAATAACAGTGATTCAATACAAATGAACAAGTCAAAGATTTTTTACCATTTTTAAAATCTAAAAAATTTTTTTATTATGAAGAGAATAAAATTAGAAGCGGTAATAAAGGTTTCAGATGACATTATCGTTGAGGAAGCAATGATAAAAAGGACAGCTGGTCTATTAGGTGAAATCGAATCATATGATATTAATAATAACTACAATGCAAGTCAATCTGATGAAAATAACTCTGCTGAAAAAAGAACAGAAAATCAGGATGGTCTTTCTGAAATAACAAAATCTATTAATAGTGCAAATAAAATATATTATGGTTCTCTTTCACTTGATGAAAGAAAAGCAATATCCCTAACGATTTTTATACAGGTAAATTTTGATAAGATTAAAAGTGATGAAAATTACAAGGCAAAAATATCTTCACTATTTGAAAATAAATTTTCATTCGAAAAGAGTTCAATTGAAAAAATTTTTTTGAGTTCAGGGGAAAGTTCAAACTTTGATAATTTTAAAAATAAATTTTTAGAAGGAGATTTACTTCAAATTATTATTTATATTTGGGAAAAGATATTATCAATTGGAGAAGAGGACGATTTTGAACTAGAACTTGTTGAAAAAGCTGCATCGAAATTTGGATTAGAACCAGCAATAATTAATGATACCAAAAAACAGGGAAATGATAGAGCTAAAATCGCAAAAGCTATTGTCTCAATTGAATCCGGCAAAGTTCCCTACAATAAACTTAAAGCTTTTGAAAAAACTGTTCTTTTAGGCTTGATGTTATCTGAGTGTTCAACCATTGACGGTCAAATATCAAAAGAAAATCTTAGTCAGCTAAAAAGAGTATTAAGCTCTCAATTTGGAATAAGTAATAATGCAGCGAGTGTGATTTTAGAAAAAAAATTGAATTATTCAATAACTGAAAAAGTAGAGAAAGTTGAAGTTTACAGAGAAAAGTATGATTTAGTTGCTTTCTTATGGGAAAAAATTCTCTCTACTGAAGAAAGCATTAACGACGGTGAAATGGGATTAATAAGAAAATGGATAAGACGTTTAGATATTTCAGATGTCGAATCCGAAGGTGCAAGGAAAGATGCAATGGCCCTTTTAAACCCCTCCTCTTAATTAAAAAAATTATTTATACTTTAAAAAAATTCTGTTTTAATTATCATGTTAGATTATGTATATTCGAATCGTTAATTTAAAATTTACTTCAAAAATTGATGCTGATGCAATGCAAGCTTTAGCTAAATATGAAATGATCAATAACTTGCCCGGTATAATGTCTATTGAAACAATTCAAGTAAGTGAGTTGCACAGCATCGGTATTTTGAAATTTGAAAATAAAGAATCTGCAGAAAAATCTAAAGAAGTTTATATTAATAATATGAAAAAAAACCCAAATATTAGAGTGGAAATTTTTGAAGGTGAGAGATTATTCATAGTAGAGAAATCATAGAATACATTCTTAAAACTAAAAAATATCCTAAATGTATGTAAATGAAAAACTTTTATCATATCCTAGGACTATCATTTGAATCAAAACCTGAGAAATCCCTTATAGAAGCAGCATATAAAGCATTAGTAAAACTTTATCATCCAGATATTTATAACGGTACCAATAAGGAATTAAAGAGAAAAATCACAGAAATTAATGAAGCGTATGATACTCTAAGCAATTTAGCTAAAAAGGAAATATATGATAAAAAATTATTAAATTTCCACTTAGAAAAATCTTATGATTTTTCAGAAACCAAATTTGAGGAAAAAGAAGAATTTAGCAAAGATTTTTTTAACGATGATTGGGAAGTTGCTTCAATTGTTTATCCTGAGTTAGAGAAGATTTGCAAAAAACTTTTTTTATATAACAAAAAGTTAGCTTTGCAGTACCAATTTTACTTACTGGAGACAAAAAAATTTCATGAAAAAGATGAGATTATGAATGATTTCATAAATGCATTTTTAGAAAGAAAGTTTGGTAGCTCAAAAATTATTAAAAAACTATCCAGATTTCTAATTGAAAATAAAAATAAAAAACAAGCAATTTACTTAAATAAATTAGTTAAGGTAGTAGGTTCAAAAAGTGATAAAAAGATAATGAATGCCTTTTTTAAGGAATATCCTGATATCGAGCATCAATATTTTTCAGAGTCTAATTTTATTAAAAAACAAAAAATAACTTTTAACGAAGATGATAGACTCCAAAAGCTTACACTCTTTATGTCTTTTTTTTTTTTAATATTATTTTTAGTTTACCTAAATTAATAAAAAATAATATAATTTGATTTTATAGTTTTTTTTATTATAAGATATAAACAAATCTTGGAGTTTAAATGAAAATATGTGATAGACCTGAATTTAAAAGTAAAAAACCACCTTTAACTTTTAAAGAGAACGATAGCGTGATGAGTGCTGTTAAAGCTATGTCAAAAGATAACTTCGGTTCAGTCGTTATACTTAATAGTAAAGGTAAAGTATGTGGAATCGTTACTGAAAGAGATTTAATGAGAAAACTATTAAATAATTCAATGAACCCAAAATCTACGAAACTTAGTAAAATTATGACATCACCGGTAAAAGTGGCTGACAAAGATGATAATCTTGTGAATTGGCTTAGACAAATGTCAAATGAACGCTTCAGACACGTACCTGTTGTTGATAAATCAGGAAAACTGATTAATGTAATGTCTCAGGGTGATTTTGTTTCATACACTTGGCCTAATTTAGTATATCAAGTAAAAGAACTTACAAAAGAAAGCTACTTTAAGGCAAGTCAAGTTGTATTAATTGTTTTAAGTATCCTCATATATACGCTAATTACAACTGTGTTAGCTATCAAACTAGTTTAAAGTTTTATATTTTTTTTGATATTTGTACTGCTAGCTTTGATCCACTTGATATAAGTTTTCCCCAAAATTTATGATAAAATTTTAGGTCAGAAACATTTTCTAAGGATTCATTTTTATGAGACACTTCATCTCCCATTAAATCTATTAAAATTTTTTTTAGATGATTATGTTGTTGTTTTTTTTTTAAAATTTGTATCTGCTCCTCGTAGTGTTTTTCCACAAAACTTTCTACATAAAAAATTGTAGAATAGATAAAATTTTTCCCAAATATTGAGGGTATCATACCAGTAAAAAAGCCAGCAATTTTCCATATTAATATCAACTTGCTTCTTTTTTGCGGATCAAGAATTTCTTCAATTAACTCTAAATGTCTTGATTCAGTTAAAAAATGCTCATTTGCAAAACTTTTAATTTTTTTATCATTATTGAACATCTTTATAGCCTTATAAATATAAACAGCACCGGTTTCTCCTGCATGATTACTTCTAAAATGTGGGATTAGATAAGATGGTATAATTATTTTATCTCTCATTTCTACTTCTCTTTAAACTTGCATGTTTATTAATTATTTTCTCACAGATCTCTTTTGATTCTGGGAGTTTCTTTATCTTCCACATTTTTTCTTTGGCATCTTTAGTATTTTTTTTATTGTCTATAATAGGATGTATATAATTTTTTTTTAAGTCAAAGTTATACTCTTTTTCTTCCAAAAAATTTACTTTCCATGGTTCGTGAACCAAGTAACTAGGTAGTTTTTTTAATTCAGGGACCCATCTTCTTATAAAGGAACCGTCGGGATCCTGATCATATGATTGCTTAATAACATTATAAACTCTTATAGCATTAATTCCTGTTGTGCCTGACTGCATTTGAATTTGAGAATAATGAATGCCAGGTTCATAATCAGTAAAATTTTGGGCAAGATATTTAGACGTTATTTTCCAATCTAACCAAAGCTGATAAGACGCAAAAGATGTTATCATTGCTCTCATTCTAAAGTTAATCCAACCTTTTGCTTTCAAAAATCTCATACAGGCATCAAGGAATGGAAAACCAGTCAAACCATTTTTCCAACTTTCGAAGTATTTATTATTAAAGCTGTTTTCTCTTAATCCATCGTACATAGGGTGAAGATTTGAAGACTCAATCTTTGCTTCATCATATAATTTTTGCATAAAGTGACAGTGCCACGCCAGCCGCTTTTTAAAGGAAAACAATGAAGACTTATCTGGACTATCGTTTTCATTAATTTTTTTGGAGAGCTTCTTTATTATTGTTTTTATAGATATTGTTCCAAATGAAAGGTGTGGACTTAGCCGAGAACATGATTGCTCTGCAGATATCGGGCTTGACATCAGCTTTGAGTATTTTAAATAACGTTTCTCTAGAAAAGAATCTAAAAGTTCGTTTGCATGATTTTCACCACCTTTTTGCGGAATTATGCTCTGCCTTTTTAAAGGTTTATTAGAACTATAAGAGTCCAATTCATAATTGATATTTTTAGGTTTGCCAAATGTTTTTGAACCACTAAATATTCTCCAATTTGTTGACCACTCCCCTCTTATTCTTTTATTTAATTGGATTCCAAATTGATTAGTTTGAACCCATTCAATATTTTCTGATTTAAATAGATCATTTAAATTATTGTCTAGATTAGTATGAAATGAATCTTTAAAAACCTGGTTTGAAAAAATTTTTTTAACTCTATATTTTTCAAATAACATTTTAAATACATCACAAGTTTTGCCATTATAAAAGTTTACTTGTCCATTCATTTTTTTTAAATTGATATTTAGATCTTTTAATGAATCACTTAAAAAACTCAAATGAAAGTCACTTGTTGTAGGTAGCTTTAGATAATCTGAATCAAGTATAAAGATTGGAAGACAATTAGAAAATTCAGATGACTTGTACAAAGCCTCGTTGTCATAAATTCTCAGATCATATCTAAACCACATAATTGAAAAGTGCATTATTTAAAACTTGTTATTAAAAATTAAATTTCAATTTATAAATATTAACGAACATTATTGGTTAGGCATTAAATTGAAAAAAAAAAAAAAATTGTTGCTTGTAGTTGGTCATTCATCTTGGTGGAAAAAAAATAAACACAGAAACGAGAGTACAAGAATCTTAAAAAAATATAAAAGAGAGGGATGGAAACTTGAAAAAGTTAGTTGTATCCCAAAAAATAAGGGTTCGGTAGAAACGCGTGACTTTAAGGAATATTCTTTGTTTAAAGATAGTTAGAAGAGACTGAAAGAAATATTCGCACCATCGTTGATGATGATGCGAATACATTCATATTACTACTTTCTAGCAGTAATTTTGTAGATTTCACCTTCATCTACTGCTGCATAAAGAGCTCCATCTGGACCTAATCTTAGTCCTCTGAATCTCTTTGTCAAACCAGTAGGCATGTGAATAACACTTTTAATTGATTTACCGTCTTTAGCAATATCAACTACGTCAATTCTCATACCTGAAGGCGTACCACCGAAACCAATACCCATGATTCCAACAGCTAAACGACCTTCCCAGTATCCCCAGTTACTTCCTTTTAAGAAAGCAGCTGAACCAGTACCTTGAGAAAGACCATTGTTATTCCAAGCAGGAGGCATTAAGTCGCTGAAACGCTCATCACTCATTGGCATGAATGCTGCTCTTGCAGCTGGTAACATACCTTCTTTTTGGTTTGGCATATATCCACAATATTTATCTGGACAATCACCACGACCAGCAACGTTTGGACGAGGATCCCAACCACCGTTACCACCATTTACAAGTGCAGTGATTTCATCATTTTGCCATGGACCATGTTCTGCAGTGAAAGCACGACCATCACTTGGACGGAAGTCAATACCTTGAACATTTCTGTGACCGTATGTGTACATACGTTTGTCAAAACCTTTAGGAGGCTTATTACCAGGATGTGCAACACCATCTGTGTCAATTCTTAGTACATTACCACCAAGAAGTTTTGGAGATTGTGGCACAACACCTCTGTGACGATCACCAGTTGTAGCCCATAAGTAACCTTCAGGACCAAAACGTAATCTGTTACCATTATGAGCACCTGGACCACCGAAAGGGTGATCTGATTCAAATGGCTTATATTGAATATCTTTTACGATATCAACACGGTTAGATACGCTTTTCATATCTTTACTAACTTCCATTCTCATTACAATGTTACCATCGCATTTTTCAAAGTTAGTTTTACAACCTGAACCGTGGTATTTATTAGATGTAGAAGCTACGTAAATTCTACGATTCTTTTTAAAGTTAGGATCTACTGCTACACCCATCATACCAGCTTGACCTGAACAGAAAAGATCAGAATTAGAAGAAGCATATCCTTTAGCATCTTTCATTCCAGCTAGTTTGATAACAGCACCAGATTTTGTTTTTACTGAAAGACCTTTACATTTTTCGGTAAAAAACAT
>LXNH01000427.1_pt1 | contig 11058 bp, 11 predicted proteins | sample 809111 | NCBI WGS metagenome assembly LXNH01 (sample SAMN04870528, study PRJNA318959) | seawater metagenome | biome: 00002010; material: water; isolation source: marine seawater | place: Greece: Milos, Mediterranean Sea | collected 2013-05-29 | depth 5-7 m
ATTTCGTTTGTAAGAATCAAAGGCTTTTGGTTGAAAAAAACTTTATACATTTGTAATAATGGTATTAGACAAAAAAGTTGCAGAGCAAACAGTAAATTTTCTTATACAAATTAATGCAATTAAATTAAATACCAAAAATCCTTTCACATGGACAAGTGGTATAAAATCTCCTATTTATTGTGATAATAGATTAGTTCTTTCTTATCCAAAAATTAGAGAATTTATTGCTGACAGTATGACCCAAATTATTGTAAATAAATATGGGAATGATATATCTATTGCAGGAGTAGCTACTGGAGCAATTGCCGTTGGAGTGATGATATCTGAAAGACTTAATGTTCCATATGCATATGTTAGACCCGAACCAAAGGGACATGGTCTAAAAAATCAAATTGAAGGTAATATAGAAGATAAATCTAACGTTGTAGTTATAGAGGATTTGATTAGTACTGGAAAGAGTAGCCTAAATGCTATAAATGCTCTTAAGTCTGAAGGCATAAGTGTAATGGGTATGTTATCAATTTTCTCTTATAATTTTGATTCTGCAAATAAAAAATTTATTGATGAAAAAGTTACTACTAATTCACTAGCAGATTACAATACTTTAGTTGAAGTTATAGAATCAAATGGCAGCCTTAAGAATGAAGAGATAACTAGACTAAAGAAATGGAGAGAGGATCCTGAAAATTGGAGTTAATCGTAAAGTAACTTAACCTGTCTTGAATCATAATTTCCTATTTCTTCTGAATTAGTATTTAATTTTATAATTCCAGTATTTGATATACTAATTATTTTTCCAATGTATTCTTTACCATTTAAAATAAATCTACACCCTTTTTTCCCAAATATGTTTTGATTGTACTCATCATTAATATATTTGATATCATTCATTTTAGTAAAGTAATATTTATAATTATTAATCAGCTCATCTAATACTCTTTCAACAACAATATTTTTATTTGAGGTTTTTTTAATTGAAGTTGCATTTGGTAAACTTTTAAAAAATACTTGATTAACATTTATTCCTACTCCAATTATAGAATGACTTAATTTACCTGAAATCAATGAGTTCTCAACTAATATTCCAGCTATTTTTTTATTTACTGACAAAATGTCGTTGGGCCATTTAATTAGACATTTTTCATTATTAAATTTTCTTATTGTTTTTAGTACCGCAAGGCTTACTGCTTGATTTATTATAAATGTTCTATCTGCATTTATATCTAAAGGCTTATAAAATAAAGAGCAGAGAAGGTTTTTACCATAACTAGAATACCACTTATTCATTAGTTGTCCCCTACCCCCATATTGATATTTTGCAATAATTAAATCTCCACTTAATATTTTTTTTGATTTAATTAACATCTTCACTTTATCATTTGTTGACCTAGTGGCATTAACTTTGATTATCTTAGATGTGGACATGTTGTTAAAAGTAATAAATTTGAAAAAAGAAAATATAGATGGTTAAAGCCAAATCAGAAGAAAGAAGTTTAGTTGATGAAATAATATTTGGTATCGAAGACGTAAAAGGAATTGAAATAAACATTATGGATCTTAGTAAAATTTCAAACACTGTATGTAAATTTTTTGTTTTGTGTACGGGCACATCAAATACACATGTTGCAGCAATAGCAAGCTCGGTTAGAAAGAATGTTAGTAAAAAGTTGAAAGAAAAACCGTTTAGTATGGAGGGTATTGAAAATCAAGAGTGGGTTCTTATTGATTATATTGATGTTGTAGTACATATTTTCCAAAGTGAAATAAGAGAATTCTATGATATCGAAAATTTATGGGGTGATGCAAAAATTATTAATGTTGAATTAAAAGCGTAATTAATGGCTAATAACAAGAAGAATAACAAATCTAAAATTAATATCTACTGGTTCTATGCATCCATTGTATTTTTTATTATAAGTATAGGACTACTAGGAGGAGACAGTGGAATTCAAAACATACAACAAACTGATATCTCATCCTTTGAAAATTATCTTAGAAATGGAGATATTGAAAAAGTAGCAATTATTAACCAGAGGTATGCAAGAATTACACTTAATGAAAATGCACTTGAAAAAGATATTCATCGTAGGGTTAAATCCAAAAACTTTTTAGGCCAAGAGAATATTACTGGACCTCACTATCAATTTGAAATTGGGACTCCCGAACTATTTGAAACAAAACTGCAACAGATTAAAGAAATAGAAGGTCTAAACTTCTCTGTTGAGTTCATTACAATGGAAAATAGATGGTTGGATGTTCTACTTGGCTTCCTTCCTATAATAATTATAATCGGAATCTGGATATTTTTGATGAGAAGAATGTCAGGGGGAGCTGGAGGAGCTGGAGGACAAATATTTAATATAGGTAAGTCTAAAGCTAAATTGTTTGATCAAAATACTGATGTTAAAGTTACTTTTAAAGATGTAGCTGGACTAGAAGGAGCCAAAGAAGAAGTTCAAGAAATAGTTGATTTTTTAAAAAATCCAAAAAAATATACCATACTGGGTGGAAAGATTCCTAAAGGAGCCCTGCTAGTTGGTGCGCCAGGTACTGGTAAAACACTTTTAGCGAAAGCAGTTGCTGGAGAAGCTAAGGTTCCATTCTTTTCATTATCAGGGTCTGATTTTGTTGAGATGTTTGTTGGTGTTGGTGCATCAAGAGTTAGAGATTTATTTAAACAAGCAAAGGATAAATCACCTTCAATAATCTTTATCGATGAAATCGATGCAATTGGAAGAGCAAGAGGTAGAAGTAATATGACTGGTTCAAATGATGAAAGAGAAAATACATTAAATCAGTTGCTAACTGAAATGGATGGATTTGGAACTAATACAAACGTAATTGTAGTTGCAGCTACAAACAGAGCTGATGTTCTTGACAAGGCCTTAATGAGAGCTGGTAGATTTGATAGGCAGATTTTTGTTGATCTCCCTGATCTTAATGAAAGAAGAGAAATCTTTAAAGTACACCTAAAGCCACTCAAGAAAAGTAGAGCGCTAGATGTGGAGTTCTTAGCTAAGCAGACTCCTGGCTTTTCTGGAGCAGATATAGCAAATGTATGTAATGAGGCTGCATTAATTGCTGCCAGAAATAATAAAAAATCTGTAGGTAAACAGGACTTTTTAGATGCTGTAGATAGAATTGTTGGTGGACTTGAAAAGAAAAACAAGATTATTACTAAAGAAGAAAAGAATACAATTGCATTTCATGAAGCTGGACATGCAATAGTAAGTTGGCTTTTAGAACATGCTGCTCCTTTAGTAAAAGTAACTATTGTACCTAGAGGACAATCGTTAGGTGCTGCATGGTATCTTCCAGAAGAAAGGTTGATTGTAAGAACAGAACAAATGTTAGATGAGATGTGTGCAACTTTAGGTGGAAGAGCTGCTGAAAAGATTATGTTTAACAAAATATCAACAGGTGCGTTGAGTGACCTAGAAAAAGTCACAAAACAGGCAAGAGCAATTGTATCTGTTTACGGGTTAAATGATAAGATTGGTAACATAACATATTATGATTCCAATGGACAAACAGATTATAATTTTACAAAACCTTACTCAGAAGAAACTGCAAAAAAAATTGATGAGGAAATATCCTTAATTATAGAAAAGCAGTATAAAAGAGCATGTGACATTCTTAAAAAGAATAAATCAAAATTATCTGCTCTAGCATCAAGGCTAATAGAAAAGGAAGTTATTTTTAAAGAGGATCTAGTAAAGATTCTTGGAGAGAGACCATACTCTAAAGAAGAAGTAAAGGAAAAAACTAAAGAATAAGTATTTTGGGATTTTGGGACTTTTTTAAAAGTAAAAAAAATGATGAATCAAAAAGCGATGAATCAGTTTTACCTTTAGATGGCTCAAGTGATTTAATCTTTGCAAAAAACTTTACTGACTCCGGTGGTAGGTTCATCTTTATTGATCAAATAAACTCAACAAAAGAAGTTTTTGGAAAAATTATTGAGGAAAATAATTGGGAACCTGAAAACGTTTGTTCACTTGATTTAAATATTTCTAAAAACCTTGAAATTAGATCTATAAGAAAAATGGATAATGAGAATATAAAAGCATTGGTAACAGAATGTGAATTTTTGATATCTAATACCGGCAGAATACTAATTTGTAACAAGCAAATTAAAAATAATAAAATTGAAGACTTACCGCCAGTTGTAATTATTTTAGCAAAATCAAATCAGTTTGTATCAGATGTAAGCGAAGGCATGACTAAACTAAAAAATAAATACAAAAGTAATTTTCCTTCAAATATCACGACAATTAATGTCAAAAATAAACTCAATGAGCATAATTTTTTAGCATATGGCAATAGTGCCAAAGATATTTATCTAATATTGAGTGATGAATAATTTTCTGCCCAGGCTAATTACAGGTATAGTATATATTTTTGTAGTTAGCGGTTCAATCCTATATAATAGCAAAAGTTTCATCTTAACCTTTAGCATTTTTTCACTTCTTGCAATTTATGAATCACACCAATTATGGAAAAAAATAAGATTAAATCATCCTAAATATAATTATCCAATACCTCAGTTTTATGTAATATTTTCAATGACTACATTAGTTTTAGTTCCTTTCTTTTTTAGTGATTCATATAACCCTTTTCCAATTCTATTGATATTTATTTTAATATGGATAAGTGATACAATGTCTTACTTTTTTGGTTCTTATTTTGGAAAAAATAAAATGAGAATTAAAGTATCACCGAATAAAACTTGGGAGGGGTTTATTGGTGGTTTTTTATGCTCTTTGACTTTCAGCACTTTATCATTTTTATATTTTCAAGAAATATTTCCTTTTTGGAAAACAGTTTCACTTGGAATATTAATACCAATTTTTGGTCTTTTAGGAGATATATATCAATCTAAAATAAAAAGAATGGCAGGAGTAAAGGATAGTGGAAACATATTACCAGGTCATGGTGGAATATTTGATAGGCTTGATAGTGCGATGGGTGTTTCTTATGTATCTTTAATAATAACCCTTATATAATGTTCCATAAAGAAGGATTTAATATGATAGTTTTATTTTTTATTGTTATAACTACTGATGTTATATTACTTGAAATATTATTTGATGATTCATCACATTTAAAATTAATCTTACAAATTTTTTCACTTATTCTATTTTTATTTATACTCTGGTTTTTTAGAAATCCCAAAAGAAATATTTTAAAAAATCCCGAAATAATATTAAGCCCTGCTGATGGAAAAGTTATATTGATTGAAGAAGTTGATGAACAAGAGTTTTTCAATGACGTGAAACTTAAAGTTTCGATTTTTTTATCTCCTTTAGACATTCATGTTAATAGATATCCTGTTTCAGGTAAAATACTATATAGTAAATACCATAAAGGAAAATATCTTGTAGCCTGGCACCCTAAGTCTTCTGATAAAAATGAGAGAACAACTGTTGTTATAGAAAATAAAAAATTTGGTAAAATAATGTACAGACAGATTGCAGGTGCAGTTGCTAGTAGGATTGTGAATTACGCAGAAGTTGATGAAAATGTAGAGCAAGGAGATGACTCTGGGTTTATTAAATTTGGATCAAGGGTTGATATCATTATATCAAAAGACTGCAAATTAAAAGTTAATGTCGGAGATAAAGTTAAAGGTGGAATTACTATTATTGCTTAATTAACTTAGCTCTGCAATTGACTTTTTTATAGATTCTATCTTTTGTTCAGCATCCTTTATTTTTTGTTTTTCTTTTTCAACAATAGCATCAGGAGCGTTGTTAACAAAATTTTCATTTTTCAATTTATTTTCAACTGATTTTAAAAAACCTTTATTATAATCTAGCTCTTTTTTTAACTTATTAATTTCAGAAGCCTTATCAAAACCATCTTCAAATGGAATAAAGAATTCATAATTTTTGATTATAAAAGAAGTTACCATATCAAAATTTTCTTTAGTTGATTCCTCAAGTTTATCTATAATTGCGATCTTTTTAATTATTTCAATATTATTTAATTGATTATCATTTGGAATAAAATATAAATCCAATGATGTTTTAAATGAAATATTTTTTTCTTTTCTGTATTTTCTTATTTGTGAAATTATCTCTTTCGTAGTCTCAAATTCTTCTACAATTAAAATGTTATATTTTTCTTTATTTGGCCAGGGAGATGTTGTTAGAGGATTTGAGTTATTTGAATTAGGAATATTATGATAAATCTCTTCAGTAAGAAAAGGCATAAATGGGTGAAGTATTTTAAGATTTTTCTCAAATAACTCTATTAATTCAATCTTTGACTTTTTATCAATTTTAGCTCCATAGCTGGGTTTTAATATCTCTAATAACCAGGAACAGAAATCATCCCATATTAATTTATATGATGACATTAAAACATCTGATATCCTATAACTATCAAAGTTTTTATCAATCAACTCCATTGTATTATTAAACTTATTATTGTACCATTCTAATGATAATTTATTTTCGATTGGCTGGGGTTTTTTTTCATCAATTTCCCATCCATTGATTAGTTTTAGAGAATTCCATAGTTTATTTGTAAAATTTTTGCCTTGTTGACATAAAGACTCGTCAAATAGCAAGTCATTCCCAGCTGCAGAACTAAGCATTAAACCAACTCTAACAGAATCGGCACCATATTCTTCAATAAGTTTAATTGCATCAGGAGAATTACCTAATTGTTTAGACATTTTTCTTCGTAATTTATCTCTAACAATCCCGGTAAAATATACATTAGAAAATGGTTTTTCGTTTCTAAACTCATAGCCTGATATTATCATCCTTGCTACCCAAAAAAATATAATATCTGGTCCAGTAACTAAATCTTGAGTTGGGTAATAATATTTGATTTCATCATTATCTGGATTCCTTATACCGTCAAATACTGATATTGGCCAAAGCCAAGAAGAAAACCAGGTATCTAAAACATCATTATCTTGACTTAAATCAGCTTCTTTGTATTTTTTATCTGCCTTATCATTATTTATTTTTCGTAATGCCTCTTTTTTATTTACAGCAACCACATAGTCTTCACTATTACCGTAATAAAAAACAGGTATTTGATGGCCCCAAGATAATTGTCTTGATATATTCCAGTCTTTAATATTTTCAAGCCAATATTTATATGTTGATTTAAACTTACTTGGGAAAAACTTGATATTTTCATCTTTTAAAACATTATCAATTGCAGGTTTGGTAATGTCATCCATTTTTAGAAACCACTGTTTAGATAATCTTGGCTCAACTACTGCATTAGTTCTCTCTGATCTACCAATATTATGAGTATAATCTTCTTTTTTAATTAAAAGATTGTTTTCTTTAAGCTCAGCTTCAACTTCCTTTCTAACTGTAAACCTATCTTTACCCTCATAATGCATACCATGACTATTAAGGACTGCATCTTCATTAAAAATATCGATAGTCTCAAGATTATGTTTAATACCAAGATTGTAATCATTAATATCATGAGCAGGAGTAACTTTTAGGCATCCCGTTCCAAATTCTAGATCTACATAAGTATCAGAAATTACAGGTACTTTTCTATTACAAATAGGCACAATTGCATTTTTACCTATAATCTCTTTATACCTATCATCATTTGGATTAACACAGATTGCTGTATCACCAAATATTGTTTCAGGTCTTGTAGTGGCAATTTCTAGATCAATATTTGAGTCCTCTATTAAATATCTTATATAGTATAAGCTTGAATCCTCTTCAATGTAATTTACTTCTTCATCTGAAACAGTAGTTTTTGCTTCAGGATCCCAGTTTATCATTCGATGACCTCTGTATATTAATCCTTTTTTATGAAGAATTTCAAAAGCTTTGATTACAGATTCATACATATCATCATCAAGAGTAAATTTTGTTCTATCCCAATCACATGAACAACCCAACTTTTTTAGTTGATCTAAAATACCTCCTCCATATTTGTCAGTCCAGTCCCAAGCATATTTTAAAAATTCATCTCTTGAAATATCTTTTTTATTAATTCCCTTTTTTTTAAGATTTTCAACAACCTTTGCCTCGGTTGCAATAGATGCATGATCAGTTCCAGGAACCCAGCAAGCATTTTTACCCAACATACGGGCTCTTCTGACTAGAATATCTTGAAGAGTGTTATTGAGCATATGGCCCATATGAAGAAGTCCTGTAACATTTGGAGGTGGAATTACAATAGTGAAAGGCTCTTTATCATTTGGAATTGATTTAAAAAGGTTATTTTCCATCCAATATGAGTACCATTTTTTCTCAGCTTCAATATGGTTATACTTAGGAGGAATTTGCATCAATTCATAAATATTTTAATGTAAAACAAAAATAACATACCTTGAAGTATATTTACAAAATTAAGTTAAATAAATGCCAACAATCTCAAAAAAAGGTAATAATATTCCATCCTCACCTATAAGGAAACTTGTCCCCTATGCTGATAAGGCAAAACAAAATGGGATAGATATTCTTCATTTAAATATTGGTCAACCAGATATTAAGTCTCCAGTTGAGTCTATTGATGCTATAAAAAATATTGATTTAGAATTATTAAAATATGAATACTCGCAAGGATCTTATGAATTTAGAAAAAATTTATGTGCATATTATTCTATTCATAATATTGATGTGTCTCCTGATGATATAATTACGACTGTTGGAGCTAGTGAAGCATTATCCTTCACAATGAATTCAATATGCGATCCTGGAGATGAAGTTATTATTCCTGAACCTTTTTATGCAAATTATAATGGATTTGCTCATGCATCAGATGTAAATGTTATTCCAGTTACGTCAAAAATTGAAGATAATTTTGCACTACCCTCTATAGAATCATTTCAAAAAAAGATTAATGAAAGGACTAAAGCTATCCTTATTTGTAATCCATGTAATCCTACGGGATATGTTTATTCAAAAGAGGAGATTATTAATATAGCAAATCTTGCAAAGAAAAATGATTTATTCATAGTAGTTGATGAAGTTTACAGAGAATTTATTTATACTGATTTGAAACACTATTCAATTTTAGAAGATAAAATGTTTTTTGATAATGCTATTCTAATTGACTCCACATCCAAAAGGTATAGTCTATGTGGAGCTAGAATCGGTTTTATAGTATCAAAAAATTCAAATTTTATTGAAACATGTTTAAAGTTTGCACTTGCAAGATTATCTCCTCCTACTATAGCTTTAATTGCTGCAAACAAAGCATTGAAATCTGATCAGAAGTATATAGATGATGTTATATCAGAATACGGTCATAGGAGAGAGATACTTATAAGTGAATTATCTAAAATTAACGATATAGAATTTTCAAACCCAATGGGTGCATTTTACTCGATTATTAAGCTTCCAGTCAAAAATGCTGAAGATTTTGCGAAGTTTTTACTTACAGATTTTTCTATTAATAATGAAAGTGTAATGGTTGCTCCAGCATCTGGATTTTATAGTTCTGAAAATAATGGAGAAGACGAAATAAGAATAGCATTTGTTTTAAACTCTGAGAAAATTAAAAGAGCAATTAATATAATAAATATTGGCTTGAAAGAATATATTGGATAATTAATGAAAATTAATAAAGAAGCTTCCCTTAAAAAATTTAATACATTCAATGTAAGTGAAACTGCAAATTGTATTTATGAAGTTGAGAAAATAATTGAGCTTAAAAGAATTTTATCAGATAATAAAGGTCAAATCCTAATTCTGGGCGGCGGAAGTAATGTATTATTTACAAAAAGATTTGAAGGTACAATTATAAATCTTAGGAATAAGGGAATTAATGTTATAAGAGAAGATAAAGATTCAATTCTAGTTGAGGTATGCGCTGGTGAAAACTGGAACGATTTTGTGATTTGGGCTGTTGAAAATAATTATGGTGGTGTAGAAAACCTTTCATTAATACCTGGAAATGTTGGAGCTGCTCCCATCCAAAATATTGGAGCATATGGTGTAGAGCTAAAAGATATTTTTTATAGCTGTTCAGGAATTAAATTGGATTCTTTAGAGGAATTTGAGATGAAAAAATCAGAATGTAAATTTAGTTATAGGAACTCAATTTTTAAGACTGAGTTAAAAGACAAAGTAGTAATTACATCAATTAAATTAAACCTAACAAAAAGAAATCATCATTTTAAAGTAACTTATAAAGAATTGAAAGAAAATCTATCTAACTCTGAACTTTCATTAAAAGTGATCTCTGATGAAGTAATAAAAATTAGACAATCTAAATTACCTGATCATAAGTCAATTGGTAATTGTGGAAGCTTTTTTAAAAACCCCACAATTAATATGTCAAAACTTAAAAAAATTAAAGCAGTATACCCTAATATTCCCTCATTCAAAATAGATTCAAATAATTATAAAATTCCAGCAGCATGGTTAATTGAAAAGTCAGGATTTAAAGAAAAAGGAAATAAAAATGTGGGTGTTTATGAAAATCAGCCTCTTGTTATTATCAATCGTGGAAGAGCTACAGGTAAAGAGATTTTAGATTTTGCTAATAAAATTAAATATACTATATATAATAATTTTAATATACAATTAGAGGAAGAGGTACTCATTATTTAGTTATTCTTTATTCTTAGAATCAATAATTATTGTTACAGGTCCATCATTTAATAAGCTTACTTTCATATCTGCACCAAAAATCCCAGCTTTAACTCCCTTTTTTATTTTTGATTCAAGTAATTCAATAAAATAATTATAGAGTGGAATTGCTATTTCGTGAGAAGCAGATTTTATATAAGATGGTCTATTACCTTTTTTAGTCAGTGCCATTAATGTAAACTGAGAAATAATTAAAATCTCACCTTTAATATCAATTATAGATTTATTCATGATTCCATCTGAATCATTAAAAATTCTAATATTTAATACCTTATTAACTAACCACTCTACATCTAATTTAATGTCTTCCTGACTAATTCCAATCAAAACTAAAATACCTTTTCCAATCTCAGCTTTTATCTTATTATCAATTTCTACACTTGACTCTTTAACTCTCTGAATTACTACCTTCATCTGATTTTCTATATATATTTTGATCCTTTAACATATCTAAATATGTATTATA
>LXNH01000428.1_pt1 | contig 11053 bp, 11 predicted proteins | sample 809111 | NCBI WGS metagenome assembly LXNH01 (sample SAMN04870528, study PRJNA318959) | seawater metagenome | biome: 00002010; material: water; isolation source: marine seawater | place: Greece: Milos, Mediterranean Sea | collected 2013-05-29 | depth 5-7 m
AGGGCCGGGCTTTTTCATGGCCTGCTGACCGCAGCAGGCCCCATAGAGTCATCACACTGCAGCGCCCTCCATGGACACCCACGCCTTCAAGCGCTCCCTGCACCACTCCGAGCGCTACAACCGGCGGGGCTTCGGACGGGCTGAGGAGGTGGCTGAAAGCCTTGAGCAGGCCTATCAGAGCGGCTTGATCGGCACCATCCGAGACAACGGCTACAAGCTCAGTCATGGCCGGCTCACGGTTCGTCTGGCCGAGGCCTTCGGCTTCTGCTGGGGGGTGGAACGCGCCGTGGCCATGGCCTACGAGACCCGCAAGCACTACCCGGCGGAGCGCCTTTGGATCACTAACGAGATCATCCACAACCCCTCCGTGAACGACCATCTGCGCGAGATGGATGTTCAGTTCATTCCCGTTGAACAAGGCGTCAAGGATTTCTCTGGCGTCACCTCCGGTGATGTGGTGATCCTTCCCGCCTTCGGCGCCACCGTTCAGGAGATGCAGCTGCTCAATGAACGGGGCTGCCACATCGTGGACACCACCTGCCCCTGGGTCTCCAAGGTGTGGACCACGGTGGAGAAGCACAAGAAGCACACGATCACCTCGATCATCCACGGCAAGGTGAAGCACGAGGAAACCCTCGCCACCAGCTCTTTTGCCGGGACCTACCTCGTGGTTCTGGACATGGAGGAAGCCCAGATCGTGGCGGACTACATCCTTGGCAAAGGCGACCGTGACGCCTTCATGCAGCGCTTTTCGGCCGCCTGCTCCCCTGGCTTCGACCCGGACCGCGATCTGTCGCGCCTGGGCGTGGCCAACCAGACCACGATGCTCAAGAGCGAAACCGAAGAGATCGGTCGCCTGTTTGAACGCACGATGCTGAGCAAGTACGGCCCAGCCGACCTCAACGACCATTTCGTGGCCTTCAACACCATCTGCGATGCCACCCAGGAGCGTCAGGACGCGATGTTCTCCCTCGTGGACGAACCTCTGGATCTGATGGTGGTGATCGGCGGTTTCAACTCCTCCAACACCACACACCTGCAGGAGATCGCCGTCAGCCGCGGGATTCGCTCGTTTCACATCGACACACCGGATCGCCTTGATGCCGAGGCCAATGCCATCGAGCACAAGCCCCTGACCGAGGAACTTCGTCGCGAGGCCGATTTTCTGCCGGCAGGTCCAGTCACCGTTGGCATCACCTCTGGCGCCTCCACACCGGACCGGGCCGTTGAAGAGGTGATCGAAAAACTGATGCGGCTCAGCGAAAGCTGATGCGGCTCAGCTTTACATTGGTTTACAAGACCTGATCCCTTTCAATCCGCTCTGTGCTGCTTTTGTCGCGCTCCGATCCCGACAACCTGCTTCATGGTTCGGACCCGCAAGTGCGTTGCTACCGCAGCGGCTTCTCCGATCAGATGGAGATGCTGGCATCCACGACTGAGGTGGTGTCCTATCTCAACGATCACCAGCGATGGTTCGAGCGCTGTGCGCAGCCGATGCAGGTTTCGGCGCTCGATCAGCAGTCCTATGCGCTGACGCTCGGACGCTTCGGCAACTTCGGTTTTGAGGTGGAACCGACCATCGCTCTGCGTCTGCTGCCCGAGGACGCTCAGCTTTATCGCATCGAGACCGTGCGGACGGTTCCTCATTCGCTCGTCTTACGCGACCACTACGACGTGGACTTTCAAGCCTCCATGCAGCTGATCGACCAGAACTCCACGACCTCCGTTCAGTGGGACCTCGACCTCAGCGTCTGGATCCGACTTCCCAAGGTGATCACGATGCTGCCCGAACAACTGGTGCAATCGAGTGGGGACCATCTGCTGCGCCAGATCGTCCGGCAGATCTCAAGGCGACTGACCTGGAAAGTGCAGGAGGATTTCCATGCCAGCCATGGTCTCGACTGCCCGCCCCGGCGACGGGCAGCGTTCTGAATCCGTCGTCAGCGGTTGGCCCAAATCTTGTTGACGATCTCCATTCCGCTGACCGCCTGCCAGAGGAACAGGGTGAGCGTGCCCATGTTCAAACCAACGTGGGCCTTACGGGCAATCATGTTGCCCCGTTGCATCAGCGGTGACAGGGACGCAGCCACGGCGATCATCCCGGTCATGGCCAGACCCACCAGCAGGTGAGGTCCGACGAACAGCTTGCCGTTGTTCAGGTAGGTCACCGCCATGCCTCCAAGGGTGCCCACGGTCATCACCGCCAGCAGGATGCTTCCCCAGAGGTAGTGACGCTGAGCGAATTTGCCCTTGACCAGTTCCTTGCGCTGCTCTGGCGTCCCGGTACGGGTTTTCTTGGCCTTGATCCCCAGGTAGAGAGCCCAGCCACCCATGGCCAACAGGCCCCATTCGGTGAGGGGATGCGCGAAGTTAAGGGCGAAAGGAAGGGTGGCCAGCATCGAAGGGAACTCTTCAGTGTCGCGAGGCTAGGGGGCCGGCGGCCCCCACCAGCGTCAGTGCAGAAAATGGCGGCGTCCGGTGAGCTGCATCGCCAGACCGAGCTCGTCGCAGGCCTTGATCGAATCGCCATCGCGCATGCTCCCGCCGGGATGAATCACGGCGGAGATGCCGTGGCTGGCTGCCAGACGCACCGTGTCGTCAAAGGGGAAGAAGCCATCACTGGCGAGAACGGCTCCCTTGGCTTGATCGCCTGCCGCCTCCAGGGCAATCCGCGCTGAGCCCACGCGATTCATCTGGCCGGCACCCACCCCAAGGCTCTGTCCATCCTTTGCCACAACAATGGCGTTGGAGCGCACATGCCGCACCAAACGCCAGGCGAATTCGAGATCCTGCTTTTCCTGCGCGGTGGGTGGCCTCTGGGTCGCCACCGTCCACTGATCGGGAGTGATGGCTTGATCATCGAGGTCCTGGACCAACAAGCCCCCAAGGATGCTGCGGACATGGTCGGGGCCCGCAGCGGCGATGGCCTCCGGCGACAACTCCAGAAGCCTGAGATTGGCCTTGGCGGCGAGAATTTCTCTGGCTTCCGGAGAGAAGGTTGGTGCCACCACGCATTCCAGGAACAACGTGGTGAGTTCCCTTGCTGCAGCGGCTTCCACAGGACCGTTGATCGCCACGATGCCACCAAAGGCACTGACGCGATCAGCATCCAGCGCTCGAGTCAGGGCAGAAGCCACGGCCGGTCCCACCGCCACACCACAGGGATTGGTGTGCTTGACCACCACCGCAGCCGGTCCAACGGCGTTCGGGCCGTAGCCAAACTCGCGCACCGTGGCCAAGGCAGCCTCCAGATCCAACAGATTGTTGGTGCTGAGCTCCTTGCCCTGCAGCTGAATCGCGCCTCCCCAACCCTGACGGGGATGGCTGAACCAGCGCGCCTTCTGGTGTGGATTCTCCCCGTAACGCAGGGTCTGGCGCAGGGGCAACGCCTCAAGCCAGGGGCTGGATTCAAGCTCGACCTCGGCAGCCATCCAACGGCTGATCGCGCTGTCGTAAGCAGCGGTGTGCTGAAACGCCTCGAGGGCCAGCTGGCTCCGCAGCTCTGAAGGCACGCTCCCGCCCGTCTCCGACATGGCAGTCAACAGACGGTCGTATTGGTCAGGGCTGGTGAGCACCGCCACATCGGCATGGTTCTTCGCGGCGGCACGAACCATCGCCGGCCCCCCGATGTCGATGTTCTCGATGGCCTGACTCCAGGTGACATCAGGCTTGGCCACCGTTTCCCGGAAGGGGTAAAGATTCACCACCACCAGATCGATGGCGGGGATGCCCTGCTGCTCGAGATCAGCCTGATGGGCTGCATCCCCTCGCTTGGCGAGGATTCCGCCATGCACCCGGGGGTGCAGCGTCTTCACCCGACCGCCAAGAATCTCAGGAGCTCCGGTGTGCTCGGACACGCGGGTCACGGGGAGACCGGCATCCTCCAGAACTTTGGCGGTCCCACCGCTGGAGAGAAGCTGATATCCATGGGTGCGATGCAACGTTTCCGCCAGCGGCACGATGCCGTTTTTGTCGGACACGCTCAGCAGCGCAAAAGGAGCCATGGATTTCGAGACGACTGGGTCCTGAGCCAACCTACGCAGCAGGGTTACGGGACAACGGATGAACAGTCGCCTGGTGTTGCTTCACGGCTGGGGTGCCACGGCCGATGATCTGGAACCACTGGGGCGATCCCTCGCCAACGCCATGGATCACTCCATGGAAGTGATGGCGCTGGAGGCTCCCCACCTCCATCCGCAACCACCCGGCCGCCAGTGGTATGGCCTCTTCCCTGCCGACTGGGACGCCGTGCCATCAGCCATCGAGGCGCTTCAGCGGCGGCTGCAGACGATCAGCAGCCAGGGAGCACCGATGGGCCGCACAGTGTTGCTGGGTTTCTCCCAGGGCGGCGCCATGGCACTCCACTGCGGCTGCAACCTACCCATTGCTGGGGTGATCTCCTGCAGCGGCTACCCCCACCCCGACTGGCAGCCCCCGGCGCACCATCCCCATGTGCTGGCGATGCATGGCCTTCAGGACACGATCGTGCCGCCAAACGCCTTGGATGCCATCGCTGAACGTCTTCAGCCCGACCGCTGTCGGACCATCACATTTGAAAACGGTCACACCATCCCAGAGGAGATGATGCAACCGTTGGCGTCGTTTCTGAACCAGATCCTCGCTGGGTCCTGATTCAAACGAAGGCGTATTCGTACTCTTCCATCTCCTCCCAATCATCGGCGGCGAAATCAAGCCCTTCGAACAGGGTGTCTTCACCGATCGAATCGACGATGGTGCGCAAGGAGGGGAAGAGAAAGTGATTTTCTTCGGCGTACTGAGCGCTGAACAAACCCTTTTCGCCCCAGAAGAAGCGATCGGTGGTGTGTTCGTTGCGACGCACATTGAGCAGAGCAGGAGGCACCAATCCGGCCTCTGCGATGTAACGGCGGGCCGCCGTTACGGGCTTGTACTCACCGGTTTCCAGGTGATGGGTGGACACATGGGCGAGGACCCGTTGCCCCGCCAGACGACGGCGGCTGATGCGCTTGCGCTTTTTGGACATGGTCGAACTCCGGTGAACAGTGAGTAAGAGAAGAGAGAAGGGGACCGGAGAGGCCGAAACCTTCCGTCATTACCTGGGGCTGGTCGACGCAAAGGCGTCTTCAGACCGCGTCATGCAACGGCTGCGGGCAACCCTCAGCCATTCAGAAGAACACCAACACCAATGGCGATGCCGGAAACGGCACCCAGCAAAGAACGCTTCAGCCTCTGCTGTAACTTTGGTCGCAACAGAAATGCAACCGATACAAGGGTTGGCGGGCGTCTGCTCTTGACGAACAGCGCCCCGGTCGATAAATGGATCTTAAGACTTTTCCCGGAATTTTCAAGTCCTCTTAACCATTGCTCCGTGGCTCTGTGTCCATCCGCCCACCTGGCCCATTGCAGCTGACGGAACGCTTCCTGACCTTTGCGGAGCAGCAGCTGGAGCAACTGAACCGAAACCACGGCTACCAGCATCTCGCCCTCTACATCAGCCAGACAGGGGACAAGGACCACCCCCCCCTTGTTCTGATTCGACAGGTGTCGGCTGCAGATCGATCACTTCCCCCCGCCGATGCGGATCCCGAGCTGCGGCGTCCAGCTCAGGAGCGCCGCTGGTACCCCTTACGCGATGGGGACCTGATCCTGGGAGCCCTGCGCGCCGACCTTGGCCCTGCCGAAGCGTGGCATCCGCAACGGGACCAGCAACTGCGGGATGGCGCTGCTGCCCTCAGTCATGGGCTGGCGACAGACCTCGAATGCCTTCAGCTGCGCAGTGCCTTGGATCAGCAGCAAACCCAGCTGCGCACCATGGTTCATCAGCTGCGCAATCCCCTCTCAGCGCTGCGCACCTACGCCCAGTTGCTGCTGAGGCGGCTCGAAAGCAGCAGCGAACATCGCCCGCTCGTCGAAGGAATGCTGGCGGAGCAGAACCAGCTCAATCGCTATGTCAATGCCCTCGACAGCATCGGGCAACCAGCCCTGAGCGGACGTCAGCCCGAGCCTGCACCCCTGCTGCTTCCGCCGGACACCAGCGCCGTGGACACCAGCCTCAAGCAGCAGCTGATGCCGTTGATCGAGCGGGCCATGGCCATGGCCACGCTGCAAGGCCGGCCGTGGCACGGGCCTGAGATCTGGCCGGCCTGGGCCTCTGAATCAGCAGAGATCGCGGCCACTGCGGAAATCGTGGCGAACCTTCTGGAAAATGCCTTCCGCTACAGCCCCCCCGGCACAGCCATCGGACTGACGCCTTTGCCGGACGGCTTATGCGTCTGGGATGGCGGCCCGGCGATCGACGTGCATGAACGGGAGGCGATCTTCCAGGAGGGGGTGCGGGGCCTTCGTGGTCGTGAACGTCCGGGCACCGGCCTGGGGCTCGCCCTCGCCCGTCAACTGGCGGAACGTGATGGAGGAAGGCTTGAACTCTGCGTTGAGCCGTCGCGCCTGGCAGCAGAGCTGCCAGACCAGGGGAATGCTTTTCAGCTCAGGTGGCCAGAGCCAACAGCACGAGCGTGAAGGTTTCCGTGAGCACCAGCACCGCGCCATAACTGTCGCCGGTGTGGCCCCCCAGGCGCCGACCGAGGCCCTCCGCCACCACCAGCGCAACGGGAGCTCCCGCCAGCACCATGACCGGGGTCTGCAGCATGGCCAGCACCAGAAGCACGGCTGCACTGGGGAGAGCATCCCAGAGGGGTCGTCCATGGCGCCGATGGAATCCGGCGGTTCCATCGCGGCGTAGGTACTGAAAACGGGCCATGGCCCACAGCGGTGCCACTCGGCTCCAGACCCCAGCCATGACCAGGGCCGCTGGCGCTGCGAGACCCAGCTCGATCAGGGCGCCAAGCTGCAGCATGAGCACCATGACCAGAGCGAGCACACCGCTGGCCCCCACCCGGCTGTCCTCCATCGCCTCCAGACAACGCTCCTGGCCAGCCGCCAGACCATCGGCCGTGTCCATCAGACCATCGTGATGCAGGCCACCGCTGAGCCAGATGCCGAGGGCGATCGCCATGGGCGCTGCAGCGCTGATGGTCCAACCGAGCTGAAGCAGTCCCCAGCAGAGCAGGGCTTGCAGGGCACCGATCACCAGGCCGATCCAGGAGGCGAATCTGGCGATGCGATGGAACCGTGGCGACGGCCAGGGCCAGGCCGGCAGCACGCTGTAAAAGATCCAGGCTCCCGCCAGATCTGACAACCAGGGGGAGACGCTCCGGGCGATGGCTCTGTTGAACGGTCCGGGTCTCACCGTAGGGTCGAGGCAGGGGGGTCCTTGCCTTGTTCGGCTTCGAGATCAGCGCCCATTGCGCCAAGACCGCTGCCCGCTGTGGCTGCTTTCACACACCCCATGGACCGGTGCACACGCCCCGATTCATGCCCGTGGGCACACTCGCCACCGTCAAGGGGATCAGCATCGAGCAACTGGGCCGCACCGGGGCTCAGATGGTGCTCTCCAACACCTATCACCTGCATCTGCAACCCGGCGAAGAGATCGTGGCGGCAGCCGGGGGGTTGCACCGGTTCATGGGCTGGGACGGCCCGATGCTCACCGACTCCGGCGGCTTTCAGGTGTTCAGCCTGGGGGACCTCAACAAAATCGATGACCGTGGGGTGGTGTTCCGAAACCCCCGCGATGGACGCACCATCGACATGACGCCGGAACACGCCACGCAGATCCAGATGGCCCTGGGGGCGGACGTGGCCATGGCTTTTGACCAGTGTCCGCCCTATCCCGCCACCGAAAACGACGTGATCGATGCCTGCCGGCGCACCCACGCCTGGCTGGCCCGCTGCGTTGAAGCGCACACACGGGAAGACCAGGCTCTGTTCGGCATCGTTCAGGGCGGATGCTTTCCCCATCTGCGCCGCGAGAGTGCTCGAGCCGTGGCCGACTTCGACTTGCCGGGGATTGCCGTCGGCGGCGTCAGCGTCGGCGAGCCGGTGGAGGAAATGCATCGCATCGTGCGAGACGTCACGCCCCTGCTCCCAACCCACAAACCGCGATACCTGATGGGCATCGGCACCCTGCGGGAGATGGCCATCGCCGTGGCCAACGGCATCGACCTGTTCGACTGCGTCTTGCCCACCCGCCTGGGACGACACGGCACAGCCCTGGTGGGCGGCGAACGCTGGAACCTTCGCAATGCCCGCTTCCGCCATGACCACACACCCCTGGATCCGAGTTGCTCCTGTGTGGCTTGCACCGGACACACCCGGGCCTATCTGCATCATTTGATCCGCAGCGAGGAACTGCTGGGCCTCACTTTGCTGAGCATTCACAACATCACCCAGCTGGTGCGTTTCACCACCGCTATGGCGCAGGCCATCCGGGACAGGTGTTTTTCAGAGGATTTCGCTCCCTGGGAGCCAGGCTCACCTGCCCATCACACGTGGTAGCGTCCAGCCCAATGCCTTTTGAACACTAGGGATGGCCGCCTTCACCCTCGACCTGCTGGCTCAGCTGCCCGAGGCCTATCAGGCCTTCTCTCCGCTGATCGACATTCTTCCTCTGATCCCGGTGTTCTTCCTGCTGCTGGCCTTCGTCTGGCAGGCCTCCGTCGGTTTCCGCTGATCAGCGTCCCTTCAGAACAGCCCAGGCGAATGCAGGCAACGAGAGCATTCGCCTCCAGCGCGTGGGCTCCTGAATCAGGCGATACAACCACTCAACGCGGTATCGGCACATCCATGCAGGTGCACGTCTCTTGACGCCGGCCCAGACATCGAAGCTTCCGCCGACCCCCATCCAGAGTCCTTGTTGCTCTGAGCTCACCCGCTCAGACCAAGTTTCTTGGCGCGGAACACCAAGGGCCACCAGCACAAGGTCGGGCTTAAGCCGTTTGAGCTGAGCCTCAATGGAATCCCAGGCTTCCGCCGGTTGATAACCATCTACAGCCATCACGAGATTCAGGCCTGGAAGTCGCTCCGGGAGTGATGTCCGAAGACGGTCCATCACCGCAGGCGCAGCGCCCACCAGGGCCACCCGCCAGCCATGGGCTGCGGCATACCCGAGAAGCGTCCAGGCGAGTTCGATGCCCGCGGTCTTGACCACGCTCACCCGCTGCCGGGCCAAGGCCCAGACCACACCCGCTCCATCGGGGATGACCAGGTCAGCCCCTTCGATGGCATGGCCCAGCTCCGGCAGAGTGCGGGCCGTCATCGTCATCTCAGCGTTGAGGGTGACGATGCGACCACCACCGCGTGCATGAAGTCCGATGGCAGCAGCCTGAACATCACGGCAAACGTCCACGGGGATGCCGAGAACCCTGTACCTGCGGCGGTCATCTGGAGTGGTGGTGACTGAATCCATCGCCGAAGGGCTGCATTGGAGAATTTAGAAGCGGTGACAAGGCGGGTCATGGTGGTGACGGCAACACAGACCCAACCGGATCAGGATCAGCGCGACAACATCCTGGAGCGTCTCGATCATTCGATCGAGCAAGTGGTGCTGCAGCGCCAGGACCCCGTCAGCGGGTTGCTGCCCGCCAGCACGGCCCACACCGTTCACGGCAACTACGGCGATGCCTGGGTGCGGGACTGTGTGTACTCCGTGCAGTGCGTCTGGGCCCTGGCCCTGGCACACCGTCGCCGCCGTGGCTCCCACGATCGGCGGGCCTGGGAGCTGGAGCAACGGGTGATCGCCCTGATGCGGGGATTGCTGCGGGCCATGCTGCGGCAGGCCAACAAAGTGGAGCGCTTCAAGGTCAGCCTCGACCCCCTCGACGCTCTGCACGCGAAATACGACAGCAGCAGCGGTGATCCGGTGGTGGCAGATGACGCATGGGGACATCTCCAGCTCGATGCCACCTCTCTCTTTCTGCTGCAGCTGGCTCAACTCACCCGCGGTGGCTGCACGGTGATCCAGAGCCGGGATGAGGTGGATTTCATCCAGAACCTGGTGTACTACGTCGCCCGGGCGTATCGGACCCCCGACTACGGCATCTGGGAACGGGGTGACAAGGGAAACAACGGCAAGCCGGAGCGCAATTCCAGCTCCATCGGCATGGCGAAGGCCGCCCTGGAAGCCCTGGAGGACCTGGACCTATTCGGGGTCCATGGCGATGGGTCGTGCCAGCTGCTGATTCCCCAGGGGGCTGTGGTCCGTCTGCGGCGGGCCCTGGAGAGCCTGCTGCCGCGGGAATCCTCCAGCAAGGAAGCCGACAGCGCCTGCCTGTCCGTGGTGGGCTTCCCCGCCTGGGCCATCGAGGACCGGGACCTGGTGCAGCGAACTCTGCGACGGGTGCGACGGGAACTGGGCGGCGCCTATGGCTACAAGCGTTTTCTTCGGGACGGCCATCAGACCACCGTGGAAGACGTCAATCGTCTCCACTACGAACCGGAGGAGCTGGCCCAGTTCGAAGGGATTGAATCGGAGTGGCCCCTGTTTCTGGCTTTTGAACTGGTGACCGCCTGCTGCGAGGAACGCTGGCAGGACGCCCGCACCTGGCAGAACAAACTCACAGCCCTGGCCGTGCATCGGGATGGGGAAGCGCTCTATCCCGAGCTGTATCAAGTGGCCGCCGACCGGGTCGAGGCGGAACGGAGCAGGCCAGGCAGCCAACCTCGTCAGGCCAACAGCAATCTTCCGCTGATCTGGACCCAAAGTCTGGCCTGGCTTGGCGAAATGCTGCTGGAGGGATTGATCACCCCTGAGGATCTCGATCCCTGCGAACGGCGAAACGCCCAGGGGCTCGGAACTGATGCGGTGCTCGTGGCTTTTGCAGCCGAAACGGCCTCCGTTCGCCAGGCTCTGATCGATGCCGGACTGCCGCTGGACAGGGGTGACGAGATCACCATCCAGCCCTCGGATGCTCTGGCAGCCCAATGGTGCTGCATCGGGGCCAACGCGAGGCTCGGCTTGAGTGGCAAACCCCTGCAGCGCATTGAAACCGAGGACTCGGCACGGCTCTACCGCCAGGGGGAACAGACCCTGGCCTTCACGGCGGCGGTGCTGGAAGACAGCATCAGCTATCTGGCCGACGATCCACTTCAGCTGGAGGACAGCGTGGTGGATGAACTCCATCTGCTGAGGCGGCACTGGCGAGGCCCTGGGCTCCCACTGCTGCTGATTCCCATCAAC